>PVBE012793075.1_pt1 | contig 116830 bp, 94 predicted proteins | sample 1631181 | NCBI WGS metagenome assembly PVBE01 (sample SAMN08397723, study PRJNA350692) | Marine metagenome, whole genome shotgun sequencing project. | isolation source: water | place: Pacific Ocean | collected 2012-04 | reverse complement strand
CAAGAAGCGCGGCGAGGTTGTTGAGAGAGGTGGCCACACCTGGGTGCTCGGGGCCGAGGGCTTTTTCCCGAATCGCAAGAATCCGACGGCAAACTCCTTCCGCTTTTCCGTATTGAGCTTGTCCGTAATGAATCATCATTACAGCATCAAGCGCCTCCGCAACATCCAAATGCTCCGGACCCAGTTCCGCTTCCAGTTCCGCCACTTTTCTTTGCGCGGCCTCTAACTTCGTCTCTTCCGGTTCCTGAAAGAAAACCGTTGGAGTGAGCGAGAGGATAAGAGTGCTGAGAAGCATGGTCGCATTCTATCTATTTGGTTTAGGCGACATAACCCTTCGCTCTCCTTTGGCTTTCCGAACCTTGTAAACTCTGAGGAGGCCCTCGCGGAGATTACCTACCCTCTTTGCCTTTCATGAAACCAAGCCCGATTGCTCTAGCACTCTCCCTCCTCTTTGCTCTAGGGGCGAGCGAGAGAGCCTGCGCTCAAGAGAGTGTTCAGCAGCTTCTTCGTCAAATTGAAGAGGAGAAAGATGAAGTCCCTCTCTCGATAATTCGCGATCTTGCTAAGCATGGGACATCTGAGTCCTTAGAAGCGATGTGCCGCGCGGTAAAAATATTAAAGAAACCTAGCAGGCTTTCGGTGGCCTACTATAGCTTCAAGCACTTTAATACTAACGCTTCCCTCTCGAAAGACTCTGTCGATTTTCTTATGAAAGAAATCGTTTCCAGAAAAACGGCTATAGCAAGATTAGCAGTTACTGGCCTAGGCGGCCTGATGCCATCGGCCGAAAATGCGCTCCTTGAAGTCGCAAAGAAAAATCAAGATACGCAGTGCAGAAGTATAGCACTCAAACCACTACTAGACTATTTTCAAGAAAACCCAAAACCTGAAAATCTAACTCTGCTCCTTGACAACTTTGTTCCTAAAAAAAGTGGAAAGTCCAGCAAGCTTATCGAAATCCTTGAAGGATTTCCGTTACCCGAGCACAGAAAAGACTTCGAAAGGAGATTGTTGGACGAGAAATATCCACTTGTTCGAAAACTGCTCCTATTGCAGGTCTTGTTGGGATCGAACAGTCAGGGCTTGGAAGATTTGGCGCTCAAATGCCTTAACAATCCCAACCCTTCGATAACGCTTTCTGCCCTTCGGGTAGCCCAACGGCACAATCTCCCCCTGTCGAAAAAAACACTGAACCGCTTGGGGAAACATGCTGATCCCGCAATTCGAATGACAGCGCTAGTTACCCTGGTGCAGGGCAATGAAAACTCCAAGGAAGTTGCTAAAAAGCTTAGGAAATGGGAAAGGTCTCGCGACCCCGTACAAAGACAGTCCGCGGCAAACGCGTACGGATTGCTTGCACTTGATGTTTGCATCCCAGCACTTGAAGTCCTGATGCAGGACTCCACCTTTTCCGTCCGACACGATGCCATCATGACGCTGCAGCAGTTGCGGCATCCAACTGCCCTCGAAGCTCTGATTTCAGGCTTGGATCATCGCGACGAAATGACCTCAGGAATGATTCAAAAAACTCTCCGCAGTCTGACTGGCGAAGGCTTCGGAGCATCGAAGCATATGTGGAAAAAGTGGTGGGGCGACCACCGTGCCGGGTTCACGTTTCCAACGGAAAAGGAAGTTGAATATCGATTAAGAAATCTTGAGGAAATTTCTTCTGGGGGGGCAACGAGCGTAGCTTTTTTCGGATTACCCGTCATTAGCAATCATGTCGCCTTTGTAATCGACACCAGCTCTTCGATGCTAAACGATTTCTCATCAACAAGCCACTACGGCGACACAACGGGAACACGGTTAAGTACTGCAAAAGCACAATTGTTGATTGCGCTGAAAGGGATGCCGGACGGCTCTCGATTCAACATCTTCACCTTTGGCGCCAAAGGAGAATCTTGGGAAGAGTCTCTTGTCAAGCTAAACTCAAAAACAAGAGCATCGGTAAAAAAATATATTGAACGCCTGACCCCTACTGGCCAGACGGCAATGTTTGACGCTCTCGAGCTAGCCTTCAACGACCGCGAAGTAGACACAATTTTCTTGCTTTCTGATGGCGTACCTTCAGGGGGAAAAATAGATGACCCTGATTTAATCTTGAATGAAATTCAACGCTGGAATCAAACCCGTCGCATCCCCATTCACTGTGTCTCAATCGGTGGCCCAACTCACTTGCTTCGTAAAATTTCACGTGAAACTTCTGGAGAGTTTTTTCAGGTAAATTGAACAATCTCGCGAGAATCTAGGCGTGGCTCAACACAGGTGCCCATAAAGGGAGTATTCTGAGCCTATGTCAGAAACAACTTCACCTACCCCTGGTGACACCAAAGCGATTGCCCCGAAGACCTTTGCAGATATTTTGAAAGCTCTGGTTGGGCAAGTCGTCACGATGTCAAATCCTGAGTCTTACGAAGAATCCATGGCCGGCCACCGACTCGCTACGGATTTTTATAAGGCAAAAGTCCTGCAAGTAACCCCGGAGTACATCACTGTCGTCACTGAGTTCAAGCACACCAAGGGCAATGTCCCTAAAGAACCTGTTAAGCAGTTCATTCCTCTTGTCGCCGTCAAACGCTTGAGCGTGATGAAGAGCGAAAAGATTATCCACATCTAAGAAAGAGTACTCCTTTAAGCTAGCCGTTAATCATCAGGTAGTCCTGAGTCTTGGAGGGATCCACGATTCCACCGTAGGATGGGGTGTAGAAATCTAAGTCCCCATCTGAGTCGGCGTCAAAAAGAGCGCCGTAGTAAGTGAAAAATGTGACTAGGGGTCCAGGAGTCCAGAAAGCGGCATCTTTCACAAACTCACCGTTGATCCCACCCTGGGCACCACCCTGGTTTAGGAACAATGTTGGATGACCCACAAAGGGTGGGAAGCTGCTTCCGAACCACTCGCTCGGATGCAGAATGATGTCGTTATCGCCATCCATGTCCACATCACCGAGGGTGAGCCCAAGATTCACAATTAGCTCGGGGTCATTCGTAGCAAGCCAGTTATTGGGGGCGTCCACAAACACGCCAGGTGCCGATGCACCCGAGTTCAAGAGCAAATCACCAGTATCTTGGGTACTCATGGAAAGGTGGCTGTTTGCGACCACGACGTCCAACCAACCATCGCCATTCATATCCAACAAGCGTGCGGTGGAAGACTTGTCGCCATCGCCATAGTTCATGTTGGGAAGGTGGGTTGCGCTCACATCGGTGAAGGAGCCGGTTCCATCATTAAGAAGAAGAATGTTCGGGCAACCACCAGGGCCGGTCATAGCGAAGTACAGGTCCAAATCGCCATCACGGTCCACATCGCCGCAGTCACCTGCAAGCCAGTCTTCGTCAGAGGAATTCCAAGAGGCCGATTCAGCTGCCGAATCCAGAACTAGCGTTCCACTTTGATTTAGAAACAAGGAGACAAGCTGATGCGGAATTCCCGAACCCCCATAGGCCGAGCCCGCACCAATCATGACATCAGGCCAACCGTCACAATTGAGGTCTCCCACAATCAGATTGTCCGAATCATTCATCGGAATCAAAAGGTCTTGGGCTTTCGTAAAAACACCCACCCCATTATTGGTAAACAGCATGGGAGAAACAGAATTCCCATTCGCGTCCAGTGTCCCGCATGTCACGAAATCTAAGTCCCCGTCCAAATCCACATCTAAGACCGAGGTCACGAAGGAGCCCAAGTTGTTGGCAGGGAGACGAGTAGCGGTTTCATCGGTGAAAGAGCCACTTCCATCGTTGGTATAGAACAGGAAGGAAGTACGGTTGGAAACAAGAAGGTCCTGGTCTCCATCTCGATCGTAATCAAAAGCCTCGACATCCGACCCGCTGTCATTCAAATTGCTCGTCGGTAAAGAAGCGTGGGCATCCGTCCATGAAACGGTTTTATGGGTCTCTCCTTTTATAGCGATTCGACTTGACGCTTGATAGAAGCCTTTTCGGTTCCAAACAACGCCCTGGCCGAATAGGATTTTTCCAGGCATGATGGGGTTTGAAGGGAGCGCGTATTCCAAACGAAGCTCACCGTCCGTTCCGATGACACCCTGATGGATATGGGCTTTTTGAGTAGAAACGAGCTGGACAGGGTTGGGAGCGAGATGGGCAAGCACGGTTGGATGCCCAAAAACAAAGGCGGCAGGTTGGCCGATTTCGGTGGAGTGAAGCCGAATGGTCAGGGTGGTTCCACCGTATAGGCCCGTGGCCTCCAAGCGTGCCTGGTTGCCAGCATCTTGGGAAAAGACCGAGTTCGAGAGAGCCAGAAACGAAGCGAGACAGAGAAGAACGGTGGTTTTCATTGTTATGTTTGGATTTAATGGGGAGGGAAAGCTCCCCTCGACCCCTATTCATAACTTGAGACACCATTTCACTGTCACCTCTTTGTCATAGTCAAAAACTCCTTTTTGCTCTGCCTCTTGCAAGGCTAGCCGCCAAGCTTCAAATGAGCCCGACTATTTCTTTTTGAAGACTCGAAAAACCCCTCGGGAGGCCAATTCATCTTTGTCTAAATAACTATTCACACCAGATAACACCACAATAGGAATATCGGGATATCGACCTCGAACACTGTCCAACGTTCGAATTCCCATGGAGTCGGGAAGCCCTAGATCCAAGAAAACCACATCCACTCCCCCAGCCTGAAGGGCGCACAAAGCGGAGCTCAAGGTCCCTACATGAAGGACCTTGACTTCCCCAGTGGGATTCTTGACAGAACCGGAGGACGTAAGCTTCCACCCCCCTTTTTTGAGGAGGGCACTAACTGCCTCCGCATCTACAAGATTGTCCTCAACGAGGAGAATCCTGAAGTCATCCGTATTGGGATTGGGGTTGGGTGAGGGGCAAACATAACCCATAACAAACTGCCAGTCCCCCCTTTTCCTGGACCGGACAAAAAAATGGGGACAATTATGAAGGCAATAAAGCTCTTACTTCAACCAAGACTCTATTCCAGTCGCGAATGTCGGGGGTTTGAATAGGACCGCGCCTTCAGGAGTCTCCTGCCATATGGCCTCAATTGCACCGTCCTTGAGCAATCTCAGAGCCAGCTCAAGCCACTGGTCCCGAGTAGGGGCGCATAGTGACGATGCGTCGTGGGGAGGCCCCGCCCTCGCAATGGGCCTCTCTCTCCTCGCCCTGATTCTCTTTGGCGCCCTAAAGGGTTGACCCTGAAAACGGGTCCGGCAGGAGTTCACCGAGGCTGATGTCGCGGCGGCCGCCTGCACTGCAACCGAGGATGACTTCGGTTTCTGGAGTTCCAAATTCAGACAGGACTTGCCTGCAAGCTCCACATGGCGAAACAGGCTCGGGTGCATCCACCCAGACTGCAACTGCAACAACGGCGGCGGGCGGAGACACATTCCCTTCTGCGACCATTCCAAAAATGGCTGACCGTTCAGCGCAAATGGTTAGACCGTAACTTGAGTTTTCAACATTGGTCCCGACATGAACCTCTCCCTTGGAATCCAAAATCGCAGCGCCAACTCTGAATTGGCTATAAGGCGAGTAGGAATGCTTGGCTACGCGGGCAGCTGCATCGAGCAGGGCGTCTGTATCTGTCACGGCACCAGCCTAACCGCGCGCATTTCTTTATAAATGGGCTGAGTATCTTTCAATAAGGCCCTAAGAGAATCCGGAAAAGAATCCAGCTTCGGTTTCCACTCCTGGAATCCCGTCGTCGTCTCCAAGGTTTTGTACCAAAAGGGTGCCCACACGCCATAACTTTCGTGTCGACCAGGCTCCCACTGAATCATGCAGTCCTTGAAATCCAACTCAAGTTCTCGACAAAGACAGCGCAGCATGGCCTCAGGGTTTTCAAGCAAATCGCGGGAATCTAAAACGATTGGGTTGGAAACTCGTTGAAAAATAGAGAAGTGCTTCTTCCAGCCAACGTCCTCCATTTCGATAACCCCCAAATCTCTTTCCATGGAGGGTAGTTGTTCTTGCGGGTCGCGCAGTAAAAACACATGGCGCATATCTGGGTGATCCACCCACCCCCATTCCATCTCCCCCACCATGTGGTGGCTCATTTGTTTGACGAACTGAATCGGAAGTGGGGATTCACCTAAAAGGACCTCGTCCACGACCTTCCGCCAATCCGAGCTCAAAGCTGCAAGCACTTCCTCTCGCATGGGGTGCTGTTTGCCCGTTTTGGATAGGTAGTGGGCGTAAAAGGGTTCGTCCACCCCAATACAATCCTCCCGCCCGGCAAAGGCACGTAAGCAAGCCGTCGAAACCGTGCGGGGAGTGGACCAGAGGGAAATACGACGCACGAGAATAGAATAACAAAGCTATCCAATTCCTCTTCGCATTGTGATAATCCCGCCCATGAAAGTCACCATCCTCGGAATGGGAGTCATGGGCCAAACCCTCGCCAACGGCCTCTTGGCAAGTGGAGCGAAGGAGGAAGATCTTTGCCTTGCGACTCGTGATATGGACCAAGCCTCTGCGGTTAAAAATGCGGACTTTGTTGTCTTGTGTTTAAAGCCTAAAAACATCCGGAAAGTTTCCAAGGAAATCGCCTCCCATTTGGAACTCAATACCTGCCTAATTAGTATCGCCGCAGGTATCCCGACGGAAGATATCGCAGCCAACCTCAAGGATGGGCAACCTTTGATTCGTGCCATGCCCAACACCCCTTGTCGGGTGGATCAGGGCATTACGGTCCTTTCCCCCTCCAGCACATCGTCCAATGAACACCTTGAAGCCGCAGCTGAAATTTTTTCCTGCCTTGGCCGAGTTCTAACCCTTCCCGAAGAGCACATGGATGCGGTCACCGGTTTAGCAGCGAGTGGACCCGCCTACATTTACGTCATGATTGAATCTCTAGCTGATGGCGGTGTCATGGCCGGACTTCCGCGAAAGGTCGCAATTGAACTTGCAGCCCAAACTGTTTTAGGCGCTGCAACCATGGTCCTTGAAACCGGAAAGCACCCTGCTGAACTCAAAGACGAAGTCACCACTCCTGCAGGTTGCACCATCAGCGCTCTTCTCCGCATGGAAGATGGTGGTCTTCGAAGTGTCTTAGCCCGAGGGGTTCAAGAAGCCGCAGAATCCGCCCGCCGGCTGCGCGAACAAGGGGCCTAAGACTTCTTGGATGTCTTCTTTTTGGTTGCCTTCTTTTTGGCAACTTTCTTCTTTTTGGCAACTTTCTTCTTGCCAGCCTTCTTCTTCGCGCCGCCAGCCCGGGGAGCCCGTGGCTTAAACTCGAAGGTGTGACGCCCATTGTCTTTGCGAACCAATCGAGCGGTGAAAGGGCGACCCTTTCTGGAAATGAAGTCTTCAATCCAATCCGTATGCCCGACTTCAGGATCGAAGTAGGTCAATAAATCGCTTCGGCGCATTTCTCGTTTACAGACTGCGCGAGGAATCGTTAACCCGCACCCTTTTTCGCCCTCTTTAGTACATTCGAAGTGGGTTGGGGATTCAACCACGGATCCATCGCCACATTTGGGGCACTTCATAAACGGGCTCGCGTCTACCTGAAATGAAACAAGTTCCGGAGCAACGGCAGAATCGTCATCACTTCCTTTGAAACCTTTTACGGCTTCGAACTCTAATTTGAGCTCGTCGTTCAAAAGAATTTTCCCTGCGTAAAAATCCCCACGCATCGAGACAAATCCCTCAATAGGGCCACTATCTTTTTCTGTAAGCAGTTTCTCCGCAATAGGCCGATTAATATAACGGCCACGGAACTCCTTCCAAACGGTAAAGGCGCAGGCATCTGGCTCAATTGCTTTGACCTGAAAGTCCTTCAGACTCCCCTCCGGAGATGCACCCTCCAAAAGTTCTTCTATCTTCTTCTCAAGAGCAGGAACCTCAGCGACTTGCGCGAAACGCAATTCCAAGCTTGCGTTGACCCGCTTTGCGTTGACCGTTACTTCCTCAACACCTTTTGCCGCACGAAGTTTTTCGGCCACAGCTTCCGCAGCTTCCGCAATAGGAACAGTTGCCTCTTTGCCCATTCCCTTGAGAGCAATTTCAAATCGGTCCCCTTTGGCAATACGAGCGCATCGGTAACCCTTCAAACCCTCATGAACGGGATGACCATCCCGAGGACAGACCCCAACTGACTCTTCTTCTTGATACAACTCGCCATAATCAAACGTGGAAAGGCGAGCCACTAAATCACGTACCGACTCCTCAACTTCACCCATGTAGGAGCTTCGCTCCCGCTGACCTTCTTGCACCTGCCAGAGGTGGAATTCCATTTCAGCCGTCAGGTCTGCTTTGGCCATGTGATCCGCATGAATTCGCTCTAGAAAATCGATAAGCGTAATTCCCTTTGCGGAAGCGCGGAGAGTCTTACCCGACCGGCCGACATATCCCTTTGCAATCAATGATTCGATAATGTCCGCACGGGTGGCAGGCGTACCAAGTCCCTTTTGTTTCATTTCGGCAAGAGCTTCGTCATCTTCCATGTCCTCATGAATATCCAAGTCTAAATCGCTTGCCTTCTCCATGCCCTTCAAAAGGCCGGCCTCGGTGTATCGCTTTGGCGGACGAGTCGCATCCTCTTCCATTTCCAGTTCGGCAATCTTGCCAGCGGCGCTTTCACCTTCCGAAACGCCCAACTCACCTAAAGACTCCGAAGCCTTGGGCCGGCGATCTACTAACTGCCAGCCCGGGACAACCATCCGGTTTGATTCTGTGTAGAAAACGTGCACTCCACCTTCGGCGCTAGAATCCTGCACCTTCGTCTCACGAACTACTTTCTCCCACGTACTTGGGCCCATAAACGCTGCGATAAAACGGCGAACGACGAGCTCGTAAATCTTTGCGTCATCTCCACCTAATGGAGTTTCGGGGAAAGATTCCGTTGGGATAATTGCAAAGTGGTCCCCGACTTTAGAGTCATCAAAATTCCTCTTCGTATTCTTCAATCCATCCTTCTTCAAAACGGCGGCACCTTCAGCAATCCCGACAGTCTTTCCACTCTCTGCAAAAGCCTGGTCAGCTCCACCGGTGGCAAATGAGGCAATCAATTGGCCTACGGAATCGGCATAATCTTCGGGAAGAGCAGAATAGTCCGTTCTTGGGTAAGTCAAAGCTTTATGCGCTTCGTATAGACGCTGGGCGGCACCCAAAGTTCGGCGTGCTGACATGCCGAATCGCGTGTTGGCTTCTTTTTGAAGACTCGTCAAAGAGAAGAGTGGCGGAACTTTGCGTTGGCTTTGAGTAGTCTTTTCCGAAACATCGGTAGGCTTTCCTTTGCAAGCGTCCAGGATGGCCTTGGCTTCGACCTCCTTCCATAACTTGTCGCTGTCTTTTCCAGATTTGGACGTGCGATATAAACCAGTGTAATCGTGACCACTTACCTCAAACTCGCCACGAATTCTCCAATAGGGGACTGGGACATGAGCAAGCACCTTGATTTCTCGGTGAACCATGATAGCCAGCGTGGGAGTTTGCACTCGTCCTGCCGACCAAACTCCGCGCTCTCGGCGACCCTTAAGCCGTTTCGTGATTCCGCGCGTTGCATTCATTCCGATGAGCCAATCTGCCTCAGCGCGGCAGTAAGCCGCGGCCCCTAATCCTGCATACTTTTCCGCAGACTCAAGCGCATCAAAGGCCTTGAGAATGGCAGCCTTCGTCATGGATTGAAGCCAAAGCCGCTCAACGGGCTTTCCTGCACTGACATAAGCTTCGATTTCACGAAAGATGAGCTCTCCTTCACGGGCAGCATCACATGCATTCACCAAACCAAGGATCCGTTCCTCATTGGCCAACTTTTTCAGAAGGCGAAGTTGTTTGGTCTGACCCGATCGGGGTCGACGGAGAAAGCCTCCTTTTAGTTCATCCGGGAGGATGGGAAGGCTCTTTAGTTGCCAGACCTTGAGCTCTGGGTCGTAGGCCTCCGGTTCGGCTAGCTCCAACAGATGGCCCACCGCCCAGGAAATCAAATGGCCAGGACCTTCCCAATAGCCTTCCTTTTGGGAAAAACTACCCGGGAGGGTCCGGGCGAGGTCTGTGGCGACGCTCGGCTTCTCTGCGATGACAAGTTTCATGGGTGACTCAAAATGGAGCCTTGGCGCGGCACGGTAAAGGGACAGAAGGAGAAGTGCAAGAAGCCCCCCTATCTATTAAAGAAAAGAGAGGGCTCCTGTTCGCCTGTAAACCATTACTTTAAAAGGAGTTACATCAAATTCTAAAAAAGGTGGCAAAAAGAGGAGAAAAGAGCTCAAGTCCGCCTCTCGCCTAAGCCGAAAGAGATTTAGAGGAAATCACCATGCATCAAAAAAGAATCCCTATCTTCGAAAGCGCAGCAGCAATCTTGGCCGTTGGCCTCGTCGCAGCTCTGACCGCTCTTCCTTCCAGTAACAGCTCCCGCCAAGCGGACATCCAAACCATGGATAATCTGGGCTTATTGAGAGCCTCAATCTTCCGTTTCAGTATGGAGCACAGCGATTTGGACGGCGCTCTTTGGCCCGGCCAGAACGACTTGAACTTTGAGCAGCAACTGCTCGGCCCTTCCCGCGCCAATGGAACTGTTTTCGAGCCTGACTGCGGGCGAGAAGATCGCTGGCACGGCCCTTACCTGGAGTCCTTCCCCACCAACCCGCACAGTGGTCTTTCCAACGTGCGCTTGGTCTCTGGGTCTGGCTCGCCAAAACTGACTGGCGACGCTGGCTGGGTTTACCAGCCCGAAACTGGCAAAGCTTGGCCTGACCTTCCAGGACAGGACCTTCGAGGGGTCCTCTACGCTGAATATTAATTCGGCTTCTTCTTAGGTGGTTGGCCCGCGTTAGATAAAACTGGCGCGGGTTTTTTTATTCCCTATAAGAGCGGTGACAACTCTTACAACTCTGTTTCGCCCCTTGAAAACTAGACTCGGCAAGGTCGAAATCTCCTTGCGTCACCCCTGCCTGCAGATTGCGCGAGAAGGAAATCGCCTTCAGGGCAACAGAATTGAATTGAGGATCCTTGACCATCGGTTCTTCCGTTTCCTGGAAGCACAAAAAAAGAGCCTCGCGGAAAATTTGAGTCTCGCGTTCAGGACTGAGGTCAGGGTGCCGTTCGGGCGCCTTCCAATTAGCAGCACGGATGAGCTTAACCCGATCCCAAATCCGGTCAATTTGAGCCATGCCGCTTTGGAATCCGTCAACGGATGCTGCTGCTACCAGTTCGGGAAAAGGAGAGCCGCTCGGTGCGGGCTTCCAATTCTCAACGGATTCCCACAAGCCGGGGTAATCAAGGCTTGTACTCGCCGTACGAAGGGCCCGGTGCGCACGATTGAAATCTCCCTCCCCCAAAGCCTGCATCACCAAGGCCGCAGCAGCGGGGCCACGGTGCTTTCCGTGGTGGCAATGGATATAGAAGGGTCCGCCTGCCTCTTTGGCCAAACGCTCCAAGGAGCGGGCAGCCTCGGTTGAAATACCACCGTAGTCGAGAGGAATGTGGAAATAAGTTAAGCCCGCCGCCCGAGCCGCGGCCAAATTAGGTTGGGCGCCATCCACATTGACTAGGGTTTGGACACCCAGCTCCGACAATGCGAGGAAGCCTGGTCCAACCGGCTGACCGCCAGTAAAAACCGACTCCGAAAGCTGGAGTAATTGAGGAAGTCCCTCTCGTTCAATAAAAACAAGGTCGGAATCTTGGCTTGCCGAAGGGCCGACGCAACCCAGAAGCAAAGGCAAAAGACCTAGAAGGGATGGAATTCGCATATGAAATGAGAGCGCAAACTTTGTGCCAACCTTTACTGGCGAATAAACCATCAAAACGTTACTCATTAGAAACATTCTCTCAGAAACAAAGTTTTTTTTCTGCAGAACCTGATTCAATGGATTCGCGAGCCATCCCAACCGCCGAAGCTAAATCGCGAGTTTGACCGCTCAACCGAATAAGTAAAGCCGCACCCAACAAAGCGCAGGAGAGCTCGGGGCCCTCTGCCCCGGCAAGGGCTTTTCGGCAGGCCGTTTCAGAGGCAAGCATGCGATCGGAATCCAACGCAGGCGGCTCTTCCAACTCACCCAATCCCAAATCGTCTGGCTGAAGCCGAAGAGGGCTCTTCCCCTCTTCTTCCAACAACATCCCTCGGGTCATCCCCGTTACGGATGGGTCAAGGGAACCTTCTAAGCCTTGAACGATAAGGCAGGTTTGATGGCCAAGGTTTGCGTAGGCGTCGGAAGCCATCCCTAGGACTGGGCCCAGCCTAGACGGCACAATCACTCTGGAGCCCGACGGCGCCAAAAGCTTAGAGACCACGTCTGGTGCGCACCGCAGACCCAGTTCGTTTTCAATTCGAAGAAGGCGAGTCCAGCCCTCGTCCGCAGCGGTGGGTTGCCAGCACGCAAGGGAGTTTTGGGCTAACTCGTTCGCGGCTGGAGAGGCTGAGGCATGAATTTGGCCACCCATTTTTTTCCAGAGATCCCCCATCGTGACACCAGAACCGGAGGCGTGTGGCGAAGCCTGCAACAAAACAGGAACGCCTGCGCCAACAGCGGCGGCAACTGACACGACACTCAGCAGAGGCCCACTGCGCCGGCCCATCCGACTTGTAGAGACCACTACAGTGCCCTCCGGGAGAAGAGGGAATTCAATCCGCGAGCGAGCAGCAAGGGCAGCGCCCGTTAATTCGTCTGCAGTAGTCCCCTTAGAACGAAGGGCAACGAAAAAGGCGGCGATTTGAATTTCTTCGCCAGCGCCTTGAAGCAGGTGCCTGAAGGCAGCTTCAGACTCATCGGTATCCAAATGGCGCGCCCCACTTCCGGCTACAGCACCGCCTACCTTTTGAATGAGTCGTCGAAGCTCTTTGTCCACGTCCCTATTTTGCCAACTCGGCTCGAAGGGCAGTGAGAACTTTTTCAGGATGCCCTTTAAGGCGAACGTTGTCAAAAACGCGAACTACATTCCCTACAGGGTCCAAAATCAGCGTGGAGCGAACGATTCCAAGGTATTCTCGTCCATCACCCTTCTTTTCACGCCACACTCCATACTTGTGGGCGATTCGATTGTCATGGTCAGACAGGAGCGGGAATGGCACAGAACACTTCTTCGCAAACTGAGTGTGACTTTTCTGATTGCAAGGGCCAATTGCAAAAACAACGGCACGTTCTTTTTCAAACTCGTCGTTTAGCTTGCTAAACCCGGCCAACGCCCGTGCACAAAACCGAGTGTTGTCCTTCACATAAAAATGAAGAATCACCCAGCGTCCACGATGCTCCGTTAGGCGAAGTTTTCCGCCATCACTTGATGGAAGCGTAAACGCAGGAGCTCGAGAACCAGATGCGAGGATGGGATTCACAGAGAGAATGGAGCGGCCGTTGGCCCAATTAAGAACCAACAATTATGACCTCGCTTCAAAAACTTGCTAGTGTTCTTTGCCTACTCTATCTCAGAATTATCTTCGGACGAGCCTTCTTTCAGAGTTCGACGAACTTCTTCCACAATTTCACTCGGAGTTGGCGCAGGGCGTGGGCGAATATGCGCAAAATACGGTTCAGCCTGCTTGTCATAAGCAATGCGACCATTCACAACACCCCATTCCACAAAGGCGCGGTAGTCAAAAAGCTCGCGGTCGGTCACGATGAAATCTGCATCCTTTCCAATCTCAAGGGAACCAATACGGTTTTCAACGCCCAAAATCCGAGCGGGGTCAATAGTTATAGAGCGCAAAGCAGCCTCTTCGGAAAGACCACCACGAATTGCAAAGGCCGCTTCCATTGGCAAAGTCAAAAGGTCGCGTCCTGCAATTCCACCCGTGCTAATGTTGGTGGCAGCTGGCAAAATCGCAAACTCAACTCCCGCTTCGACTAACTTTGCGGCGTTTTCAATGGACCAGCCACTTTCACGATTCAGCTGTTCATCTGCCCAACGCTTGCGGCGAGGGGTGAGAACAAGCTTTGCGCCCGAGCGACCGATTTTGGAAGCCACCGTCCATGCTTCAAGCCCACCAAAAATAACGGATTGCATAGGGAAATCGTCAAGCAAGTCACAAATGCCCAACAGGTCATTCATGTTTGTTGCATTAAATTTAGCCATGCTTTTGTTTTGGAGGAGATTGAGATACTTCTCGTCCACTCCAGACTTCGAGGGTTCTGGAGGGAGTTCTTTCTCGCCCATTTTTTCCAACTGCGCACGGTAATCCACTTCTCGGATGTAATCTCGGGCCGCAGCTAGTTTCGCGCGAAGAGTCCGGCGAGAGCCCGGATTGGAGGTGGAATAGTTCAAGGTGACCCAGGTGGTTTCTGCCAATAGGACATCGTCAATCGAGTCTCGAACCAATTTCGCAACCGCTCCACCCGCCTGCACAGTTGTTAAACCTCCGGCCAGACCCAAGGCCACATTGCGAGCAAATGGGTCATATGAATCTCGGAGCGAAGCCCCTCGCCCAGAAACGATTCCACTGGAATTCACAGCAACTAGGCCAGGGTAGACATGCATGCCATCTGCTTGGATGACCTCTGCCCCTTCTGGAACCGTAACATTCGTCCCAATTTTGAGGATTCGGCGACCCTTACAAAGAAGGGTTCCATTGGAAATCTCTCCATCTGAAACTGTGTGAATTGTCGCCCCCACAACAGCTAAATAGGGGCTCTCATCAGTGACAGGCTCTGAAGGCTCCTCTGCGGCGACTTCAGCCTCGGATTTTTCTTCAATCTTTGGTTCCTGCTCGGGTTTCGGGGGCTCCTGCGGAAGAACAAAGGGGGCAAGCAACATTAAGGCAATCAAATTCATTTCAATTCCTCCTTTTCACGATCCCAAATCGGTTTTCCATCCTCTACGACAAGCTCAACCTCAGAGATGGGATTTAATGGATCTCCAGAAAAAATAACAAAGTTGGCCGGAGCGCCGGCTTTCAAAACCTGGACCCGCTCTTCTTGTCCCATTGAAGCCGCAGGTTTCAGACTAATGCCCTTCAAAATCAAGTCTCTTTCCATTCCACTTTGAATCATGTCGGCAAGTTGAATTCGCCAGTTTTCGATGGAACTAAAGCTGTCCGATGAAGGGAGCAAAACCAAATCTGCTCCGGCGGCGGCGAGTTCCGCAGCGATATTTGAGCGAATCCGAGTGTCCGGGATAAAGGAAACCAAGGTCGGCACATGAATGCGAACTCCACTCTCAGCCATTTGTGGCACAATTTTATGAAAGTTAGTACGAGAGCTAACCGAGAGGACCGCTTCCCATTGAAGTTCGCGGTCACCAAGAACATCCTCCCAGTGCAGCCAATCCGCTGGTTCAGATATTGCAATCTGAACAATCCTTTCTTTGCGTAACCATTCAACAATAGGTTGAATGGTGGGGGCAATCTTCGGAGGCGTGAATTCTTTGGAGGGTTCTTTTTCTTCTTCCTTCTTTCCACCCTTTTTCGGCTCAGGCTTCTTTCCGTTCGCGACCTCAGACTTCCCTTGTCCTTTTTCTTCCTTGGCTTTCTTTTCGGCTTCAGCTTTGGCTTTTTGTTTTTCATCCCAAGCTTTGCGCGCGGCTTCCCAATCTACTTTCGCCTTCTTTTCATCCTCAATGGCTTTCTCTCCGGCCTTAATCGCATCACGAAGTACTCGTTTTGCAGAGGAAGATGGATCAATGGTCATGAAAAGATGGAGATCGTCCACGACGGCAACAGGAAGCTTGGTGCCCGAACTGGAATCTAAGACCGATGTGCGACCAGGAATTCCAGAACCTCTTGGAGCCACGCCAACCAAGGTTACACCCTGTTCGAGCAAACTACTCCAAGCCTCATCACCCAGCCACAAGGTGTCCACCGCTCGGTATTGGGCGGCATTCGTGCGAGACCCATTGGAACTGTTCTGAAGATAAGAAGAGCTCGAAACAACAAGCGGCGGCATCGCAGTAGAACCAGAGCCGCGGAAGTCGAGCACTTTTGCGTCTTCTGGAATCACAATGGCCTGACCTATTTTTTGAATGACTCCATCTCGGACAACAATGGTCCCATTGGAAACGGCTTCACCATCTAATGTTTCAATATGGTCCAGGCGGTAGGCAACAGTACGACCGCGAATTGCGTCGGCTTCGCCCTCCTGAGGGAGGAAGAGTGCTGCTATGAAAAGAAATGGTGTGCAAAGCATGATTAGTAACGTTGTCCGCCTTTTATGTCGTAGGCAGTTTTGCCATCCACGAGGACGAGCTCAACGGGGGTGCGAGGGTCAAGTGGCTGGCCCGCCTTTACAACAATGTCCGCCTCTAAGCCGGGGAGAATTCGGCCCACACGGTCCGAAATCAAAATTTGCTGAGCGGGGTCGCTGTTAATGGACTCGAGGGCCTCCCATGTCGAGCACCCGAGTCGTTCGGCAAGAGTTGCCTGGTAAATGAATTCTTCTTCTGGAATAACGGGAGCATCAGTTTGAACCGACAAATTGGTATTGCCGCCCGCCTCGTAAGCTTGCATCAGGCCCACAAAAGAACCGTTCCCTGAGCGGTTATATTCAAAATTCCGTGGGCCGAGATTGAGCGAAGCTCCCGTCTCCGCGATGGCTTCGGCAGCCATATAACCGTGAAAAGAACCGTGGCTCACGACAACAGGAACGCCCGCTTCAAGCTGAAACATTCGGACTGTTCCGTAGGTGTCTCGAGCACCAGCTGTGTGGACCAGAAAAGGGTGATGACGATCAAAAATGCCCGCAATGGAAGAAAGTTCGGGGTGCTGGTCTGTCATTCCGGCTTCGGATACAGCTTCAGCTCGGTTTAAGTAATGACGAAGCATCCACCACATGCCCATTCTTGTCCCACCAAGGTCCGTACTGCGTTCCGGGTTATAGCCCTGAGCAACCTTGACCGAACCAGGCTGCCTCAAAATTAAATCCTCCACAACATTGCCAGGTTTCACTTTCAAGAGAACGCCTGCCCCCCCCATGTTCGTTCCAGAACCAGGAATTGCATTCACCGTGGTTACGCCGCCAGCTGAAGCATCTTGATACAGAGGATTCCAGGGAACGACAGTGTCCAAAACCCGAAGCTCCGGGTTGTCTGGATGAACCATGTCATTGATGTCACCCCATCCTCCTGTCTGAACATGAGAGTGGAGGTCCACACCACCAGGAAAAGCAACAGAGTTGGGATAGCTCCAATGATGGCGCATGGGGTCAGGTAAACCAATCTCGGATTGGCGCCCTACTGCCAAAATACGCCCGCCGCCAAGAAGAATCCGACCATTATGAATCACTTCCCTCTCATCCATAGTGAGAACAATGCCCACGTCAAGGACATCCACTTCACCAGAAGTAGGAGCGCTGCAGAAAACAACGAGAAAACTCAGGACACTAAAAACGGCGACCCTCCTTTGCTTCGTAGGCAAGTTCCCCATTAATCCAAGCGTGCACAACAGAGCTACGAGGGTCCAAAGGGAACCCAGTCCAAGCAACAAAGTCCGCTTCCATTCCAGTTTGAAGAGAACCCAAACGATCATCTACTTTGAGAGCGAAAGCTGCGTTTGCGGTAATACCTTTAAGGGCGGCGGCAGGATCATCATGACCAAGGCGAACACCCATTGCGGCTTGATAACTCAACTCCTCCTGAGGTACCACCGGAGAGTCCGTGTTGTACCCCAACACCAAACCTTCTGGGACATATTCGGCCCAACCAGCGCCATTGCCTTGGAATCGTGCACGGGAACGGTCGTACCAAAATTGCCGCGGGCCATTCATCACCGGCACGTTGTATTCCACTGCCATCGGCCCCGTTTTGTAACCGTCAAAAGTTCCGTGGTCAATAAAAGAGGCCAAACCCAAATCGCGCACCTGCATCGTGATGGTCATTAAAACCACTTGATATATCTGCGTATGAACGCTTGGCGGGATTGTTCTTTCAAGCAAACCCAGAAACGGAGCAAGCATGGGCTCCCAATCAGACTTGCCGGCCTTCCAGTGGCGAGCCCAAGTCAAGCCTCGCTGCAAAGTATGGCGCGTATTCCAGTTCATCATCATTCGTCCCACACCGAAACCCCATCGTTCGGGGTTTCCTGCCTGAGCAATTTTGAGAGAACCAGGAGATCGGACGACGACATCCTCAATGGTTTCACCTGCAAACTTCACAAAAGTGCCCCAGCCACCCATATTTGAGCCTGAACCTGGGATAAGCAACGCTGAAGTCACTCCCCCAGCGAGGCCATCCTTCACTAGGGGGTTGCCAGGCTCAACCACATTCAGAGAATTCATCCCGGGGTTTGCAAGATAAACAGTGTCGTTCAAATCTCGAAGAGAACCCGCTACATGGCAATGCGGCTCAACTAAACCTGGGGCAAGCCAAAGATCGCCTAAGTCCCGAATTTCCAAGCTCTCCGGAAGGTCGGCGTCCTCCTCACGACCGACAAATAGAATGCGGCCTTCCTGCCAAACCACAATGCCATTGTTTACGACACCTGCATCAGCAGATGTGAAAACTTTGGCAGCACGAAGAGCGTGGATAGGTTCCTCAGCCTGAGGGAAAGCCGAGAGAGCAAGAAATGCGGAAAGCAGCATCATGGCTTGAGAACCTCCTCGCCGTTGACGAAGACGGTAGTAATGCGGCTTCGCAAATCGAATGGGAAGCCAGTGTGTATGACAACATCTCCATCCATGCCTGGCCGCAGACTTCCGACATGGTCATCGATGCCTAAGAGTTTTGCCGCACCAGAGGTCAAACCCTCAAGAGCCTGGTCTGCTCCGAGCCCATAGCGAGTTGCCATGGAAAGTGCGCGAGGAAGAAAACGGGCGCCCATTTTAGATTCGGATTGGAAGGCCGTAGCAATACCTAACTGGCGAAGTCGTGCCGCAGGAACAAAGTCATTGTTCTCTTCGCGTCGTATCCAAGGAGGCTCAACAACCACGCCAACTTGATGGGCAAGAAGAAGTTCGGCAACTTGATCGGCTTCCAAACCACCAAGAATTCGAACGGGAAGTTTGAACTCCGCAAAGAGTTGAACAACCATTTGAATTTCATCCTTTCGGTTGGCCTCAACTAAGGCAACACCACGTCCTTCAAAGAGAGAGCGTAAGCCCTCCAGCTTCCAATCGGAATCCGGAGCCTGTGGGCCATTGTCCTTTTTCGCTTTCTTCTTGGCGACCGAAATAGTTTGCCCAGTCTCGCCGACTTCGATACGAAAGAGTTCAAACTCAATAGAACCGAATCCGCCCAACATGACCACAACATTGGCATGGTCAGGCGCATCTATTTCTGCTGTGATGACAACGGGACCAATTTCGGTTGGGATTTCAAAAGTAATCGTTTTCCCTTCCAGTTTGCCTTCAATCTCTTCAGAGCCTTCCTCGGGGAAGTCTGGAGATGACGCAACCGCAATTACCCGAGAGCCTTCGTGGGTAATTCGAATGTTGACCGTGACCGGTTCGGGAAGCATCTCATGTTCAATCACACCTTCCCACAAGCCGTTGAAAGGATCGATTTCTTTCTTCTTTTCTTCTACCTCACCCGCAACCTCTTCTTTCTCTTCAACCTCTTCTTTCTCCTCTTCTCCCGCACCGGGCTGAGCGAGTCGCTTCCGAAGCGTTTCCTCGGATTCAGCACGCACACTTGCTTCTTTAGTGGCGTTTTCCGTTTCCCACTTCGCGCGATCTGCTCGGTACTTTTCCCATTTCTCGAAATACTTTTTTCCACGTTCCAAAGTTTTACGCAAGGCGTCTGCATTTTGGAGACGATGACCGCCACTTGCGTCAAAGTAAACGAGGTCGTGCCCGCGCACAAATGCGGCTTCGGATGTGCGAGCCGAGGTTTTGAGCGCTTGGGTCCGAGTCCCGGTCGAGGCAAGTGATTCAGGAACAACGGCCATGGTCGTGACACCTGCCCCCGCAACTCTTTGCCATCCTTTATCCCAACGAGAACCCGCAGCCAAAAGACCAAGGGTTACAGAAGCATCCGGTCGTTCACGAGAACCCAACCCCAAAGTTCCACGGGCATCAATAAAGCCCGGGGTGATGTGAGCTTCAGCACCTGCATCCACAATGCGCGCACCCGTTGGATGAGGAACGCGTGGACCAACAGAAACGACTTTGCCGTCCGCCAGTAGAACTTCTGCACCACCGGTGAAGGGTGCTCCTTTTCCTGTCCAAACAGTTCCAGCTCGCAAGACCGTGGCGTTAGAAGTATTTTCCAGATTAGACCATTTCCAGACTGAGCTTCCGTCCACCCAAACTTCAAGAACGCGACCAGCGGGATCGAGCGGAGCCGCACTCATTTGAACGAAATCTGCGTCGAAACCGGGGAGGAGGCTTCCGACCGAGTCGCCAACACCAAGCGCCTTAGCAGCGTTGGAAGTAATACCAGCTAAAGCAGAATGTTCGTCCATTCCATAGCCCACGGCCGAAGCGGCGGCTTCCAAAAGCCAAGTCCATTGCGCACGGCCGGACGGAACAAGTGCAGCGGATGTCCATGAAGCTAAGTCCAGATCGGAGTCCACCCAGGACGAGCCCAAACTGGGCATGGTCAAGAAAAGCGGAATCTCAAAAATAGCCTGAGCCTTGGAAGAGTCAAAAAGAGCGGGATTAACTTGGCCAACTTCGGCGCAACCCTGAATCACTGCAGGTTTCTTCAACACATCTGAAAGTTCAATCGCACCCCGAATTTCGTTGGCCTTTCGTGCAACGAAACGAATTCCCGCATTTGATTTTTGGAAAGCAGTCATAGCTCGACCATGAGCAGAGCTTTCATCTCTTTCGACTTGTTCCCGCATCACCATCAAAGCACCTGCGAGTGAAGAAGCCGGTTGGACATCGGTCGGACGAACAGGGTTCTCAGCGGTCGGCGGAACTGGAGGACGATAGAAAGCTGGTGTAGAGTAGACCTCGCTCGTGAGATTGACTTGCAAATCAGAAGCATTAAGCAACACCCTTTCGCCAGCCATTTTGACGACAGCGCCGCGACCGCCAATCAATCGCTTTTTAGCGGGGGCGAGATAAGTGGTTGTCACTCCCCGAGAAAGGATTGAGGAGGTGTTCATTTCAGGAGTCCACGAATCCATGGCTCGACGATGGGCACCTAAAGCGTGGTCCCCCATAAAACCTTCTCCGGTCAAAGAAGTGTCGGCTGCAACCAAGCCCGGTATCAAAATGGTCTCGCCCAATTCGACAACAGAAATCAGAGGGGGCAATTCTTCAGCAGAGCGGGCAAGGCCCGCAACTTTTCCGTCCCGAACAAGAAGCCAAGCATCTTCAAGAGGTGGGTTTCCTGGGGAGTGATAAATCGCCGCTGCGTGATAGGCAACATCAGCGGATTGGACTACTTCGGGAAGAAGAGCGCTTGCGTCCAATGGTCGGTTGGGTCCACTGACGAGGGCAGCCACTCCAACGGTGGCTAGCAATCCTGCAATGAGAGGAGTTGGCTTCACTTTTGCCGCCCCTCTTCCAAGCGCTGAAGGCGTTCATCCGTAGAGCGGTCGTAAACGCGAGCGCCTTTGACCCAAACGCCAAGCACGCGGGAACGAATATCGAGAGGGTCTCCATCGAGGAGCACGAAGCTTCCATCGCGACCCTCAGCAATGCGACCTATGCGATCTCCCAATCCCCATGCCGCTGCGGGGAGGGAGGTTACTGCGGCCATAGCTTCACGGCGTGACATGCCTTCCCGCACGCAAGTCGCAGCTTGGTAAGCGAGACGGTCTGGACCCAAACGACTTTTATTGGAAGAAATCGCAACAGCAACGCCGGCATCCAAAAAGGCCTTCGGTGCAAAAGTCTTCTTCTCTTCCCAAGTCATGGGGTCGCGCTCGATGTGCCAAAGCCCACCCGAAAGAGCAACGGGACGACCCGCCTCTTTCAATTCGCTTGCGGCTTTCCAAGCTTGGGCAGTCACCACAAAAACAGCGCTATCCTCAAGGCCATGGTTCGCGAGCCAGGCGCGAGCATGCACAATGTCGGTTGGGGTTGGAGTCCACAGCCAAAGGCGGTGATCACCATTAAGAATATCCACTAAACCGCGTTGTGTTTCAGAAACATCTTCTTCCGAAATGAGCTCTTTGCCCTCATAGTCTTCGCCGAAACGAATATAACCACCAGCATTGTCTAAGGAATCTCCATCGTCCTGCTTTTCTTCAACTTCTTCATCCACGGAACGAAGGTCGGATTCACGTGCTCCTTTCTCAACGAGTCCCTTGCCTAACTTTTTGAGGTCGCGGTTCAGATTGTCTATAGACTCGCGAAGTTCTGCAAGTTGTGCGCCACGGTTCCAGCGACTCTTAGGGCCAAAGGCAATCTTCATGCCCATGTCCGAAGATAGAGTCATAGCTTCAACTGTCATACCCGAAGGCGCAACGACGCGGCCGAGGCCACCAATCACGCAATTGTTTCCGGGGATAACACCAATCGCCACGGTGCCACCGCGAAGTTCGTCTTCGTAGAAGTAGGCAACGGGATCAATTGAGTCTTTGACATTAAGAAAGGGTGCAACCGGTACGTTTTCGTTGGCACGATCGGTTCCACTGGAGGTCTGGACCTCGCAAAAACCAGGAAACAAAGTTGCGTCTGGAAATTCGCGCAAGAGAACATCAAAAGGTAGTTCTAGGTCTACGCCTCCAACTGCCGATATACGACCGTTTTCAACGAGGACGGTTGCGTTTTCCATGGTGCGGCCATCGGGTTGAACAATCTTGCCAACACGAAGAGCAACGGATTCACCTTGAGCAAAAAGAGAAACACTCAAAGTGAGTGAAAGGAAAAGAGTGGAAAGAGTTCGCATGTTGTTCATTCCTATTCGGCGCGGTTGTCCACGACCACTTGACCATCAATGAGGACGAGGAGTGGGTTTGCAGAAGCGTCGAGAGGGTCGCCGGACCAGAGAACGAGGTCGGCGGCCATTCCAGGTTCAAGGGAACCGGTTTGTTCAGAGAGCCCACAAAGGGCGGCGGGAATTGAGGTGCACGCGGCAAGGGCGGCTTCTGGGGAGAGTCCCCACCGCACGGCTTGGCGTGCTTGATGAATGAGGCTAGCTTCGGTGGCAAGAGCATCGTGCGCTTCGGCGCCACCAAGAGCAAAGGATGTGCCTGCGTTGGCAAGAAGGCCGGCAGTTGCAGGTGTTGCAAAGTCGCCCTCGGACCAACGCCCAGAAGATAAGCCACTCGCTTCGCCAGGTCGGACAGCAAGAAGAAGGATATCGCGGGCGATTCCATCTACCGGAACAACACCGGTGCCTTCACGATCTTCTTCTTCGTGTTCATGCTCGCAGCAAACAGCAGGAGGTGAGGCAAGTTCGCGAAGTTCTTCAAGTGTGGGCGAGCTTGTGATTGACTTGCCCGAAGCGTCATATGCGGGACCGAGCACGACAGGAATACCGGCTTCGGAAAGGATGTGCGCAATTTTGTGAGATTCCGTCCCCTCTTCGATAATCATGAAAGGCCAGCCGAACTCTTCGCGCAACCGAAGAGCCGTTTGAATGTCATGAGCGCGGCGGGCATGAACGCGTACGGGGATTTCGCCTTCGAGGGCAGCGACCAAAACCTCCATATCGGCATCTAGTGTGGCTTTTCCTTCAGAGCGCGCTTTGCGGTAAGCGATTGCGGCATGAAATTGCCGACGAACAACCCAAGTCACGCCCATACGAGTCGTGGGCCGACGGGTAAATACATCATTAGGTTCGCCCCAGGGAGAGTGGTTTTGACGGCTTGCATCCGAACCAAGAGATATTTTCAATGCCGCAGAATCTGAAAGAACTTTTGCTGCGGAATCTCCGGGAGTAAAGAGGTTCGAGGACTTACCTCCAGAGGTTTTTACAACCATTCCAAGACCCCCAATCACATTGAGGGAGTCAGGTGTTACAAAAGCTGAAGTAACTCCCTGGCTGACTGCGTGTGCAAAAGCAGAGGAATCCAAATCGGCACTAGCACTCAACATTAAAGCAGGTGTGCTTTCACGACGTTGCTCTACCGTCGAATTGGTAACTCCCATAAGAGAGTATGCGTCTACTAGCCCGGGTGTGAGAGTCGCATTTTCAACGTAAATCGAACCACGTGGTGCACTTCCAGAAGAAATTGAAACGATTCGACCACCTTCAATTAGCACAATGGCTTTTTCAATCGTGTTTCCGCGACCGTCATGCAGGAGGTCGGCAGCAATGGTGATCGATTCCGCTTGCGGAATCGCCATGAACCCTAAAAGAAAACTTGCTAACAACATTACTCTTTAACCTCCTGAAAGGGTGCGGACCAGGCCGTTTTTCCGGCCAGCATGACCGCTTGCACTCGGGAGCTTGCGTCGAGTGGATGTGCGCTCCATAACACCAAATCTGCGCGAGCACCAGGCTTGATCACCCCAAGCTTGCCCCCCATCCCGGCGATTTCAGCACCATGGGAAGTAATAGCGGCCATCGCAGCCGCAAGGTCGCCCGTTGCATGCGCAAAAGACATTGCCGTTTCTCGAAGAGATGCACCAGAGCGATCGGTCCCAAAGGCGATACGGACATCAGCTGTATGCAGGCGCCGCCAAGTTTCCAGGAGGCGCGGAGAAAAGGTCGAGTCTGACATCGCAGGCAGACCAACCAACGATGCACTCAGCTCTCCTCCATAGCTTGCGACATCTCCTCTACATAAAAAGTAGGTCGCAAATTTCTGCTCTTTACCCACGCGCCTGACTAAGCGAACAGCCTCGGCACTATCTACAAAAGCGAGGGTGCCGTGCCGGGAAAGAGGAACTGTAGAAGCAGCGTCGGCAAGCATCCCCGCAATGCCGGCAAGGGAGGATGGTCCACCCTCGCGGCTTTGTTCCCAACCCGAGAGTGTTCCTAGTATTTGGCGAGAGCGACTGACAAGAGTGCGTGATTCTAAGTAGGAGTCCACACCAAAACCGGTTCCCGTTCTCAGCAACGCACTCCAGCCTGCAAGCACGTGGTAAGGATCGCCTTCACCAAGAGGGTTCGGAACAACATGAACCGATGTGATTCCAGCTTGAAGAGCTTCTTCCCAGAATGGATGTTCGAGTTGAACTCCATCAATTGCACGAAGTGCAGGGGTAAGTGCGCGGCTGGATTCCTGAAGACTTCTGGAATTGCGTAAGGAGAATGCATCCACGAAACCAGGAGCCAAGATTCCATCCAGCTGAATTTTTTTAACACCTGGTGGCATAGGAATCGATTTGCCAACGGCGAGAATTTTGTCCCCGCGCAGCAAAACCGAGGCGCCTTCCTCTAAAGTCCCGTTGGGAAGAAGAACCGCGCTGGGCTGAAGCACAACAGCGTCCGTTCCGTTTAAGGAGTGGCCAGAAGCAAATGTAGAAAGAAGGAGAGTTGAAAGAATCATTTCAAGAGTCCTCCCTTGGCACTGTGGGTTTGAAAGCCAGAGGCATTGAAAGGATGGGGTCCATGGAAGAGGAGAAAATCGGCCGGGGCACCTGGGCTCAAACTGCCGGGTCCATTTTCAAAACCAAGGATTGCAGCAGGGATGGCAGTGAGTGAAGCCCAAACATCGGCCTTATCGGCACCCGCAGCAACCAAGTTCCCTGCGCGCATCAGCATGAGGGCACGGGAGCCATCGCCCGTTCCAGAGGCAAGCGCCACCTTCACACCCGCTTCGGTCAAAGTTTGGTAGCGCGTGGCGAAACTCCGCTCGGAAGGTGCGGTCAAGTAGGAGCTGTGTACAGGAAGCACCACGGGGACTTCAGCCTCGGCGAGAGCCTCGGCAACTAAGTCCGCCTCATGCCCGCCCACGATGACAAGCTCCATCTCGTATTTCTCCTGAAGCTCAAGAGCTTCTTGAATATCCCAGGCACTCTCGGCATGCAAACGCAAAACCCGCTCGCCATGGATAACATCAAGAAGCCAGGATTGCGTGAGGCTAGGGGTAGGCTTGGCGGGCGGCTTCGGGCGCTTCGGTGGAGCCTTCTTTTTTTCTTTCTTTTGCTCTTCCCCATTCTTTCCTGGACCTTCGGCGGCAGCCTTTTCTTCTTTTTTCTTCTTCTCGCCGAACTCTTTCAGCTTCTTCTTGTACTCCTCCAGATCCTTTTCGTGCTTCTCCAACTTCTCAGAGTACTCATCGAGGTTGTCTTGAAGAGTTTGAGCGGAAGACAAAAGCTCTGAGACTTGTTTGGTGGCTTTAAACTGCCCACTGCCACCCATTCTGGCCGAACCCATGGCCAAATCCAGGGCAGGCTTCCCAGTGGAAACCGGCAAATTCGAAGCACTAAATGTAGCGGGAGTGCCCAAACCTTGCTGCATTTCCGACCCTCCAGTCCCTAAGTAGCCAGCAACAACTCCGGCACGGCGGGCGGACTGGACCCGCATCGCCAGCGCTGGGTCCACCCCAGGGAGATCCACAGGTAGCGCGTCCGTCACCTGCAAAGAGGCGGGGCGAACCTGAGCGGAGAGTAAGTCGGCTGGCACCAGGTTGGCCCAGGCATCGACCATGCCAGCGGTTGCAACCCCTTTAATCTCAACGACTTGAAGGTTGCGTGCCATCATAGGTTTGCCGGAGCTGACCGTGGCAATCTTGCCATCTCGGACCAGGATGTAGGCTGGCTGGATGACCTTGCCACTGGAGAGCCAGGCAGAGTCCGCACGGTAAAGAGTGGGTGCGGCACTTTGAGCACTCATGGCAGGAACCAAGGTGAGTATTGCTAGTGCGGCGGAGAGTATGAAGCGGGAGGGAAAAAGCAAAAGGAGTCGGGGAGGTACTGGGAATCTCTATGGACGAAGAGTAGCGACAGTTTGCCTTTTCCACCATTCCAATTGCTTTCATAAACTATCGAAATGAACCAATCCCTGGAGGAGCCTCTCATTCACCCGACCGCCGTGGTTCTCCCCGGTGTTGAACTGTCTGCAGGCGTGGAAATTGGCCCGTGGTGTGTCGTTGAACCGGGCGTGGAACTAGGCGCAGGAGTCCAACTGAGTCCTCATGTTCACCTGAGCGGTCGGACCATCGTCGGCGCTGGCACACGGATTGGAACCGGAAGCGCACTCGGCGGCGAACCAGCGGACAAGGATTATGCTGGTGAGCGGTCTAAAGTTTTGATTGGCAATAACTGTCGCCTCTTTGAACACTGCACTGTGCATCGTGCAAGTGGTGAAGAAAATGCCACAATCCTAGAGGATGGCGTGATCATGATGGCGGGTAGCCATGTCGGCCACAATTCCATCGTGCGCACAGGTGCCACACTTGTAAATAACTCGGCCGTGGCAGGACATGCTGAAGTTGGCGAAGGTGCAATCTTGGTTGCTAGTTCTGCCGTACATCAATTTGGAAAAGTAGGTCGTATGACCATGGTTGGCGGAGGGAGCATGGTCACAAAGGATGCCCCGCCTTTTTCCATTGTTGCGGGCTCTTACCCAATTCGCTGGCGCACACCCAATACAATTGGTTTGCGGCGCGCAGGTTTTTCTCCTGAAGAACGCGATGCCCTTCGGCATGCCCTGCATGCAATGTTCACAACAGATGCCTCCCCCACTGAAATTGCCCGCACTCACACTGAAAGCGAATTCGCAAGCGTGCGTGAGCTCGCCGACTTTGTTTTAACTTCAAAACGCGGGGTTTGCGCCGGCCCTGAGCGCAAATAGATAACTTTTCTCAAAATGACCGATTCCACAAAAGCCATTGACACTTTGCTCGAAGAGCATCGCAACTTTGCACCTCCCGCTGAATTTGTTACACAGGCCAACTGCAAGGACCCCGAAGTCTGGGCAAAGGCTGACGCAGACTGGCAAGGTTGGTGGAGCGACTGGGCAGAAAAACTTCATTGGGATCAAAAGTGGTCCCAAGTTATGGACTGGACCCCTCCATACGCGAAGTGGTTTTTGGGCGGCAAACTGAATGCAAGTGTGCAGTGCTTGGACCGCCATGTAGCTGAGGGGAATGGGGACCGCGTGGCCTATTACTGGGAAGGAGAGCCAGGAGACACGCAAACGCTCACTTACTCGGATATGTTGAAGGGTGTCTGCAAAGTCGCCAACGGTCTAAAGGCTCTTGGGGTTGAAAAGGGAGACCGCGTGACTCTCTACATGCCGATGGTCCCCGAGTTAGCAATGTCCGTTTTGGCTTGCGCTCGCATTGGCGCAGTATTCTCGGTCGTTTTTGCAGGTTTCTCTGCAACTTCCTTAAAGGATCGCATCCAAGACCAAGAAGCGAAGTTGTTGATTACCGCGGATGGGACCTGGCGCCGTGGAAAAGTTTTGGATTTGAAAGTAGTCTCTGATGAAGCAGTTTCTGATTGTCCCTCTATTGAAAATGTCTTGGTGTGGCGGCGCGGCGAAGGCGTAACCACTGCAGCTAAAGGAGATTCTCGCGACGTGGAATGGGTCGATGTTGTCGATTCTCAATCGGACGAATGCGACCCTCTTTCCATGGACAGCGAAGATTTATTGTTCATTCTTTACACTAGCGGCACGACCGGCAAGCCCAAAGGAATCATGCACACTACGGGCGGATACATGACCGGTGCGCTTGCCACCACCAACTTAGTGTTTGACTTAAAACCTGAAACAGACGTTTATTGGTGCACAGCAGATATTGGTTGGATTACTGGACACTCTTACATCGTGTTTGGGCCGATGGCCAATGGCGTGAGCCAAGTCATGTACGAAGGCGCGCCCAATCATCCGGGTTTGGATCGTTTTTGGGAGTTGTGCGCAAAGTATGACGTAACGGTTTTCTATACCGCACCAACTGCAATTCGCGCTTTTATGAAATGGGGCGACGAGCACCCCGCAAAACATGATTTGTCCAAGTTGCGCTTACTCGGAACCGTTGGCGAGCCCATCAATCCTGAAGCATGGGTTTGGTACTTGCACCACATCGGCGGTGGGCGCTGCCCCATCGTGGACACCTGGTGGCAGACGGAAACCGGCGGCATCATGATTACCCCTCTTCCCGGTTTAACCACAACGGTGCCAGGTTCGGCAACCACGCCCTTTCCAGGTATTGAGGCCAAGCTACTTAATGAAGAGGGTGAAGAAGTCGAAGGTCCCGGCGGTGGATACCTCGTACTCACTCGCCCTTGGCCCTCGATGCTCCGCGGATTGTGGGGCGACCCGGAGCGCTACGAAGAAACCTATTGGTCGCGGTTCCCAGGCAACTACTTCCCCGGCGACGGTGCCAAGCGCGATGACGATGGTTTCATCTGGGTTTTAGGTCGCGTGGATGATGTCATGAATGTTTCAGGCCATCGTCTTTCCACAATGGAAATTGAAAGCGCGCTTGTCGATCACCCTGCAGTTGCCGAAGCGGCAGTGATTGGCGTGAACCACGAACTCAAAGGCCAAGCGCCTGTTGGTTTTGTCATTCTCCGAGGCGGCAATGAAGCGTCGCCTGAACTCGCAGAAGAAATTCGTGCACATGTTGCCAAACTTATTGGCGGACTCGCTCGACCCGAGGCCGTCCACTTCACACCTGAGCTCCCAAAAACGCGTTCTGGGAAAATCATGCGCCGCCTCCTACGCGATATGGCGGAAGGAAAAACTATTGGCGACACCACTACCCTCGCCGACCCCACCGTACTTCAAGGCCTCAAAGCCGAGTATGAAGCAAAGGAAGGATAGGGTTCCTTTTAGCTTTCATCCTCATCCCAATCGCGCCAGGACCTCAGCCCTTTGGGAGAGGGTAAGGAGAAGGAGGAGGTCTTGGGGTTGCGCCCATTTAAGAGCAAGGTCAGTGGCTTCCAACTCGGAGTCGGCGCGGGAAATTTGATTAGCCGGATATCCGTCAGCTAAGAGGGCCTCTTCCATAATGGCAGGAATCTCGCCCACAGCGCGGCCACGAAGGTCTTTTTCCTGCTCCTTGATAATGATGTGGTCCACTCCAGAACGGGCGGCAGTGAGAGCGACTTCGCAAATAGCATCATCGTCACGATCTCCGGCATGGCCAATCGTGATAAGGCGACGTTTCGCTGGCATAGCGGCAGTCATGTCCAATAGAGCGGAAAGGCCATGAGGGTTGTGCGCAAAATCGACTAACACTTGAGCTCCGTTCACTTCAAAACGATTCAGTCGACCGGGGTTATCTTGCACACTGCTCTGGAAATTTTTCAGCCCCTCCAAAATAGCGTCGTCCTTGAGTTCCAGTTTTTTTGCAACTGCGATTGCACCGAGAGCATTCGCAACATTGTGCTTGGCGGCCCCACCTAAACTAATCGGGATTTCATGAACACTCAAAAGCGATTGGGTTTCCCCATCTTCGCACCAGCATAACTGCTCACCTTTTAGAACAGCAGCAGTCCCACCATTGGCAAGGTGTGCCCGAACAATCGGGTTCTCAGGGTCAAGAGAGAACCAAGTGAGTGGTTGCGTAATCCAATCCATGCGTTCGACCGATTTCTCATCATCGGCATTCAGGACTACCGACTTTCCTGCGTGACGAATCACAAACTTAGTGTCCGCCAACATGTCAATATCTTGAATCCCCCACTCTCCAAGGTGATCTGGCGCAACATTCGTAATCAAAACCACATCAGCCTCGCCCGCACCGATACCCAATCCACGACGCAGCATGCCGCCACGTGCGGTTTCTAAAAGAGCGATGTCGGTATTTTCGTTGCGAAGAATATGGCGGGCGCCACCCGGTCCAGACCAATCACCGCGGTCCAAGATTTGGTTGCCCACACGCAACCAATCAGTTGAAGAAAGCCCGGGGACTCTTCCCTGGGCATCAACCATAGCCTTCAACAAACGAACGGTTGTCGTTTTTCCGTTTGTGCCGGTCACCATAGCAATGGGAATTGAAGAAATCTTGTCCCAATCTATATCGCCGGTTTCGGGAAGCCTCTTCACAGGCCAAGTGCGTGACCACCGACCAGCACCAACCGAAACTTCATCATCACAGGTCAAGAAAATTTTATTGCGCTTCTGGGCAGCTCGTTGAATTCTAAGTAAGGGAGGATTCCGCTCCTTGCGGATTTCAGCTTTCCATTCTTCAACTTCGCCATTGAAGTCAGGGATTTCAGAACCCTCAATCTCTGCAACGGCCATAGCCCACGCCACTTCGTTGACTTCGCAAGCAGAGTAAAGAACATCCATCGGAGCGCTAAAAGCCAAACTCAAACCACCTGGAAAATGGCGAGTCGCTGTTTCCTCTTTTTCCCAGCCCAGCGCATTCATTAAAAGGCGTGCGTAGCGCTCCCAAGTTTGCTCTGCGAGTTCCCGGTCAGAATCCTCCAAAGCAATGTCCATGACCGGGCCGGGTTTATCCCAAATGACATTGGGGCCAGTGAGACGGCGGGAGTCTCGTAGTTCAAATCGACTCATCTTGATTAGTCCGTTTCTTCCGCAACCGCCACCCGAACTCCTCGCGAATCGCGAATAAGTTCGACTTCAGTTTCAAAATCCATTCCACCCAAATTCCCCTGTTCGAAGCCGCCGAAGGAGCCAAATTCAGTGGCAGCTTCAGATTTAGGATTGGAACCTGATGACTCCATACCTTCTGGCTGGAAGTCCTGGATTTGTTTCCAGGTTCTAGAAATGGCGTCAACGAAAATCAAAAGTAAATCGTCTTGCTCAGCCATTTCAAGCGATCGCTGAACAGCGTTCTGTTCTTCAGGAATCAACTCAATGGAATCTTCCGAAACACCATTCGCAATCAAAGCATCTCGTAACATCATGGGGATTTCATCGGATTCTCGACCTCGCAGATTGTCGTCACGTCGACATATGTAGTGGTCAAACTTTCCAGCACATAGGGCGGCGATTTCGCGAATGTCCTCATCGCGGCGATCGCCCGGGGCAGATAAAACCAAAATGTTTTTACCTTGCGCTTCCATGCGTTCAGTTAAATCCACCATCGCTTTTACCGCTGCAGGGTTGTGCCCGTAGTCCATAACTACTTTGAATGGATGATCATCAAAAATATTCATCCGTCCGGGCGCCTGGAAGAAGGTGGTATCGAATGTTCGCAATCCGTGGCGAATATCCTCCAAACTCACACCCATACTAAAAGCAATGCCTGCGGCAAACATGGCATTTTGCACATTGTGCGCAGCGCGACCATCCAAGGTTGCTGGAATCAGGTGCGCCCAAAGCAAAGGGATATGTTGCCCCTTGTCATAAATAGCAATCATGTTGCCACCCATTCCGCGTTCAAGCACAACAGCTCGACCATTCGCCTGAATGTGTTTCCTGACAAGTGCATGGTCGGAGTTCATTGTGACATAGCAGAGGTTTTCAGCTTTTGTTCGGTCTGCCATCTCCAAACATAAGCGGTCATCAGCGTTAAGAACAGCAGTGTCTTTGGCGACCTCAACCACAATGCGCTTCACCTTTGCCAATTCTTCAACAGTTTCAATTCCCCGAAGACCAAGGTGGTCCGCAGCGACATTCAAAACCGCTCCAACATCACTCCGACGATATCCCAGGCCACTTCGCAACAAGCCGCCACGCGCAGTCTCCAATACGGCAACTTCGACCTTGGGGTCCCGTAAAACCATGCGAGCGGATGCTGGGCCCGTCATATCACCATTTACGGTCAAATGGCCGTCAATATAAACGCCATCGGTAGAGGTTAAGCCTGTAACCTTCCCTGTCATCTTGAAGATGTGCGATACCATGCGCGATGTAGTGGTTTTTCCGTTTGTACCTGTAATGCTGGCAATCGGAATGCGCGCAGGAGATCCTTCCGGGAAGAGCATGTCCATCACAGGGCCGGCAACATCTCGCGACGTTCCCTCACTTGGGGCTACATGCATCCGAAAACCTGGCGCGGCGTTTACTTCGCAAATTCCGCCACCGCCAACTTTGTAGGAAACCGTAATGTCTTCCGTAAGGAAATCTACCCCGCAGACATCCAAACCAACTGCTCGGGCGGCGCGTTCCGCCATGTCGCGGTTGTCCGGGTGCATGACATCAGTGACGTCTACAGCCGTGCCACCCGTGGACAAGTTTCCAGTGCTGCGAAGATAAACAATCTTGCCCTCTACAGGAACCGAGTCTACGGCGAACCCTTTCAGCTCCAACAACCGGTTGGCTTGGTAATCTAACTCCAGCTTTGTGAGTACTTTTTCATGCCCAATCCCCCGCCGCGGATCCTGATTCACAATTTCAATCAGTTCCTCAATCGTTGATTTTCCATCTCCCACAACATGGCCGGGCACACGTTTGCTTGCTGCGACCAGTTTCCCATCAACCACCAGAAGTCGATGGTCAAATCCGGAAAGAAAACTTTCCACAATCACTGACCGGCTGTGGATTTTCGCATTTTCAAATGCGGCCTGAACGGATGCGTCATCTTTTAAGTTAATCGAGACTCCTCGGCCATGGTTTGCATTCAGAGGTTTCAGTACAACTGGAAAACCAATGCGATTTGCGGCTCGAACTGCCTCTCGCTCGGTGTACACCAAACGCTGATTCGCAACGGGCAACCCCAAGTCCCCCAACATTTTGTTGGTCTCTTCTTTATCGGATGCAATCTCCACTCCAATGTGACGAGTTTCGGAAGTAATCGTTGCCTGAATCTTCTTCCCATAGCAAGCGTGGCCGAGCTGCACTAAGGAATAGGGATTCAAACGCATCCAAGGAATATCGCGCTCTTCCGCAGCTTTGACCAAAGAGGCCGTCGATGGGCCAAATGCACGCCTTTGGGCGAAACGAATGAACTGATCACGCTCTTCTTCCCAATCAAAATCAATGTCTCGAAGATTGTCTACCGGTGCTTCGGCCGGAAGGATGTTGTGCAGCAAACGCAAACCCAACTTCGCAGCCTCGAGACCAACTTCTTCTTTCTCATACTGGAAAACGACATCGTACTGGCCGTATTCGCCATTCGACCGAGTCTTTCCGAAGGTCACCGAAATGCCAGCCATCTGCTGAAGCTCAATAACAACATGTTCGAAAATGTGGCCAAGCCAAGTTCCTTCGTCCTCTCGCATCCGGCGCAGGAAGCCGCCTTCTTCTCGGTAAGAACATCCATGATTTTTAAGTCCGGGCAATTTTTCAAGAAGCGACTCAGCAAACGATTCCCCCAAACGAACCGAGGGCCACTCCTCCAAGTCGCCCAAGTCAAGAGTTAGGCGAATCGTTGGAAAATGCGCGTAAAGGCTCGGGCCAAGATAAACATTGCGGTCAAGAATCTTCATGGTAAATACGAATAAAGGTCAAAGAAGGACAGGGCCGTGAGTAGCTTTCCGAGATGGGATGTCGTAAGAACAACCCTCGGTTAAAACATGAAGTTTGATTCCAAGTACGCTGACTGGTGCACGACTGTGCGCAGAGTCCATGGATGAAAATTCCATTCCGGAGGGGTCCACAATGGTGATGGCGCCCGTACCTAAAACTTCAATTTTGTCTTCAGGCGAAATGAAAGCAGCAGTGTTTTCATCAAGACCAATACCAATTGGCCGTGGGTTAAAAGCAAGGGCAGTGAGTAAGCGACCGAGTCGGTCGCGCTTTCGAAAGTGTTGGTCCACGATTATCTCATGAGTCAACCCAAATCCAGGGGCAAGCGAAACCATGTCCGGTCGCGGAGTCGGCCCCTCCTTCCCATAGGCAATCATGTGTTCAGAGAGAATGGAAGCGCCGGCAGATGTTCCCCCTACAGTGAGGCCATCTTGGTTGTTCCGAATCCGGAGTAAGTCGGCAACCGTGGTTCCACCAATGGTAGTAGAGAGCCGAAGTTGATTCCCGCCAGTGATGTAAACGCCGGTAGCCTCTTCTAAAATCCGCAACCAATCTTTGCGAGTGCAGTCGGAACGCTCTTCAAAAGGAAGGGAGTCAACTTTTGCCGCTTCGAGGTCTTGAAAAACCTCAACATACCGCGGGCCAGTCTCCTCAAGCTGAGAAGCCGTGGGGATTACGGCAATCTTTGCTGCGGAACCGCCGGAGACTTCAACGAAGCGCCGCAAAATAGAGCGGTCACGGATTTTTTTCTCCGCGCCGCCGATGGGGACAATGTAACCGCGTGTCATGGGGAATTCTGGGGAAGGGAGTGCCCCTCTTGGATACCTAAACTAGGGGGGAGGAGCGATTCCCACCCTGAATCATAGCCATGCGGAGGGAGTCCGGCGCGACTAGGTAACTCCAACCTCAAGGCATGTGCCTTCTCGCACCATCCACCTTCCGTGCGCCATCACGGAATCCACTTTTCCTTTGGAACTCAAGATCAAAAGGTCCGCATCGCACCCCTCGGCAACTCGGCCTTTGCCGCTTAAGCGAAGGTGATTGGCAATATTTGATGTAAAGGCTGGAAGTGCAGACTCGAGGGGAATTCCGAGCTCACAGGCTTTGGCAAGAGTCTCAGGAAGCGAGGCACTGGTACCGACTCCCATGTCGGTCATCCGGCCATCCATATCAAAAACGGGGAGGCACCCGCCACCGTCACTACTCACCGAGATTCGTTCTGGGGGGAGCCCACTTTCTAAGTATCGTTGAAGTCCCTGCTCAGCTGAAAATCCATCCTCGTTTTCGGCAACGGGAAAAGCCGTTAGATCCACATGACAGCCTCGCTCGGCGAGCTCGAGAGCTTCTTCAAAAAGAATTGTGCGCCGGTTGATGTGTGTTGGGTGAAAAACTCTGGCCGGAATTTCGCTGGTATCAAGGGCAGCGCGCACGAGTTCAAGTCCCCGTTCTCCATCGCCAAGGTGGAGATGCAATACCCCAGCCTTGCGTGCGATGAGCCCTCCAACATGGCAATCGCCAGCGGCTTTCAACAAGTCTTCGAGGGTTGGCTGGCTAGAACGGTGATCAGAGAGCGCAATCTCACCGGCACCTATAACCGAATCCAAATGCACGATGTCGCCGCGGAGGGTGCCAGTCAAAGTTTTGGGTGGTAGGTGATAACCTCCGGTCCAGCACCAAGCAGATATCCCTGACTCGCGAAGGGAACGGGAACTGGCGAGAAGTTCGGCCGTGGCGCGGGTGACATCATCTGTGCCTAGAAGGCCGACTACAGAAGTTACGCCAGCGGTAGTGAAGTGGCGCAGTAAGGGGGCCGGGACTTTTGTGGAAGCGCCGTCTTCTCCACCACCACCCGTGATATGAGCGTGGCAATCTACAAAACCAGGGATTAGGCGGGCACCTTCGAGATCTAGCAATTCAACGGGCACACCAGAAAGCCCTAAGGACTCCCCCTCAGGGGCAATCGCCAACACCTTCCCTCCACCCACCAAGACTGAGCAAATCCCCCGTTTTTGGGGAGCAAAAAGATTCGCGTTTTGGAGAAGTATGAGTGTCATCGGCGGAGAATTGTAGGCCATCCTGGTATAGTGAGGGTGTTCATTCACAGTCCAAAGTCCTTGTGCGACGGGAAGCGAGGTGTAAATCCTCCGCGGGTCCGCCGCCGTAAGCGTTACGAAGGCCACAAAACCACTGAGCATGCTCCCAGATTGATTCTGATGTACCTTGGCTTGGGAAGGGTGGCTGAAGATTGAAGCGCAAGCCGGAAAACCTCACACAAAACGACTCACCTTTCATCAATTCCAGGCGGAAACCCTGGAGGGGTAACCATGAAACTTGTTCACATTGCGGCCCTGTTTGCCGCTACTTCATGCGCATCTTTATTGAGCGCACAATCCTTTTCTCACGACATTTCTTTGTCCGGCATGGGCAACGGGAATCCATCCAAGACTTTTGGATTGACCACAGACCCTAGCTTCAATCGCTTATACGTTGCCGTCTCTGGCGACTTCATGGGCAACAACAACATCGTTGCAGAGATTGACACCACAACCGATACAGTTGTTCGCACGATTCAGGTGGGCAACTACCCAGAGGACATTGCCTTGATTTTTGACCCCGTTACGGGGACCGCAACCTCAGGCGCGGTCACAAACTCAAGCGATGGAACCGTTTCCATTTGGGATTTAGCAAGTGGTGCGGTCACTCACACGGTCCAGCTCCCCGATCCGTTCGGATTGGGTTCATGCTATCCGTTCGGCATTACGACGGGCGGCCCGGGACTTTGGGTCACCACCGTGGACGGCTCTGGTGCTGTGTATGGAATTGACACCAACACATTTTTGGTGGACCCCAATGCCGAATTCAACACGAGTTGGAAATCAAACGGACGACCGCTGGACACAGGGAGCCAAGTTGTTGTGCCGACAACCGCTTACACCCCAACTTGGTCAGGCTCGAGTGCCGAACTTTTTTTCACCGACTCAACAATAGCAGGCACTTGGTCGAATTTGATGGCTGAGAATGAAGGGAACTATATCTTTCCTGGTGGACAAGATGTGGTTGAGCTACCTAATGGAGACTTCGTTGTGGGCTGCCTCTCAACAAATGCTCGTCTCTATATCATTTCGCCCGACGGAGAACTTATCCGTACCATTCGTTTGTCATCAGGTGGTGGCGCACACGGTTTAGCTCTTTCCGCTGATGGAAGTCTGCTCGTTGCTTGCGATTTGCCAACCGGAACCATTTCCTTTGTCGACATGTTGAACTTTTCGGAGCTTGCTTCCTTTCAATCCAGTAGTACTGGCCAAGGTTACCAACAACCGAACGATGCCGTTTTCTGCAATGGAAAAGTTTACGTGACCTGCCAAGGCTCAGAAGAAGTCATGGTTTTTGACAACTTGCCGACCGTGAATCCTGGCCAAGGTTATGCAGGAGAATTGGCCATAGGTTGGGCCCCATCGCCGGACAATCCAATCAGTTTCGGCTTGACTGTGACCGGAAATGGAATCGTTGCCTTGTTCGTTTCCTTTGATGACCTCCCAAGCTATTACTCCACTGTGAACCTGGAGATTGGGCCCTCTCCGATTCTCGCCGGCTGGGGACGCAACTCCTTTAGCAAGTCCTGGACCATCCCAATAAATGCTCCACGAGGTCTGAACTTGTTCGCTCAAGGTGTCGTAGATGTCATTGGAATGCCAGTCCTTACCACCCCCCGTGTAATCGTCCTTCCCTAATCCGGCTCTGGGTGTGTCGATTCGTTCGCCCCGAATCCATGTAGAGATTCTAGGCTGGAGGGATGACGCTGCCGAAGCCTTCCCCAACTTCCTCTCAGTCTTGTGGCTGGCGGCGCGCTTACGCGGAAGCCCCCGAGATTTTCGCCGCTTTTGCCCAGGCAGAGGACCCCGACGGATTAGCCATCGAGGCTTTGAGGGAGGAGGCCTGCTTTGAAGGGAAGTCTGTTCTGGAAATCGGCTGTGGAACAGGCCGCTTCACCGCAAAGCTTGCCCACCATTTGGGATGCTCACAGCTTTGGGCGTGCGACTCCGCTCCCCTCATGCTTGAGTGGGCTCGAGGGAAGTGCCTTAATTTGGACATTGAGTTCCTTTTGGCTGATGCCCGGAGTTTGCCCCTAAAAAATGAGAGCATTGACTTCATTTTCGCATCTTGGGTTCTCGGTTACCTCCCGCCGAAATCCTTACAGGAATGCCTCGCCGAATGTGATCGAGTCCTCCGCCCTTCTGGGGAAATTTGGATTTTCGAAAGTCGCGCTCCCCAAGATGGAAATTTGACTGCTCTTATGGACTCAGGCTTTCAAGAAGTGCGCCTTGTGGAAACAGAACTACGTTTCCCAAACGAGAAAATCGCACGGGAAACATTGGACTACCTTATGGGGTCGGGAGCACTGGAAGTTCGAGGAGACTCCGTACCTCACCAAATTCTTCTTCTTCGGCGATTTCAGAATTGAAGCCTGTTTTTAGAGCCCCATCCTGGAACCAAAAAAAGTCAACCTCTCTGGACCGGGTCATATCAGGCCTACGGAAAACCTGAAAGGAGCACTCTGAAGTTTGAAGGGGGGTGCAAAGATCTCGGAATTCCCGTTTCGCTAATCCAAATTCGGTTTCCCGATTCGCCCGAGCGCCACCCCTTCCAACGGGACGAAATCGGTAAAGATGCCAAGCATGTAGCTGCAAGCCAGTACTGCACTTCTCTTTGAGTTCTCGATAGAGAAGGGGAAGCTCAGTTTGGTTTTTTTTGCAAACCACAGTTCCAACTGTTGCTTCTTTCCCTGTTGAAATTAAGCGGCCCAATCGGTCTTCAACCAAATCGCGATGCCCCCCTCTTGGAGCCCGCAACCAGTCATGCGAGGCCCTACTTGCCCCATCCAACGGCAGAATCACGCGCTGAATACCATTATTGTTTTCGAGTCCTTCCGGCCAAGCCACGCCATTGGTATTGAGCTGAACTGTTAAACCTAACTCGCGCGCCCTTCCAGCAATCCGGAACAAGTCGCCGGGCCACAACAAAGGCTCACCACCTCCAAGAACCACGGATTGGTATCCAGATTCGGACAGCTCTTCCATAAAGTGAAGGGCTTGCGACTCCTCCATGCAATCAAACCCCAAATCACTTGCACAGAAACGACAGGACAGGTCGCAGTCCGGCAGAAGAAAAACCGTCGCGATTGTTTTGGCCGATTGACGAAGCATCATTCTCTCTTCTAGGACAAAGATACCAAAAGTGCTAAGTCAAAACTACGTCAACGGCCCCGAAAGCAGGAACTAGGGAGACATCCTCCCTGTATTAAACTAGCTCTTCCCTGAAGTGAGCGGCTATGTCTCTAGTTAAACAGAAAGGGCGCTGAGCTGCTCGAGCACCATATCGCCCCACTCGGAGGTGGAGTGAAGGCCAGCCTTCAAACCTTTCACGCGGTCAGAGCGGAGGAGGTCAGCAACCGCGCCTTCCACTGCGGCGGCAGCTTCCGTTTCACCCAAGTGTTCCAGCATCATTGCAACGGCGTTAATCGTCGCAATGGGATTTGCTGTGTTTTTCCCAGTTGCTTTAGGCATTGAGCCGTGGATGGGCTCAAATAAGGAGAACTGGCCGGGGTTGATGTTTCCAGAAGCGGCTACACCCATGCCACCTTGCACCATGGCACCAAGATCTGTGATGATGTCGCCGAAAAGATTTGTGGTCACAGCCACATCAAACCACTCGGGATTCTTAATCATCCACATGCAAGCAGCATCAATATAGGCGTGATCAGTTTTGACTTCTGGATACTCCTTGGCCACTTCTTCGAACACGCGTGTGTAGATGTCTTGAGCGCGGACGGCATTGGCCTTGTCAATCAAAGTCAACTCCTTCCGTGGGCGAGTCATCGCCAACTCAAAGGCGTAACGAATTACGCGCTCAGTTCCTGCGCGGGTATAGCGCATAGGTTGGGAAGCGACCTCGTTGGGACCACCCTCATCTTCAAACTCGGCAGGAAATACATAAGCGTCTTCAGTGTTTTCGCGCACAATAACCATGTCCACCTGCTCGGGAGACTTGTCTTTCAATGGACACCACCGCTCATCGAACAACTTAATCGGGCGCAGGTTGATGTACAGCCCACCTTCCCACCGCAACTTGCCAATCACACCGCGTTCAATCAAGCCTACCGGTGCGCGCGGGTCGCCAATTGCACCGAGCAAAAGGGCATCATGTTGTTGCGCTTCGGCAAAAGCTTCGTCGGGGAAAATTTCACCTCCGTCTTCGCCGCCAGTTGCGAGCCAATGCTCGGTCCCATAGGGGTACTCAGTTAACTCATAAGAAAAGCCCCAACGATCGGCGGCAGCTTCGAGAATGCGCAATCCCTCATGCACGACTTCGGGGCCAATGCCGTCACCGGAGAGGACTGCTATTTTGTGTGTTTTGCTCATGATGTGGGGGTTTTGAAGCCAACTATTCTACCTTCTACCCCACTATCAAGTCAGGACATTATCCTCTCTCTATGCAGAGAACAGTCCTCCCGCTTGCCTTGGTGTTAAGTGCCTGTGCAATTCCTCCGAAGTCGCCTAGCCAAGAAGATCAGACCAACATTGTGATTCTGTTTGCCGATGACATGGGATGGGGAGACCTCAGCTCCTACGGCAACCCCGTGATTCGTACCCCGCAGCTCGACCGCATGGCCCAACTGGGAATGCGCTTTACGGACTTCCACTCAGCCTCCCCCGCCTGCTCTGCGAGTCGATACGGATTACTCACGGGACGTTATCCCCATCATTCCGGCTTCGGATGGGTCCTCTTTCCGGGTTCCAAGGAAGGCCTTGCCGAGGATGAGACCACCATGGCTGAAGCGCTCCAGGCGCGCGGATACGCAACAGCCGTCATTGGGAAGTGGCACTTGGGTGACCATGCTGGCGTGTTGCCATTGGACCACGGATTTGATGAGTACTTCGGCCTTCCATACAGCAACGACATGTTGCCCAGCGTCCCAAACCGTAACTACCCCCCCATCCCTCTTTACAAAAACAAACTTGTTGCGGAATACAACCCCGACCAAAGCACACTTACCAGGCGATATACCGAATACGCCGTTGAATTCATTCACCGCAACCGTGACCGCCCTTTCTTTCTCTATGTTCCCTATGCCATGCCGCATGTGCCTCTCCACCCGGGCGAAGAATTCGCCGGGAAATCTCCCCGAGGGATTTATGGAGATGTCGTCGAGGAGCTGGATTGGAGCGCAGGCGTCATCGCAAAGGCCTTAAGCGATTGCGGAGTAGCAGAGAAAACCTTGTTCATTTTCACTTCTGATAATGGTCCTTGGATTATCAAAGGAGAAAATGGTGGCTCATCTGGCCCTCTCATGGATGGCAAGGGCTCTTCCTGGGAAGGCGGGCATCGCGTCCCAGCTCTTGCCTGGTGGCCAGGCACAATTCCAGCTGGGAGTATCTGTCGGGAATTGGCCTCCACGCTGGACCTCTTGCCCACCGCATTGGATATGAGTGCCATATCAGAAACATCCACAGCTCGCGCGACCAAACTACCACTTGATGGGCGCAGCTTACTTCCATTGATGACAGGTGGTGCTTGGCAGGATGAGCGAATCATGCTCATTCATGGCCCAGGCAATGAAATACACGGCATAAGAAAAGGGAGGTGGAAGCTATTGGTTAAAACCAACTCTCAAACCGGTGTTGTGCCCCATGAAGGCAAAGTGCCCCTGCTCTTTGACTTGCAAAAAGATCCGGGTGAACGGAGAGATGTATCGGAAAATTTCCCAGAAGTACTCGCTACACTTCAAAGTCTACTGCCAAAATAAAATCTAATTTCGGTAACGAATTTAGTATTCCAAAATTTCCAAGTGCCCATCCAGTGGTTCCCATATTGAAATAACTTCCATCTCCGGCCAGTCCGATTTCAGAATGCGCGCTGCTTCTCGGCACTGTTCCTTCTGTTCGTCGTCTGAAATTGGGTTTCCTGCACAATCGGCATGCGCTGCAACGACAATACCTTTAGACGAATGGGCCTGAACTGATATCTCCACATGGCGGCGCACACCCTCATTGATATTCGCCACAGCCCCTGCTTCGGTCACCATATCTACGTAATCCACGCCAAATCGCGCTTTGGCAAAGACCATCACGCTTGTTTGCACGCGGCCATCCATGCAATTGACAGCGGTTGCGAAAGTTTGGGGAGTATCGGAGTTCAGCATTACCGAGTATCTTAGGGAAATGCACCTGCATAGGTTGTGCCCTGACGCAGAGGAAGATTGATTCCTCGGTACAACTCCTCACGGGCACTCGTTGCGCAAGCACAAAAAATTAAGGGGAGAAAGAAGGGGATGCGTTTAGGTATGAGAGGTCTCTCTTTCCGAAGTCAAAAACATGTCTGGCCAGTAGGCGGAAAGCTGCCCTACGAATGCCGAAGCCGCAACGGTAAGTGGACTCGCAAGATAAACCTGACCAGGACCTGATCGACCGGCAAAGTTCCGATTGATTGCGGAGACCGTGACTTGATTAGGGTTGTCACTCACACCTGGGCCACAACCAATACAAGCGCCACAACCCGGCTCAATCAAGGTCACCCCGGCACGTTCGAACAACTCAATCCACCCTTTCTCTTTGGCATGGTCTTTGACCGCTTTGGAGCCATACTGAATGAAGAAAGAAGTTTTGTCTGCGACCTTTATTCCTGCATTGAGAGCTTCTTCGCAAACTTGGGCATAGAGCGCGAAATCGTCAATCTTTCCAGCCGTGCAAGAGCCACCGTAGGCTATGTTGACGGGGGTTTCAGGAAGAGCGGCAACTGTGTTGCCGTAAGTTGGGTCGCCAGGTTCTGCAACCATGGGTTGAATCGCCGCCAAGTCAATCGTGTGCACTCCGCCTGCGTAAACAGCACCCTCATCTGGGACAACAAAGGTGGCGGCGATTTCTTCAGCGGTTTTCCCGGGGCGGCGAGTGGCCAACCATTCGGCAAGAGCGGAATCGCCTTCGCAAATACCGGTCCGCGCTGTGCACTCGGTTGCCATATTGCACAATGTCGCCCGTTCATCCACGGACAAATTGGCAAGACCGGGGCCACCGAATTCCATAGAGCGGTTTAGGGTGTCTTCGCGCTTCGCAAAGGTATTCAAGATATGCAAAATGACATCTTTTGCAGTGCACGATTCTGAAAGTTCGCCCTCCAGCTCAAAACGGATACTTTCAGGAACGCGAACGAAAGTGAAGCCGCTTTGGGCAAGGGCTGCGTATTCGGTTGCACCAACTCCGTAAGCAAGAGCATTGGATGCTCCGCCCATGCAAGTATGCGAATCAGTTGCCTGAACGAAATCTCCAGGATCAATGAATTCTTCGCGTGCAATTTGGTGGCAAATCCCAGGACTCACGCCATCGCGAGCTTGGTAATCGCGGACGCCGGTATGGGTTTGGAATTCGCGTTGCAAATCTCGCATGGTTTGAATTTTTTCCGCAAAGGGTTCGAATCGGGCTACCCCATCGGCGTAAAGGAGGTGGTCTTCGAAAACGGCAAGCTTGTTGGCATTTTCAACTTCGTAATTTTCACCATATTCTTCTTGAAGAAAAGCGTGCACTTGAGCGGTCGTGAATTCATGGCTAAAACCGGCATCCACCTTGGCGAGCACAGCATCGTCTGCAGAAACGAATGCACCATCAGAGCCGGGGTTCAACATGCGCATGGCGACCATTTTCTCCGCCATGGTCATCGGTTGATTGCCTGTTGCGTTCGGAGGCAACTCAATCTCCCCCGCCTGAACCTTGCGCGAAAAGTTAAAAAGGCCACCATTTCTGATAATGAGTTGAGTGACTGAATCGTACTTTTGCGTGAACTCCTGTAAACCAAGTTCTTCCCCGCTTTGCAGGCGGTGCAACATTTCATGGTCGCCCATGAGCTGACCCAGGTTTAAGTTGTTGCGCTCATGAATGGGCGCGAAGGAAGCAGCAAACACATATCGGATACCCGACCAGCGTTCACATTGAGCGGCCGTTTCGCGACTAGAGCCCGTACCCTTTCGCAAACCGGAAACGATGGCTTCAAAGCCACCATCCATTAACTCGCGTGGCCCAATAACTCGATTACCGTTTGAGTCCACCAAACCTGCATAAGCGTTTTTGGCAATCTCTTCAGGGAGGTGGTCGAAACAAACCCAAGCAGGGGTCATCACATCGGTGTTGATATCGTCGAGTAAATCCTCAACCGAAATGTCCTCCATGCGTAAGTTCAGCCCCTCGTGCAACTGTTTGCGAATCAGTTCCATATCCTTTGTCAGGAAGAGCACGCGCTTCTCAGGGTCGAGACACACGCTTTGAGGCGGCCATTCTTGTTTGTTCTTCACGGTGATAAGGGAGAGAGTAGCCCTTTATTCTACTTTCCCCAAACGCCTATGAGAGAGCCTAACTTGGCTGGACCGATATGCGGCCGGCAGGGATGTTCTCCAGCTGAGTTTGAGTCCCATCTGCCCAATGCACGATGATTTTGTCAGCTTGGGATGCCGCTCCAAGACCATAGATTTGCTCGGGAGCATGTCCACTCAGAAAGCTCGACTCGCTCAGCCACCAGCGAATTTGCCTTCGCTCCGCAGTAAGAACCTCAATTTTTGCCCCAGTTGCAAGAACAGCCGGCGCATCCAGAAGAATCGTGAGGGAAGAGTTGCTGGTTTCTGAATCATTTTGCAGGATTAATGGTGCGCCGCGATTGACATTCAAGGCAACATCCACATCGCCATCGCCATCAAAATCCGCTACGGCCAAGCCACGACCAGAGTATTTATTTTCAAATACTTCACCACCCCAGTCGGCAACCTCGTGAAAGATGTTTCCAGCATTCCAAAAAAGGAAAATTGACTCCTGGACTAATACACTCTTGTCATTCCTTTCTTCAAGCGTGCTCCCGTTGGTTACGACAATGTCCAGTTGGCCATCCAAATCCATGTCCACCAAACCTGTCCCCCATCCAACGCTTCCGATGGAAACTTCGCCCAAACGGAAAATCTGCACCTTATCGCGATATTCCAAATCACCACCCGGGCCCTTCAAACTTTGGTACAACGCATTTTCCTGAGCAAGCCAGTGCGTAATGAACAAATCCGGAAGGCCATCCATATTGCCCGCCATATCCCCAAACTCCGCAACACCCAAGCCCATCGAGCCACGCGGGTCTGCGGTCCCGGTTTGAGTCGAAAGGTCGGCGAAAAGAGGTGTTTCCATGCCGCCACCCAAGCTGAGGTAAAGCTTGTTGGTCGAAACATCGTTGTTTACATAAAGGTCTAACCAGCCATCGCCATCTAAATCACAGAAAATCGCCTCAAGACTACGGCCTTCAGGATTCAAGATTCCTGTTTCCTTCGCTAAGTCTTGGAAAGTACCGTCACCGTTGTTGAGGTAGAAGGCGTTCGGCTGCGGATCAAAGGAATTGGGGTTTAAACTGATTGGAATGTCTTCATCCAAACCTTCTTCTTCCGCCGATGCCACCATGTCGGGGTCGGAAGGAATGATTTCAACGTAATTACACACATATAAATCTAAATCCCCATCACGATCCACATCGCCCCAAGCGGCACCGGTGGACCACAGAGGGTTATCTACACCTGCACGCTTAGAGACTTCTATAAAAGTGCAGTCACCTTGGTTTTCAAACAGCCGGTTTGGGCCGTAATTCGTGACATAAATATCCACGTCCCCATCGCCATCATAGTCCACAAAAGAGGCGCCCATACCAAACCCATTTAAATCTCCCACCCCAGCTTCCTCAGTGATATCGATGAAGATACCGCCGTCATTGCGGTAAAGGCGATTCATTCCCAAACTCCCTTGACTTTCCACATTCAACTCGGCATTCATGGGTCCTGGGTAATTCACGACATATAAATCCCAATCACCATCGTTGTCGGGGTCGCCCCAGGCCAATCCAGAACCTGTATCCTCAGGCAGGTTTCGGCCACGCTTTCCGGGACCATGCTGCATTTGAATTCCAAGCGCCTTGGAAACCTCCGAGAATCGAATCGGCGACTTCGCTGCTGCATCACTATTTTCCATATAGGACGTTACGTTCTCAGAGGAGTCCGCAAGGTCCGTATTTCGACCACTCGCCACTTTGATTGCAGCAAAGGTGAAAACGCCCGTTGCCGCAATCATTCCCCAAATGGAAAGCCAGACTTTTACTTTACGCTTCAGTGTTTTTCTTCTGCGCTTCATTGTCCAGACTTTCCTTCTTTCACACCCTCCTGTCCTTTCGGGCTAACCGTTAAATGTTTTGTGGTGGAGTGATGAGTAGCCGTTGGCTGATAGAAGCCAGCTTCTTCTTCCATATTCGGGACCACCAAATCCAAAAACTCTTGGCGGTAGCGACGGAAGTTGAGCTCCGCTATTACAGTGAACAGACCTTCAGCATCTTCGGGAAGAGTAAAGGTGTAACTCTGCTGATCGGAGTATTTCGGGAAAATTATTCGCTGGTTTTCTCCACCTGCCTTGCGCCAAAGGTCGTGCCTTACGATGGGTTTTCCGTTGGCGTCCAAAGGAACAGCTTCCAAGACCATTGTCCCATCTTTTACGGAGTTTCCTGCAACATGTGGCACCCCAGGGGAATCTTGAATCCAGCGCGTTTCGGGATCAATATTCCCCCATTCGGCAATGACTTCACCTTGCTCATCTTGTACGGTGACATGGAGCCAGGCACGAGTGAAGTCCAAGGGGCCGGTCGTGAGGTTATGCCCTACTTTGTTGTTCTTCACAATGACTTTAAGTTTCACTTCTTCGCCAGCTTGGACCTTTTTAGGTCCAAGAATCGAAACTTTGGCAACCGGCCCTTCCGGCCAAATGTGCGCAATCTCAGGGATTACCGTCTCGCCAGCAATCCACTCTTTGGTGAGCGCGACCTGTTCTTCCCAGTGAGGCAATTTCATGACTTCAGGCATGAGAAAATTCGTGGCAATGAAACCGTGATGACGGTGTGCGCCATCATCGACCGATCGGCGGTTATCGCCCTCTTCTCCTCGACCAGGGTCGCTGGAGTCGTTGACCAAACGCATGTGGCAATCTCGGCAACTAAGATCGGTCTCCATGTCGTCTTCGGTATGCCAGTGGCTTTTCTTCCATTCGTCGTACTGGTTTTGGCCACCACTCAACCCAAAACGGTTCAGAGCCTCGGGAATAAACTGCTTGTGACAGGCTCCGCAGTATTCTGCTGTGCGCAACACATTGCGGTCGTAGTCCTCAAGATGCTGTCGCGGGTAACTGCGAATCATGAAGTCGGAAACTTTCTTTTTCCAACCGCTGGTTCCTTCCCAAAGGTATTTCGTGGGTGGAGTGAGGACATAGTCTGCATTTCCACGCTTATCTACGTCGGAAATACTGTGGCAAGCCGCGCAAGAGTTGCCCTCTTGCATTCCAGGAGCACCCAAGTCCATGTTATGAATATCTTTTGCTCCCGCGAACAAAGATATCGGGTCATGGCAGCCCGCACAGTACCGCGTTTGAGTTGCATCCCTTTCCGCAGCGAAGTTTTTCTGCACCTCTTGGAAGGGTGGATTCGCGGCGGAAAAGCGATGCGCGCTTGGCTGCCACTCAGCAAGAATCTGTTCGTGGCATCCAGTCGTTCCGCACGACTCCGAACCTGAAAGCAGTTCGGAATCCAGGAGAACATTCCCAGCAGTTCGCGCATTGGTTGGCGCGAAGGGACTTCCTCGGTATTCGTCAAACTCATTGAGGTATTCGGGAATGGTGTAATCGTCGGGAACTTCATGTACTAGACTTTTGCTCGGCAAAGACATGGCGCCTGCGGTCACGATTACTGCAGAAGCAATAAGAACCACCGAACTTTGACGGCAGAAGCTACCTACAGCCAAAGCAAAAGCCGGCGTCTTTAACGCAAAAGGTCGGCGCCTCTGATAAGCAATCGCAATATGCAATAGAACCAGAACAAAAGCAGCAATCCCTGAAACGAGGTGGGTTAAGTTCCAATTATCGCTAATTCTTGGACCGAAGTAGCCCTGCCAAGTCAACACAAATCCCGAGGCCACACAAACCAACATGGCAACCAAGAGAGCGTATCCCAAAATCATGATGACGGTGACCTTTTGGTTGTACCAAACCAAAAAATGTCGGACTTGGTAGTAAAGGTAGGGAATGGTCATCGCAATTCCGACCAAAGTGTGTACAAGGACTTGAACTTGCGCCGACATGGAAAAGGATGCAAGGTAAATCCAAAGACCTGTGACGGATTCGACGACCAGGAGAGCAGAAACCCACATCGCCATTTTGGAAGCCCAACCTTTCTGGGCAAGTATGCGGGGGTCTGAATTACTAACGGATTCCGGTTGCCCGGAAGCATTTCGTTGATTTGAAACCATAGCTTGAGGCTCGGAGATGGCCGAGCAGAGAATCTATTATGGCGCAAAAAAGTGTCACCTCCACTCCCTTTTCTGGCTTTTCGCTGGGAAATACGGAGAAATCTCTAATAAATTGCAATTTGTTTCAGAACGCAACAACTGGACACAGTCCGAATTTCGCGACCATCTGGAAGGGTGACGACGATAGTGACTGGGCCGGAGTAACTTCCAAGACCAAAATGGGCCATAGGTTCACTTGCGGCTAAAAAACTCACTCCACTTGTAATCCAGCGGAATTGAGATTTCCCGTTTGCGATAATCTTGATTCGGCTCCCATACCCGTGGCGGTCATGCCCCGGGCGAGTGTCGTTGATTTGTACCTTGAGCCAATTTCCTCCATCGCGGTCGTTGCGAAGAAGGCGAACGGGACCATTTCGCTCACAGACCACCAAATCTATATCCCCATCCGCATCCAAGTCTCCAAAAGCGGCACTCCGGTCGCTGTGCTCTTCAGCCAACCATAGCCCTGCGTTCTGAGGACTCTGGCGCTCAAAACGGCCTTCCGTCCGTTCATAAAGAACTGGAGGTTGCCGATAGGCCCAATCGCGCGCAGAACATGTTTCTTCGGGGTAAATGTGCCCATTGAAGAAAATGAGATCCTCATCTGAGTCGTGATCAAAGTCAAAAAAGCTTGTCGCCCAACTGAGGTAGGGCCGCCCATCTAAATCGAGGCCGTATTTCGTGGTTTGGTCCTCAAAAAGGCCCATGCCCAGGTTCATATGAAGAGTGTTCGTGTCAAACATAAAGTTCGTCGTAAACAAGTCGGGGAGCCCATTGGAGTCCACATCCCCCACTGCAATCCCCATGGTGGCTTGACCAGCTCCGCCACCGCTCAAAGCCACGCCACTGGCAAGACCGATTTCCTCAAAGGTCCCATCCCCAAGGCCTTTAAACAAGAAGCTCGCCTCGGAATCATTTCCAACGAAAATGTCCGGAATGTGGTCGCCGTCAAAATCTAGAATGACAGCACCAAGTCCATAAGAAGGAGCAACTCTATGAATCCCGGACTCTTCGCTGATATCACGGAATGTGCCATCTCCTTGATTCTCATACAGAACATCCGGAACAGCTGGGAGCCCCATGGGCCCCTTCATCACAGTGGCGCCAAGGAAATTTGCAGTTGGGGGCGGTGTTTCGCTTGCTTTCAAAACAGCGTAATTCGCAACATACAAATCCAAGTCACCGTCATTGTCAATATCGCCAAAGGAGCAGCCCGTTGACCAAGAGCGTCCGCGAATTCCCGATCTAGCCGTAGCGTTGTCGAACTGCCCTCTTCCATTGTTCAGAAGAATTGCATTCTGTCCGTAACAAGTTACGAGCAAATCATCGAAGCCATCTGCATTGACATCTCCCATCGCCACACCATATGCCCAGTTTTTCAGATCAATTCCCGCTTGTTGCGTGATGTCTCGAAAACGCATTCCGCCTTCGTTCTCAAACAAGCGGCTTCCTGGACCTCGACCGGGGCGGCGGAGCGTTGCACCGTTTGGGACAAAAACATCAGAATCTCCATCCCTGTCAAAATCAATGAGAGCGACACCATTCCCCTTCACCTCAAGAAGCATTTGGGGTGGGTCCTCCCCATTGGTGAGCTTCATATGCAAACCACTTCCGGCAGTGATGTCCGTGAAGTGAATGGGCCGTGCGGACTCTCCTTGGGAACAGGCCACAAAAAGGAAAAGGAAGGGAAGGAAGAGCTTCATTGAAGTTTCTCGAAGGCGACCCGCTCTCTCTCTGCTCCTTTCACATCTCCAAGTCGAGTCAAGACTCGAAAGAGAGTGTAGTGAGTTTCAGAATGCTGTGGATTCTTGGCCAAGCTTAGCTCCAGAGCCTCCTTTGCCTTTTTCAAATCCTCCCCCTGCAACCAAGCTTCACCTAGGCACAACAACACTTGAGCTTGGAATAGAGTGTTATTCGGCAAGGCTTGATTTTTGGCCTTCTCCAAAAACGAAATGGCCTCGGAGCTTTGCCCATTTTTCACGCTCAACTGACCAAGGGCCAAAAATGTCTCGGGATGATTTGGATTCAACTCCAAATGGGCCAATAAGGATTCCCTTGCGATTTCCGCCTTGCCAAGTCGCATTGAGCAACAACCGTAATAATAAAAAGCAAACTCGGCTCCTTCGAATGTGGGACCAGCCTTAAGTACATTCAAAAATCCGGGAAGAGCCGCGGACCAGGCGGCGTTCTTGAACATCATTTGGCTTAGCAGAAACCCAAGCTCAACGCTTTGTGGATTCCTTTCCTGTTCTTGGCGAAGGAATCTACCAACGCTTGCGAAATCTCCGCGAGCAATGGCCTGCTTCGCCTGTTGCAAAGACAGGGAAGAAGCCGGCGGGCGCGCCTTTGCCGCCTGAAATTTAGGCAATGAATCCGCGATGAGGGAATTGATTTTGTTCGCCGGTTCAGCTCCACCACAAGCTACAAACCCTGCAAAAACAAAAACAACCCCGCATCGCGAAAAGAAATTACTACTTGTCAGCAACGTCTTCAAATTTCATGGGATCACGGCCATCTAGGCGCTTGTAACGGAACTGAGGAGCATCCGTTTCCTTACTCTCTTGATGTTCAGCCGAACCGTCCTTTTGAGGGGAAACGTTCGTGCTGGGCTCTTCTTTAATTTTTTCTTTCTTTTCTTTTTTCATGCTGCAACTCCGATGGAGGAGGATTGTTCAATCAACCCTGATTGAAGGAGATGTTTGAGGAAGTCGAGAACGATCTCGCTCGTTGGGGTGTCGTAAAGAGCCAATACCTGACTTAATGTTCGAGACCCGTCTAGAGAGCGGAGAAGTCTTGCTCCATCCGGGGAAATCGTGGCAATTTCGCCACTCATTTCATTCAAAATGAGAATGGACTCGAGTCGCTGAACTGACTCTGTGCTCTCTTGAAGCTCAATCAACTCTTTGCCAGCAATCGAATCAAATTGATATCGAGGCAAAGTGATTTCGTCCGTGGCATGTTCAATCGCTTGGTCCACTTCATCCCGGTCAAAGTTGGCACGAATCATCCGAAGGGCAGGGGATGCTGTGAGGCGAGACTTCAAAGCGAGGGGGAGCACTTTCTTTTCTGCGAAGGGGCCATTCAATAGATTTTCCACACTCCCTGCACGAGCCAGATAGAGAAAGTAGTGCGACTTGAGCTCGTGGTACAAGAGGTTTCTACTCGCAAACACTGGAAGATGGCTCTTCAAAGCAGTCAGCATTTGTAGATACTTTTTCCTCGCTTGGATTCGGGACATTCCAGAGGAAGTGCTGAAATCGTGATAAACCTGGAGATCCATCCTTGGCTCGTCGAACACATCCTCAATATCAAAGTCTGCGCGGCGTTTGAACACTTCGGACTTGTAATCCAAATAGAACACCCGCATGCTTGCCTCTTCAAAGTATTCACTATTTTCAAGAAGAGTCTCCAAAGTGCTTTGGGCCTCCTCTTCCGTTTCGGTTGGAAATCCAACCATGACATAAAGAGTCACGGAAATCCCTGCGTCCGAAACTCGACGGATGACATCCATTGCAGAGTTCGGCTGAGAGCCCTTGTTCATTAAATCCAGAACTCTTCCGCTGGCTGATTCGTAACCAAAGGCGAGCCGTTTGCATCCCGAAGCAGAAAGCTCGGCACAAACTTCCGGGGTAAAGATCTCTGGCTCCAACTTAGCATCGCACCACCATTCAATTTCCAAACCTGCATTCAAAATGGCTCGAGGCAATTTCCGAACCATATTGGGAGGCAAGTCTTCGATTGGAAAATAAAACCGCTTGGACCCGTACTTCTCTTGGAGGATTCGAATGTCCGAGATTACTTTTCCAATGCTTCGACCTCGGTATCCAGGCCCAATGACATCATGCAATGTGCAAAAAGTGCATTTTCCCCAGTAACAACCACGGGTGATAGATAAAGGAACGATGAATTCCGGTGAGAAATAAAGCTCCATCGGGAGACCTCTAAAGTCCGGGGTCGGAAGAGTCTCAATGGAAGCAGAACTTGCCTCCTTTTCTATCGTCACCATCCCGTTTTCATCCCTATGGATGAGATTCGAAATACCATCCAAACTTTTTCCATCTCGAATGGCTTTGGCAATCTCAAGCAAGGGTTGCTCCCCCTCAAGAAGGACAAAGCTGTCCACCCAGTCAAAAATTTCCGCATGGTTTGCCATTTTCTTGCCAATGTACGCAAGAAGTCCGCCACCACAGGTAATGTGCAAACTCGGCTTCCATTCCTTGAGCATTTTCGCCAAAGCAAATGCTGGGATGGCTTGGCTTCCATAAGTGAGAGAAATCCCAATAAGGTCCGGGTTCATTTTTTTGATTTTCGGAAGAGTTACTTCGCGAAAAAACTCAATGAATGGGTTGCCCTTTTCGTCCAATGCGCCTTCGAGGATTTGCTCAGTGCTTTGGATGGAATGCTGCATGGAAAACCCATGAGCAGACCAATGGCTTGGATAGTGTTCCGCAGAAATCATATTCAAACCTTGCTCGACACATCGAGCGGACCGGATGTATGAATCGCGGTCATAAAAACGATTTGGGTTGCGCAGCACATCTTTGGCGTCTTCGATGTTTTCAACAACCCAATCTCCACTTACTTCGGATTGAGAAAAGGATCGGTACTCCAACATCTCTGAGTAATTCAATTCTGATTTTGCCTCCAATTCCCCCCATCGCCCCGCTTCCTGAAGCCGCCTCCTTGATTTCGCAAGCCGGTCGCGAGACAAAAACCATTCGTAAGACTCAATGTTTGCGTCCATCAAGTGGGTGTCCGCGAAACCTTCTTGCTTCAGGTAGGCTTGTAGAGATGGAAGCGCCAAGTAGGGCTGGGTGAAGTGCCCTTGCGGCGGAAAAAGGAGGAGTGTTCTCATGTTTACCTCATGGAACTCAGGTCAGGAATCCAGCGCTTGGCAGGTCGAGTCAACCACTCCCTCCTCCACTGCTGGTGCGCTTCATCATCGGGGAAGGCTTCATCCTCTCCGTAGGGAAAACCACTCATCCCATGGAAGGGAAATGGTTCTGTAAACTCAACATTCACGCAACTATGGTCGCGGTCTTTTGCCCAACCATCTAAGTAAACGAGGTAATCCCGCTTCCAACCCACGGGCAAGGGTGGCAGGAGGCTGGCGTCAAAACGGATATCTAGCGCATCACCCGACCCCATAACAACAAACATATCCTCGGCATCTCGAAGAAGAGGTCGAACGTCCCCAAGCTTGGTGTAAACACCTGGATGCTGATTCCAACGGGGAAATTTCTCCAGCTCATCCCACTGAAACCACTCGAGCAATAGTTCGGCTGACTTCTCTAGTTCAACGGGCTTACTGAAACCGCGTTGCCACAAATCGGCCGTTAGGGGCTCCAAACTAGTGACTCGAATAGGCGTATCATCCGAGTCTGTTGCAAGTCGAACGGAATCCCAATAAAGCCGAAGAGTACTCGACAAACGGATTCTTGGATCCTCACGAACTAAGAACTCGCTAACATCCAATACCATAGTCTTGAGCTTTCCAGCTGGGAAACCGATTGTGCGTTCTACGGACTTCCAGCCGCCCTTTCCATTGGGAACTTCAAGAAGAGGTGGCACGAATTCAATTTCGGGTGTCCGGCTGGATGCCATATTCACACTCGCCACACTCCAATAGAACCAACCTGTCATTAAAAGGCGTAGCTTTTCCGCTTTTAGGATTTCAGGGTCTTCAAATTCAATCACTAAGCTGTGCGGAGGGGTAAGCCCTAAAAACTGGCCCCCCCATGGCCGACTGGAATTCACAGTGGACTGATAAGGTTCAAATGGAACTGCAAAATCCAAATCAATTTGCCCAAGAGCTTGGGTCCAGTCCCTCCCATCACTCCCAACAACTGAAGCTGGACTCAGTGGGCTCACAACCGAATGGTTATGGGCTTCCGGGAAAGGCGGGAACTTGAAACGCTCGTTTGGGTAAACCTCGGAGTAGTCTGGGTGATCTAAAACATCGAGACGAGCTCGATCTAAATATGTTACTTCGCGAAGCTCCTCCGTAATCTGAATGTCGAGTGTTCCATTTCTTTCGACTAACTGTTCGCCACTTACCAGAACAAACTCGTCGTGGTCTGGAGGAACAAAGAAACCCTCGGAAATGGGGAGTCCTAATGGAGTTGCCCCAATGACATCGGAAATAAACTCATATGTTTCGCCATTCCATGTGTAAAGGAAGGGACAAGAACCTGCAAGTCCTTCTTTCTGCACAAGGATTAAAATATTTTCCTTTGGAATATCTACTTCAAATTGTGTTACGCCATTGGGCCAAGTAATTTTCACCCAATCTGCTTGCTCCTGACCCTTCAAATCCAAAAGCATTGGTTCGCCATTCCAAAAAATGCGGCCGTAATGTCCCGCAACGCGGTATTCAGCAATAGCACCGACTGCGCGGCGATTATCTGTCGTTCCTCGCAAAGCCAAAATGATGCTCGATTCAAATAGAGAAGGCTGAACTAAGCTCACGATTGGAGCCTCACTTATCCGAAAACCTCCGCCTGGAACACCAAGCCAAGAGGATGACTCCGAAAACTGAATATCAGGTCTACCATCACCATTGAAGTCTCCAACTTTTGGCTTTTCAAGGCTACCCAAGGAAGAAAACTCAAATTCAAGGACCTCAAACTTCCCGCCGCGCAAATTGGAAAGGACAAGCACTTTTTCCTTTCCGCCGACCAAGAAATCGACATCTTGGTCTGTGTCCAAGTCTTCACTTATGCACCACGAAAGGGGGCCAACACCCAAAAGTTGGGCTGTCTCCGTAATGTCCACGAAACTCCCATCTTTTGCGAGACCATCATTTCTCCAAAGCCTTGCCCCGAAATCCCCTACCAACAACAAATCCAAATCGCCTTCGTGATCCTCGTCCACAAAGAGAAGGTCTTGAGGATTGGATTCCAAGCGAGGAAACTGAAGCCCCTTTCTGATGAGATGACCTTTCTCTTGCTGAAGCAAGAGAGCTTGGTTTCCTTTCATCGCAACAAAATCTAAATCCCCATCTTTATCCATATCAAATCCACGTAACTTTTGAATGGGCTCTGCCCAAAGTCGTTTCGCCGATTCAGATTTTGAGCCCGTCGACAAAGCTTGAATCCCGTTCGAACCCCAAACCAAGACATTGCCCTCACCTATAGAGACTGGTTCCCCTCCCTTGTTCCCAGGGAGCGCCCAATCGTCTAATAAATCTATGCTCGAGCACTCCTCTCCCTGAGCCCCTGCAGGCTTGGGTTCAGGAACAGGATGGGCGAGCATAAAACTCCTTGAGGACGACGCAGATTCCTCAAATCGGACCGGGCTTGGCATCTGGAGTTTTCCGTAATTCCCCTGATCGAGTTGGGTGGTAGTCAAGGCCACCACACCAGTTGCTTGCAAGCGACTGAACTCTTTTAGAGTTTCCCGTGACTTCGCAGAATCGCCACCCTCCAGTTGAAATCGACTCAAACGATAAAGAGTTGCTAGGTGCCAGCTATTTGTGTTTTCAATTCCAATCTCTACGAGCTCCAGAAAGAGCTTCTCCGCTTTAGAATTCCCTAAAGCAGCCTCAGCAGCGGCCAGATGAAACAAGGATGGAACATCTTGGGAGTCGTACTGGCATGCGAGCTCAAAGTGCTTTACTGCGTTCTCGTAGCTCCCATCAAGCAAATCTAGGCGGCCAAGATTGTATTCAAGACTCGCCGAACCCTTCATTCCCGTTGAGGCTCTACCCAAATGTTTTCGCGCTTCCTCAACATTCGCTGAGGCTAACTCCAATATTCCCATCCGAAGTGAGTCCTCAGGAACAGGGTTTCGAGAAACCAAAGGCATTAAGACTTCTCGAGCCCGTTCAAACTTTTGATCTGCGAAGAAAATCGATGCTTTTTCACGTGCAACTTGAGTATCAGAGCTCAACTTCCCTTTTGGGGAAGATTCGGAACCGCAACTGGAGAAAAACAGAATCACCGGCAACGAAAGCAGGAAAACGAAGCGCATTACAGGGGCCTCTTGTGAGGGCTAAGTGAAGTTGGGGCACCTCGCCCCTCTAAAAGAAGGACTCTCGAATCGGCTTGAATCTCTCCAAAGCTTTCCCAATGCCCGCCAGGCCAAAGAACCTCGACTTGAGCGGTTTCCGCATCACCCAATCCAAAGATGAGCTCCGGAGGGTTGCAACTCATGTAACCAGAGCCCAAGGCCAACACTTGGCTGCATGGGCCTTCGGGTGTTTGCACGATGACTTCGGCGCCAACCGCCTGATATTGGCCGGTCGTGGCCCTCAATTGCACTTTCAAGAACCCTCGTGGTTTTTCTTGGATATCATTTCTCAACAAATGGAATCGATCCAATTGCATTTCATTCAAAAACAAATCTAAGTCTCCATCATCGTCAAAGTCAGCGGCAATCACAGCGCGGCCATCTCCGACAAAGTCAGCGCCACTTACATCGGACAAATCCGAAAATCCGCTTGCCCCTTGGTTTAGCCAGAACTTATCGCGTTCATATCCACTAAAGGAGCGGCCTTCCGAACCAAATTGATTAAGGCCCGCAGTAAAGGCCGCATTGTTAGCGATTTGCTTCAACCGAATTGTCGGTTCCATTTCCACTTCAGCCGAAGAGGAAATGACGTGCTGCCAGTAATAACTATTGGAATCCCCAACTCCAGATCGAGTGATGTATCCATTTGTGCAGAAAACATCCAAGCGGCCATCCAGGTCGAAATCATTTGGGGCGCAACCCCAGGCCCATCCCCCGCCAATTCCACCCAACGAATCTGGAGCGTGCTCAAAGCCTCCATTCTTCTGCAACAGAAGGGAGTTGCCACGAGCCATCTTCATTATTCCATCCATGCCCTCGATATCGCAGTCCAAACGCTTCAGAATTCTGTGCGCAACGGGGGATTCCATATTGGCAACATATAAATCTAAGAGCCCATCGTTGTTCAAATCAGCCCACGAGGCACTCATTCCAAAGCCGAGATCCTGAGTCGTGTTCTCTTGCGAAATATCCTTGAATTTTCCGTTGCCTTGATTTTCCAAGAGGGAATTTCGACCAAAATCATTGGCCAAATAAATGTCCTGGTCCCCGTCGCGATCCCAGTCCGCAGCAGCAGAGGCAAAACTCCATCGGTTATCATTCACGCCGGCGACATCAGCTACGTCCTCAAATTTTTCCCCATTAATATTCCGAAACAGGGTATTTGGCTTGGCATTATCGGCCATACTCCAAGCATTATTGAACTCCTCGTTAAAACGGCCATAATTGCACAAAAATAAGTCCAAAAAACCGTCCATGTCGAAGTCAAGAACCATCATGGAGTAGGTATTGGAAAGCAAATTAAGTCCCAATTCTTTTCCACACTCCACAAAGTTGCCTCCCTCATTTCGATAAATGCGAAGAGGGTTCCCGCCTACTTTTCCGTCGGAAAGGACATACCCTTCGCCGCCAACAGCTAAATCTTGGTCGCCATCGTTGTCGTAGTCAAAGAAAACAGCACCCGTTCCATCGCCTGGGTAAAGCAATCCCCATTCCATGGCGACCTCATCAAACTTGCCGTCGAGCCGAGCAAGGTAAAGGAAGTTCCGTTCTCGAGTTGGAACATAAAGATCCCACATTCCATCTCCATTCACATCCCCGCAAGCCACCCCATTCCATAAATGGGGTCCCACAAACGCAGAGCCGAAATAAGCAACTCCAGCAGATTCCGAGACTTCCACAAAAAGTGGTCGCTTGCGAACTTGGCTCTTAAGAGAATCGATTTCTGCCAATCGAAGAAACCACTTCCCTCGGTCTTTAACGATTTGGGAATCAAAGACCATCGTCGTCGAACGCACATGCCCCTTTATGTCGAGGCCTCGAACGAATAATTCAAGTTGCGCAAATCCCCACGGAGGTCTTCCAGGCTGGAAGTCCGCACTAAGAACATTCCATCGAACAGCTTGAAGTTCTCTCCAACCACCAAAACCCAATTCAAATCCATTAACAAAACCTGCGGCGTCTACCTTAGAAGCTGAGGTCGGGTCAAAAAAAAATTCCTTGCTTTCGAGAGGAAGAGTACGAAGAAAATCAACCGAGAGGTTATTTGGGCCATCCCCCATAAAGTCTCCGCTCAACATGCCGCCAAGTAAGTCAAAATAGCCCAATTCCATTCTTTGAGCGACATTGAAAAGCTGGTCCTCTAGTTCAATCGAGTATCCTTCGCATATGGCAAGATCTGCAATCGGGGATTCGGGGTAAGGGACAGGAAAGCCCCCTGGAAGGTCGGGAAAGGTCGATGTGCTAAATGGGGACGATTCGCCTGAACATTTGCAAAAAATAGCTACAAAAGCCACCAAAAGGACAAGATGGATTGTTTTTTTAATCAAAACAAGGTAAGCGGTCGGGTCAGCAGAATGGCTGAAACCGAAGCAACTCTATCTTATCTTGCCCAAGTGGAATCACTTTCACAAAGAAAATTAGACTTTTTTCCTCGTTAGAATCCCCCACCCCCGATGCAGCCCACTCCCGAACTTCATTCCGTCGCCAGCTCTTTCCTTGTGGATGGAGAATTGGTTGATGCCGAGAATTGGTTTGGTGGCCATATCAACGACTCCTTTTTGTTGAAATTTCTTTGCCCCGACGGCGAAAAGCGGTTTCTCCTGCAAAGGGTGAATGGCCATGTTTTCCCCGAGCCCACCAAGGTGATGGAAAATGTCCAGCGCATCACCGAGTTCGTTTCAGTCCGTGCACCAGAACTTGCCTTTCTTTATCTCGTACCCCAAAGGAACTTGGACCCCTGGCATGAAGATTCTTCCGGAGATTGTTGGCGCCTGTACCCCTTCATGGAAGAGACCACTGCCTTGTTGAAAGTCGAAAACGAATACCAGGCACGGACAGCTGCCTTCGCCTTTGGGCACTTCTCGCGACTTCTTTCAAATCTTCCGGACCCCCCCCTCCACGATGTCCTTCCTGGATTTCACGACACACCCGCTCGAATTTGCGCATTAATGAAAGCGACAGAGGTCGAGGGGAAACACTTGCTTCAAGAGATTGGGGACGAGCTCGAGTTCGTACAAAGCCATGAAGAAACGGCAGGGACCCTAATGGAGCTCTTAAAATCTGGCCAGCTCCCCACTCGCGTAGTGCACAACGATGCCAAAATTTCAAATGTACTTTTAGACCCCAAATCCGGAGAAGCCGTCTGCGTGGTGGACTTGGATACTGTGGGACACGGCACTTCCCTCTTTGATTATGGGGACATGCTTCGAAGTATGTGCTCTTCTACAAAAGAAGATGAGCAAGACCTCGGCAAAGTAGTTGTGGATTCTTCGCTTTGCTCAGCAATCAAGAAAGGGTATCTCGAAGGGGTTGGGTCTATTTTCTCCGAAACAGAAAAAGAGCTGATGCCTTTGTCCGGATTTATTATCGCACTGGAACTGGGGGTCCGTTTTCTGACCGACCATCTGAAAGGCAATGAATATTTCAAAGTCACTCGACCTGGACAAAATCTAGACCGCGCAAGGGTCCAGTTTGAGTTAGCAAAGGGCCTTAAGGAACTCGCCGAATCCTAACCCATTCCCAAATAGTTATTTCCGGCGTGAGATTTCTCTAGCTCTCCTACGTCGCAGGTGCGTGCGCCAGAAGCAACGAAAGGGTCCGCTTCGGCTATGGCGCAGGCCGCCTCATAGGAAACCGCTCGAATAATCGCCAAGCCACCGGTCCCGTCGGTGAAGGGTCCACAAAACTCTAAATCTCCCCTGGCCTCAAGCTGCTTTAGGTGAGCAACATGGGCTCGAACGAGCTCCTCGTTCACCTCAACACCTTCTTCGGCAGTAAGAAGAATGACATAGCGAAGATCCGTATTTTCAATCATTTCTGAATTATCCAGACTCCAGGCTCGAACTCAATAGATGCGCCGTGGAATAATAGTGCGCAATGAGTTCTACAACCAGCGGCAAGGGGGCTACCCAACCCTGCAATCTATGCGAATCCAATCATTGGAAAGTAGTCTTTGAAGCAGGAGTCGCTCAAGAGGGCCGCATTGTTCGCTGTCTGCAATGCGAACTCCTTTATGTCCACCCTCGCAAACGCATTGAGCTTAAAGACTATCGCGACCGAGGGGGCGGCGACGATGCGGGTTGGGAACTTAGTCCATCGAGCCTGGAACGACAAAAATCTCAACTGCGAGACTATCGCGCAACCTTGAATGATGTAGCCCAGCATGCGCCGGGCGGCAAAGTTGTTGAGATTGGTTGTTCCAGTGGCACCCTGCTTGCCGAACTTCAATCTCGGGGGATGCAATGCATGGGACTTGAGCCCAATGGCCACGCCGCCCGTTATGGTCGCGAGACTTACGGACTGGATATCCGAACTCATATTTTGAGTGAAGCCAATATAGAAAAGGATAGCTTTGATGCCGCCCTCCTTCTCCATGTGATAGAACACCTCGAAAACCCCCTCGAAGTCCTTTGTCAAATCCGCACACTCCTCAAACCAGGCGGGTTGTTTGTTCTGGAAACTCCTCGCTACGACACATGGAGCTTCAAACTGTTCGGCCGACGTGAGCGTAATGTGGTGGACAACTGGCACCTCTACTTTTTCACCAAAAAAACTCTATCTGCCTTGCTTGAGAAGGCTGGCTTCATCATTGAGAAAACAAGCTCGCCAGGGCGAACGGTGAACCCATCCAGACTCTTTATTGTTTTAGGGAAATCCCTTCGCCTTAGCTCTATAGAAGCCCTGGGGCAATGGCTCGCCAAGCGCAAACTCAACGAGTTGCTCAGTTTCCCCTTAAATCTTGGGGATATTCTTCGAATTACCGCGAAGGTACCAGCTAGCCACGCTCAATAAGCATCGCAATGCCTTGGCCGCCGCCAATACAAGCAGAGGCCATGCCCAGAGATTTATCTCCACGCTCAAGCTGATGGCAAAGAGTCAAGAGAAGGCGCGTACCGGTAGCGCCTAAAGGATGCCCGATGGCGACAGCGCCGCCATTGACATTGCATTGATCTCGATTCAGCCCGAGAGCCTTTTCGCAAGCAAGGTATTGTGCAGAGAAAGCTTCATTGATTTCGAAGTAGTCCACATCTGAGACAGCAACGCCACCTTTTTCGCAAGCGGACTGAATCGATGGCACGGGTCCAAAGCCCATCGTTTCTGGCTTGACTCCACTAATTCCCCACGAGCGAATTTTTGCAAGCAAAGGCCAAGATTCAGCAATCGCGCGTTCTTCAGTGGTAATGATGAGGGCGGCAGCGCCATCCACGATTCCTGAAGCATTGCCAGCGGTTACCGTTCCCTCTTTTCCAAAAGCAGCGCGAAGTTTGCTCAAGCCTTCGAGGGTTGTACCTGGCTTGATGTGGTCATCTGTGTCCACAACAACTTCGCTGCGGCCCTTCTTTACTGTAACGGGAACAATCTCATCGGCAAACAAACCATTTTTCACGGCGGCAGCTCCGAGCTGATGAGAGCGTAGGGCAAATTCGTCTTGCTCTTCTCGACTCACACCATATTCCTTCGCTAAGTTTTCTGCCGTTTGCGCCATATAGAAACCACAATGGGTATCCATCAAGCTCGCAAAGAGAGAGTCCTCAATTTGAGGAGGCATTCCAAAGCGCATACCTTCGCGGGCGCCGCGAATGACATGTGGAGCCTGGGACATACTTTCCATGCCACCAGCTAAAACAACTTCGGAGTCTCCACAAAGAATTTGTTGAGCGGCATCCACAACAGACTGAATCCCAGAACCGCAGAGTCGATTTACGGTTAGAGCAGGAGTTTCAATGGGGATTCCAGCTTTGAGCCCTACGTGGCGTGCTCCGTATAAGGCATCCGCACTAGTTTGAAGAGCATTGCCCATAACAACATGGTCAATTTGTTCAGGAGAAACACCTGAGCGCTCAAAGGCTCCTTTTGCAGCGATTGCACCAAGTTCTAGAGCTGAAAGCTTTTTGAAGAGACCGTAGCCAGGAGTTCCAACATATTCGGCCATGGCAGTGCGAGCACCGCCGACAATGACAAGATTTTTAGTCATGATTCGAGAAGAGTATTACCAATTCGGTTTTCGTTTTTCAGTAAATGCCTTGAGGCCTTCGCGGGCTTCTTCGTTTGAGAAAAGAAGTGCAAAGTTATCGGATTCAGAAGCTTCACCCTCTGATTGGCCGACTTCGAGGCCAAGACGAACAACTTCATTCGCTGTCTTCATGGCTAAAGCACCCCGGGAAGACAAAGTTCGCGCCAGTTCGAACGTCTCTGCTTCCAAGTTTTCGGGGTCGGCTAGGCGATTCACCACACCTACACGATGTGCTTCTTCTGCACTAAACATGTCGGCACTCAAAATCCACTCCCGTGCAACTCCGGCGCCGGCCAGCTGAGCAAGACGCTGCGTTCCACCGAAACCAGGAATCAAGCCCAAACTTGTTTCAGGAAGGCCAAGCTTGGCCTTGGAAGAAGCGACACGTAAATGACATGCCATTGCCAGTTCCAGACCGCCACCCAAAGCAAAGCCATTCACCATGGCAATCACAGGCTTGGGACAAGCTTCAATGGTTGCAAAAGTATCTTGGCCAAGGTGACTAAAGTCCCGAGCCTCCAAGGGCGTCATGTCCTTCATCTCAGCAATGTCAGCACCAGCCACGAAGGCCTTGTCCCCACTCCCGGTCAAAATTACAACCTTTACATCTTCCGATTCTGCACAATCAATGATGGCGTCCCGAAGAGAAAGCAAAGTTTCAACATTTAAGGCGTTTAAAGCGGACTCTCGTTCAATGGTTAAGCGAGCAACTCCGTCATCTAGGATTTCCAAGGAAACAACTTCGTTTTCCTCAATCAATTCTTGTTCTATTTCTTCGGTCATGCTGTTGCCTTTTCTCGAACGGACATTTTCGTAATGGTGCACTTTTCAACCGGAGTACTGTTCTCCGCTCCAGTCGTTTGCACCGCAGCAACTGCATCCAAGGCATTTCCGCCATCTGTCATGGCGCCGAAAGCCGCATATTGACCATCCAGGAAATCGGCGTCGCCGTGACAGATGAAAAACTGGCATGATGCGGAATTCGGATCATTCGAGCGCGCCATGGAAATCACGCCACGGCGGTGACTGTATTGCTTGTCGGCGTTAAATTCACCAGAAATCATTCCGTGGGGTCCCGAACCCGTGCCGGTGCCCTGAGGACAACCGCCCTGAATCATGAAACCAGAAAGTACGCGGTGGAATATTTTCCCATCGTAGAACCCCTCGCCCGCGTAGCGGAGGAAGTTCCGAACAGTTGCTGGTGCAGCAGAGGGCCAAAACTCAATCGTGATTGTGCCGGACTCGCGATCGCCAACAGCGACCTCAATATCCACGCAAAGATTCTCGAGTTGGGAGTTATCGTATTCGTTGTAGTCAGTCATGTTTACTTGAGTCGTTTCATTATGTGGTAGCCGAATTTAGAATCTTCAGGGTGGTACTCGCAGATCCCTACCTCTCCAACTTTTAGAGAGAATGCTGTCCGAGAAAAACCCGCAACCATTTGTTCGCGGGGTGCCGAGCGTGGCGGCATGGATGCCATTAATTCTTCGCGTAGCTTTTGCAAGGCACTCATCATTTCCTCTTGGGTAACTTCACCCTTTGCTTGCTTGTCGCGATAGTCTTCGTTTGCCTTTCGCCACTTATTACTGGCATCGAAATTCGCCCGTTCAAATGAGACATCAAAGGCACCCGTATTCAAGAGAGTGTAGAGTCCGGGCTGAGTATCTCCAGGGCGAACGGGGTCGGCAGAGTATTCCCGTATGAGTGCGTTAAAGTCTTCACCTTTTCTGGCTCGTTCTGCAATTTCATCAGCCAAAAGTTTGGCTTCTTCCTTGCTTCGCTCCGCCGTGATTCCTGGGTTTGCACCCTTAAAAGAAACCAAGCAATGCTGCACGCTCACCTTGGCTGGTTCATCACCGAAATCGGGTTGAGGCCGAGCGATTTTCTCGCCACGTGGAGCTTCTCCTTCGTGGACAACAGCATTTTCTATCACTAGCTTTTGAAGTGGTTTGGAATTTTCGCGCCCATCGCGCTGTGTTTTTGCCGAAGCAATCGCTTCCAGGGTTTTCACACCGGAGGTCATCATTCCAAAACTTGCGTATTTTCCATCAAGGTTCCAAACACTTCCACTTTCAGCACAAATAAGGAAGAATTGACAAGAAGCACTATCCACTGACTGACCTCGGGCCATGGAAAGAACACCGTAGTGATGCTCCCAAGGCTTTTCTTCAGAAAATTCGCCTTTGATATCTCCATAAGGACCATCCCCCCCACCGGTTCCGGTTGGGTCACCACCCTGAATCATGAAATCGCGAACAACGCGGTGAAAGCCAAGACTGTCATAAAAGCCTTCGTCGCAATAGCGCAAAAAGTTTCGAACCGTAATCGGTGCCTTTTCGGGCCAAAACTCAAAAGACATCTTTCCAACATCTTCTCCTCCAACCGTGCAAGACATTTCCACCCAGTAGTTGGCTAGGGCATCGTCTGCAATTGGACCTCCTGGCTCAAAATTAAACTTGGGCTCGCGCTTGGGAGTCCAAGGTTCGGCAGGATTTGATGCCGGCACGGGCAAAGCAGCATCGCTTTTTTCAGCGCGAAGTTTCTCCAAGGCAGCTGCAGCTTCGGCTTCGGCAGCGGCAGCTGCAGCTTCGGCTTCGGCAGCTGCAGCTTCGGCTTCGGCAGCGGCAGCGGCAGCGGCAAAAGCCGCGGCGCCCTCCTCGGAAGAAGCTTCCCGAAGGACGGAAGGCTTGTTGGAATTTCGACTGTTAGATGTCGAACTGGAACCATCGTTACCTGGCGCGCAGGCAACCATGAGAAAAGAAAGAAGAAGTATGTTTTTGTTCATCAGTTTCGTTCAAAGACGGCGGACATTCCTTGGCCACCGGAGACACAAAGGGTGGCGAGACCACGGTTAGAGTTGCGACGCCGCATTTCGTGCAGCAAGGTGACCACAAAACGGGCACCTGTCATCCCAATGGGATGACCTAAAGCAATGGAGCCGCCGTTCACATTGAGGCGCTCCGATTCGATGGGCATTTCTTGGAGGCAAGCCAACACCTGGGCGGCAAAGGCTTCATTCAATTCAACCAAATCAAAATCATCCCAACTTAGGCCCGTTCGCTCCATAAGAGCGGCGGTTGCTGGCACGGGGCCCATACCCATTCGCTTGGGATCCGTTCCGCAAACGTGGCTTGCGCGGAAGGTGGCCAAAGGAGTCATCCCACGGCGGTCAGCCTCATCAGCCGCCATCAAAACAAGAGCGGCGGCGCCGTCGGTAATACCCGATGAGTTTCCAGCAGAAACGGTGCCATCTTCGCGATTAAACACAGCAGGCAACTTTGCCAACTTTTCTAATGTCACTTCTGGGCGTGGATGTTCATCGGCATCAATCACTGTGTCGCCTTTTCGGCTGGAAATAGTGACGGGAACAATTTCTTCTGCCATGCGCCCGGAATCCATTGCGGAACCTGCGCGTTGTTGACTCTGAAGTGCGTATGCATCCTGTTCCTTGCGCGAAATGTGTCGTTCTTGAGCAAGCAGCTCGGCAGTCTCTCCCATAAGCATCCCAGAAACTGGGCACAAGAAACCATCTTGGTACATCAAGTCCACGACTTTGGAATGTCCCAATCGATAGCCCGAACGCATCTTGTCCAAAATAAAGGGCAAGCGAGACATGGATTCCATTCCACCAGCCATAGCAATCTTGGCTCGACCTAGGGCAATGTCGTCAGCCGCTAACTGAATAGACTTCAAGCCAGAAGCGCAAGCTTGATTAATGGTGGTCGCGGAAGAGGATTCGGACAAGCCGGAGCGCAGGGCAACCTGCCTAGCGGGATTCGGACCGCAACCTGCTTGGCGACCATGCCCAAAAAACAGCACTTCCACCTCGGGTCCCTCAAGACCAATGGCATCTAAGGCCCCACGAGCGGCGACTTCGCCCAAATCCACGGCAGATTGGGAAACAAGACCCCCCATGTATCGCCCAATGGGCGTACGAAGAGCGCTAACAATGACAACTGGGGAAGCAGACATGGGCATCCGGAAGGGGACCGGAAAGCGGAGATTCTACCCTCACGCCCGAACACCGCTTCGCTCCAATGGAGCCGTCTTGTTAGCCTTCTTCGAGGTGCAAGTAGCGCTTCACCTCTTCAATTTCCTCAAGGACGAGGTCCCGAATGGAGAGGACACCCAAAAGGGTGCCGTCATCTTCCAGAACGGGTAGATGCCGAATATGGTGCTCACGCATCAAAATTCTAGCGAGACGAATGTCCATATCAGCTTGCGTGGTCACGATGTCCAGAGTCATCACATCAGAGACTTGGACCTCGTCCACATCTAAATCATTTAACAAAACCCGCTTTAAAATATCCCGCTCAGTAAACAAGCCTGCGAGGTGGGACCCTTCCATGACGGCAGTGCAGCCGACGTTGGCTTGCGCCATTGCCTTGGAAGCATCACGAACGGTCGCGCTGGGCTCAACGAAAACCACCCTCTTCTGCTTTCCAACTAAACTCCTTAGCTCAGACATAAAAACCTCCTTTTTGTCTCCTAATCAAGCTTAACATGTTCCAACCCTTTTATGGGGCAGAACTTGCGGCTTTTCAAGGAAGCCATTGGGGGGGGGGAGCTAAGCACACCAAATCCGAGCGGGATTCTCTCCGAAGCCATAGCCAAAGTGGCAGAGGTCCGGAAGGTCCAAAACGGTGAACCGAGCCTCATATCCGGGGGCAATACGACCCAAGCGATCCCCTGCTCCCAAACTCTGGGCAGCATGAAGGGTCATGCCCGCCAAGGCCTCCAAAGCCGTCATTTTGAGCCGGATTCTCGCAAAATGGGCTGCCTCGGGAAGGCTTGCGGTATAGCAAGAACCCGGATTGAAATCGGTGGCAACGAACCAAGGCACCCCAGCCTTCAGGAGCTTTTGGGCAGGAGCATCGGCATCTTGACGCAAGTAGTGAGGCACAGCGGGAAGGAGGCCAGCACAAGTTTTCCCACTTGTAACCAAGGCGTCGAGGCCAGCATCCGAGAGAGTTTCGAGGTGATCAACACATTCTGCTCCGAGAGAAACTGCCAACTCTGTTCCCCCCACATTGACAAACTGATCGCTATGAACGCGGAGAGCAAAGCCCAAGTCGCGTGCACTATTCAAATAGCGTTCAGCCCGCAGCAAGCTGAAAGCATGCTCCTCGATAAAAACATCTGCGGCTCGGGCTAGGCCTTGCTCCCACACTGCTGGAAGTACTTCTTGACAAAGAAGTTCCACATACTGGTCCTTTTGATTGGCGTATTCTTCGGGCACCATATGGGCACCCAAAAAAGTTGGGAAGACCTCCATGCCTGTTGCTGTAGAAGCGGCGCGAATCGCTCGAAGGGATTTCAATTCGTCCTCCAGGCTCAAGCCGTACCCGGACTTCGCCTCACAGGCAACTGTGCCGTGGGCCTGCATGCGCTGAAAATGGGAAATGACCTTGGCTGTGAGTTCTACTTCGCTGGCTTGGCGAACTGCACGAACGCTGGACAAAATTCCGCCACCCCGTTCGGCAATCTCAAGGTAGGAGAGCCCTTGGGCGCGCCAATCAAATTCCTCCGCTCTCTCGGCGGCAAAGGCGGGGTGCGTGTGGGCGTCCACCAAGCCCGGGACCAGAAGACCACCACCGCAATCGACAACTTCCTTGCCCTGCCATTGGGACCTCAACTCTGGCTCAGGACCCAATGCGGATACCTTTCCATCTAATACAGCTACCGCCGCATCTCGAATCACGGGAAGGGATTCCAAATCTGCGGCCGCAATCACTCCAACAGAGCCCGCATCCATCGTGTGTAACTCACGAATGCCAGTCAGAAGAAAATCGCAGTGTTGAAGTGCCATGAGAAGACATCCTACTCCCCATCTTCGAGGGGTGGTAATATCCTTCAAGTTGATTCTCCCGGCCCTTCTCATTTTGTTCGGCGCCATCGCAGGTGGCCTGCGAAGCCTTCTCTCCTCGCCCATTCGCGGCTCACTCCTGGATGTTCTTCCCCGCGCACGCCAAGAGAAGTTGGAGCAACGCATCGAAGAAACTTCGGAGCACCTAATTGCAACAGCTGGCCTTCTTCGATTGGCATGCGTTGTCGCAACCGCAACTTTATTAATCCAACATACAGAGCTTTTAGCGCCCACTTCAAAGTGGCCCGTTTGGGCGGGTGCAGCCCTGTTCGCCGGCATCCTCTTAGAAGGGATTCCTTCCTTTGTTTCGCGGGGCCGAGGCGTTCGCCTTGTCCTACTGGCTCTCCCTCTTCTTCGACTCCTTTCTATTCCGCTTCGCCCAATCACTATTCTTTTGCATTCCACTCTCCGCTTTTTGGGCGCTGAGGTTGGGCAACGCATGCAAGACCAACTTGCCGCTGACCTTGTTGAAGTTGCTCGTCGCCAAGAACGTGAACGAGAACTTGACGAATCCGAGCGCAAAATGATTGCGCATGTAATTGAACTTCCTGAAACGGATGCTGCGGAAGTGATGACTCCTCGCACGGACCTCACTGCCATTTCTGCTGACTCCAATATTGAGGAGGCTCTTCGCATTTCTCGAGAGGACGGACACTCCAGAATCTTGGTTTACGAAGAGGACGTTGATCACATTTGCGGCGTTTATTACATCAAAGATTCCCTAGAGCTTTTTGAAAAGCACGCAAACCCAAGCGAATTGTTGGTCAAATCCCAAATGCGGAAACCTTATTTCGTTCCAGAAACGATGCGTGTCCCCGCTCTCTTTGAAGAACTTCGCCGCCGCCGCACACATCTTGCCGTTGTTGTAGACGAGTACGGCGGTACTGCGGGCGTGGTGTCCATGGAGGACCTCATGGAAGAGATTGTCGGGGAAATCGAAGACGAACACGACCCCGAAGATGAGTCTCTCTTCTTTGAAAAAATCGGACCCGACGAACTCTGCGTGGATGGCCGCTTTGGTCTTGCCGACCTCAATGAAGAATTTGCCTGCAACCTCCCTGAAGATGAAGACTTCGACACCCTTGCAGGACTTCTCTTTGATCGACTTGGTTGTATTCCTAAGACAAACCAGACGCTTCGCCTGGATGACCTCTCCTTCCAAGTGTTGGAGGTGGACGACCGGCGAATCCGAAAGGTCCGAATCTTAAGAACAAGTCAAACAAGCGACGATTCACTCTCATGAAAAGGCAGACCACGCCGGCCATCGTTCTCCGTCGCTGGCCATGGTCGGAAAGTTCGCTCGCCCTCCGGATTCTCACCCCAGGCCATGGAACGATTACCCTGAGAGCAAAGGGTGTTTACAAGGCAACAAGTGGAAGCATGGGCGTTCTGGACACTTGGGCCCTTGTTGAGGTGGACATGGGTGGTCCCCCAAACTCTGACTTTCAGCAGCTTTACCGATGTCGGCTTCTGGACCGAATGTCTGGACTGTCTGAAAGCCCTGAAAAACTAGCCGCTGCAGGCCTGTTCGGAGAGCTCGCTGAACTTGCTGCCCCTCCCGGACAAGATTCCGGCCCTGTCTTTCGTTTTTTACTTCGTACCCTCCAAGCAATTCATCAAGGATTCGACTTGGATGGCCTCCTATGTTCTGGCCTCTTGGAAGCTCTCTCCCACTTAGGCCTTGACCCTCAATTAAAGGTGGAGCCAGAGACAACAGACGCTCTTTGGTTTCACCACGAAGCCGGTGGGGTGCTTCCCCCTAATACACCCCGCCCGGAGGGACACTCGCGACTCATGAGCCACGCTTTGAGGACCCTTCTCCTTGAGTGTCCTCAAGAGCCGGCCGCTGCTGAGGAAGCTGACCCTGCTCTCTTGGAGGAAGCCTTTACAATCTTGGGCGAGTTCCTCCACTTCCACCTGGAAAGACCACCCCGAGCTTGGAATGCTTTACGCCATCGCCAAGCTGCCCTGAACCGTTGAGATTCTTCCGCCCCACTACCCTCCTCCTGACCCTTGGCTTATTGTCTTGTGCTCAGCAAATCCTCCAGCCTTACGGTGCTAGCGAATTGGATCAGCTGCGAAATCACATATTGACGGGTTCGGAGATTCAGATTCAAAACCGAACCACACTGGAAGGGAGCGAACAATCTGAAAGAGTTCCCCACGTCGAGCTCTCGCATTCGGAGTTCCTTGCTGCTCTTGAAAGCGCCGACAAGTCCAGAGTTTCAAAAGTTTGGTCTTCGGTCTACCGCCTTGAAGACACTGACTTTGATCGAAGCTCCCAGATTGCTTTCAACCTTCTTGTCGGTGATATTGCCTACTTTAAGGAAGATTGGGATCAAGCAATCCTCCGCTACGAAGCCTATCTTTTGTACGGCGGTGCTGCGGGTACTTCCGAAGTTGTCGAGGAACGCCTTTACTACATGGCCTTGGCACTCCTAGAAGGAAAACGAAAAGCTCTGGGTATTTTTTCGGACCGGTATCGAGGTGTCGTCACTCTCCAAAACCTAGCCGCGTGGGCACCCAATAGCCCTTTTGCTCCTCGCGCAAGAGTGGCTGCAGCAAACTACCTTTTTGACTCTCGAGACTTTGACGAAGCCAAGTTGGAGTACTTGGGTCTCTTGCGCTATCACCCGACATCCGAATACTCAGACCTTGCAACGTTTCGTATTGGCCTGTGTGGATATGAAGTCATTCATGGTCCAGAGTGTGATGGCGAACTGATTGAGTTGACCATCAATCAGTTCCAGCAATATTTGCGTGGATGGCCAAATGGGATTCACAAAGATTCGGCTACCAACGCTATTTATGTTCTTCGAGCCACTTTGGCGAAGCGTGAAATCTTGATTGGTGACTTTTATAAAACCATCGACAATACCCGAGGAGCACGACTTCATTACAAGGCCGCTCTTGCGCTTAAATTTGAAGATGCCATTCAAGAAGCTCGAGCTCGCTTGGAAGAACTTCCCCCGGATGATGGGGCCTTGCCTGGAGAGGAAACCGATTCTTCATCGTGATTCGCGTCATTCTTCTTCTCGGACTAACCGCCACTTGCTCATCTTGCGGTTACACACTTCTCCAGCCCGGTGTTGGAGGTGGTGCAACCATCCTCGTCCCCCCCACGGAGAACTCGACTCGCTGGCGCGGGGTGGAAGTCCAATTCACGGAAGCGGTTCGCTCAAATCTCCAGCAACTTCTTCAGCTTCGCTTCAGCAACCAGAACCCCGACCTTGTCCTCCAAAGCTCCTTAAAAGAAGTTTATCGCGGTGCCCCAGTACGAGGCCGAACGGGAGGCGCCATCATTGGGACCGCAACCGTGGTGTTGCAATGGACTCTCACTGACTCTCAAGGAGACTCAGTTGCGGGTGGCACATTAGAGCAAACCCTTGAATACCTTCCCTCTGGAGATGAAGACGAAATTCAAGCAATTGAAGAAATCCTCGATTGGATGGCCGAGTCGGTCGTAATCAAGGTACATGCGGGTCTTGACTCCGCAGCTAACTAGAAAAATGGACAACCAGAACCCCGAAAGCAACCAGAACCCCGAAAAGCAAAACGCCAAACGGAACATTGGCCCCGTTTTGCTTATCAGCAGCATGTTGCTCCTCTTGCTCATCCTTTATGGATCGGACACCCCCGCTCGCACTATTTCTGAAGATGAGTTCTGGTATCGACTCTACAGCGACCAACTCGAGAGCCCTGAGATCAATAGCCCCTCCAAAATTTCGGCTATGCTCACCGAAACTGGTGAGAATGGGAGACCTGTTCGTGTCGCAGTTACGCTTCCAGACACCGCCGATGTCAAGGACCGCGTGCGCGAACTCAATGCAAAGGAGTTGGAATCCACTCTTGGCGAAAAAGAATTGAACGACAAAATCGCCTCAGAAGAGATTCAACTTCTGAAGGGGTATCCTATTCGCCTCGTCGAACCCCTTGACTCTGACAACTTAGGCGGCGAAACAAAAACTTCTTATCGCTTTTTTGTGGATTGGGCCGACTCCAACGGCCTTCACTATTCCGAGATTGTAGGAGCCAATGGGGATGCCAACTTTGCAGCTCTCTCCAGAACACTACTCGCTCAAAACGCTTCCATGGAAGAAGGGCTCAGCTTTGATTTAGCTAAAGGCCTCGTTACGGAGGAGCACAACTCTACTCTCCTTTACTTCTTTTCCACCTTTGGCCCTATCCTTCTCCTCATTGGCCTTTTTTGGTTTTTGTTTGCCCGCCAAATGCGCGGCCAAGGCCAGGGCATGATGTCTTTTGGGCGCTCCCGTGCCAAGCTTCACAATAAAGAAAGTGACACTCAAACGACTTTCAAGGATGTTGCGGGCATTGATGAAGCTAAAGAAGAAGTCGAGGAGATTATTCAGTTCCTAAAGAGCCCGGACAAGTTCAAGAAGTTAGGGGGACGAATCCCTCGCGGTGTCCTCCTGGTGGGCCCTCCCGGAACAGGGAAAACCCTGCTCGCCAAAGCCATTGCAGGAGAAGCGGAAGTTCCTTTCCTTTCCATCAGTGGGTCCGACTTCGTTGAGATGTTTGTTGGGATTGGAGCAAGCCGCGTACGCGACTTGTTTAAACAAGCCCGCAGTTCCGCCCCATGCATTGTTTTCTTGGACGAAATCGATGCTGTCGGCCGCAAACGCGGGTCTGGAATGGGCGGCGGTCACGATGAGAGAGAGCAAACACTCAACGCCATTCTTGTGGAAATGGATGGATTTGGTACCGATGGCGGCATCATTTTGATGGCAGCAACAAACCGGCCAGATGTGCTTGATCCTGCGCTCCTTCGTCCTGGTCGCTTCGACCGCGAAATCAGGATTGATCTCCCCGATGTTGCGGGGCGTGCGGCCATCCTTGGTGTTCACGCAGCTAACGTCACCTTGGACCCTTCCGTGGACCTCGGTGAAGTGGCCCGCGGCACACCAGGTTTCTCAGGCGCAGAAATTGCTGCATTGGTCAACGAGGCCGCAATCAATGCTGCGATGGCGGACCGAGAAACCGTGACCCAAGAGGATTTTGAAGAAGCCCGCGACAAGGTTCGATTTGGTCGAGAAAAACGCTCACGAGTTCTAGAACCCGAGGACAAGCGCATTACGGCATATCACGAAGCCGGACATGCTGTTGTAAATGTCTTGCTAGAAAACACCGAGCCCTTGCATAAAGTCACCATCATTCCCCGTGGCATGGCACTGGGCTCCACGATGATGTTGCCCGAAAAAGACCGACTCCATCTCTCTAAGAAACAGATCGAAGCTGAGCTTGCCGTCCTATACGGTGGACGCGTGGCAGAAGAGCTATTTTGTGACGACATCACTGCTGGCGCATCCAGCGATATTAGTCGTGCAACTCAAATGGCGAAAATGATGGTGACCGAATGGGGAATGTCTGAGGTCATCGGCCCCGTCAACTTGGCTGAGCGAAGTGGTTCGGAATTTTTGGGTACGGAATTCATGGTTGGCAAAGATCACTCCGAGGAAACGGTTCGGGAGATTGACGAAGAAATACGGCGCTTCCTCGCAACGGCCCAAACCATCGCACGCAATACTCTCATGGCGAACAAAGAAGCCATTGAAAGAGTCACCGAAGCTCTTTTGATGCATGAAACGGTTTCTGGCGAGGAGGTCGAGAAACTCATCGCTGGTTCGGTTACTCCCAAAGACTTGCGCCCTCAAGAACCTCCGCCACCCGTTCCAGCGCAAGAAGATTAGACTGCTTGGGTCTCATGGACCCCTGGACGCTCCCGCACTTCGAACATCCGCACCATGCCTGCCCATTGGGCAAGGGTTGGTGGAGAGGGCCTGCCCCCCAATCGGAAGAGTGCATGGAAATTTTGCGAGAGCTTGGTCTCTTGGTGAACGGACCACTCCCGGACGGTTCTTGGTCTTACTTTCCTAGCCCCGCCCTCGCGCCCGACCCTGCTCTCGCTGCCGGAGATGTGGAAGACCCTTCTGTTCGAGCCAACTGGATTGGTCTTCGCGTTGCCGCAGGGATGGATGCCCTCAGCGCTCCACTCGCCAAACCTCAGCTTATGGTTGTGCTGAATCTCACGGAAGATTCCTTCAGTGATGGCGGAAAACACCTCGATTCGGCTCAACTCCTTTCCACCGCCCAAAAAGCCTGCGAAGCTGGGGCGACTTGGTTGGATCTTGGAGCAGAGAGCACTCGCCCTGGAGCAAAAGCCGTTCCCGCAACCCAACAAATCGAGCGCCTTTTGCCCGCCATGGACCTTCTTCGAGGTTTTGATGTCCAGTTATCCGTGGACACTCGTTCTGCTGCGGTGGCAGAGGCGGTTCTTTTGGCCGGCGCACATATGATGAACGACGTAAGCTCCCTGGAAGATCCGGCTATGGGTGGGGTTGTTGCCCACCATGGTTGTGATTTAGTGCTCATGCACATGAAGGGGACCCCAGCCGACATGCGCCAACACTGTGACTATTCCTTTCTCCTTGGAGAAGTTCTAGACGGCCTCGCAAGACGAGCCGCGAAGGCTATACGCGCGGAAATTGCCCCTGAAAAGTTGGTACTCGACCCTGGAATTGGTTTCGCAAAAACTGCAGAGCAAAGTTTGGAACTCCTGGGTCGCTTTGATTCCTTCCGGGCATTGGGCTTTCCCCTCCTTTCGGGACCTTCTCGAAAATCCTTCCTGTCCATCCCACTCGGAGATGTGTCCCCTGAAAACCGAGAGGGTGGAACGGCTGGAGCTGCGGCTGTGTCAGCGGCTAAAGGTGCATCCATCCTTCGTCTCCACGACGCTGGGGATCCCTGGGATGCCACGCAAACGGCATGGGCTTGTGCCACGCATGCACAAGGAGTCGCCCAATGATGCCCCTCCTCGCCTTTGGGAAGAGCGAACTTGGGATGGTTATCGAAATCATTTCCCTGACGGCAGTCTTCTATGGTGTCTTGCGCTTCCTCCGAAGCACGCGAGGCTTTGGAATCTTGCGTGGCCTTGCCGTCTTTTTCGTTTTCACTTTCTTGACCTTTTATGTGTTGAGTTTTTATCCCGGTGTTCCGGTTTTGGGTCATTTGCTCAAACAAATTGTTCCTTATGTGGTTTTGATTCTGTTTATTTTGTTTCAACCTGAACTTCGTCAAGGGATTTCTCGATTCGGACGTGCGGGCATGTTTCGTTTTCTCCGTTCCGACACCGTAGTCGAACAAACACTTCCCATGATTGTGATGGCTGCCCAACGCATGGCCAAGGAGCGCATTGGCGCCCTGATTGCCTTTGAGCGCGAAGTTTCACTTGCTCCCTATCGCGAAAATGCGGTAAATGTGGACGCGCCCGTTTCCTCTATTTTGTTGGAAACCATTTTCTTTCCGGGAAGCCCGCTCCACGATGGTGCGGTTGTAATCCGAAACGATGAAATTATTTCTGCCGCATGCCTGTTACCCCTTGCTGACGCTGGAAAGGAGTTGGGGCGACTTGGCACGCGCCACCGTGCCGCACTAGGCCTTTCGGAAGAAACCGATGCCATTACTTTGGTGGTCTCTGAAGAAACAGGCCAAGTTTCTATTTGCTCTGCAGGAATCCTCCACCGCCCCATTCCACACGACCAACTTGAGGATAAGCTCAATGAGCTACTTCTAACGGAAGCGCCGATCAAAAAAGAAGCGCCCCTAGATGAAAAGGAGGAGGAACTCCCAGCATGAAACGCATTCGCCGTTTTTTCCTTCATGACATGGGCCGAAAGACACTTGCCCTCATTCTGGCATGCACTGTTTGGTGGTTGGTCAACAAACAGATTACCGTTCAAGCAGATGTCCCCTTTCTTGTTCGAGAGACTCAATCCACAGGGCTTCCTGAGCCTGGAACCTTAGAAATTCATCCTCCTGACGGTTGGCAATTAGCCTCCCCAACCCCCGGCACAGAAGTCCGTTTCTGGTTCAAGGGTGCCCGATCCCGCTTGGATCAGTTTTTGGAATCTGAACCCGCCGCACACTTTGACGCCAATACAAGCTTCAATGTTGCTGGAACCTCAGGCCAATCTAATTTCATCGAAGTCAAAGCTTCGGACCTGCGCTGGAGACGTCCCGATGATGCACGCGCTCTTCTTGCGCCCGTTGGCTCTAGCCAACACGTCCTCAACCTTCGCTTTGACCGCCGTGTTGAAATCAAGGTGGACATTCAACCTGAGATGGTTCAAGTCGAGGGCGACCCAGCTGACGGCCATCGTGAACTTCTAGAGCACCTCACACTTTCCACTTCGTATATCGTTCTGCAGGGCCCCTCCAGAAAAGTGGACGAGCTTGTCCAAAGAATCCAACTCTGGCAACAGGGCTCTACTCCACCACCGAGCATTCTCGAAGCTTTAAAGATTGAGGGTGCGCGTGGAGATGTGCAGCATCGGTTAGCCCTTCACCCTTCTCAGTCGCAAAGTGGAATGACGATGACACCTGAATTTGTCGAAGCCACACTGCCCGTTCGATTGAAGAGCCTCGAGCCTGTTGCTTTTGTGCGCGATCAAATTCAAACCCTCGGCTCGGCCCCTGAAGGTCTTTGGGAACCCCACTACACTGCCCGAACTTGGATTGCTGAGCTGAGTTATCACCCCGACCTCGTTGGGATTGAATTCTCTGAAGCTTGGGTTCAGCGACACCTTCGATTATTCATTTCTCTTCCGGAACTGCCAGCATCCGCTCAGGAATACGACCTTCCTATTCACTGGACACTTGTGGACATCGAAGATCGTAAGTTGGAAGAACTTCTCCTCCGTACTTTGAGAGTCCGCCCCGAACAGGACTCCGAAGCAAAGGTCCGTATGACTCGGGCTGCCAATCAACAGTGACCCAAAAACTTTTTGGAACCGATGGAATGCGTGGAGTTGCGGGCGAAGAGCCCCTCACCATGCCCACCCTCAAGCGACTCGGCCTAGCTCTCGCACAGCAGCTCGCCCAAGGAGATCATGTTCTCCTTGGACATGATGGGCGTGAGAGTGGCGAAACCATTGCCGCCGCCATGGTTGAAGGCCTCAATGCTGGCGGGATTCATGCAGATGTGGTTGGACTCGCACCTACTCCTGGAATAGCTTTCTTGACTGCACAAGGTCCCTATACCTCTGGCGTAGTCGTTTCTGCGTCCCACAATCCAGCAAAAGACAATGGAATCAAATTGCTCTCTGCGGATGGTTCCAAGATGCCAGATGCCGAGGAAACCAAACTCGAAGAAGCTCTACTCTCTTTGGAGGAGCTTCCTGCCGCGGGCGGTGGGGAATGTCGCCGCACCAAAGGAATGCTTGGAGACTATGTTGCGTGGCTTCGAAACGATGCCTTCCCCGAACTGGATCTTACGAATTGGAAGGTCGCCCTAGATTGCGCCAATGGTGCTTGCTCCCAAGTAGGCCCTCGTGTTTTAAAGGCCTTTGGTGCTGAAGTTGTGGCGACCCATGACCGGCCCGATGGAATGAATATCAATCAGGATTGCGGCGCCCTCCACCCCGAAGTTCTCGCCGCTCTCGTAAAGCAGGAAAGCTGCTGTTTTGGTCTATGCCTCGACGGAGATGGTGACCGTGGAATTTTTGTCGATGCCACGGGACGCATCTTGGACGGTGACGCCATTCTTGCAGGACTCTGCTCGTTGATGACAAAGTCAGGTGAACTCGCAGATTCAACTGTAGTTGCAACGGTTATGAGCAACCTTGCGCTCGAAAATTGGGTCAAAGATTGTGGCGCAAAACTGCACCGAACTCCAGTAGGCGATAGACATGTAGCTGCTGCTCTACGTGAGAACAATTGGAACTTAGGTGGTGAAAAATCGGGCCACATATTGTTTGGGAGTGAGCACGGATTTCGTGGCGATGGCCTCTACACTCTCTTGCGCGTGTTGTCTTCGCTTCAGAAACTGGATATCCCCCCCGAAGAATTTGCCAAAGGGTACACAGATATGCCACAAGATTTGTGGAACCTACCAGCAACGAAAAGAGTGCCCCTCGAAGAGCTATCCCGACTTTCTTCAGAAATGAGTGCAGTTGATTCTGAACTTGAGGGACGCGGGCGCACCGTGGTTCGATTCTCTGGAACAGAACTCAAACTCAGGCTCATGGCAGAGGCAGAAAATGATGAACTTGTCCAAAGTGTCTTAGAGCGCCTTCACTCAGCCGCCGAAGAAGATGGCATCCTTGACAAAACTTAAATCCGGCAATGTCCGAGCAAAGCGCCACTCTTGCCATTGAAGCTTCGGGGGATTCCCCCTCTCTGGCCCTCTCGTGGAGCGAAACCATCTTCGAGTCGGACATGGATGGTCAACGCGGGAAAGCATTAGTTCCTTCGATTGACGCTTTGCTCGAAAAGGCAAATTGCCCCAAAGGCTCATTAGGGAAAATCATTGTGGGCGTGGGCCCAGGTTCTTATACCGGCCTCCGAATCGCTTGCTCTGTTGCACGAACCCTCTCATGGGCGCTTGGGATTCCAGTAGATGGTGCCTGCAGTTTTGAAGCAGCGGCCATGGAAACAATGCCAGGTTCCACGGTTCACATTCTCATCGATGCCTACCGTAAAGAGTTCTATCACGCGAGCTATCGGAGAACAGAAACTGGAACAGAACTCATTCAAGAGCCTCGCGTAATACAAGCTTCAGAACTTGAAGCGTGCGTCCCTGATTCAGCTATACTTTTGAGCGACGGCACTCCTTGTAAAACTCAAGCGGAGACCTTCCCCCTTAAATCTAAAGCAAGGCATCTTCTTCAAGTGAGCTCTGTTCTTCCCCCTGAGCCCCTTTATTTACGGGCATAAAACAACGGTGCATCCCTTTTGGGAATGCACCGTTGTTGAGACCAGAGCAGGCTTAGAGATCCTGTGGGCGAAGGGTCTTGCGGTTGTTCGCGGTTGCGCGAGATTCGGCACCGGCGATGGCTTCACGCACGTAGGCATCCAATGCACCGTAGAAATCACCAGAAACATTACAGGTATTTACTGCGTTCTTGGTGCGGCTCTTGGAGATGATTAAGTCGAGAGCTTTCTTAGAAGCCTTCTTGCCTTTCTTGGTGGTATTCCGCTTGGCGGTCTTCCGGGTTACTTTCTTAGCGGCCTTCTTTTTGGTAGCCTTCTTTTTGGTTTTCTTCTTAGGTGCCATGTTTTTCTTTGCTGAGTCGGTGAGACCGACGGTTTAAAGGAGAATTGGAACAGCAGTCAACGACTGCAACGGCGGAGATTCTGACTTGTTGAATGCTCCAGGTCAAATCTAAAACCTATAATTCTGGCTTTATTTCCCAATTTAAGGCAAAATCCTTCACTCATGCGATTCTCTCTCACCGCAACCATCCTTCTCTTGTTGGGATGTTTTACTTTGCAATTGCCTGCTCAAGATATCGGAGAAGCTAAGCCAAAACTGAGCCCAACGACAGTCAAGGTGCTCGAACGGTTGGAGTGGTTTCCACCGGAAGAGCAGGCTAGAATCGCTAAAAGAGCGTGGCTAGAGGCACTTCAGCAAGAAAATGTGCGTCTTCAAGCATTACAGGAATTGGAAGATTGGTCTAAGCGTGCAGAATTGCCGACCCTTGAGGCCAACCCGAATCTCGCCTGGGATGCAAACACTTACGCACCCGCCCTTAAGCTCAAAACCCGCATTCTGGGACCAAAATCAACAACTTGGAAAAAGGCGAAAAAAAAGTTCTTCTCCGCAGAAGATCTTCCTCAAAGAGAGCTTCGTTGGGAATATGACTTTGGCAACAATGCTCTCCGAAAGCCACTGACTCCGCCAACTCCAGCTCAACTATTGACCGAACTTCTTGAGGGAGAATGGCCAAAAGATGGCCGTGTGGGCTCCCTTGCTGTGGCTCGAATTGACGATCAAAACAAAAGGGACCCCCAAGCGTTTTACTTTGCCAACCACTATCGAGACCGTGATGGTCGCATTTATTCTGGAATTCGCCTCTCTGATGTTTGGGACAGTGGAGCTGAGTTTGAAGTTTCTGATGCCGAGGCTATTGCTTGGCTCCGTACTGTTGGAAAAGACAATAGTTATCAATCTCCCATTAGCGCCAGTGACCACGACCCCATTTATGCCCGAATTGAGTCCTCATTCCAAGATTGGCGAGAGTACCAAAGCCTGCGCATAGCCATTGCTTCTCGATTAGATTCCACCCTCTCTCTCCCATGGCGCTACACAGGACTAGAGAAAGTGCTCGACCGGGCCTGGGGCCTCATGGAGTGGTTTCCGGATCGAATGCGAAAGCTCATCTCGCAATGTGAGACTCGTGAAGTCTTCTTCGAAAGGATTCAAAAGCTATGGGAAAAAGAGGGCATAGAACCCGAAGTCCCTGAGTACCCTTTCGAGTTAATCCAGGAAGCAACCCGCAGGGTTCTTCGCGAAGAGGGCCTCTTAGGGCTCGGTCGCCGCTGATTTCTGGAACTCAGACTAACTAAGGGGATATCCTCTCCAAATGACTTCGCGGCACCGCGCCTGGGCGGGCATTCACCTTAACGCCTTCCGAAAAAATTTACAGCTCATTCAAAAGCTGGTCGGCGAGGCGGAAGTGTGGCCCGTTCTTAAGGCCAATGCCTATGGTCATGGCGCAAGGCAAATGGCCAAGATATGCCAAGAGCTTTGTGCGGCGCGATTAGGTGTTGGAGATAGTGGCGAAGCCCTTGAGCTTCGAGAAGCTGGGATTGAAACCCCCCTTCTCGTTCTTGGCACGGCCATTGATTCGGAAATCCCCGATCTGTTGGAACACGATATCGAGGTTGGTCTACATTCCGAGAGTCGCGCCCTCACGCTCGCTGAAATGGCGCGAAAGTCTGGAAAACCACTTGGAGTGCACTTGAAGGTGGATACTGGAATGACTCGCCTTGGTGTTTTGCCCGAAGCCGCCCTTCGTGTTGCTCGCGCAGTTGTGGCCGAGCCTTTCCTCGAGTTGCGTGGACTTATGACTCATCATGCTTCCCCAAATGGCTTCCGCTCCACAACGACCCGAGAACAAGAAACTCAATTCAAAAACACCGTTGCAGAACTTCAAGATGCGCAGGTTCCCATTCCATGCATTCACTCTGCAAACTCAGCAGCGATTTTTACGGGTAGCCCACCTTTTGGCAACGCAGTCCGTCCTGGAATCGCTCTCTATGGAGTACTCCCCCTCTCTCTCGACACAGACTTGCGCTTGGAACCGGTGTTATCCCTTCATGCACAGGTCGTCTTTCTGAAAGATGTCCCCGCCAGCGCTTCAGTGGGTTATGGAGGCCTATGGAAAAGCCCTCGGCCCACTCGCCTCGCAGTTCTTCCCATTGGTTACAACGATGGGCTCCCCTATCGCCTTGGTGCGCAAGGGCGTGGATGGGCACTGGTGCAAGGCGTACGCTGCCCCATTGTGGGAGCGGTATCTATGGACTACTGCACCATTGATGTCGGCCATGTCCCCGGGGTAGACATTGGAGACACCGCCACTCTTCTTGGAAAAGATGGTGAGGAATCCCTCACGATTCAAGAACTCGCTGATGCGGCGGGAACCATTCCCTACGAAATAACCTGCTCGCTGGGCTCTCGCGTGCAACGCATCTATAGCGATTCGGAGACGCAGGCCCCAAAACTGAGTTTGAGCGAATGACCTGGTCAACCCTGACTCGTCGGTCGACCCTTCTTTGTTTCTTTTTTGCGGCAAGCGGCTGGATTCCTCTTCCCATTCCAACCTCTTTATTGAAACATGCGCAGACCTTGCTCCCTGAGGGCTCTGTTCTTTCTGCTCACTCCCTCCAACTACGGTGGGCCTCTGGCGAAATTGCAGGCAAGGAGCTTCAAGTTCATACAGATGACTCCAATGTTGTCACTATTCGTCGAGTGAAGCTTTTTTTCGACACCCTACCTTGGAGCGCTCACTTCCTGGAACCGCGAGCCATCCTTTTGGAGGATGGAGAAACAAACCTGGATCTTCTTCGTCCCATTGTGGAGCCCCTTTTCCTTGAACTTGAGGCTCAAAGTGAGCCGCCGTCTCTTCGCGTTTCGATTCAAAACCTTTCGGCTTCAACAGCCCTTGCGAGTGGGGACCTTTCCTTCACAATTCTCGAAGCGCTAGGGCAAAGCTCTTCTCAAGGTGTCCAACTTCAGGGAAATCTTTCGACCCCTTATGGTTTCGCAGCACATGCTTGGTTCGAGCATCGCGCTAATGAATTCTGGAACCTGGATATCGACTGTCCCCCCACTGAAATCACTCATCTTGATTTACTACCAGCCGAAATTCGCGGAGATTCCTTTGAACTCAAAGCTCACATAGATTCTTCGGATGCCCAAGTAAATCTCCGATTAGAAAACACAACAGTGAAGGTGACGGATCCGCCAATGAACTTGGAGTTGGAAGAAATCACAATCAAGGGGCCTCTTTCAAGTGGAATTCAACTTGAAGCCGTGGGCCGCCTGCAGGGAACTCCACTGCGAGTTGAGGCTTGGATGCGGCGCGACAAAAACAAAGACTGGGCGGCGCGGCTCGAGGGGGAAGCTCACGCAATTGTTTTGGACAAAGACCGCATCGATTGGATTCAACAGCTGGACCCTGGCACTGCAGAAGTCCTCGAGGCCCTTGAACTCGATGGCGCAACTTCAGCAAATATCTCCTGGGACTGGAGAGGCGATGGCGATGGCCAATGGCTCGTCCATGCTCCTTTCCAAAATCTGGGAATCACGTACCGCGGTTTCTTGGAGGAAGATGGGGACCGCCCCTCCTTCCCCTACCCCGTTCAACAATTGTCTGGAGATTTTTTGGCGACTGGACGACGCCTTCTCTTCCATTCCACTGGCAGCATGGGTTCTGCGCTACTTCAAGCAGAGGGCACAGTGCTCATCACAGATGGCCCTGTCCAAATGGGAATTGATTTGGATGTGAATGGGCTCGAAATGGATAACCGTATCACGAGCGCTTTGAGCGGGACACCTGAAGCTTCCGCAATCTGGCGCGATTTAGGTGGACCAAGCGGCGGGGAGGCAGATTTAAAACTCCGGCTCCGACGCAAAGCAGAAGATGAATTCGTTCGCGTGGACCTAGAAGGCGAAGTGCGTGGAACAACTCTCCGCCCTTCCTTTCTTCCCATACCGATTGAGCTGAATGGCGCATGGATTCATTGGGCTCCCGGGAGTGCAGAGTTTGCGGGACCGGTGCGCGCATTGGGTAGCGAAGATTTGTTGGTAAGGGGCGAAGCACGCTCCGTGCTCAACGGAAATCTTCCGGCAATCTCCATGAAAGCCGTGACCGAGAAGGGGCTCGCCCCTGTTGTCGAAGATCGCCGTATTCTGGAAGGCTTCCTTGGATTACCTGAGGGTATGTCTGGGTTTCAGATTGAGGGACCATCCAGGTTTGACGTGGGCGTTCGTCGGCCTGGAAGTGATTCACAGGCTCAGGTTCTCATTGAAACTGAGGGTAGAGGCATGAACTTGCGTTGGGATTCCGCCAACACGAACTGGGAGCATTTGCTTGGTGATTTCGCCCTTGCAATGGACGGTAAACAACTTCTTTTCTCTGCACCGGAAATATCGGCCCAATGTTGTAACGGAGAGCTGCTAGTTTCCGGAGAGCTCCTTCATTTTGATCAGGAAGAACGAGGTCTCGGCACAATTGTTGCCAACAATTTAGAGGTGAAGGACGAAACAGTTCGCTTCGCGCGAGCCCTGGCTGGTTTGGACCCCGAAATGAACCAACCGATTGCCTGGTCGGGAATCGTTCACCTTGTCGCTGAGCTCAACTTGTTGGAACCCGGGAAGAACCGTGGGCGAATTCAACTGGACCCTCTGGAAGTTAGGCAAGGAGTTCTCCTCCCTTCAGAAGGGGCATCCTTGCGGGGTCGCTTTAGACTCAAGGACACGACTCTCGTTCAGGGTGAAATCGACCTCACGGGTGTAGCTGGCAATATGGAACTCCATGACATCCGCTTGGAACCCTTGGATGATGGATTCCTCTTGGAGGCGGACCTGGATTCCCCAAAAGGAATCGAAATCTCGGATCGATTCGCAGCTCTTTTAAGCCCCGATGCTTGGCAAGCCTTTCAGCGAATTGGGCTTCGCGGTCGAGTCGGCGCTGATGGTGTAGCGATTCGCTTGAACTCAAGTCCCGATGGGTCCTCCTTCCGATTAGACGGAAGTCTGCTCCTTCGTGAAATGGGAGTGGATGCGGCACCAGTTCTCAAAGAGGGCTTCGGGGTTCTTGAAGTTCAGGACTTCGAATGGAAAAATCCCCAAGAGTTTGGCGGGGAACTCCATCTGAAGAATGCTTCCTGTAATGTTGCTGGATTTTCTTTCTCTGATGCAAGCGGAAACCTATCGCTTACGCCAAGTGAGCTCCATTTCGACTCCTTTGAGGGAAAATTGCTCAATGGAACGGTGGGCACTTCTTCTTTTGTTGAGGAAGGTGGGAGCGGGGAAGTTCAGACTGAGGGTCACTTGCGATTAGGGCTCCAGAACAATGCCCCTATTTCTTTTTTACTTTACTTGGACTCCATAAGTTTGGCCCGCTTAAGAGAGGAGCTTGATTTAGAGGGTGACCTCGCCGGAAGCATGAGTGGTCGTTTGGATTTTACAAGCGAATCGCCGAGCCCTCTAGACTACAAAGGCATTGCAAATTTGTCCGTGAATGGTGGGGTCTTAGGAACCGTTCCTGTCCTTTCGCGAATGTGGGCTGTTGCCGGAGTTCGGCCCCCAATCTTCAATAGTGGAAACTTCACTCTTAGAGCGAGGCCCAATGTACACCGCGGCAGGATCCGACTCGAAGAGTTCGATTTGAAACATGAACTCTTGCAAGTGCATGGAAAAGGTTGGATTGGATTGGACTCCTATTTAAATGTGAAGGCAACCGTGCGAAGTGGGATTGTTCCTCTTCTAGGCTGGGGAATTCCGCTCATTTCTGACTTGTTCTTCGACCCACTCGTAGAACAGGACATTATTGGTCCGGCGGAAAATCCAATCGTAACCCAGAGACTGGCCAGAAAACTGGACCGGGAACGAAACAAGAAACGAGTCCCCTTTCCTCTTTGGATTCCTGGGTTCCAACATGAGGACTGGTGGAAGTCTCCGGCATTCCCAGCCACGCACGATTAGAATTGGACTATGTTTCATGTCATCATCATGGCTGGTGGTTCAGGCACACGATTCTGGCCAGAGAGTCGGCAGCGGCGACCAAAGCAACTGCTTCCCATCCTTGGTTCAGAGCCACTGATTGCTGAAACGGCAAATCGGCTCTCCCCTATGGTGCCCAATGAAAATATTTGGGTTGTGACAAATGAAACCCAAGCCGAAGGCGTGCGCAACGCACTCCCGAATCTTCCAGAGGGAAATATTTTGCTGGAGCCGTGCGCTCGGAATACTGCACCCTGCGTCGGGCTCGCATCTGCCGTGATTCGGGAACAGGATCCTGAAGCAATACTTGCCTTCCTCCCAGCTGATCACCAGATTTCTCCACCCGAAGATTTTCAGCGGGCCTTGCGAGCGGGGGCGGCGGCGGCAGAGGAGAAAGGAGTATTCGTTACTTTTGGTGTCCCTCCAACACATGCAGCAACGGGCTATGGCTATATTCAACGCGCCGAAAAAGTTGGGGAACATGAAGGGGTTTCTTGTTTCAAAGTTGACTCCTTCAAAGAGAAACCGGACCCACAAACTGCTGAAGAGTTTCTGAGAGATGGGAACTACTTGTGGAACTCGGGCATTTTTGTATGGAAAGCCTCCACAATTTTAGATGCAATTGAAATCCATATGCCGGATCTTGCAGGGGGCCTCAACCGCCTCATGGAAGCCTGGGCTTGCGACGGGTGGAAGGAAACGCTCGCTCGTGAATACCCTTCCTTCCCTTCTGTCCCAGTAGATATTGGAATTATGGAGAAGGTGAATGGAGTTCAAGTTTTGGAGACACCATTCCATTGGAGCGACATTGGATCCTGGCGCGCACTCTACGATGAACTCGAAAAAAATTCCGATGGAAATGTCGCTGTGTTTCCGAACGGAGGCCAGCTACTTGAACAAGACTCCAGCGGCGTACTCGCATATTCATCGGAAGATCAAACCATTGCCGTACTTGGACTCGAAGATGTAATTGTTGTGCGAACGAAGGATGCAGTTCTTGTTGCCAAGCGAGACCGAGCCGAGGATGTAAAACTGTTCACAGACCACCTCCGAGAAGCTGGAAGGGATCAACTTCTGTGAGGGGTCGTGTTCTCGCGGTTGATTATGGTGGCAAGCGGACTGGGTTAGCAGTCTCAGACCCCATGCGCATTGTCGCTACGCCTCTTGATGCGGTGACAAGCGTTTCGCTTGAAGAAACTGTGGAAAGTGTGGCACAGGTTGCGGGAGACAAAGATGCAAAAGTGGTTCTTGTTGGGATGCCCTACCTGCCCAATGGTCATGAGGGTGAGCAATGTGCAAGAGTGAGGCTGTTTATGCGCGCACTCCGTGAAAGACTTCCGGAATCCGTTGCAATTGAGGAAATTGATGAACGGTTCAGCTCCCACGAAGCGCGCCGTCTCCTCAAGGCATCGGGAAAGAAGCGGAAGGACCTGAAGGATATTGTGGACTCCACTGCTGCCATTGTTCTTCTTCGAGAATTTATCGCCACCCCCTAAGCCAGAATCTGATTAGCTTCGTTTAGCCAAATGATTTCAAGAAAGTAGTTGCGGAATTATTTTATTTTATGGCCCACTAAACTCGGTCAGAGTCTACGATTAGGGCGGAGAGTCACTCGGGTGACCGCGCGTGGGAATTCCCGCTCGAGGAAAGTCCGGGCTTCATAGGACGCAGTGGTGGCTAACGGCCACCGGGGGAAACCCTAGGGAAAGTGCCACAGAAAATAAACCGCCTAAGCAACCTCGGTTGCCGGTAAGGGTGAAATGGCGAGGTAAGAGCTCACCGCACGCTTGGTAACAAGCGTGGCAGGGTAAACCCCACTGGAAGAAAGTTCACATAGGGAGGGATGGCGTTGTCCGCGCCACTACAACCTCCGGGTAGAGCGTTTGAGGCTAGCGGCAACGCCAGTCCCAGAGAAATGGTCACCCCCTCTAAGGAGGGACAGGATCCGGCTTACAGAGTGGCTCTCCGCCCCTCTTCCTCTATAGCAATGCGCTGTCGTGGCAATGATGGAAACCCACAGCCGCCATGTGGCCATTCTGAACAACCGTTCATGTTTGCCTTCTGTTTGCCCCATCCATGGTGTTACTTTTCCACAATTATCCCACAAGTTGGGGATTTCTTGCCAAGAGGGCTTGCAAGGGCTTGCGCATACCTGTACAAAAACAAGGGGATGGAGTTTGTCTACGTTGTTCCACGCAAAACCCTCCTGGGTGACCAGGAGATTCACGGCCTGTTGCCCTTGGCACCAGCCGAATTGGAGGAGCGTTTTCTTGCACCAGCTCGCGAAGAAGGTTTCTTCATTGAGCGCAGCTGGGTGGAGACCCACCCAGAATTCAAACAACCCATTCCTTATGTAGCCGTCATGCATGGAGAAGAACTCTTTTGCTTGACTCGGCTCCAAACTCAAGGCGAAAAACGACTCCACGGAAAGCGGAGCATCGGCGTTGGGGGACACATAAACCCCTGCGATCACCCTGAAAACGGTGGCGAATTGTTCACCAACGCTTGCCACCGAGAGCTACACGAGGAACTCCTTCTCCCGGATGTTCCTCTCCCTCTTACCCCTCTTGGAATTCTCAACGATGACCGGACCGATGTTGGCTCCGTTCACTTGGGATTGGTTTTTCGCCTCGATGCCTCTGAATTTGAGGTCGCTGTTCGCGAAACCGATGCCATGGTTGGTGAATTCGAACCTCTGGACTCTCTCACTTCGCTCGCTTCTGGGCCTGAATCCCCCTTCGAGACTTGGTCCTCACTCTTGCTCGCTTCGGGTGCCCTTAAGGGTTCCGCCACCTCTGTTTCTTAATCAACCCCCGAAACCAAAACACTCAAATGGTCCGCCGCGCAGAAGATAACGAAATTGATGTCATCGAACTTATCAAGCAACTTCAAGAGGCTCGCTTCCAGCCTTCTGTCCGGTTGGTCTTCAAAGACGGCCGCGAATTTGACGGGGCCATTACATATCAAGAGCGTTTCGGGACTGGTCGCCTAATCAATATCCAAACTGAGTTCTCCACCGAATACAACGTTTACGACCTAAAAGAGGTCATTTACTAAAAGACCCAAACGAAGTCGAGTCCGCCAACCCGAAGGGCGACGGACTCGAAAAAGGAACGGAAAGTTCCTAGCGAAGGAAAGTTGCGTAATCGGCTTCGTCGAAGCCAAGAATTGCTTTCTCGCCACGTGCCAACAGAGGGCGCCGAATCATGTCCGGGTTCGACCGGAGCAAATCAACAACCTCTTTCTTGGTCTTGAAGGTGGCATTTGGAATGTCTTGTTCCTTGAAACCCTTTGAGCGGGCATTGAAGGCAGTCTTCGGATCTTCGGCATCAACCGCCTTTTCGAGCAATTTCTTGGCCGGGGGTGTCTTCAGAATGTCCACGGCTTCGAAATCGATGCCTTTCTTCTCAAGGTAGGAAACAGCACGCTGACAAGTTTTGCAGGTGCCTTTGACGTAGAGCTTTACGGGGCTCATGAGCTTTATCTGACCTAGGGGCTAAGGGTTAAGGTTTCTGCCCAAAAGGGGCCTAGAAACCAACAAAGGGTCCCGTAGTTTACCCAAAAAAGATATTCTTGGCTACCCCTCGCACGCCAATGCCCCTAAGCCTATTCCAAACAAGAGCTTGCGATGGTCTAGGCTACTCCGTCACCTGGCTCTTGTTGAGTGGACATTCCAACTAATTCCATTAGAACCCTCACAAGGTTGGCAGCGAAGGTGCTCCGAATCACAACGGTCACGCCAATTTCCCTTGCGGCATCCAAAAGATCCTCCCTCTCATGGGAACTGTAAGCCAAAATTGGCAAGTTAGCGGTCAATTTGTTTTCCCGTAACTCCTTGGCTAATAAAAGGTTATCTCTGTTTTCGTCTTCCAAATCTAGGACGGCACCTATGCTCCCTGGAGCCGTTAACTGCCCGAGCAAATCCCCATCCCAATCAGGTACACGCCCTTCCCATCCGAGGGCCTGAATGGCGGGGTCAATCTTTCCAATGAAAAACTTCTCGCTAAGAAGTAAATGGAAGATTGGCGGAGAGGAGGATTCTTCGTTCAAACGTCTTGAGACAACTCAGCCATTACAATCGGCGCAAAATCCAATTTTGAACCCAGATTCGCAGAAAAAGTCCAAAAAAAGTCCTGAACGCCTCTTAGATAGCTCCGCTATCCTCTTTCTCAATCGGACCTTGAGTCCTTTTCTCGATGCCACTTCTCCCATTCCTCCTCATCCTGGCCGCGCAAGACGCTGGTACTGTCGAAGCGCTCCATTCCCTTGGCGGCCCTAGCCCTGGATCGCTCCTCGGCTACTCAATGACCTGGGTGAGCGACCATGATGGCGACGAGCTCCCGGACCTTTTTGTTGGGGCTCCGGGAGTGGGTGTCCGAGCAAATGGCGCCGGGGCTGCTTTTCTTTTCTCGAGCAAAGATGGTCAAAAACTCCTCAGCATCATGAGTCGAACCGAAAATGCTCGCCTCGGAAGTGCCATTGCGGAATTAGGCGACTTAACAGGTGACGGCGTGAGGGACTTTCTTTTGGGGATTCCAGGAATCGTCGGGGAGGGTCCAGAGCAAGGGTGTGTACGCTTCGTCAACGGCAAAAGCGCTCAAACCTTTAACCAGATCACAGGCGTTCAGGCCGGAGAAAAGATGGGAACCTCTGTCGTAGTTCCAGGGGATTTAGATGGAGATGGGACTCTTGACTTTATCGTTGGCTCCCCTGGTTTCGGAGGCAAGGCCGGAAATGAGTGCGGCGCTGTGCGCGCCTTCTCGGGCCGCTCTCGCGAGATGCTCTATGAGATTGAGGGCGCCAATCGGCGAGGCCAGTTTGGTCAGTCCCTAGCCTCTCTTCCGGACATTGATGGCGACCAAATCCCAGACTGCCTTGTAGGAAGTCTTAGCTCCGGCGAAGTCACAGTCCTCTCAGGAGCCTTTGGTGATGTCATCCATGTCATCAAGGGGAATCCCGCCAACCAATTCGGAAAAGCGTTCTGTAGCATGGGCGACCTCGATGGAGACCGGGTTCCTGATTACGCCATTGGGGAGCCGCTTGCCGATGGTGAAGAACCTGGCTGTGGCAAAGTTCATATTTATTCGGGAAGAAACGGAACCATCCTACGCACTATCGAAGGAACAGTACCCGATGCAAAGCTCGGCTCCTCGCTCGCACCGCTTGATGTGGGTAGCCGAAATGGGGGTCCTGACTTGTTAGCCGGCGCCCCCGGGAAAGAGAGCGGCGGAACTTGTGTCCTCCTTGACCCTTTGTCTGGCGCTCTTCTTATGAACTTCACTGGCTTCTACGAAGGAGGGGAGGCCGGACATGCTGTAGTTGGACTCAACCGAATGGATCCCTTGGGACTCACTCCCTCTCAAGCTATAGCCAAAGAAGGTGCCCTTTTGGCTTTTAGTGCCCCGAAAGCAGCGGGAAGCGGTGGAGCAAACCACGGAAGCATCAGTTTCTTTCGGTGGAAGCCGTCCGATTCCGATTTGGAGGAAAGTGATGCCGTCGGTGGCCTCTTGGCATTCTCTGCCACTTCAGCATCTGCCGCAGCAAAGGATGTCTTAGAAAATGACCTTGAATTTGATCAAGAGAAATGGAAGAAAGTTTCTGACCCTCTTGGAAGATGGACTCTTTGGTCTTCGGTAAAACCAGACCTTGCCAAGGAAACCGCCGACCTCCTTAACCGAACCTATGCGCGCCTGGATACCTGCTTTGGGAATTCTGGGCTGGAACAAGCTCTCCCAATTACTTTGGTTTTAGCTGGCTCCATTAAAAGACAAGACCAAGTAGCCGACGCATTACACCGGGCTTTTCAAAAAGACCATCAAAGAAAGTGGATTGAAGAGGGGCGCATGTGGCCCAATATGCTCAATCGAGAGCTCCTTTTTGCCCTTGTTCGAAACGACCAATCCACCAAACTAATCAAGAGACCTGAAGTTCAGCTCATGCATTTCGCTGTTCACCTTGAATTCACTCGTCGTTTCTCCGCCTTTCCAGCGTGGCTTCCAGAAGCGGTCAGTTATGGGCTACAGGATGAGCTCGTAGGCGAAATTTATGGCTACAGCAATCGCGAGGGTTGGGAGGAACTCTCAGACGATTATCACTCAGCGTGGCGAGAAAAAACCGCAGATCTACTTAATGCAGAATCGCCTCAACTTCCATCTCTCTTTGGGGGAGTGAATCAGCCGTTTGACCAGAAACGCGCCTATGAACGACTTGCATTCGGCCTTTGGCTCATTAATCAACCCCCGGAAGTTCTGTATTCACTTTCCCTAACCCTAATCGCTAAACGTTCACGTCTCCTTTCTCCAAACAATGAATGTGGGATTAATGATGCGACTCAAGTCTTAGTTTTGAGAAATACCCTGGACGGGAACCCAATCCCTCGAATAATTAAGTATTGGGATTCGGTTTCGTTGGCTGGTGGACCTAGAGCACGAAGAGCTTCTGCAATTGCAACAATTGAAAATGTTGTCGGGGAAAGGGGGTTGCTGGCGCTCGTAGACAAAAAGGGCAGCTTTCGTTTAATTACAGATCTCAACAAGAATGCCGCCAGCAAAGTCCTCGCTGATATTTCAACCGGAGTTCGCATTCTAGAAAAAACCTTAGGCAAGCTCCCTCTAGACGAAGGGGAAACTCCACCAACTGTTTTCTTGCTTCATGACGGAGCCAACTACCGTTATCTTTGCGATGAGGCCGCAAAAGCCACGCCCGGAATTGCGGGCTACTTAAGGGTTGCGAAAGAAAGTGTCGGCTTTACGTTGCCGCGGCTTCCTTTCACCGCTTATTTTGAGGACAAAACCACACAGGAAGAATCGAATCCAACTCTCTCAGCACTGCACAATATTGCCCATCTCTGGCTACGGAAAGCTTATGGAGAGCTCCCTCTATGGCTGAAAGAGGGAATCGCCACAGGCCTGGAAGAAAAGGTCTCAGGAACTGTGTATGGCAACTGGAATGTTGGAGGCTTCATTTGGCAATGGACTCACGGCTCCTGGAGAAAGCGCGCAAAAGAGTTTGTCACAGGAACAGATGATGTCGTCGAAGCATACGATTGGACTGATACCCCATTTGGGACAGAGCCTCCTATGGTCAAGATGGTGCGCCCGACCCTCTTTGATCTTTACTCTTATCGCGCCACAACCTATCGGGAAGAAATGGCGCACATGGCCTTCGCTTTCGCAATCTATGGGCTCGAAAAGAATCCGGGTGGCCTCAAGAAATTCTGTAAAAATCTCAAAAAAGAGTATGACGCAAATTGGATTACGGTGGGCCGATTTGAGCCTTCTGCCGAATGGACTGAGGGGGCTGTACTTAAAGCCTTTGGCAAAAATTACTACGAGAAATTCCCCGAGTGGTGGCTCGAGCAATAGAGGCTTAGCCTACTTCACAAAGTCAATTTGAGGAGGCTCAGGAATGAGCCCTTCTTTGTAGGCACGGTCAAGGAAGAGGCGGATGGACTCACGCCCGTCATCACCGTAATCCAAAGTACGGTCATTGACATACATCGCAATAAATTCGTCCGCCAACTTGAGGTCAAGATTGCGACCGAACTGCAACGCGTATTCAACAGCTTCCTCGCGGTGCTCTAAACCGTAAGCGATTGAGGCGCGCAAGTATTCGGACACGCGCGGAATCATGTCGCCTAAGTCACGGCGAATGGTGTTGCCGCCAAGTGGTAGTGGAAGACCACCAGTTTCATTGCCCCACCAAACGCCGAGGTCTTCCAAAAGAACTAGACCTTGGTCTTGGAAAGTGAGCTGACCTTCATGGATGATTAGACCGGCATCGAATTCGCCGCGCTCCACTGCAAATGGAATTTGGTCAAATTCAACCACCTCAAAGTCGTAAGCCCCAATCCTCATTTGTGCCGCAAGGTGAGCGGAAGTCCATTCGCCAGGAATGGCAAGTCGCTTGCCCTTACCCTTGCCCAAGTCGCTCAAATCAAATTCTTCCCGGGCGACAATGCGGGGACCATAACCCTCTCCCATGGAGGCGCCGTGGTTGAGGAGACAATACTTGTCCGAAACAAAAGCATATGCGTGAATGGAAACCGCAGTAATTTCATATTCACCGCGCATGGCCCGTTGGTTCAAAGACTCGATGTCCTCTAATTTATGCTCGAAATGAATATCACCAGTATCCAAATGATTCTTGGCAAGCGCATAGTGCATGAAAGCATCGTCGGGATCCGGGCTATGGGCAAGGATGAGTGTCTTTGAGGCGGTTTCAGACATGACAGCCGAGTATTCTACATCCCCACAAAGAAAAAATGCAGAGCCGCCCGAGGGCGACTCCGCTTGGGGATGTTCAAGGATGTACCCAGGGAGAAAGTACTATCAGGAAAAGGAAGCTTGCTGAAGAATCAGCAGCGCAGGAGGAAATCCTCCATTGCGCGGCGCAAGTCGCTCAGACCAAAATTTTCATCGCAAAGAGCGAGGTAGACGGCCTGTTCGAGTTCACGCGGTGCCCGTGGATTGAGCTCCCTGGGGCGTGGGTAACCCAGGAAGAAGGAAAGACTCATTTCTCTCTCATCGGAATCGATAGCCGAGTCATCTGTTCCGGCGAACTCCCAAGGTGCTTGGTCGAAAGGCAAGGCACCACAAAGCAGTTCGTAAACCATGATGGCTAACGCCTGAGCGTCGCCCTTGGAGTCATGGCGAAGGAATGGGTTGTAGTGGGGAGTTCCGACCAAGAAATCGGAGCGGTCACTGGAGGGGACTGGGTCCAGAACCCGGACTTGATCATTTTCCGTAATGAACAAATTCTCAGGCTTCAAATCGCCATGGCAATCCCAATGGCCACTCTCAACATGATGCTCAACGATTCGAGCCGCTTCCACTAACCAGCGAAGCTTGACGCCTTCAAGGGAACGAATCTTTTCACGCAAGGTTGAGCCTTTAAGAAGTTCCATCGCCAAAACAGGGCGACCTTCAACCTCGAGAACTTCACGCAGGGCGACAACGCCTTCACCTTCGGCAGCGCGAAGCTTGTTTGCTTCGCCGCGAAGAAGTTCGTCCACTTCGTGGTTATCCAAGACTTCTGCTTGCCCGCCTTCAACAGGGTCCAAGAAAAGGGCTTCGGCTGGTGTTTCGTCTGGACTGATGCGCTCGGGCGAGCGCTCACCAGTTACTTCGCCAAAGCGAGAGAGATACCGACCGCCACCACTTTCGTCGCCAATCTTGAGGGCTATTGTTTTCCCTTTGGAATCTTCGGCAGCAAAGACTTGCGCGAAAGCGCCACGACCGAGGAATCCAATGACCTCGTATGGTCCGATGCGTTGTCCTGTTTCAATGTGAATCATCTGTTCATTACTCCTTGAGTACTCCTTTTTCGGCCACAGCGCCCCCTCGCCTTAAGATGGAGCACAGGAAAACCCCCTCCCCCGCCATTTTGAGCCCAAAATCCGCACCTAAACTCGATTTAGAAGCCCTCGAAAAGCTCCGCTTATCTGGTCGTATTGCTTGTTCTGCAAGAGAGTTGGCTATTTCCAAAGTCCTACCAGGAGTCACACTGAGGGCCGTTATGGATGAAGTGGAAAGTTTTATTCGTGATTCCGGCGGAGGCCCCGCATTTCCCGCCCAGACCAGCCGAAATGCCATTGCTGCCCACTATTGCCCCGCCCCAAACGATGCGACGGTTTACCAAGAAGGCGATGTGGTCAAGGTGGATATTGGTGTCGAAGTGGATGGATGGGTTTCCGACAACGCAGAAACGAAATATCTCGGCGAAGACCCCGCTCTCCACAAACTTGTTCGGGCTTCACAAGATGCTCTTGAAGACGCACTCAGCCTTGCGGGGCCTGGTGTCATGGTTTCGGAACTTTCCAAGGCGATTGAATCTGCCATTACCCGCCACGGCTTTCGCCCCGTGTACAACCTCACTGGGCATGGCGTAGACCGATGGAAGGTGCACTGTGCTCCACAAATTCCACCTACTCCCGACCGCCACAGGGACACGCAACTATTACCCGGGATGGTGATTGCGATTGAGCCCTTTGCAACGGATGGGGAGGGGACGGTTGGCGACAAAGGCCGCGCCGAAGTTTTTATGGTCCTCCGAAGCCTACGCAAGATGAAAGGAGTGGACCGTGATGTATGGGAAGTCATTGAACGCATGAATGGGCTCCCCTTCGCCCGTTGCACTTTCCCTCCTGCCCTTCGAGGAGAGAAGTTGGAGTCCAGCCTACAAAGACTTCTTCGAGTTGGGTCTATCATGGCATTCCCACCCCTCGTTGACCCGAAGCCTGGCGTAATGATTTCTCAAGCAGAACACACTGCTCTAATTCTTGAAGATGGCATTGAAATCATTACGGGCACCCCACTGGAAGGATGATTGAAAAGGAAGAAAGCTCATTTTCTGACCTATTCTCAAAACTAGGTATCAAAGGAAGTGGTGTCCCTGAACCAACTTCAAAGAAGCCTTGTGAACCGGAATTAAAATCTGTGGTTTTGGCTTATGAAAAACGATCCGGTAATAAAGTGGTCACCACGATTAGAGATGTCCCGGAACCCATTCGCCAAAAAACATTGCAAGAGCTCAAGAAAGCCTTGGGCACCGGCGGGTCTGTTGTCGACAATTTACTTGTCATTCAAGGTGACCGCCGAAAGGATCTCGTCCGGCTATTAGAAAAACGGGGCGTCAAAGTTCGCGGAGAGCGCGGGTGAGCCAAAAAGGGCTGGTCAGCCTGACTGCAGCTGCAACCGTTGCAAAACGCATGCAATGCCCCTCATTATTATTAGCCAGAACCAAAGAACGCCCCTTCTCTGATTGGAGAATCCGAAGAGGTTAGTTCACAGCGCCTTCGCGCACAGTCTCAATCCGGCGCTCGCCGAAACGGTCGGCAGCTCGGGCGACACAGATTCCTTCTTCTTTTGAAATGGCAAACATTTCTTTTAGATTGTCGTAAATCTTGTCCATCATTCCGAGTGCGCGCTGTTCTTCATAACCTTCAGGTCCGAGTTCGTTATAAACATTGATGAGCCCGCCAGCATTTACCACATAGTCAGGACCATAAAGAATGCCAGCTTCTTTTAAAGCTTTGCCATGGCGATCTTCTAGCAACTGGTTATTCGCTGCACCACAAACGATGCGGGACTTGAAACCAGGAATCGTTTCATCATTGATGGAACCACCCAAAGCGCAAGGAGCGTAAACGTCACATTCAACTGATCGGATGGCATCGGGACTCACAACAATACCGCCTGTAGCGGCGGCAACCTTTTGGGCGGACTCGTCAAAAATGTCCGCTACAACAACTTTTCCACCGGCATCAGCGATTAACTTCGCATAAGCAGACCCAACCGAGCCGGCACCTTCAATCGCAATCACTTTGTCCGTTATGTCGGAAGAACCATAGGCCTCTTCCATGCAAGCTCTCAAGCCAATGAAACAACCCCAGGCAGTGTAAGGCGAAGGGTTTCCAGACTTACCGGCCAAGCCAACAACGTGTTGAGTCTTGGAGTTCACTGCGGCCATGTCCTCGACTTTTGTGTTCACATCTTCAGCCGTGATGTAGTTGCCGCCAAAGCTCTCTACAAACTCACCCATAGACTTGAACAAGTCGTCTGTTTTAGCAGCCGGATCACCAACAATGACCGACTTTCCACCGCCAAGATCCAACCCGGCGCATGCCGCCTTGTAGGTCATCCCCTTGGAAAGGCGAAGGACGTCGAATATGGCATCGCCCTCCGTCTCATAGGCCCACAATCGCATACCGCCCAGTGCTGGGCCGAGAACGGTGCTATGAACAGAAATAATGGCGTGAAGTCCAGTAGTAGTATCTACTGCGCGTTTGACGCTTTCGTAACCTTCCGTTGGGATGTCCGTGATTTCGAGCATTAACTTATTTGGCGGGTTCGAGCCGCAAGTGCGGTTCTGTATTATCACCAATTCTAGGGAATCTCCAAGTCCTCGGGTGCGGCCAAAGCCCCGCAATGCGCCCTAAGTACTTGCCTCCTAAGCATTAAGCCATAAGGCAGAAAATGTAAGCTCTTCTCTTAAAACTGGCTTCACTCTTGAACTACCCCCTCCACCCCGTTTTTCTCGCTGTTTGGGCGACCGGCCCCGACGCCGCACGGGACCAAATTTTCTTTTTTGAGGGCATGAGTTACCCACATGGAGAGCCTCCGATTGAGCTAATCCCTCCCGAGCGGCTTCGGCCTTGGGCCAACCTTCAACCGCAAAGTTCACACTCCAAACGACTTGCAGAGCTAGGGCTCAGTGGCCCCGAATCCGCACAGTTTCTGCTTGCTGAAACTCGGACCCCCGAACTCTTGCCTCTACTCGAGGGTCGTTTTGTGGTTCTCGCTTCGGGTCGCGAAGCTTTCTTGGCGCGCTTTCATCGTCTTCTTCCCGAATCTCAACCACCAACTGTTCTGGATTTGGAGCAGCTAGCCCTCTTTTTACACCCTCAACGAGGGGCACGCTCGTTCCAAGGTGTTTGGAAAGCATTCCTTGGAGCCGAGCCCCCCCGAGAGCCCCGAGCTGCCGACATTCGCCGACTTTGCGAGGCTCTCGTTTCTGCTCACTTCCAACGCACCCCCGCGCTGAGGCAACTCTGGGCGCGTAGCTTTGAAAACATCCAGGAGAGCTTGAGTGGCGAGGAAAGCGGAGGAGCTTCTTGGCTAGAACTCTGTGCAAGACTCCTGAACCAACCGAGCGACTTCAGTGGAATCCCCGAAGGCGAAGAGCAACTTTTTGCGCACAGTCTTTCCGATGGCTGCCTACGAGATGATTTAGAGGACTCACCCTTCGAAGCCCCAAGTGCCCTCCGTAGTATTCAGCCAAACTTCTTGCAGGAATACCAAACTCATTTTGCGGAGCAAGAGCCATTAGAACTCCGCAAGGAAGAGAACTGCGAGCTTGAATCTAAAGATCTGCAAACTCTTGAATCCTTTTTTGATCGACTCCCTCGGCATTTCGCAAATGGCTCTGAAGAGCACACCTGCCCTGAGCGGCCTGGGCAACGCGCCCTTGCTCACGCCGTTCGCACGGCCCTTGAGGGTGGCGACTTTTTGCTTGCCGACGCCCCTACGGGAACGGGGAAAACCCTGGCCTACCTTGCCCCTCTTATGCTCTGGGCCACGCGAAACAATATTCGCACGGGGGTCTCCACCTACACCCGAGCACTACAAGAACAGGCATTCTTTCGGGAAATCCCTCGTGCGATGAGCCTTCTCAAAGAAGCCGGGCTCCAGGATGAACAACTCCCTCGGATATCCATGCTTAAAGGTCGCGCCAACTACATTTGTGGGCGAGCCATTCGGGATGCCGCCCCCGGCCTCGGAAATGGGTCTACTGTCTCTCATGTAACTTGGCTTCGCCTCGCCCTTTACTACTGCGAGGACCCTTCGGCGGATTTGGACGGATTCCCTATCGACCCGGGAATTCCTTTGGGCCACCTTGGCAAAGTTTTGCGCAGTGCTCGACGAACCATGGACTCGGTGCGCTCTATTCCGCAATGTTGCGTGGGCCGATACGCCAAGCGTTGCGCCGCAGGAATCCGAACTTTACGCGCAGACCGCTCACATCTCGTGGTCACCAACCATGCTTTCGTTCTGGCACGTCCGGAATATTTCCAGCACATCATTTTTGATGAATGTGATCACCTTCATCAAGTCGCAACCTCTGCTCTTTCATTTGACATCGAGTTTGATGAAGTCGTTGCCTTGTGCGATGAGCTCACCCGCAACCGTGGGCGGGACGCCGCTCCCATGGTTCGACTTGTCCGCATGATGAACAAACTCGCTCCTGGCGACTCCACAGACGCTCTCCGCAGCGCGGTTAAAAAGGCAGACAAAGGCCTTGGATTATTAGAGTCAGCAGCCTTGGAATGCACGCGCGAGCTTCGTGTATTTCAGGATTGGCGCAAGAACTTTGGGGAAAAGCTTTCCGCTGAAGAACGCCCTTTTTTGTTGCATGACTTTCTGGACACTGGGAAGGGTGACGAATTGGCCACTGCGTTGAACAAACTAAAAAATGCCGTAGACCAGTTGGATAGCGGTCTTCGAGAATGCATTGAAGAATTGGGAACCGTTCCTTCGCGGAGTGCGCCACGACTACGTTGGGCTTTCCGAAAGCCCCTTGAGCTCCTTGCCCATTGGCGCGAGGGCTTGTTTCTTTGGTTGGGAGGCAAAAGTGACGACCCGGCAGAAGGCGAAAATGACGGGGCCGGCGACTTTAGCGATGACTTCCTTTATGACGCCGTCTTTGATGGCCAACGAAGGCGTCCTCTCCTGTCATTGAAGTGGCTGCTCCCTCAAAAATGGTTAGGTGAAACTTATTTGCCCACTCTCCAAAGTGCGGCCCTCGTTTCAGCGACAAATCGCCTGCGAGGCGGCTTCAAGGCCATGCGGGGATATTTGGGCCTGGATATTTTGGAAGAAGACCGCGAAGTGCGCCAAGGTCGAATCGTTCATGATTTCGCGGGCCCACCAACTTTTGACCCACGAAGTGCTTTGGTTTGTGTTCCTGAAGATGCCCCAGATTATGGTTATTCCGGAAACCGTAAATTGGAGTGGATGGACTATGTTCAAGATGTATTGCTTTATCTTGGCGAGCGAGCGGGTGGGCGAACTTTGGGCTTGTTTACGAACCGTATGGTTCTTCAACAGGTCGGCGAACGTTTAGAACCAGAGTTTGCGGCTCGAGGTATTCCGCTCTGGTGGCAAGGCATGCCTGGGCTCACGAAAGAGGAGATTGCTGAGCGATTCCGATCCCAAACAGATTCCGTCTTGTTGGGTCTGGACACTTTTTGGTATGGCGTCGATTTCCCAGGGGAAACTTGCGAGTATGTGGTGATGACCAAACTCCCATATGGTGTTTTGGATGACTACCACTTCGCCCAAACCGCACGTCTGGGATATGGCCGTCAGCGAAATCGGATTTATCTACCAAAAGCACTTGCTATGTTCCGGCAAGGATGTGGCCGTTTGTTGCGGAACGAATTCGATACCGGAGGGATTCTCATTTTAGATCGTCGAGTTTTAGATAAGCGTCATGCACCTTTCTTGCAAGAACTCCCCGGTGGCGCTGAGGATTGGGAAGAACCCAACATCATGGCTGCAAGTACCGATGAATGCTTTCAAAAGCTTTTTACACACATGCACCTTGGAGCGGAGCTCAAGCGCCGCGGGCTGAACGAAGATTTCTCGACCTTCAGGGCCGACCTGCAAACGAATGCCTAAAATCTAATCCGTGAGAATCCTCTTCCTCTGCACTCAAAATGCCTGTCGCTTCCAAATGGCAGAACATTGGGCTCGCAATAGGTGCCCTGAAGAAATTCTTGGCTCCTTCCGAGATGTACGGAATTCAATCAGAGACTGGGTTGCCTCCCTCCTGAAAACAAAAATAATCGCATGACCTCCCCAGAATCGATTGCCATTGGTCACATCCATCTCCGCTGGGGCGGCACTGAAACCGTGCCCGGAGAATCTATAGCCGTTGAATTGGCCGAGGCCGCTGACTGCCGAGAACGTTGGGAATCAGACGGCGCCCTTCATGCCCTTCAAGCCATCTCCCCTCTCTCTGCTTTGCCCTTAGAAGAGCGCAACCGACTTGGCATTTTGGCTGTCGGCCCAGGCGCCGCCTTAACTGGCCTGATTGCAGAAGCACTCGGGTGCTCTCGAGTGGACTTAGTCCTTCACCCCGATGACCGCGCGGCTTACCAGGCTGCCGGCGGAAGGGCAACACTCCATTCACGCCTTGAGGGAGTCCCCGACGGTCGATTCTTTCACTACGCCCTTCAAGGTTGCGGAAACGGGGAGCCCGATATGAACGACTCCAATCTTCTTCGCCGTCGGCTCAAGCCCGAAGGCACGCTCACTCTTTTTGGGTTTCCCAAATCCAAACTTATGGAAATATTCCAAAGTTATTCCAAGCTAGGTTTTTCACTCCGCGGCTCTGGCTTTCAAAGCCTCTCTATGGTCTAAGGTTGCGTTGCAGGCAATACTTATAGCTTATTTGCAATCGTAACCGAACCCACAAGGGTTGCCGTTTTGGAATTTTCCCAAAGGCTTCCTGAAGACCAAAGGTCAGCGTCCCAATCCAAGGTTGCAGTAGTCGAAGAATCCAAATCACCGTCACTTGGTGTAAGAGTGAAATCAAACTCAACTTCGACATACCCATCCCAGATATCAAACCAATCGACTTCTTTCGTAAAGCGAAAAACTCCGTTCGGATATGTTGCGTTTGGGGGTGTATAGATACCTCTCAAATTATTAAAGCGGTCAAGATCTACAATCCAACTTCCATCGTAGTTATTCCAAATGGTTTCATAAATCGGGAAGTCTAGGTATCCATCGAATCGGACATCATGAACATCTGAACCGGAATCTACGATATGTATGGCGACAGGGTCATTAATGCGCATCGAAGGAAATCCCCACGAGTCCAAGCCCATCCCTTCGAGGCGAGATTTCCAAGCGGTTGCGTCTGAGTAGTCGGAAACAGTGAATTCATAGCCCCAGGGGCAACTGGGTAAAAGGAGTAAGGCGGGGAAGGGAAAATATTTCATTTCAACCATTTTGCGTCCTTTAACTCCTCAGGGAGACAGTTCATCGTGACTTTCCCTTGTGGCATGTCATGCGCATGCTGGTAACCCTCTGCCCAACCAGCCTTTTTCATGAGTTTTGTGGGTGCGTTACGCAAATGCATCGGAACGGGATAAGCGTAGCCCTTTTGAACCAGCTGGCTGACCTCCTTGAATGCCTTATAAAGAGCATCCGATTTCTTAGCCTTTGCTAAATATATGGCGCATTCGGCGAGCGCCAACTCGCCTTCTGGGGCACCAAGAAATCGAAAACTATCCCGAGCGGAAACTGCCACCTTCAATGCATTGGAGTCTGCGAGCCCAATGTCCTCTGTCGCCATCCTCTCCAATCGGCGAGCGATGTACAACGGATCCTCTCCGGAGCGCAACATGCGCACAAGCCAATAAAGAGCGGCATTAGGGTCGGAAGATCGGATGGATTTGTGCAGAGCGGAGATTAAGTCAAAGTGACTCTCTCCGTGTTTGTCGTAAAGAAGAGCCCGACCTTGAAAAACTTGTTCTAAAGCTGAATCTTTTAGAGGTTCAGCAACATCGGATTGCCGGGCGATGTGCTCGAGGGCGACCAGTCCTCTTCGAGCATCCCCACTGGAAAAACGGGCAATAGCAAGAAGTTGGTCATCCGTAGAGGTGTGCTTTCGGGCACCAAGTCCAAATGAAGTGTTCTCTAGAGCTCGCCTAAACAAAGAAATCAGATTCTCTTCATCTAATGGTTTCAGAATATGAACAGTTAGGCGCGAAAGGAGTGGCGCAATAACTTCAAAGGACGGATTCTCCGTAGTGGCTCCGACCAAAACAACATCACCTCGCTCAACAAAGGGAAGAAAGGCATCTTGTTGTGCCTTGTTAAAACGGTGAATTTCATCCACAAACAACAGAGTTCCCCGACCGGATGACTCCCGCAATCGCCTCGCTTCTTCCATCGCATTCCGCACATCTTTTATACCTGACAGGACTGCCGAAAAAGACTGGAACTCCAAATCAGCCTTCTTGGCAATAAGAAGAGCAAGAGTCGTTTTTCCCGTTCCAGGAGGGCCCCAAAAAATCATGGAGGACCATTCCTCAGTTTCAAAAGCGCGGCGAAGAGGGGAATCTGGACCGAGCAGTTGGTTTTGACCGAGGACTTCGTCGAGGCTTTGCGGCCTCAACCGTTCGGCGAGTGGAGCGGTGCTGACCGCTTTCATCGCAAGTTCCAACTCAAAATCGCAGCGGCAGTAGCGACATTAAGCGATTCTACGCCGCGAGTTAAAGGAATCGAAAATACCTGGTCGGCTACGGCACGAATTTCTTCGGGAATACCTTTCCCCTCCATTCCTAATACGAGGGCTCGAGGTTTCGTTTTTGAAATCGAATGTTCTTCAATGGAGTCACCTCCTGCATCTGCAACCAATATTTGGATTTCTTTCTCTTGTGCGGCATGCAAAAATTGCTCCCACGGAATGCGGTCAAAAACAGGAAGTCGAAAAGTCGTACCACTCGCCCCACGCAGTGCTCTTGGCGACCAAACACTAGCTCCACCTTTCAAGCAAACCAGAGCCGAAGCGCCCAAGCCAGCGGCAACCCGAACAATAGCTCCAGTGTTGCCTGGCTCTTGAACTCCTGCACACACCAAGAGATAGTCGCCCTCGTGAAGACCACCTAAAGTACTCTCTAAATCAAACTCAGGTTGGTTGCAGACAGCAAGCAATCCTGGTGGGGCATCTAAATCCGAACCCTCGGAAAGCAACTTGGCTTCACAAAAGGCCACCTCCGCACCAATGGCACGAGCTTGTTCCAAAACAGGCTGCCAAGAAGAATCTTCGAGTCTTTCTTCGGAAACCAAGACCCAGTGAATGAGAGCCTCTGCGGCTAGAGCTTCTTCCAAAAGGTGAATCCCTTCCAATAGAAGCTTTCCTCGCTCCTTCGAAGCACGAATAGCCCGTGCCAGCTTAAGCTTGGAATTCTGTGGGGAGCGAACGACTTCAGTCACGGCGGCATTCTAAACCTTACACTAGGCGGGAATGAGCGAAGCCCCTGCCCCTGATGCCATTGTCCTCCGCGTAGACGCGCGGCAATGCGATATCGCTCGTCCAGAAGACCTGAATGCCTCTAAGCCCGCCCTTCTTCGCGGGCGCCTATTCGAGGGAAATACCGAAGATCGCATGCCCGTTGCCGTGGGAGACCATGTGCGCCTCACTGAATCGGATGACGGGCTCGCTGTGGACGAAGTCCTCCCGCGCCGAAATACCTTTGCGCGGCGTGCCTCTGGCGAGGAAATTCAAAGGCAGCTCTTGGCAACCAATTTCGACAAACTCGTTCTGGTAACCTCATTCGGGACTCCTTCCTTTTCGAGCATCATGGCTGACAGAATTCTTGTAGCAGCCAGCTTTGCTGGAATTCCCGTTGCTTTAGTCATCAACAAAACGGATAAAGCGAAGCGCGGAAAAATAAAGAAGGTCATTGCCACCTATGAAAATGCAGGGTATTCGGTTCTCTGCACCTCTGCTGAAAAGGAGGAGGGGATAACCGAACTCTCCAATCTCCTCCGTGGAAAAATTTCTGTTCTTTACGGATTGAGCGGTGTTGGAAAATCTTCTCTCCTTAACTGCTTAGAGCCTGGCCTTGGCCTAAGAACAAAAGAAGTTTCTTCATCTCTCAAGTCGGGTCGCCATACGACTACCTTTGCCCGCATGTGGCCCTTAGAAATGGGAGGCGCTGTGATTGACACTCCCGGTGTCCGAGTTTTCCGCCCATGGGGAATCCCGCCACACGAGCTACGCCTTCATTACCCTGAAATGCTTGCTCTTGGAAGCGGGTGCCATTTCCCTGATTGCACTCATCGCAATGAGCCTGACTGTGCAATTCTCTCCGCTCTGGAAACAGGAGAGCTTCCTGCTTCTCGTCATCGTTCATACATAGAGATCATGGAAGAACTGGAATCCGTGTACGGAGGTACTGGAGAAAACCCGGCGTGAGCCTAATCTAAACTTCCTGGCCAAGGGATTCGCCTGCGACGGCGACAACGCGTTCCACAACTTGACCCAAGATGGCATCGGGTGTGCTAGCGCCAGCGGTGAAAGCAACTGAAATTGGGCCCTCAGGTAGCCAGTCTTTTTTTGTTTTGATTTCCCCGGTGTGTCGTTCACGGTATTCAAGGCAATCCACGCTAATGCAATCCGGGCCTTGGATGTGCCAAGCAGGGACTCCGGCGGCGTCCCCCACCCTTGCAAGGTTTCTCGTGTTTGAAGAGTCATATCCGCCCACAACCAAAAATAAGTCTGGGCTGGAATCCACAACCGCCGTTGCGGCGTCCTGATTCTCTTGCGTTGCCTGACAAATGGTGTCAAAGTCGCGAAAGCGGTCGCTTAATTCTTGTTCGCCCCATCTCTTCAGGAGAGCCTGCCGCAAACGCTCCGCGATCGAGCGAGATTCGCTAGCAAGCATAGTAGTTTGATTGATTACGCCCACGCGTTGAAGGTGTGGTGTTGGCTCGAAATTCTTTCGAACAGCTTGAGGGTGCAGCCCACTTAGTAACTCCTGCGCATCGAGGGTGCCTTCCAGATACCTGGCCAGAATTTCTGCTTCACGCATATCATGGACGATAACAAACTCTCCGCCAAGGCTTCGGACTAAAGAACAAGTTGCGCGTGTTTCGTCATGCCCAACAGTTCCGTGCACAACAGTAGTAAAACCTTCGCGAACATATTTTTCGGCACGCTTATGAGGTTTAATCACCCAAGGGCATGTTGTGTCTACAACCTTTACCCCACGGCTCTTTAGGTCTTCCATTTCCTCAACCATGGCGGAAAAGGCTGGCACAATCACAACATCGCTTTCATTTAATTCCTCGAGAGCCCCTGGAACGGATTGCTTCCCTTTCAAAAACTTAATCCCCATCTCACCCATGTCGTCATTTACTCGAGGATTATGAATGATGGAGTTCAATAGCCACATGGGCTTTCCTTGGTACTCTTTGCGTGCGTCGTTCACCATTGCCAAAGCGCGATCCACACCCCAACAAAAACCGAAGGACTGGGGCATGAGGAGACGAATGCGACCCACTTGAAACTCACCTTCTGCGCGAAGCTGGTCCACGAGGGTGCTTCGGTAGGTGTAACGAACTTCGGGGTCTTCGTATGAGGTCATACTGGCTGAGGAGCGAGGGTAGTTTGGGGCCGCAAAGCGCCCACAAGATAGGTGGAACCTGTGACCAGGAAAACAGTTGGCGTTTTGGGAAACTCCATAGTGCATAGCGGAGTTGCGCTGAAAGGAGCTGCTAGAGACTCTGGGCTCGCCGACCGAGGGTGGTCACCAGCGGGAAGGACGAACCAATCTTCGCCTTCAGGTCTTGGGGCGAGCTCCCCAAGCTCCGCAGCTAATCTGCTTGGAATTTTGTCATCTCGTAGGGCAAAAAGAACAGCACGGTTTACATCTGGCCAAGCCTTTCGAAAAGCCTGGAGGGTTGCAGCAAGAGATTCTGCGCTGTGAGCGACATCCAAAACAACTTCACGACCGTCATCTAGTTGGCGCACTTCAAAACGCCCTGGCAAAACCCACTCTTCCGGGGGAAGAGGCTGCATGGCATGAACAGGCACACCAAGTCCGGAAAGCACAGCTTGGGCAAGCTGAAAATTTTTGCGCATGATGGCGCCTTCATAAGGGAAGCCCTCTGGTAACGCGAATGGCTCCGCACTCGATAAGTGGATCAACTTCTGACCTAAGCTTTCGGATTTCTCCGACAAGACAGGTACTGCCGGGTGCTGAGGCTCTAAGGCGCTCCAACATTGTGCTGTTGATTTCAAGATTCCAGCTTTCTCAGCAGCAATGGCTTCAAGGGTATCCCCCAACACATCGGTGTGCTCAAGCTCAATGGAAGTCACCACAGCAGCTTCGGTTGCCAAAACATTGGTACTGTCAAAGCGACCACCCAACCCCGTTTCAAGAATCCAAAAATCGCAGTCTGCCTCGCGAAACGAAACAAAGGCTGCAGCGGTTAGTAAATCGAAGAACGTCTCCTCGCCATCAGATTCATTGAGTACTTTTGAGATTGCCGAGATAAGAACAGTGTCAGAGACCCACTCTCCATTCACTTGAATGCGTTCCCGCCAAGTTTCCAAGTGAGGAGATGTATACAGACCGACTCGAAAACCAGCCGCGCGCAAACCTCGCTCCATGAAATGGGCGGTAGAGCCTTTCCCTTTAGAGCCTGCAAGGTGGATAACTTTTGCTGGAGCCTCAAAACACCCTTCCACTCTGGAAGAGGGCTCAAAGCCCAAGCGCCCACACAGCCCAGCCATGCTTTCGAGGCTGAAGCGGGCGGCGCGCGGCCGCTGGCAGCGCTCGTAATCCGTGCGTGCGACGAGCTCTTCCCAAAGGGCTGATAACCGCTCCATCCGGGCATTTTAGGACACTTTTGCCCCTTTTTCCTGGGAACCCTCAAGTCCTGAGGCGGAATCCCCGAAATAGAAAAGACCGCAACTTCCCCTCATGAATGCTTACAAAGACCCTGCCGGATTTGGCGAACTTGGACTTCGACATGAGGTCAATGTTTTCGTATTCCGCGTGGCTGATGACGGGATTGAATACCTCCTTCTTCAGCCCAACCCCCAACATGACGGGGTTTGGAGGCCGGTGGTTCACCCCGTTCACCTGAACGAGGACCTGGACCACGCGGCTCTCCGGGGAGTCCGCGAAGAAACTGGGATTAGCCGTCCCTTTGATTTAATCCGCGCCGAGGCCGCCCCTCTCCAAGAAGTTGGAGATTTACAATTGGTTGGTTGGCCTTTTGCATTTCAAGTTCGCAACCCTCAGTGCGCAATTCAAGACGATGGCCAGTTTGCCGATATCGTTTGGCAGCGCTTTGACGATGCTCTCCAAATCGTCACCAACGAATTGCACCGGCAAAACTTATTACAACTGCACCTCAAGCTGGTTGCTTGATTCGCAAACACTTTCGGTTCCGGCTTCCACTTAAAACCCTAATTAGGGGATTCGTAGCCGATACTTTCCAGAAAATGACTTTTTCCTGGAACTTTTAGGCGAAATACTTTCAAATGACCCGTCATGGCTTCGAATTGTCATTATCTCGGTTGGAAGAACCCTTTTTTGGACTCTGCGGTGGACTGGATTCTAGAGAACCGCCGCAACTCCCTGGGCGAACTCACTCTCGCCCTCCCTGGAAAGCGGGCCGCACGAGGGCTTGAAGAACGCCTTGCCTTAAAGGCCGAGGCTGGGGATGGGGTTCCGAGGTTGGTTTCTATCGGTCAGTTGAGTGATTTGTTGATTGAATCCGAGCTCCCCCGAGCCAGCGACATGACCAGACTTCTGGCTTGGGCTGAAGCTCTTCAGGGTCTGAAAGCCAAGGAGATTCAGTTTTTTGTCAAGACTCCTCCAGCGCCGGATGATTTACCTTCTTGGCTAATTCTCGCTCAAATCCTCCGAACTCTCCATGGTGAATTAGCGGCTGAGATGTTGGATTTTGGTGATGTCCTCAAAAATGGAAATCTTCCCACTTCTAACGAAGAACGCCGATGGGAGGTTCTTCAAAAACTGCAAAAAGTCTACCGGGCGACACTTGAAGAGTTGGGCGTTAGCGACCCCCATGAAGCGCGGGCAAAAAGTATTCGAGCGGAACGCGTTTCCATTGGAGGGGAAATTCTCCTTGTGGGAATTACTGACATCAACAAGCTTCAACGCTCTGCGCTTGAACTTGTGCAAAGCCAAGTGACCCCGCTAGTCTTTGCCCCTTCCGAACATGAGCGCATGTTTGACGAATTGGGTTGCGTTCAAGTTGAAGCATGGTCCAACCCAGAATTTCAAATCCCAATACAGCACGAGGATTGGAGCATTGCCAATATGCCTCAAGATCAAGCGGAGCTGGTCATCCAGTCTCTTTCCAAATGGAACGGAGAATATTCAGCAGACGAAATCAGTGTCGCGGTTTTAGATGACAAAGTTCAACCTTTCCTCGAACAAGCTTTTCACTCCCAAGGAGTGGAGACACATCAAGCCGAAGGAACTCCTATTCAACAAACATCCCCTTGGCGGCTCTTAGATGCCCTAGCTTCCTGGCTTGACGGTCGGCTTGAGCGGAATTTAGCCCCCTTATTGCGGCACCCTGAATTTTGCTCTGCCTTTTCATGCTCGAAGGCCATCGGAGAACTGGACACCTACCACAACGACCACTTCCCTTACTCCTTTGGGAAAAAACTCCTTGGCCATCCTGAAAAATTCAAGGACTTAAAACCCATTATTGCTTCCATTGATTCTTCATTAAAACTAACAGAGAAGCAGATAGGTGCCACTCGCACACCCGAAGAATGGATTCCTTGCATTCAATCCTTCCTGGAAACCGTTTGGGGCGGGAAAAAACTCAACGAAGATGTCCCAAAGGACAATCAAACAATTGGAGCAATTCGAGTTCTTTCAAGAGCAATGGAGTCTTTCTTAGACGTCCCCCTTAAGCTTCGCTCCCTGCTCGCTCAATCTCTTCCTGGAACGATTCGACTTTTATTGCATCAGGCTGGTGGAGAATCCATTCCCAAAAAGAACCCGAATTCCTTTGTGGAAATGGTTGGCTGGCTTGAAATCCGAATGGACCCAGCCAAAGCAGTGGTGGTGTGTGGATTCAATGAAGGCAAAGTCCCCGAGTCCAAACATGCAGATATCTTTTTGCCCAATATGCTTCGAGAGACATTAAATCTCCCCGGCAACAAAGCCCGTTACGCACGTGATGCTTATGCACTTAGCGCTCTTTCGGGTGGAAATAGACGCTTCCACTTGGTTAGCGGAAGGCAATCTGTTGACGGAGATCGTTATCGCCCGAGCCGTCTTTTGTTCCACTGCAACCCTGCAGAGATTCCTGAGCGCCTGAACCGGTTTTTGGAAGAAGATGGATCCTCAACCTTCCATGAAAACAGAGTAAAGACTTCCGAGTTTGAGCTCCCACGCCGAAAAGTTCTTCCTGAATTGAGCTCAATGCGAGTAACGGATTTCTCTGCATTTTTGCGGTCTCCCTACGAATACTACTTGGCTAGACGCCTGAACTTGAAAACAATTGATGATGAGGCCCAAGAATTAGGGCCACTCCAATTTGGCAGTTTGGTGCATGACGTACTGGAGGATTTTGGAAACCTTGAGGATTACAGAAGTTGCCCTGAAGCCAACCTTATCTCCGATGAATTGGACCGCATACTCGATCGCCGGTCAGCTTCTCAGTTCGGAAACGATCCTTTGCCAGCAGTAAGACTCCAAATTGAAGTTGCGCGGAAACGTCTCGCTGTTTTCTCGCAAACCCAAGCCAAAAGAGTGCTTGCTGGTTGGAGGCAGGTGGAAGTTGAGTTGGGAACCCCTGACGGCGGAATCGAAATCGACCTAAATGGGACCCCCATACGACTGCGCGGAAAAATCGACCGAATCGACCAACACCAAGAAAGTGGAAAATGCCAAATCATCGACTTTAAAACGGGTGAAGGCAAAATGGCGAATCCATATAAAAACACGGCGGGGCACTGGGTTGATCTCCAATTACCTCTTTACCGCTTGATTGCAAAGAAATTGGGCAACTATGGCGAGAAACCCGATGTTGCCTATTGGCCTCTCCCCCGCCTAGAAGACGATGCTTCCCTTCTTGAACTTGGCTTCGATGATGAGACTCCATGGGAAACTGCAACTGAACAAGCTGCGCATATCGTAAAGACCATTCAATCTGAATTGGATGAAGATGGAGGGTGGGCCTTTGCTTCTGGGGGAGAATCCATGACAAACCCCATCCTTGCAGGAATCGCCGGGCAGGGCCTCCTTCTTTCTGATGCTGAAGAAGAGGAGAAAAAGGAGGAGCCACGATGACTGCGACTCCCGAGGTCATCCTCGCCTCTGCGGGAACGGGAAAAACATTCCGTCTAGCTGGCAGATTTTTGAAGCTCCTCTTCCAAGGAGTAAGCCCTGATGCCATTCTTGCAACGACCTTTACCCGCAAGGCTTCGGGAGAAATCTTGGATCGTGTATTGAGCTGGCTTTCCTTGGCAATTCATGACAAAGAACAACTAGCCGATTTGCGAAAAGCAACCGACTGCTTTGACGAGACCATTATCAACGAAAAGACCTGCCAATCGTTGCTAACGCAGCTAATCCCCTGCTTAGATTCTTTTAATGTAAGAACTCTGGACTCATTCTTTGTTGAGGCCGCAAAAGTCTACGCGCTGGAACTTGGGATGCCAACGGGGTTATCAATCTGCGAAGAAGAGGAAGATGAGAGGCTTCGGGCCGACGCCCTGACCAAACTTTTCTCCCAAACAAAACCTAAAAGAATGGGCAGCATGCTTTTCCATCTTTCAGGAATGGCCCCCAGTCGCTCAGTACACGACAAATCTTTGGAGCTATTCAAAAATGCTCTCGACATTCTGCGAAATAGCGAAAAGGATGCTTGGGAGGCAATCCAGCCGGGGAAGGATTTATTAGACGTGGCTAATTTCTCTACCCTCCTGGAAAAACTGGAAGAGGTTGCTGTCCCAGTAACGCTGAATGGTGGCCCTAGAAAAAATTATCGCAGCAACAAAGAAAAAATTATTTCATTTCTGACGGAACATGCTTGGAAGAAGTTTTTGAATAATAGAATTGTCATACGAATTCGCGACCAAGATAACAAATTTGACGGCATCGATATCCCGAACGAATGGAAAGAACTGATGAGCCCCTTCATCTCTCATGCCCAAAACAGTTTGCTGGGAAACCTACATGCGCGGAACAGTGCTCTCTGCGAATTCGCGACCCTTTTCAGAGATTCTTATCAGGAGTTAAAGCAACGGCGCGCCTCGTACCGCTTTGAGGATTTCCCCAATGCCCTTGCAGACGCCCAAAAACTCGCTGAGAACAAGCATGCCTCCTTTAGGCTTGGTCGCACCATTCAGCATTTACTGCTGGACGAATTTCAAGACACCAGTGTCACGCAATGGCAGGTTTTAAAACCCATCGTGGAACGAGTGATTTCTCAAAGAGAAGAGGGCGCATCTATTTTCTGCGTTGGGGACCTCAAACAATCTATTTATGGGTGGCGCGATGGTGAGCCTCGCCTGCTGGGAGAGCTCGGAGAACGAAAGGACCTTCAAAAAGAAACCATGGACGTCTCCTGGAGGTCATCCCAGGCAATCCTTGATGCAGTCAATATAGTTTTTGGTGATTTAGCCAATAACGAGGTCATTCTTAATTCGAACGACCACTTCCTGGAAGAGGCCAAAGACTGGGATGAGACCTTCTCTGCACATAGTTCAGCAAAGACTTCCATGTTAGGAAAGGTTGTCCTGAGGCAAAACCCTGAACCGAGTAATGCCGATGGAAGTCGTGCCATGTCTTTCCGGCTTGCTTCTAAGAGGGCTCAAGAGATTCATGAAAAGAATCCTGCTGCCACAATTGGCATTCTGGTGAGGAAAAGAAGCTCTGGAAACCGAATTATCAAATTACTACAAGACCAAGGAACCCACGCAAGCGGGGAAGGTGGGAACCCCCTAACTGATTCTCAAACAGTTCTCGCTGTCCTTGCTCTATTGCATCTCGCCGACCACCCGGAGGACTCGGCGGCCGCATTCCATGTTGGAAGTTCATTCCTTGGGGAAGAGTACGAGCTGAGCACAGAACAGGGGAGCAGCGACAAACTTGTCTGTGTCGCTGAGCGGATTCGAAAAGAAGTGCAAGAGCAAGGCTATGGGAAATGGGCTGAAACAATCTTCGGGTTACTCGACCAAAGCTCAATGGACAAGTGGAATTTCAAACGAATGCAACAATTTGTCGACCTTGCCCATCAATATGAAAGTAAGGCCAGCTTGCGGTGTTCTCATTTCGTCGAGTTCGTTCGCAAAAAAAAGGTAGAAAACCCAAACTCTGCGCCTATCAAGGTCATGACGATTCACCAATCGAAGGGCTTGGAGTTTGATGTGGTGATTCTTCCCGAGCTCGGTGAAGATGTTCCAGGAGGAAGGCCCGACACTCTCCTTACTTCGCGATCAAATCCGGGGGGAAACCTAGAAGCCGTTTCATTTTCCCTCCCCAAGGACCTTGTACCGATTCACCCGACCTTGGAAAGAATGTATTGGGAGCGGAAGAAATTTCTTTTCCGTGAACAAATGTGCGTCCTTTATGTAGCGATGACTCGAGCAAAACACCACTTGGAGATGATTGTTCCCGCTCTAAAGGAAACGAAGAGTGGATTCTCTTTTGGCCAGAACTTGGGGTCATTGCTACGTGCTGGCTTTAAAACGGACCCGAAATCAACAATTCCTATTCTCTGGCAAACACCGAAGCAGGAGAAAGAGTGGGAAAAGAAGGCCATAGGTTCTGTTTCTCAAACTTCGCCTCAAGACCCAAGCCTTCAACTCAATAAGTCTGAACGCCCCCGCATTCTCCCCCGTAGAGCACCCAGTTCCACGACAGAAACCAAACACACTGTTTCTCAATTATTCACCCCAGACAGCTCAGGGGCAAAATTGCATGGAACGCTAGTCCATGCCTTATTCGAATCCGTTCAGTGGGCCGATCACTTTGAATGCAACGATTCAGATTTACTAGATTCCATCCGCAAACTGGGTGGGAGCGAACCAGAGCACAACCGAGCCATCGAAGTGTTCCGTAATGCCATGGCCTGCCCTGAACTGCGGCATCACCTCAGCTTGGAGAGTTGGCCAGATGTCGCGGAGGAAGAATTGGAAATTTTGGCGGAATCTCCTTTCAGGCGAATTGCCGAACAAAAAGGCGAGCGTGTTTTAATGAATGGCTTCATTGACCGTTTGGTTTTGCAGAAGAACAGCTCTGGAGAGGTCATCCAGGCAATCATCTATGACTTCAAAACAGATTGTTTAAAAGAGGCTGGTTCACTCAAAAAGCAAGAAGAACACCACGAGCCGCAAATGGCCGCCTACCGAGATGCCGTTGGCGCAAGATATGGATTGAAAGAGAGTTGCGTTAGTTCTCAGCTCATCTTTACCGACCTTGCCAAGCAACCCTCTTAAGCGCAGTTGGTAGAATGCTCCCATGGCTTGGCGCATCGGACGCAAAAAGAAAAAGGACATGCCCACGGGCATTTGGAGCAAGTGCTCTGAGTGTGGGTCCACCATTTACAACAAGGAATTGGTGGCGAGCAACATGGTTTGCCCGAACTGTGGCTTTCACCACACCGTTGGCGGTCGCCAGCGGATTGAAATGACTGCAGACCCGGGTTCATTCATTGAACACTTCACAGACTTGCGGCCTGAAGACCGGCTCAACTTCGTTGACAAAGTCCCTTACTCCGAAAAACTTGAAAAAGCGCAAGCCAAGACGGGGAATGCTGACGCCTGCATTGCGGGTATTGCAAAAATTCAGGAACACGAAGTCGTTCTCGCAATTTTGGACTTCGCCTTCATGGGCGGCTCCATGGGTGAAGTCGTCGGCGAGAAAATCGCCCGTGCTGTTGAACTCGCTGAAGAAAAGAAGTGTCCCGTCATCATTTTCTCTGCAAGTGGCGGAGCTCGAATGCATGAGGGCGCCATTTCACTCATGCAACTCGCCAAAACCTGTGCCGCCTTGAATCGCTTTAAGGAAAAGGGTGGCTTCAGCATTTCTGTTATGACCAACCCTACAACTGGTGGAGTAACCGCTAGTTTTGCAAGTGTTTGCGATATCTTGATTGGTGAACCCGGCGCCCTCATTGGATTCGCCGGCCCCCGCGTCATTCAAAATACGATTCGCCAAGAGCTTCCTGAAGGTTTCCAGCGCGCCGAGTTCTTGTTGGAAAAAGGTCAGCTGGACCTCATTGTGCCCCGCGAAGAAATGCGTGAGAAGTTAAGCACCTTGCTGGACTACTCTGCCTATGGAAAGCGCGAACGCGCCTAATCTGAAATTTCTAACGATGGCTGAAGCTCACTACCGCCCCGTTTGCGAAGCCGATTTAGAAGCTTTTGCAAGCATGGCTTCGGTTTCTTTTAGTTTTGATGCGAAAGAGGCTCCCAAGTGGTTTGAAAAAGCCGGGCATGAAAATATGCGGGTTTTGGATAAGAGCGGCCAAATCGTTGCAGGACTTATTCGGGTTCCAATGGGTCTCTGGATTGCTGGCAATAGCATCTCCACAGTAGGAGTTTCTGGAGTCGCCACCCCACCTGAATCAAGAAACCAGGGGCACTGCAAAGAAATGATGAAGCAATTCCTCATTGAAGAAAAGAGCCAAGGCTCTCCCCTTTCATCTCTCTATGCGGCGACCTTCCATCTTTATCGCTCGGTTGGCTACGAGCATGCTGGCGCCTGGCGCAAGGTTGAAGTCCCCCTCCAACTTTTACCCAGGACCTCACTCCCTGATGGGCTAGAGCTCCGAGAAGGGAGTCCCGATGACTTGCCCGCAATCAAGTCCTGCTACGAAAAACGAGCGCGTGCTTCGAACGGAATGTTGGACCGTGGCGATTACATCTGGAAAAAAATGATGGATCCTCACCAAGCAAAACCGCGCGTTTGGGTTTTTGAATCCTCCAAGGAAGTCGAAGCCTATGTTGTCCTTTCTGCAAAGCGAAAGAGCGACCTAGATGTAGATTACACCCTCCACGATATTCAATCTTCAACTCCGCGTGGCTACCAAGCCTTGGTGGGCTTTGTCCGTTCTTTTTACTCCATGGGCGGGCAAGCTATCTGGCACTCCGGGCCAGATGATCCCATTCTGCCTCTACTCCCAGAGCGTGGTTTTCAAGTTGAGCTGGAGGATGAGTGGATGATACGCATCCTGGATGTCCGGGCGGCTCTCGAGCAGCGCGGATGGCCAAAAGGCCGGAGTGGTGAACTTCACCTGCAAATCAAAGACCCGCTCTTTGAAGACAACAATGGAAGCTTCATTTTGAACGTTGAAAACGGGCAAGCGAAAGTAGAGCAAGGTGGCCAAGGGGATTTAGAACTTTCCATCAACAGCCTTGCCCCTCTCTACACCGCACACCGAAGTGCCGAGTCTATTGCCCTCTCTAGCCAAGCCAAGGGCACTGCTGAGACCCTTGCTCTCGCAACAGCCCTCTTCGCTGCCCCGGCACCTGGAATGCCGGATATGTTCTAAAGCGCGGCTCGAGGCGACAAAAGCGAATGAAAGAAGACACCCCATTGGCTCGGGGTGGGTAAAATCCCAGGTCCCGACACCGTTTCCATCCCCATCGAGAAGAAAAACTTGAACGCATGGACACCTCACTATTAATTAGAAGCATTGGGCTCTCTCTGCTCCTCTCTTGCGGAGGGAGCGGTTCGTCATCTGTAAAAATCGGATTTCTATCCACGCAATCCTCTGTCACGGAATCGGCTTTATCGCACACAATCACACTATCCTTGTCACTTCCAGATTCTTCTAAAGTTCTCTTGAGCTCGATCGAAGTGACCGTCGTTGACTCTGCATCAGGTACAGCCACGGTAGATGTTGACTATTCCCAAACAGAAACACAGAGTTTTATTTTTCAAGCAGGGTCTATGGACGGAGCCATCAAAACATTTGTGTGTGCGCCTATTGACGACTTAGCAACGGAAGGCGACGAAACTATTCAATTTCAAATTGACACCATCTCTGGCCCTGCAAAAATTGGCTCTTCAAACTATCACCTTATCTCCATCGTAGATGACGATATCCCAAGCGTTCAATTTGAAAACCCAGCATCTAGTTTGTCCGAATCGAATGGTAGTTCTATCTCCATCGGAGTCGTAATAAATCTCCCTGGAGAATTGCACATCCCATATGGCGTCAATGTCTCAAACAATGGTGGGACCGCAAGCTCCGGAGTGGACTTCTCCCAATCTGAGACAACAATAATATTTCAACCTGGTGACCAAAATGGAACCAAGAGGAACACTTCAATCTCTGCAATCGATGATCTCCTGGTGGAGGGCGAAGAAGTTTATTCGCTAACAATCCCTGGGGCGGGATCTTCTGTAGAAACTCACCTGATTAGCTTTATTGATGACGATTTTGCAACAGTCGTTTTTTCGTCTTCCTCCCAGGGAGGGGAAGAAGGTCTTGGCACTGAGGCCCTAGAGTGCTCACTCGCCCTTCCTGGAGGGCCACTCGAAAAAGACAT
>PVBE010821870.1_pt1 | contig 116966 bp, 102 predicted proteins | sample 1631181 | NCBI WGS metagenome assembly PVBE01 (sample SAMN08397723, study PRJNA350692) | Marine metagenome, whole genome shotgun sequencing project. | isolation source: water | place: Pacific Ocean | collected 2012-04 | reverse complement strand
GTCATGGCAACATAGCGCATACTGAATTACATCATTTATTTCATAAATCAGATGGTTTCATTTTTGCCTCTACTTGTGAAAACTTCCCAAACATATTGCTTGAAGCTATGGCGTCGGGATTGCCTATTGCCTGTTCAAACAGGCGCCCCATGACAGATATTTTAGGTGATAGTTGTGTTTTATTTGACCCTTTACGCCCACAGTCAATTTCTGAGGCGATAAATATGATGGTTATTGACATGACTTTGCGAGATAGGATGTCTAAGAGTGTTTATGAAAAGGCATCTGATTACAGCTGGGAAAAGTGTTCAACGAGAACTTTTAATTTCATTGCTGAATGTGCAATTGTATGATCTTCCAATTAACATTTAGCTTGTGTTCGGTGATACATTGATGACATATTCTATACGAGTAATACTACTTGCTTATAATGAGGCTGACTCGATAGCTCCTGTACTGATTCGTCTGAAGGAAAACCTTACTAATAACCAGAGTAATTTCAGACTGTACGTGGTAAACGATGGAAGCACGGATGATACACTTTCCATTGTGGAGAAACTTTCCGACGAAATACCGCTGACATTGCTGAATCACGTGACGAACATGGGAGTGGCACGGGCATTTGATACAGGTTTGCGTGAAGCTACTAGAGATTCGGAGAATGATGATGTGATAATCACAATGGAAGCAGATGGAACCAGCGTGCCTGAATTAGTGTCTGTGATGTCTGGAAAGATCAGTCATGGTTATGACATAGTATGTGCTTCACGGTATTGCGAAGGGGGCGGTTTACCTAATTTCCCATGGCAGCGACGCTTCTTTAGTGTTAATGCAAACCGTTTGCTTAGATTGCTTTTTCCTATAAATGGAGTTAGTGACTATACCCTCTTTTTTAGAGCTTATAGGGCAGCTTTGTTGAAAAAAGCTTTTCAAAATTATGGTGAGGATTTCATTGCGTCCACTGGTTTTGTCAGTAATGCAGAAATACTCATTAAGCTAAGAAACTTCAGCCCTAAAGTGACAGAGTGTCCTATGATATATGACTATTCAGTAAAGCAATCATCTAGCAAAATGCGGGTTTGGACTAATACCGCCGAGTATTTACGAACAATATGGAAAATAATATTTTGATCAACTTATGTATTCAATAAACAAATATATTCGTTTCTTACCTTTCTATTTGTTTGCGGCGCTAGTCGGTTTCCATTTTTTGACATTACTTGAATATCCAGCACCCACGTGTGATGAGGCATTTTATGGGCGTACGGCAATCAAATATTATGATGCTGTAACGACTGGGACTACCTGGCCACCGTTAGATGCTCACTTTTATTTGTTTCATGGTAGATGGTACTGGATGATTCTTGGTGTGGTTTTTTCCATATTTGGAAACACTCTAGTTGCAGCTAGGATTGTATCGCTTTTTGGTTTAGTACTGTTAGTCGTTGCTACATTTCTCATTGGTGATTTGTATGTTAATAGGAAAACCGGATTGTGGGCAGCTTTGTTAGTGGGTACGGCTTCGTTAACGACATATACAGGACATTTGGCTAGACCTGATATTCTAGCAGTGGCGATTGGTACTATGTCAGTAGTTTGGGTTAAATACACATTGGATAATCCACACAGGTGGCGTTTTTTTATCCTAGGTTTGCTTCTTATACTGCAATTAGACTTTCATGTCATCAATATACACTTGATTTTACCTATATTTTTGATGATTGTATGGCAAGCGCTTAATGAAGATACTCAAAACAATTGGTGGACATACCTAAGTGTAACCGTATTGGGGATGTTAGCTTCTACAGCAATCGTACTAATTGTGCGTTACGGTACTGATATTACTTTATTGTTAAGCAGCATTAATCCTGATGATACATTGTTATTGGAGATTGTTAAAGGATCTAGACTAGCACCTGTTGAAAACAATTGGTTGAACCTAGGATTGGTTGCTAAATTTGTACAATTCTGGTGGAATAACTTTGGATGGATAATTCCTCTTGTTGCTGTACCACAGGCATTACTTTTCTTATTGGGCTTAACAAGTGCATATATAAGCGGTAGTGTCGAATTAAAGAGGATTGGAGGTCTAGTGCTTGTGTCTAGTTTCACATTTATGCTCATCAATAGTGATCATGCGTGGGTGAGTTATTCTTTGTTGTGGATACCTTATTACTTTGTTTTAGGAGTGGCTGCAGTCAGAAGGATTTGTCTTAGGACTAATTGGAATATGCTTAACAGGCACTGTAGTAATATCATTTTATCGCTGTATGTAGTGTTAAATGTCACAGGCGATGTGTATTTGGTTAGTGGCAATAATGCCGGTGGAGGTGATTCATACCAATTGGAAGCTCAGCAGATATTGTCTCAAATTCCTGCAGAATCTAGGGTTTTGACTAAGGCATATTGGTGGTATGCAATGCAGAACAAGATTATTTACGTAGATGAACATTTAGTGGCTCCACAAGGAAGTCTTTCCTGGTGGGTTGGTGTGCCGGATATGGAGTCTGTTAGTGGATTGGAAGGAGATAGTCTGTCTCAAGTGAAAAAGCAGTTCGTTGAAGACTTGCAGCCTGATTTTGTTGTAGTGGATGGGGTGTTGGGTTGCAACATGGTTCCTGATGCGCAGTATGCTGATTTCATGAAGGTGCTCAAATCAAATTGCAAGTTGCATGATCAGATAGATTCAAAAATATATAAGCAACAATTGGTGTATAAGTGTGCGAGTTGAGATAGTGGTTGTATAGTCATGCGACGTCACCCTAACATAGTTGTTTCGTCCGCTGGAGTGTTTCATGCTTACCATCTCGCTCGGGGAGTACAAGCGGCTGGATATTTGCAAAGATTCATCACATCAGTGTTTAACAAATATGAATCAGGTATAGATAAAAGTAAAATCACACAAATTCAGCTTGCTACTGTGTGTGCCGCTCTTATACGGGTATTTCCTGGGACTACTGGTCGGTTGGCGTCCTACCTAATTGGTGATGATATTTACGACAGACTGGCTGCCAATTATGTGAAAGAAGCAGATATCGTACATGTTTTCAATAATCAAGGTTTACAGTGTCTCAGGGTTGCCAAAAGTAATAGAGCGATTACTGTTGTTAGTCGGTCATCAGCTCATCCTAATGTTCAAGCTGCAATATTGTCTTTAGATGTAAAAGAAAACAAGCTTAGCAGGAAAATCAATAGGTTGTTAATAGAACGACATTTAGCAGAATACGAACTTGCGGACTATATCTTTGTGCCATCGCAGTTTGTCTGGAACACAATGCTTCAAGAGGGTGTTCCAGAGCACAAACTACGGCGTGTACACCTGGGTTTTGACCCTGGTCGATTTTATCCTGGAGATAAGCAAGATGATGTTTTTAGAATAATGTACGCAGGTGGTTTGAGTAAGCAAAAGGGTATTTCATATCTTTTGGAGGCTTATAAGGAATTGAATTTGCCGAACAGCGAACTGATGCTTGTTGGTGATGATTATCCGGATGCAAAAGAAATCATAGCTACATACAAAGGTTTATTCCGACATATCCGTTTTGTGCCGCAAGAAAAGCTTGCTCATTATTATCAGCAGGCATCGGTGTTTGTACTCCCATCATTGCAGGATGGATTTGGAATGGTAGTCTATGAGGCAGCTGGTTGTGGAATACCCCTGATAATTACTGAGAATGTTGGTGCTGATATTCGTGATGAAGAAGATGGATTTGTTGTTCCTATTCGCGATAGCAAATCTATTGCAGCAAAACTTATGTACTTTTACCAGAATCCACAAATTGCTAGACAAATGGGATTATCTGCCCATAAATATGTTAGACAGTTTACGTGGGAAAATTATCATAGTGAGATTAAGAGACACTATGACGAAATTTGGAATGAACAATTACTGTAGATCACACGAATTTGTAGTTGCGATATGTTTACGCTCAGACCCTCAATCATAAAAACCAAACTTTTTTTACAAGGGATTATTTTAGCTAGAAAAACCTGTTATGACTAAAGTATGCATTCATACACTTGAGCCCTTACAGCATGGTGGGGTTATGGCCAAAGTACGTGTAGTTGGAGAGATACTGCGTGATTCTGGGCATCATCCGCATTTGATGTATACGGCTACTGATCAAGTGCCATCAGGAAACTGGACGACAAAGATCAAATATTTGTTGACACATGCAACACCTTCTGCAACCCAGTTTGAAGATTACCAAGGTATTGCATTTCCCTATTGGCCGCTGCCAATCTGGGCCACTTATTTTTGTCCCTGGCTGTGGATGAAGGATTCACGCTATAAATTTCCAATACAGATAGTGGTGTCTGGAGCAGCACAATGTGGTCTGCCGGTGGCCCTAACAGGGCAAAGATACATTGTTTGGATTTCCACTATGTATGAAGATGAGCTTGAGGGCCGTGCACTAGCAGGTGATGCATGGGCAGCAAAAACAGGCACTGGTCTTTCTGCTCGACTTTTACAGTACGAGGAGAAATTAGTCATAGAAAATGCTACTATGGTTATTGCTAACGGAGAATATATAGCCAATAAGATTGTTGATAAATTTCCTTCTGTTGCAGAAAAAATTCGAACCATCGTATATCCCGTTGATACAGACTTGTTTCATCCCAGACGTACTAATCAAGAGCAAGATAGTGATAGTTATATACTGTTCACAGGTAGGATAAACGATCCGCGCAAGAATGTAAGTATGTTATTCAAGGCATTTGCGAGAGTGCTTACAGAATTATCGGATGTGAGACTAGTCCTCACTGGTGATGAACCTAATGATTACTTACTCGAGTCTGCTTCTGAGGCTGGAGTATTATCTAAAGTCGATTTCGTAGGCCGTCAAACTGAGCAGCAACTTATATCACTGTATCAGGGAGCTGAAGTTTTCGTACTTGCCTCTAATCAAGAAGGTTTAGGCATTTCTGTTTTGGAAGCTATGGCATGCGGTGTCCCTGTCGTATCTACAAATTGTGGTGGTCCAGACAACATAGTTGTTGATGGCGAAACTGGCTTCTTGGTTGATTTGAATGATGACTATCATATGGCCAAACATATTACTAGATTACTTAAAGACCCTCATTTAAGAGAAAAGTTTAGCAATAATGCTGTACGCTTAGCACACGAATCCTTTAGTCGGAAAGTAATGACTAAATCGCTTCTTACGGCTTTTTATGATGTCTACCCAGAATATTTCTCAGTCTGAAATACCAACGAGTTTCACCATTGTTATACCTACATATAACGAAGAAAGTGATATTGGTATTACTCTGGAGACTCTATCTGCACTAGATTATTCCAACTTTGATGTTCTAGTCATAGATGATTCAACAGATAGTACTCCTGAATTGGTTGGTAAATTTGTCGATGAGAGAATTAAGTGTGTGCGTCAAACTAGAGGGTCTGGCCGTTCCGCTGCTCGCAATCAGGGTATTCTAGTTGCCGAAGGAGATGTAGTGGTGATTCTTAATGCTGATGTACATTTACCCTCTGATTTTCTGATAAGACTTGACAAACATTATCGACAAGGTGCTGATTATGTATTGGTAGAGAGCGAGGTGACTAACATAGACATGTTGTTTCCTCGCTATATCCAATCGCAACACAGATTATATTACGGTCCGGACACCAAAGTGAATATGAATTGGACTGAAGGATTTTCATGCAGAAGATCTGCTGCTATAGCGGTGGGCCTATTTCCCGAAGATAGAAGTGCTCCACTAGTGGCCGGTGAGGATGGTTGGTTTGGGGAACTCTTGGAGACCAATGGTTGTACGCGAGTATTTGACCGGAGCATTGTTGTCGGCCACATTATGCCTACAGAAACGATTGAGTTTTTTACGCAACGTGTAGGTCGTGGGCAAGGTGTTGCTCAGATCTGGTATCAGCGCGACAATATTTCTAGGATTGCATTGCTGCTCAGAACACTAAGGCAAACCATTTTTCTGTCGTCAAATCTTATATTTTGCATTCCAATAGCACGGCAGTCATTGAAATTGTTGCGGCATTCACCCCGACAATTCAACGATTTCATACCATTCTTGGTAGCAGCCGGATTGGAAAGTGTAGCTAATGTTATTGGTATTTGGCGAGGACTAATCGAAGCTTGGAGTGATTCTAAAATAGATACGCAAGGAGACTTGGATTGAGAGTCTTATATTCTAGTCACACTTATTTAGTTGGTGAAAATCAGAAGAAACTTGAATCTATGGTAGCACAAAGTGATATTGAGCTAGCTGTGGTAGTACCACATTTATGGAAGGAACCTGTATTAGGAACTATATATCCGCATATTGACAAGGCTGCGTCATATAAGATTTTTCCTACTCGTATTTTGTTGCCAGGCAATGAAATGCGTTTTATGTATCTGTCTTTGGACTTGTACATGCAAAACTTTCAACCAGATGTGATTGTTGTTGAAAATGGTGTTGGAGCTCTATCCTACACTCAATTCTTGTTATGCAAACGTAAATTTGCGCCGCAAGCTAAAACAGTTTTCTTTACATGGTGGAATATACCATATCGGGCGCGCCAACCTTTTAGAGCAATAGAACGTTATAACATAACTGGTACTGACGGAGCTATAGTTGGCAATAGCGAGGCGAAAATTATCGTGCGAGGGCAGGGTTATACAGGTCCTTTGACTATATTGCCACAATTAGGTGTCGACACTGATCTGTTTTCCGGCGGCGATGGCAAGGATATTAAAGAGCGTCTTGGTTTGCACCAATTTGTGATTGGTTATGCTGGGCGTCTAGTGCCTGAAAAAGGATTGAGGGTACTGATGGATGCGTTGGATATCTTTAAAGGTCAATTTGATTTACTTGTTGTGGGGAGCGGTGAGATGGAAGACGAACTACGGGTTTGGGGCTCTACTCTACCTAAAGGCAAAAATTTACATCTACACAAGTCTGTGCCGCATGCTCAGATTCCTGAATTTATGCAAGCAATGGATATATTTGTACTACCTTCACTAACTACTTCACATTGGAAGGAGCAATTTGGTCATGTGTTGATTGAGGCAATGGCTTGTGAAGTTGCAGTAATAGGATCGAATTCTGCTGCAATCCCCAATGTTATTGGTTCAAGTGGGATGGTAGTACCAGAGGGTGATTCGAACAGATTATGTGATGCACTACAACAACTTTCTGACAATGAACCCAAGCGAATAGATTTGGCTAATAAAGGTCGCTTGCGCGCAGAAGAGAAGTATACACATGAAAAAATCGCTTCACATACAATAGAGTTTATTAGGCAGTTGCTTGGCGCATGAGATTGGATTCTTCTTCAATTGAGTCAGTGGAAGATAATCTAAGCGGGAGCGCAGTAATTAGCACCCTGTGGTCAGGCGCATCACATTATTGGCTCTTTGTTCTAGGTATAGTAAAAACAGTCATATTGGCCAGATTGGTGCCCCCTGAGTATTTTGGTATGGTTGCAATTGGCCAAGCGTGGGTGACGTACTTTAGTGTATTTAGGTTTGATTTTCGGACTGTAGTAGTGACATGGAAGGATGAGTCATCGCGAACCTTGTCAGTTCAGTTTTGGTTGGACAATTTTTTGTCGTGGAGTGGATTGGGTTTGGCAGCCGTATGTTATTGGATAGCACCAAATGTATTATTTTTAGTTGGTGAGGTACCTAACCATTGGTCACAAAATGTATGGTTAGCAGTATTTCTATTGTTGCTTTTGATTGGGGTTGAGAGTTTGACTTCTACCCCCCGATATTTGATAGAGAGGCGATTACGTCATGATATTCTAGCGCGTTTAACTATACTTCATGGTGTTATCGGTTTGCTTACTTCAATTGTTTTGGCATGGCAAGGATATTACCTAGCAGCAATTCTTGTGGATGTAGCCATACCTGTGGTTGTTATTGGATTAGGGGCGGTTTTTGTGACTCGTTGGTACCCTAGATTTGTTTGGGACACATCACTTGCTCGGAAACTTATGGAATTTGGATTCACGATTTGGACAACTGGATTGCTTGGCAAAATCGTTTTTCAAATTGATGATTGGCTTGTAGGGACAATTAGTCAGACACGCAACAAAGTCTGGATGTCTTCCGGAATATTACCAGAGTCATTTTATTCTCGCGCCTATTCTGCCGGCAAAATGCCCATGGACGTTTTTGCGGGGATGATAGGTCAGATCGCACTTCCACTATATTCCCGAAGTGCTTCTAGAGATATAAACACATTAAAGACTGTCTATAAAAACTTGACATGGCTGCTAACAAATATTATTTTCCTTTCTGGACTCTTTGCTCTGACTGCTACTGAAGAAGTGGTCACAATAGTTTTGGGTCCGCGCTGGTTGGATACGGTACCTTTGTTTCGTCTCATGTCTGGATTCATCTTGCTTCGTCCACTATATCAGAATGCATGTCAGCTTCTGCTTGCATTGCGCAAGGAGAAGCGTATGCGTCGCACAGTAGCTTACCAGGCTATTTTCTTGGCCGTGGTATGTCCTGGTGCGGTTTTACTATGGGGTGCTGCTGGAGCGGCTGTGTCAGTTAGTGTCATGACGGTTATAGGTCTGTGGATAGCTGATAGGTATGTTAGCCAGGAGCTAGGATGGTCAACTTTAGACATTTACAAACTTCCTGCACTGACATGTTTGGTCGCCTATGGTATGCTGCAGATATTGTCACCTTGGTTGCCTAGTATGATGTGGATTAGTGCTGCAATTAAAGGTGGTATCTGCTCGATATTGTTTGCTCTAGCAATTTTGGTTTTTGAGCGTGACAGACTACGAACCGTATGGAACACAGTTCTTAGTGCTGTGAAGAATCAAAGGAAAAGCTAATGTATAGAGATGTAAAGTTATGGCTGCAACGTGCTATAGAATGTCGAAATCCCTTGATTCTTGCTCAAGCATTTAATTATGACCTCAATCGTTTAGCAATGTTACAAGACTGTGTAGCTCTACCGTCGCGAAATAGTAAGAAATTACTTATGGAGATTGAAGAAGATACGGATTTTATTAGAGACGTACAGAGAAAATTGAGCAGATATACTCAATATTCGCCTCGAGCAGTGGATTTTATGTTATTTGGCCATTCTGGTTCTGTGTTTTTTAACGAAGTCACACTATATGTTATCGTGCGGTCATTCAAGCCCAAAATAATGGTGGAAACTGGAGGTACACCGGGAAAGTCTACAGCATTTATACTGCGTGCTATGGAGCGCAACCAATGCGGTCATTTGTATACTATTGACCTTCCTCCTGGAAAGGTTAATAATACACAACTCAACACAATTGAAAGTTATCATGAGTTTATGCCTGCAGGTGCTTTGTCTGGATGGGCAGTTCCGGAATATTTACATGAACGACACACTCAATTGATTGGTACTTCTCGCGAGCATTTGCCCTCTCTCCTCGAACAATTGCGTGATATTGATATGTTTCTTCATGATAGTGATCACAGTTACGAAAATATGACTTGGGAATTTGAAACAGCGTATTCAGCGCTTGGGCGAGAAGGCTTGTTGTTGTCAGATGATATTCTTGCGAATGATGCTTTCTCAGATTTTTGCACTAGTAAAGGACTTGCCTTCAGAAATGTATATAATCTAGGAGCTGCTCGCTCAAATACATGCTAAAGCAAATTCGAAGTTGGTTGAACGTTACATTCGGCATACCTATCGTTGGTTTCTTACGCACTTGGATATTGAACGTAATAATTGGTAATGTGCCTTGGGCTATGGTTCGGAATTTTTATTACAGACAGGTTTGCCAAATAAGCATTGGTAAGAATACAGAGATTTGGTCAGGTGTGCGTTTTGTGGGCGGAGCTATGGATAAGATTAGTATTGGTGATCATTGTACGATTCCACACTACACGTTTTTTGTTGCTGGAGATAGCATAGTCGTAGGAAATAATGTTGTATTTGGTCATGGGGTTGAATTATATACTTCTGATCATGACCCAGACGATCCATATTTCTCTAGACGGGATGCACCCATAACGATACATGACAATGTGTGGATAGGCTCTAGTGCCATAATACTTAAGGGAGTTACGATTGGAGAAGGAGCAGTAGTAGCAGCTGGTTCAGTTGTTACTCGTGATGTGAAGGCTTTTAGTATTGTAGGTGGTAATCCCGCCAAGTTGATAAGGGAGCGTGGTACTCGCACGTTCAAATAATTCATCTTGTGAAATAGCATTATCCGAAATCTGTTTTTATTGTGTATACATTGTTCAAATCAACCAAGAAAATATTGTTAAATGCTGTTAGCTCGAGGCATAATTCGAGCGTGTCACTAGCAATCTACTCAGTCTTGGCCTTACTCCGAATGGGGATTGTAGCTCTACTTGTAGTGGGATTTCCTCAATTAGAATCACATGATGGCTGGTATTTTCATCATGGTGGTGACCAGAATTATTATTTTGATTTCGGCTTAGTTCTAGCAGAAGGAACATACGAACAATATTTTTCGGTTAATCTAGGTTTGCCAGCAATTATGGCTATAATAATTAGATTGTTCGGATCTTCGACCTTCACCGATTTGTTGCCTCATATTGTGCTTTTGCATGGGTTTTTGTTTGGCGGGATGTCAGTCATAGTTATAGGCAAATTGACTGCTCGACTTTTACATAGTGAAGATAGTGGCTATATTGCGGCTTTTATGTGGGCAATAATGCCTTGGTTAATTTGGTTATTGATTTGGCCACATCCACAGGCATCTTGGATGCGGATGCCTTATGTGCCTGGAGTGGCATGGTTGCAAGGTGTACCTGATGGTCCCGCAGTGTTTTTTGCGCTGATATCAATATATTTTTTGGTTCAATGCATTGAATCGTACGATATAAAATGGGTGATTCTAAGCGCAATTGCCACTGGCATCATGCTGATGTTCAGAGTGCATTTTGTCACTATTATTTTGTTGTCATTGTTGGTGATTGGAATGCATCGTCGGTGGTGGGATTTGCTGTTGTTCCCAACTGTAGCTGCCAGTGTGTATATCCCTCAAGTGTTGTATAACAGACTTGCTTCTCTAAATATAGGCACTCCTGGTTACAACCCATGGCTACCCGGATATCTATATTTTGGTGCAATAGATGTAATGGCTGAAACAGCTTATTATTATGATAATAGTGTTTTTAACATGGTTTCAGTTGATCACTTCATCAATACCATACAGCTGCTTCTAACAAGCAATTTCATCTTGCTTTTCGGAATAGTTTGCATGTTCGTTTTTTATGTATGGGGATTCTATAGGACCGGTCAGTTACTAGGTTGGGTGCGATCGATAATTCTGTTTGGGGCACCCCCTGCTGCAATAGGAGTATTATCATTCTCGTCTATTTTGGTTGACAATGCATATCGTTTTACCTTGCCTTCTATTCCGTTCTTTGTGGTGCTAGTGTCATGGGGAATCACTGTGGTAGCGAGACGCAGTTGTAGGCATATTACTTAGCCAAATGTTTTTCGTCGGTTGGATGAATTATTTAGAGACATTCTCGTATCAATTCTATCAGTACTAATCTATGGTTCATAATCGAGATTGGAACACAATGATCTTCAGATATGTATTGTGTTGGATGGACAGGATTCAGGGTGAGTCTTTATTAATACATGTAAAAATACAATGAAAAGAATTTTGTATATACATCATGGTGGCGAAATAGGCGGTGCTCCATTAAGCCTACTGTTTCTGCTAGAACAACTTGACCGTGATCGTTATGATCCAGTTCTTTTGTTTCTTGCTGATGGTGCAGCGGTGGACGTTTTTCGTTCGAAAGGTTATGAATGTCACTTAGCTCTTGATATTAATGATTTTAGTCAAACAGAATTGGTATGGTATGGAAATAGTTTGTTATGGCAACTCCCTGGTAAAATATTGAGCTTTGCTTCCTCTGTAAGAGCTACTCACAATTATTTGAGACGTTTGAAGCCTGATCTAGTTCATTTAAATTCATCTACCTTAGCTGCTTCTGCTCAAGCTTCTCATGAAGCAGATATACCAGTAGTGTGGCATATTCGTGAGCCATTAGCTCGAGGATATTTTGGTTTGCGGAGGAAATGGCTGCGTCAAAGAATTGACCGACATGCTGATCGTGTTGTATCTATTTCTGACTATGATGCATCTCAATTGCTGCCCTCTGATCGAGTTAGAATAATACATAATTTCGTAGATTTTTCTGTATATAATCGTAATGTTGATGTTGAGACATCTCGTGAGATTTACAATCTCGAATCTACCAAGAATGTTGTTACCATGTTAGGCGGTTGTTCTAAACCTAAAGGTACACTGCAATTTGTGCGTGCTTTACCATTTGTACTAGATAGAAAACCGGATACCTGCTTTTTGATAGCCGGATCTAATCCACTGATAACGTCCAAAACTTCTTTGACTAAGTTTATTGGACGTATGTTGCTTTTTGACGTCTACGATCACAAAGTGATGAAGGTTGCGGAAAAGTTTATCGAGTCAGGTCATCTACGATTGTTAGGTATCAGACGTGACGTGTCTCAATTGATTGCAGCTACTGACATACTAGTGTTTCCGTCTACAGTCCCGCATTTTGCCCGTCCTGTAATCGAAGCTAGTGCTATGGCCAAACCAGTAATTGCTTCGGATATTGGTGGTCCACGAGAACTGGTCGTACCAAATGAAACAGGTTTGTTGATTCCACCGGATAATCCTGAACAGCTTGCAGCAGCTATTGTTTCTCTACTAGACGATCCTGAATTGATGATTCGGATGGGTGAAAAGGGCTATCGGAGAGCCACCAATAAATTTGATGCCCAAGTAAATTCGAAGCGCACATTTGCAGTCTATGATGAATTGTTGCTGACATGAATATTGTAGAACGTGCAAATCTTTTGTTATCACGTATGTTTGCGGTGCCTATAACTTGTTATCCGCGTGTAGTTAAGCATGTTGTCAGAAGGAATTGGCACACTATAATTGCATCTAGGACCATCAAAACTATTGATCACACTGAGTTATTCAATGACTTTAATGTAGCAAATGCAAAAGAATTAGTTGATAGTTTTTCGTCGCGAGAATATCCGCGTTTTTTCTTCATGGTTGATCCGATAAAAAGGGCTGATTATGTATCTCAGCAATCTCCTGGGGTACTAAATCGCGTTAAGACTGCTAGCGATCAGGCAGTTGCCCATCGTTTTGATGTACTTGGGTCTGGATTGGTTAATTTAGAAGCCAAGATACCTTGGCGCAAAGATTTCAAGTCAGGGCATGAATGGCCTAGTCTGCATTTTACGAAATTGGATTTGGTTGATTTAGAGGCTGGATTTGATGTGAAAGTTCCTTGGGAAGTGAGTCGATTTCACCATGCAGTTACACTTGGGCAAGGATATGCTCTTACAAGGGACGAGACATATGCTTCTGAATTTGTTTCTCAAATACGTGACTGGTGGTCTGACAATCCTTATGAATTTGGCCCAAATTGGGCAAATGCTATGGAAGTTTCTATTAGGTCTGTTAACTGGATTTGGGCTTATGAGTTGATGTGTGGATCGGCTGTTTTGGACAGTCAGTTTGTTTTAGATTACATAAGAAGCTTGTGTCAACATGGTAGGTACATTATGCGTTACTTGGAATCAGGATGGCCTGGTTCCAATCATTATATTGCTAATTTGTGTGGATTAGTTTGGCTTGGTATTTACTTGCAGCCGTACTCAGAATCTGGCGCATGGTTGGATTTTGGATTGAATAAACTGTCAGAGGAATTGCAGCACCAAGTTCACGAGGATGGTTCGAGTTACGAGGCCTCAACGAGTTATCATATATTAGTCACTGAGATGGTTTTTTGGACATACGCATACTGTAAAATGAATGATGTAGTAGTGCCTAAGGCAGTGGTTGATACGCTTGTTAGGATGTTGGATGTGACTTGTAGTTTGCTGAGGTCAGATGGTGAAATTCCGCTTATGGGGGATTGTGACTCGGGTCGCTGGATATCTCTAGAGTCGGATAAAGAGGATTTGCGTACTTATCAAGATGCGCGAGGACTTCTCATAGCAGGTTCCATTGTATTTGGAAGGAAAGATTGGGGTGCAATCTCTAACTATCCACAAAATGACCTTAGGAGACATGAATCCGCCTTGTGGGCATTTGGCGAGGAGTCTGTTACTGTGTCAAATCGGCTGCAAGCAGCCGATTTTGATTCTTTGTCACTTCCCGATGCTGGTTGGTATGTGATTCGTGCGGATGATAACTACATGGTTATACAGGCTGGTGAGAATGGAAGTGAAGGATGGGGCACTCATGCTCACAATGACATATTGAGCTTTGAATTGTTAGTAGGGCAGCGAGCTTTCATAATTGATCCTGGATCTTACATTTATACAGGAAATTATCGGGCTCGCAATATGTATCGTGGTATTGCTGCGCACAATACTGTACAGATAGACAGACACGAGACTAATAGGATTCCTAAGAAGGATATGTTTAGAATGAGCAACGATGCTAGTGTCACAATTCATGAATGGGATACTGATGATTGCCGGACATGGTTTGATGCAGAGTATGTCAGTCCGGTATCCGTCGCAAAAAATGTATATCATAGACGTAAATTTGAATATTTTCATGATCTAGCTTATTGGGTAATTTCTGATAGTGCTGGTTATTTAGGTGGTGATGAAGATGAACTGTCCAATATTACTATGTATTTTCACTTCTCCAATTTATGTATTGAGTTGGATGGTCTTGTAGCAAGAACATGTTTCCCGGATGGCCCAAATCTTGCTGTTTTACCTCTATACGAAGATGTATTGGGTGATAGTAGTACAGGAATTGATGCGATAATAAATACTGGTTGGGTGTCGTCTCGCTATGGTGTACAAGAAAAAGGTCCTATTCTACAATACTCTATGCTGTCAAATAGGCAAAATGTATTGAAGACCATTTTATTGCCATTTCATGATAAATTAGAATTTCAGTCACGATGTAATGAGGTTTTGCAGTCGCAAAGGGGAGAATTGTAGTGGAACGTGTTTCGTTTGTAAAAATAATATGGGAGCGTTGGAAACAGTTTGGACAATTGATTGGAGATTTATTTGCTAGGATTGTACTAACAATCTTATTCTTCACTGTACTTATGCCCTTCGGTGTAGGCATAAGATTGTTTGGAGATCCCCTTAAGATTAAATCAGCTAACCAAGGTACATGCTGGATTGAATATTCCGCAGATGCGCCAAATTTGTTGCGAAGTAGGAGACAATTTTGATGAATATACTAGGATTGTCATGTTTTTATCATGATGCGGCAGCAGTGTTACTTCAGGACGGTGATTTAGTAGCAGCTGTTGAAGAAGAACGTTTTAGTAGAGTAAAACATGATCATAGCTTTCCACAGCATGCTATTAATTATTGTTTGTCAGAAGGTGGTATTACTACTCAAGATATAGATTATGTTGTGTTTTATGAAAAACCACTGCTTAAATTTGAAAGAATTTTGAGTAGTACTTTAGGTTCATATCCGATGTCATGGGGTGTGTTTCGTGAATCTATGATCACCTGGTTCAATGACAAGTTGTGGATTAAAGGTCAGATTCTAGGAGAACTTGGTGTAGAGGCAGAGAAACTGTTATTTGTTGAGCATCATCTTTCACATGCTGCCAGTACGTTTTTTGCTTCTCCCTACAAAGAAGCTGCTATTCTAACTGTCGATGGAGTTGGTGAATGGACTACTACCACTATCGGTAAGGCTACTGCTGATTGGGATGGGAGTGGAGAAAATACGATTGATCTGTTAAAGGAAATCAAGTATCCTCATTCGTTAGGATTATTATATTCCGCATTTACAGCTTTTTTGGGATTTAGGGTCAACAATGGAGAATATAAGGTCATGGGTATGGCTCCCTATGGCAAAGCGACTCGCATCGAGGACGTGCACAAAGTGATTAGGGTAGAGCCTGATGGAAGCTTTGATCTTAATATGGATTATTTTAGTTTCCATAGGTCCACACATAGAACATTTTCTTCCAGATTTGAGCAACTTTTTGGTGAACCTCGAGTGCACGATTCAGTTTTTTATACTGCTACTACACATCCAAATGGAGACCATCCAGATTGGGATAGAGAGGTGGCTGCTATTAATCAAAACTATGCTGATGTTGCAGCTAGTATACAAGCTGTTACAGAGGATACTTTGTTGAAGATGTGTGAAAACGCTCATCACATAACAGGATCCAATAATTTGTGTTTAGCTGGGGGGGTCGCATTGAATAGTGTGGCTAATGGGCGGATTATGAGGGAATCGTCGTTTGATAGCGTATTTGTGCAGCCAGCTCCTGGAGATTCAGGTGGTGCTTTAGGAGCAGCCCTCTATGCTTACCATGTGTTACTTGGAAACAAACGCAAGTTTGTTCAGGAGCATGCATATTTGGGTAAGCAATATACTTCTGATGAAATCAAGAATACTTTGGAATATTCAGGCATACATTACAAATATTTTGATAATGATGATGTGATGGCTGAATCTATGGCAAGTGACCTCAATGACGGTAAGGTAATTTCGGTAGCACGGGGTCGTTTTGAGTGGGGTCCTAGAGCACTTGGAAACCGCTCCATTTTAGCTGATCCGCGCCGGGATGAAATGAAAGAAATTGTCAATACGAAAATAAAGTTTAGAGAGCCTTTTCGGCCCTTTGCACCTGCCATATTAGAGAGATTTGCGTCAGATTATTACCAGTTGTCTGATGCTGAAAAATTATACCCACTTCGTTATATGTTGGCTGTATATCCGACAAAAAATGACAAAGGTAGCAATATACCTGCAGTTACTCACTTTGGGGGTACTGGACGTGTGCAGACCGTGCGTAATGAATGGAACACTCTTTACCATAGTGTGATTGAGAAGTTTTGGGAAAAAACGGGTGTTCCAGTAGTGTTGAACACTTCATTTAACCTCCGTGGTGAGCCCATAGTGAATACTCCATCAGATGCAATTAGCACTTTTTCTCGTAGTGGAATTGATTCATTATATTTGGGCAATTATTTAATAAAAAAATGATAAGGATTGCATGGCAATGAAACAAATATTTTTTGATGGCAAAGGAAATTTGCATCTCAAAGATGTACCTAGTCCATCTCTGACGTCTGGGAATATATTAGTTCAAAATGCAAGTTCCTTAATTTCGACTGGCACTGAAGCTATGGCCCTCTCAGGCGGTGGAAGTCTGATAGGTAGCGCTTTGCGCAGGCCAGAACTCGTTCGTCGTGCACTTAAGCTTGTGTCGGATAGAGGTATCAAAAATGCATTAGGAATAATAAGAGATGCTTCCGAGACTTGGTACCCTTTAGGCTATAGCTCTGCAGGTACAGTAATTGAGGTTGGAGATGGAGTAAAAGGTTTTGTAGCAGGCGATAGGGTTGCTTGTGCGGGTGCAGGCTATGCTAACCATGCAGGTACTATTTCTGTTCCAAGTAATCTTGCAGTCAAGGTCCCTAGTAACCTGTCTTTTAGGGAGGCTTGTTTTGCGACTGTAGGTGCTATAGCTTTGCAAGGTGTGCGACGTGCTGACCTAACTTTGGGAGAGAAAGTGGTAGTAATTGGTACTGGTTTGATTGGACTTCTTACAGCGCAAATTTTGCGAGCAAATGGTTGTGCAGTGATATGTGTTGATCTGTTAGAGTCTCGGTTGGCAGTAGCTAAACGTTTGGGGTTTGAAAACATTCTACTATCAGGCACTGATATTACCACTCAATCTGTACTAGATCTAACAGAAAATGCTGGTGCCGATGCTGTGATTGTGACTGCGGCAACTAAGTCTTCCAAACCAGTCAATGATGCATTCAAAATGTGTCGAGAACGCGGTCGAGTTGTTGTAGTAGGAGCTGTTGGAATGGAATTGGAGCGGGAAGAGTACTACCGCAAAGAAATTGACTTACGAATTTCGCGTTCATATGGTCCAGGTCGATACGATTCGGATTACGAGTATAAGGGGTTGACCTACCCATTAGGTTATGTAAGGTGGACTGAAACTAGGAATATAGGATCATTTTTGGATTTGTTGGCTCTAGGCAATGTTAAAGTTGATCAGTTGATTAGTGCAGAATATTCAATTGATCAAGCAATGTTAGCCTATGAAGAGGCTACAAGTGATGACGCAGAAGTAATTGGCGTGGTGTTGATTTATCCAGAACATCAGCAAACCCAGAACGCCGACAAAACTTGGAGACTACCTTCAGTAATTGATGCTAGAGATGATCGCGTGAAGCTAATGTTGGTTGGCCCTGGACATTTTGCTAAAGCAGTTCATTTACCTAATTTAAAAGTATTGTCTAAAAAAGTGGTAGTACAGGCTGTGGTTGGGGGTTCAGGAGGTAGTGCTAGGCAGGCTGCCGAAAAGATTGGTGCTCCTATAGTTTCCACTGATATCTCCGATGTAATTCTAAAAGAAGATCTAGATGCGGTACTGATTTCTACTAGACATAACTTGCACAGGCAGCAGTGCATTACAGCTGCTGAAGCTGGCAAACACATATTTGTTGAAAAGCCTCTCGGGTTAACTGTTGACGAATGTATTGAAGTTTTGCAAGTAGTGGAAAAAGCGCAGGTATTGTGCACTATCGGTTTCAATCGGAGATTTAGCTCTCTGTCTGTGAGTTTGCGGGATAGTATATCCAACGTAACTGGTCCTAAACAGATCATATATAGAGTCAATGCTGGTAGATTACCACAAGGACACTGGTTACTTGACCCTGAAATAGGAGGCGGACGTTTGATTGGTGAGGGGTGTCATTTCTTTGACTTCATGTCTTGGATGTTGAATGCCGATGCTTCGTCAGTGACGGCACAGTCTATAGGAGATTCGTCTGACGATGTTTCGGTCGTCGTAAAATATAATGATGGTAGCGTTGGCACTCTTATATATACCGCCTTGGGAAGTGTAGGGTTCCCTAAGGAGCGAATTGAGATTTATGCAGGTGGCGGAGTTGGAGTGATTGACGATTTTCTTTCACTGTCATTGCATCATTTGCCAGGAAAGTCACGAAAATTACGTGTTGCAGACAAAGGTCATTTAGCTTTGCTAGATAATTTTCTGAGTGCGATTCTAGGAGACAAAGCATTGTCTGTGAATGCGTTAGATGGTCTGAAGGCTACATTATGTGCACAGGCAGCACTAGAATCGCTGTCTTCTGACAGAAGAGTGTCTCTAACGTCTAATCTTTAGCGTGAATTATTGTTGCAATATGACAAAGTTTCATATAGTCAGCATCCCTGCGTCAACCTTGTTGATTTATAGAGAATGATTACTGGCAAGGACATACTTATTCTTTCAACCCAAGATTGGGATGCTTTACCTACAAGAAAACATCACTGGGCACGAAAGTTAGCTTCTCGTGGTAACAGAGTTATTTATGTCGAACAACAAATGCACCTATTGGGGTGGTTGGCAGACATTGGAAATCAGTACAAGCGTATTTGGTCATGGATTTATGGTCCGCGGACTGTGTCTGAAAATCTATGGATATATACATTGCCCATCGTATTACCATTTTTCCAGGTTTTTAGATTTGTAAATTCTTTGAATAATTCAGTATTAGTCCCAATTATCAGGTGGGCACTACGAAGAGTTGGTTTTAATATTAATATCTTGTGGGTCTATACACCACATGCTGTTGGTCTCATAGGTAGATTCGGAGAGGAATTTGTAGTTTATGAGTGCGTTGATGATTTTACCGCTACTCGTGGTCTTGTTCGAAGTTCTACAATAGGAGCTTTGGAACAAGATCTATTAAGTATGGTTGATCAAGTGATTGTTACACATCCTGGTTTACAGGAAGCCAAATCTGGAATTTCTCGAAGATTAGCTCTAATACCAAATGGAGCTGACCTAAGACATTTTGCTCTTGCAGGCCATCAGGACACCATACCACCTAAGGAAGTGTCTGATTTACCGAAACCCGTGATTGGATTTCATGGCTGGATTCAATATTGGATAGATTTTGATTTGATCGCATATGCTGCTCATAAACGCCCGAATTGGTCATTTGTTTTTATTGGACCCATTGAACCACTAGCTCGCGTTAGCAAAGTTCGCGACTTATCAAATGTTCATTTTTTAGGTAAAATGCCATACGAGAATATCCCAGCATTAATTGCTGGATTTGATGTTTGTATCAATCCGTTTGTGATTGACAAATTATCAGATACTGTTAGTCCTATAAAATTGTATGAGTACTTGGCATCAGGTAAGCCAGTTGTTTCGGTTGATATGCCTGCTGCTAGAGAATTTGCTGATTTGATTTCTATTGTGCATACACCCGATGAATTTGTTGCTGCATTAGAAGATCAAATAATAGCGAACGAAAAAGCAACAGTTCTGCATGATATGGAAGCACGCCAGAAGGCTGTGAAAGAATATTCTTGGGATGCTCGTTTTCAGCAGGTAGAGAATGTAGTTGAGAAGAGTATGGTAAGTCAGTCTGAAATATGAAGAGATTTGTTATCCGTGATATCAATGATTGATGCTAAGATATTAGTAATCATTCCTGCTTATAATGAACAAGCTAGTATAGCGAGAGTCATAGAGCGTGTTAAAGAAAGTGTTCCGGCAGCAGACATAGTTGTAATAAATGATGGTTCTCACGATTCTACTTCATTGGTAGCTTACGAATCTGGTGCAAAAGTAATTTCTCTACCATACAATCTGGGTATAGGTGCTGCAGTGCAGACTGGTTTTATACTAGCGCAGGCTGGGAATTATGAGATTGCAATACAAGTCGATGGGGATGGCCAGCATGACCCTTCAGAAATCGAGGTACTAATGGGTAGATTACTTTCAGATGAATGTGACGTAGTAGTGGGTTCTAGATATCTGACTGATCGCGGTTATGTTACTCCATTGCCGCGTTTGTTAGGAACCAAGATTTTGGCCGCGTATGTTTCCATGCTTGCTGGACAAAAATTTTCCGATACCACTTCTGGTTTTCGTGCTAGTAACAGGCGTGCAATCGAAATTTGTGCAGAAAATTATCCAGCTGATTATCCTGAGCCTGAATCACTTCTCACATTTCGTAAGATAGGCTTAAGGGTGTCTGAAGTACCTGTTAATATGAGCAAGCGATATGGTGGAAAGAGTTCAATAACACCTTTTTGGTCAGCTTATTACATGATAAAAGTCATTTTGGCTGTAACCATTTTATCGCTTCGTCGTGCACCGCGAACCGAGGATACGTCATATGTTCACTGATAGACTTACATTATTAGTATTTGTCGCTGCATTAGGACTGCTGTTATTGGTGCTAGAAATGGTCAGACGGAGGGCTCTTGCAGAGAAATATTCTCTATTGTGGCTAATAATGTCCGTAGTGATACTTTTGTTAGCTATTGCACGTCCAGCGTTAGACCGGATTGCTCCTATGCTTGGCATATATTATGCTCCTTCAGCGCTTTTCGTGGCGGGATTTGTGGGCTTACTTGTTATCCTACTATACTTTTCTGCAGTAATTACTCAGCTAACGCGTGAGGCTCGTATCGCTGCTCAGCATATTGGTATATTACGAGAGCGTGTAGATGAGTTAGAAAAGAGTAGACAACAGTTTTCTGATGAAAAATGAACTTCAAGTTGGTCATAAACTTAATATAAGAAGTCCCGAGCCACTGCTTCCACGTCAGCGTCGCACATTGTTGTTCACAGTATGTTTGTCCCTAATTCTCCGTTTAATCTGGATTTTGTTCTTAGATCCCGAACCTAGATTGATAGGTGGTGATGGACCTTTCTATTTGCATGTGGGTGATCAAATTGCTAGGGGATTGGGACTAACCTATGGCAACGATCCAGTTGCTGTTGTTGGACCGGTGTATCCAGCCTATTTGGCATTTCTTCAAATAGTTTTTGGATTTGAAAATGTGGTGGTTGTCGCAAGATTTGGTCAGGCTTTGATGGGTGCTTGCCTATCATTACTAGTATTTGATCTGGGTAGGCGATGTATTCGATTGGAGGTTGGTATTGCAGCGGCAGTATTATTAGCAGTTGACTTGCGCTTCATCGTGGAAAGCGGATCAGTATCAACGGAAACTTTGCTGACAATATTGTTGATGCTTAGCATATGGTTATATGTGGTAGCTATTCAGAGCGATAATATCAGAATGTGGATATTGGTTGGTGTTTCCACAGGAATTACCACTCTAACTCGTGGAATAGTGCAGTTATTACCATTAATATTCCTTTTACATTTATTTTTGTTAAGGAAAGAGTTGCGAATATGGCGTTCTTGGGTGTGCTTGGTATCGGGATTTGCTATAGTTGTCACACCATGGATAGTGCGAAACTGGGTGGTGTTTGGGAATCCCACAATTGTACAAGGGGGAGCAGCACATTTTTGGATGGGTTCGCAAGGAGATGGTCGGTCATTTAGAAAACAAGAAATGCTGGATAAGATTTATGATTTACGCATAGGAAATGGTGGTGCTGATCGATATAGCTATATTAATGATGCAATCAATATTATTGTGTCAGACCCGATTGGTTTCTTTCGCTTAAGGACAGTCCGATTGGGTGAGGCTTACCTACAGCCGTTTGGAACTGTATCTGTAGGTGTGGTTTTTGGTGACGAAAGCATTAAGGATATGCTATCCAGTAATTCTGACCAAGCTCGCATGGATACAATTAAATCACCTGCATTTTTTCCCAAACTTTGGATATATATCCTCCATTATGGTTCTATTGCATTATCAATACTATACATGATTAGGCAGAGACGAGAATTTATGCAATGGAGTATTTTAGCGATAGTAATTCTGTGTTTTAGTGGAGTGTATGCTCTTTTGACCATTATTCCACGCTATATATTCCCTATAATGCCCCTTTATTTAATCATGGCGCCATACGTAGTAATGGAGTTGGGTTATAGAAGTAGAAAATTTCTTTGGCCGATGTCTGATCACAAATCATCTGTTGCAACTTCCTCAATTGAGGTGCCTAGGCTGTGAATCGAATTGTACATATTATCAAGGCTACGGGAATAGCTGGAGCAGAGCAGCATTTAATTACTACCAGAACTAGACAGACAGAGTTTTGATATTTATGTAATTGTGCTTACTGAACCCAAAAAACCTGTTGATAAACTTTTTAGTGCATTGCATCAGGCCGGTGTGACTACTCAAAGAATGATTATCAATAGGCATGTTGACCCAAGTTTAGTTGTTAGGCTAATGCTTCGATTGCGTGATTTAGCTCCATCAATAGTACACACACACCTAATTCACGCTGATTTTTACGGTACTATAGCTGCTCGCATGGCAGGTGTACCAGCAGTAATATCATCGCGTCATAATGATGATCCTTTTCGTACTCAATCGCCACTGTCGGTTTTGCTAAGAATAGTCAATAGATATACAAATCGTTTTATAGCTATATCTGAAAGAGTACGAGTTTTCACTATTGAGCATGAGAAAGTGCCAGGCTCTGTCGTCGACACGGTGTACTATGGTTTACCTGTCTCTGAACAAAACAGAGAAGTTATTGATGTGCGATCCGAATTTGGACTATCTAAGGGTCCGATATTAGTATGTGCGGCGCGTCTGACTGAGCAGAAGGGTCACAAATGGTTACTTAGAGCTTTCAGATCCGTAGTTGATCAATTACCTGAGGTATCACTCCTTTTGTTGGGGGATGGGCCTTTGCGTAAAGACTTAGAAGATACTGTAATCAAACTAGGCATTTCAAAAAATGTTATGTTTGCAGGTTGGCGTACAGATGTTATGGATATTTTGCCTAGCACAGATTTGTTTGTGCTAGCTTCAGAATGGGAGGGATTTGGTTTGGCGTTATTAGAAGCTATGTCTCTTTCTCTATCTATTGTTGCAACTGAGGTGGGTGGGATTCCAGAAGTGGTTCTGGATGGTGAAACCGGCTGGTTGGTAAAATCTAAAGATAGTGATGCGCTCGCTGGTAGTATACTTGCAGCACTAAGGTCACCCCACAAAATGCTAGAGTGTGGTCGAAAGGGGCAATTACGAGTACAGAATACATTTTCAGTCGAAAAAATGATTGTTGATACTGAGAAGATATATAATCTACTGCTCGCGCAAGTTCTGTGTGTTAACAGTATCAATTCCAAACATGATGTGTCTTCTAGTCATGAAGCTATAAAGAGGAATACGGTGTAAAGTTGAAATATCTTGTAACTGGTGGAGCCGGATTTATAGGATCTAGCATAGTATCTGCTCTTGTAGATCAAGGGCAGCAGGTGCGTGTAGCTGACAATTTTTCTACAGGTCGTAGACACAATCTTGCTATGGTATGGGATTCCATAGAGCTAGTTGAAGGAGATTTGGCAGAATTAGATTATGCGCGTAAGGTGGTAGATGGAGTAGATTATGTGATCCATCAGGCGGCTATTCCTAGTGTACCTCGCTCGGTGGATGATCCTATTGGAAATAACCAAGCGGGTGTTATTGCTACATTGAATTTGTTGGTTGCAGCACGTGATGCTGGCGTACTACGGATGACGTATGCAAGTTCATCTTCTATATATGGGGAAGCTCGTGATAAGGGAGCTAAGACTGAAGGCATGTTACCTGCGCCTTTGTCACCATATGGAGTAAGCAAACTGGCTTCGGAGCAATACTGTATGGCTTTTTATACTGTCTATGGATTTGAGGTAGTATCGTTGCGTTACTTCAACGTGTTTGGCCCAAGACAAGATCCAGAATCTGAATATGCAGCTGTTATTCCACGTTTTATCACTGCTCTATTGCAAGGAAATGCTCCAAAGATATATGGCGATGGTGAACAGACTCGTGATTTTACTTATGTTGGTAATATTGTTGATGCTAACATCCATGCGCTGAATCATGCGGAGGCACCAGGCCAAATATTCAACATCGCTATGGGGTCTGGTAGTAGTCTTAATAGTTTGGTAAAAACTTTACATGATTTAACTAATGTCAAGATAGATCCAGATTATACAGACGCAAGACCGGGCGACATAAGACATTCATATGCTGATGTTAGTAAAGCTCTGAACGTGCTGCAGTTTAAATCAGACATAAGTGTTGTAGATGGTCTTCGAAGTACTATAGAGTGGTATCGGAGCTTTAAGGCCAATCAAAACCCCAAATGACATATGATCAAATCAGGAATACTACATATTATTGCACGTATGAATATTGGTGGCCCGGCATTGCATGTCGCACAATTATCATCCGGATTACTGCAGAAAGGTTTTGAAACAACCTTAGTATCTGGTCGACAGGCGGATACTGAGGGCGACATGACAGATTTAGCCGAAAAGTATGGACTGAGATTTCATCTCTACAATAATCTCGGCGCTAGACTATCACCATTGAATGATTTGTATGTTTGCAGTAGGCTCTGGAGGTTCATGAGGTTGACTGCTCCGAGAATAGTGCATACACATACGGCTAAGGCAGGAGCCTTGGGTCGTATAGCTGCTAAGCTGGCGAAAGTACCAATTATTGTCCACACTTTTCATGGACATGTATTTAGTGGATATTGGGGACCTGGTATATCCAAAATTATTATTTTTATTGAAAGAATATTGGCTCGGTTATCAACTGTCATATTGACTGTAAGTGAATCGGTCAGGTATGAGTTACTGCAGCATAATATTGCTCCGCCAGAGAAGATTTATGTATTGCCATTAGGTTTAGAATTGAATATATACAAAAATTGTTCTGCAAAAACGGGTCAATTCCGCCGAGAGTTAGGTGTTGATACTAATATACCCTTAATTGGAAATGTAGGTAGATTAGTACCTATAAAAAACCATCGACATTTCCTCACGGCCGCTCACTTGATGGTACAGGCTGGTTTTGACGGTCGTTTTGTGATCGTTGGTAGTGGTCAATTAGAGATTGAGTTACAAAAACTATCCAGGGAACTTGGTATTGGAGATTTGGTTATTTTTACCGGGTGGCGTCGTGATTTAGATAGGATCTATGCTGATGTAGACGTCCTAGTGAATACTTCGATTAATGAAGGCACCCCATATGCGATCATTGAAGCTATGGCTGCTAGGGTTCCGGTCGTTGCTACCTCAGTTGGTGGTGTGCCCGATATTATCAATTCGGAAATGACAGGATACCTTGTCAGCCCGGATGATGTTAACTCTTTAGTTGATGCTATTCATTGTGCTCTGAAAACACCTGATGCAATGCTAGATGCTGCGCAAAGTTATGTGTTGGAGCATCATGATCTAGAAAGAATGATAAATAGAACTGTCGATTTCTATAGCAAATTGTTAAAGGAAAGAGGGTATGTTGTCTGAAACTGTATTGCGCTATTCGCTTATAGGATTAGTTGCTGGATTGATTGCTTTTGTGGCAACTCCGCTTACATTATTGGTCGCTCGTCGAATGCGATTGATTGATACACCTGGTCCTCACAAATTTCATATAGCTCCTGTTCCGGTGCTTGGTGGTATAGCTATCTGGGCAGCTATCATCGGCAGTCTATTGATTTTTGGGGGCGGTCGTGAGTATCGCGAGTTAGCATCGATAGTAATTGGTGGTACTTTGATAAGCATTGTTGGTCTTGTTGATGACCGGGTAGGTTTAGGACCTATTGGAAAAATACTTGGTCAGACACTTGCTATGCTACTGATTGCAATGGGTGGAGTGAGTGTCAACATGTTTGATGCTGAATGGGTGAATATTGGTTTGACTGTCATTTGGGGCGTAGGAATCATCAATGCTGTCAATCTGCAGGATAATATGGACGGATTAGCAGCAGGAACTTCTGCAGTAGCAGCAGCTTCTTTTCTAATTTTGGCAGCGATTAATGGACAGATATTAGTTGCAAGTTTAGCTTCAGCTTTGTTAGGTGCATGTTTGGGATTTCTTTTCTACAATTATCAGCCAGCAGTAAGTTTCATGGGTGATACAGGTTCAATGTTGCTGGGTATAACACTGGCAGTTCTTGGTATCAAGTTAACCTTTCCTGATGTTTCAAATACACAAACTTGGATGGTTCCGATTTTGGTGTTGGGTGTACCAGTATTCGATACTGTCTTAGTTGTTGTTTCGAGGGTTCGAAGGGGTAAGCCATGGTGGCAGGGCGGAGTAGATCACACTTCTCATCGTCTTGTGAAATTAGGGCTTAGTCATCGTCGAACCATTACAGCCCTTTACATAGCTACTGGCATTCTAGGGCTTATGTCTGCTGTGATTGTGTATCTTGCATCGCCAATGATTAGTTGGATTCTAGCAAGTGCAACAGTGGTTCTTGGTATTGTTATGATATATGCATTAGAGTTACTATGGGACAGTGTTCGGGAGAATCGTTTAGATGCTGACATTAAGGTTACTGTAATAGGTGGCGGCAAGGAATTACTGAGCATTCTTGAGGCAGTGACTATGCTTGCTAGAGCTGTTTCTTTGATACTGACACCAGTAGTTGAGGATGATAGAGATATTGACGCCGCTTCCAATTGGACTGAGGTAGGATTACGTAGACTTCAGGACTTCGCGATCTGTATAGCAGAACATCCTGGCTCTGTTCGCAACATACTCAATTATAGCGAGAATGATATTAATACTGGTCTTCGAGAGTGTGCAGAATTGATGAATGCAGCGTTAAGATTGCGTGGGCAAATCTTGGTAAATCTACCCGGTTCTGTTGGGAATAGTAGATCTGCAGCTGCTAGTATTGATGTTCTCAGTGATATAAGGGAAACAGAACTGGTTGTGATTGGAGGAGATTTGCACGAAAACGTGATGCCAACCCTAGTGCTCCCTGAAGTGCAACGTGAGCTAACTAGAGTGAAATGTCCTCGTGTGTTGATACATGCGGATCCAGAAAAAGCTTTGGATACTTTGCAAGCAGCGGGTATAACTGGTGTGATAACTCATGCTATAGCTCCGCAGGATATACTTGGCCCATGGCATTCCGTAAAAGATTTGCATGATAGCAACCAACTAGCCACAGTCTTGCATAGAATTTGGTTAAACCGAAATCGAACCAATATACTAACTCGTCCACTTGACATTGGACTACATGCGTGATTTGAGCATCGGTAAGCGTTGGTCCTATTCAGATCAAACATCAGGATGGGCAGTTTTCGGCATCCTTTACTTGGTGTACTGGCTTACTACGTCATTGACTTTTATTTCCACGGATGAATTGTTTTTGTTTGACACTGCTGAAAGTTTTGCTCGTCGTGGTAGTGTGATGAGAAACATGACAGCTGATCTTGATTGGCCGGGACATACTTATGTAGAGCCTGTGCAGCCTTTGTTAAGTATACCTCTGATATTATTTGCTGATATTGTATCTGAGGTAGGGGTTGCACACAGCGTTTTATTGCTCAATATGGCAGTTACTGCAGCTACAGGAATGTTATTGTTCCTATATGTTCGCTGGTTGGGTTATAGACGCAACATTGCTATCGCCACTGCTTTGTTGTTTGGTCTTACTACTATAGCTTGGCCATACAGCAAGAATTATTTCAGGGAATCCATAGCTGGATTTACATTGTTGTTAGCCGCCTACGGGTTGTTGCGCTGGCGTTATGCATTACATTCTTCAGGCGGTTGGCCACATCGTTGGATGATATTAGCTATTGTTAGCGGTGTGTTAAGTGTGATGGCGAAGGAATCAGGTGTTGTGGGATTACCGATGTTGGTATTAATTCCCTTGATTGGAAAACCATATTTGAGAAGACCTATTTTTCTGAGCTGGCAACTTGCCTTAATTGTGTCTGTATTACTAGCCATGGGATTTGCTGGGCTGTATGTTTACACAGAACTTCTAGGAGCAGGCACGTTTCGTTTTCAGATTATTGAGAGATTGTCAGGTGCTTTTGCCAACATAAATAGTGCTGGTGTTGGAATGTCCGGATTTCTTTTTAGTCCAGGGAAAGGGTTCTTCTGGCATTCTCCAGTTCTCATACTAGCATTACTCTCTCCATTTTTATCACGTAACGGTAGTCGATTAGATGTTGTCTGGCCTTTATTTATGTTTGTTGCTTTTGTGGTGGTTTATGCCCTTGTACGTGGTGACATATGGTTTGGTGGCACTAATTGGGGTCCTCGTTATCTTGTGCCAGTCACTTCTTTCATGATGTTAGCGGTAGTACCCACCCTGGAGAACTGTATCAATGCACGTCATAGTAATAGATTGTTGTATATCCTCGGTTTCCTTTCTGTTGTAGGATTCCTAGTACAGCTTGGTGCTGTATGGATTAATCCTTTAGATTATTATGCTGTTCTGAATGATACTGGTATACCGGGCGCGGCATGGACAATTGGTTTATGGTCAGTCTTATTTTCACCCATTCTTGGGCATTGGCGCATGATTATTGACGGTACTTTGCCAGATTTTGCTTGGGTACAGCATAGTATGGACGGACCAGATTGGATATTGGCAATAGTTTTGCTTACATCAATTGTAGGTATTGTTTTGATTTTGTACAAAGTAGCCAGTATTGAGGTTAGCGGATTTTTTGCGTCTTCTGTCTCATTCTTGATGGTGATTAGTGTTATAGCATTGACATTTGTGGGATTGCGACGTGTGTATTTTGACCAGAGATATCAGGGTAATAATTCTGCTTTACATGTTATGCGTACACAAGTTGAAACCACTGCATTACCAGACCCAGTCATATTTCTAAATAATCGGACATATTTTGATTATATGTTAAATTTCTATAAGGGCGATTCTATTTGGTATACACTTGAATTAAACCCAAATGAACTAATTGACAATTACAGAAATGTGCCGCCTTCAAATACTGATCCAATAGACTTATTGCATAGAGACGCATGGAGTCCCGTAGACTATTTTGGGCGTCAGCACCAAACTATGATTCTAGTAATGGAAACAGGGGCTTATCATAGTAACGTGGTTCGTACCATGGAATGGTGGATGCACTCTGAATTTCATGCAATTCAAAATAGAGATTATGCTGACGATGTGCGAACCATTAGCTTTTCTAGCATTACTTCTCCTGGGCGTGATGTCGTGCCGGAGTTTCGGTTAGGCGTTTTTCTTGGAGAAGATATAGTGCTGCGGGGCTACGATGCTAATCCTCCCCCAGGCCTAGTAAGACCAGGTAATATATTGAATTTGTCGATACAATGGGAAGCTCTACAGGATATTAGTCAAAGATATACTATTGGCACATATTTGATGAGTCCACAAGGTACTATTGAGTTACAAAATGATAGCGAGCCTGTAGGTGGTTTTTGGCCTACACAACAGTGGAATGCAGGAGATGTGATACGTCACAATGTTGCATTTGTTCTTCCTGACGATTTGCCGCCCGGGCATTATGCGGTATGGGCGGTCATGTATTCTACTGGAGACGGTTATAGGCTACCAGTAAGTGACGAAACTGCTACTGCAATTCGGGATCATGTAGAACTCTATACTATAGAGGTTGCACGCATAGGGATAGGAGGCTAAGTATTACCGAGAACATACTCGGCCGCGTCATAAAGGTCTTTCACAAATGGAATGTGGGCCAATGTGTTGTTCTCTAAATGATATGCTTGTTCGGCACCGCGTCCGGTAGAGACCAATATGGGATTTACTTTGGCAGCGACAGCGGCTTCAATATCGGTAATGGCATCACCAATGAGCCAAGATTTTTCTAAATCGAGGTTAAGATCTGTGGCTGCTTGTATTAGCATTCCAGGTTTTGGTTTTCTGCAGGTACAATGTGTTTTAGGATGATGTGGGCAAACATATACTCCGTCAATAACGCCGCTCGTGGATTGAATTTTGCCCAAAATAAACTGATTAATTTGTTGAGCAATTTCTGGAGTTATCAATTTGCGCCCGATAGCAGACTGGTTGGTAACAATTACTATGGCATATTCAGATTTTGTCAATTTAGCAATAGCTTGCAGAGATCGAGGAATAATATGCACGTTCTCTATAGATTGTACGTAGTTATTTAAGTTGCGATTAATGACACCATCTCGATCTAGAAACACAGCTTTTCTTACTTCACTATAAGGGTTTGGCAATTTGACCATTTCAATAGTATTCTAACATGTCATGACAACAAATATACTAGTGACGGGAGGAGCGGGTTTTATTGGTTCGCACACGATTGACTTGCTATTAGAGCATGGTTACAAAGTGCGGATACTGGATAATCTTGCTTCACCAGTACATATTGATGGCAATTTGCCAGACTATATCTCTACTGACGTTGATTTTGTGCAGGGAGATGTCAGGGACAAAGATGCTTGGGAATCAGCACTTGATAACATTGACTCAGTGTTTCACTTAGCTGCCTATCAGGATTACTTACCAGATTTCTCGACTTTTTTTCATGTGAACACTGTGGGGACTGCTCTATTGTACGAAACTATAGTTGAGCAAGGCTTATCGATTAGCAAAGTAGTACTTGCTTCCTCTCAGGCAATATACGGTGAAGGAAAATATGAGTGTGAATTGCATGGCTTCCAGTATCCGCCTTCTCGATCTGAACAGCAACTAGAAGAAAAGCAGTGGGACCCGCTGTGTCCTGTGTGTGAAGGCAAATTGGATTTGCTGAACACTAGTGAAATGCATGTAAATCCCCATAATTCTTATGCTATGAGCAAGTACACGCAGGAAATGATGGGCATGGTGCTTGGTCGTCGTTATAATATTCCTACTGTTGGAATGCGTTACTCAATTGTACAAGGTGCTCGTCAGTCCTTCAGGAATGCATATTCTGGAGTGCTTAGAATTTTTGCTATGCAGGCTCTCGCTGGTGGACCACTTACAGCATATGAAGATGGAGACCAGATAAGAGATTATGTAAATGTGATAGATGTAGCTCGTGCTAATATGATGGTTCTAGAAGATGTACGAGCGGATTTTCGATCATTTAATGTGGGTGGTGGAAGAAAAGTGACTGTCAATGAATTTGGTAATATTATGGCTGAGACGGTTGGCGCACCTGATATTAAAGTTGTGTCTGAAGGGGAGTATAGGTTTGGCGATACTCGTCACATCGTATCAGATATTAGTCAGATAGGTGATATAGGATGGGTTCCACAAGGCACGGTAGAAATGAGCGTTCAAGAGTATCTGGAGTGGGCACAAAAACAATCGGATTTTGGAGACTACGCTACGTCTGCTAGGAGCGAAATGCGTGCCCTTGGAACGGTTAGGGGAGGTAGGTAGAGCTTAGATATAGCGGGATCATTAGTGCACAAATTCTAGTACAAAGGTGAAATTATGACTTATGTAGATGACTACATTACCGATTTAGAGAATACTCTGAAAGCCGTTTCACGGTCTGAAATACAAGCAGTGGTTGATTGTCTGTTTGACGCATTGTTTGAAGATCGCCAGGTGTTTATTGTTGGTAATGGTGGAAGTGCTTCAACTGCTTCTCATATGATGAATGATTTGTCTAAACTTACTATAAGGTCTGGCCAACCTAGATATAGAGCTATAGCATTGACAGATAATATGCCCTTGATTACTGCCTGGGGTAATGATGTTTCTTATGATTCGGTTTTTGCCGAACCATTACGTAACCTCATGAGACCAGCTGACATATTAGTCGCAATATCTACTAGTGGAAATTCCAGTAATATTTTAAGTGCGGTTACATGCGCACATGAAGAGTTTTCGGGTACTGTGATTGCTATTACTGGTAATCAAGGCGGTGTTCTCGCTGATGTATCTGATTTGGTGGTTCGGATTCCTAGTGAGCATATCGGTCATCAGGAGGATGGTCACCTGATAGTGAATCATGTAGTTTGCAATGCACTTGCGGAGAGGATTGGTGAGCTAGAATGAATCAACAGTTGGCATTTGATGTTCAACTTTCAGTTATAGTGCCAGCATATAATGAAGAAGATCGTATCGCATCCGGAATAAGGCAAATTTTAGAGTTTCTCCAGTCTAAACAAAAGCATACTTGGGAATTAATTGTTGTTGATGATGGAAGCGAAGACAATACTTGTCACATAATAGACGCTATAATATCTGGAGATAATCGTGCCCGCTTAATCCGTTACAGCCCAAATCGTGGCAAAGGCTTTGCTGTACGTACTGGTGTTTTGGATGCGACAGGTGAATGGATTGTTTTTCTTGATGCTGATCTTTCAACTCCAGTAGAGGAAATTTACAATGCTATTAAACTTCTAGAGCGAGGAGCTGATTTGGTCGTGGGAACGCGTGCTCATCGAGATTCCTGTATAGAGGTCGAGCCGAGTTTGTTTCGTCGCATAGCCTCATATGTATTTGACCTTGTACGAATTCAAATAGTAGGTCTTTCTGAGTTTTCTGATACACAATGTGGATTCAAGGCTGCTCGTGGACAGTCCGTGGTGCCCCTATATCAGTGTGCAATTATAGAACGCTTTATGTTTGATGTCGAAATATTATTTTTGGCTCAACAGTCAGGCTTAAATATAGAGGAGTTGCCAATAATCTGGCGAGACTCACCTGGGAGTACTGTTCGTTTATGGCCAGGTGTATACGAGATGTTCCGTGACCTATTTATGATTCGCAAAGTACACAGCTAAAATTTTAGCGATAGAAGTGCCATTGATTGTCCATTAGTATATGCATTGTTGCATTGGTCGCATTAGGTGTTATTTAGCCAATATGTCAACAAGAGTGCTTCGTCAATATTCTTGCTTTGTGCCAAATGCACTGCTCCTAATAGGGTATTTCATATAATTTGACTATGGAGTTGGCGTGACTGTAGGAGTGTTAGTATTGGGAATTAAATCTGTAGCTGTTGGTGTGGGTGTACTACTAACTGTAGGTGTTACTGTAGCTGTCAGTGTTGGCGTCATTGTAAGTGTCGATTCATCTGGTGACGGTGTCATAGTAGGTGTATAAGTCGAAGAAGGTGTGTTGCTAGGTAGTGGTGTTACCGTATTGTTTTCGGTTGGTGCAATTGTCTGACTTGCTGTTGCAGTTGGTGTGAGGCTTGGGGTTGGCGTATACGTGCTGGTAGATGTGGGCGATACAGTATTGCTGGCTGTAGGAGTGATAGTAGATGTTGGTGTTGGAGTATTGCTAGTGGTTGGAGTAGCAGTCTGAGTTTCAATTGGTATTATTGTGTTAGTAACAACAGTTGTAGTACTTATCAATATAATAGTTTCAGCAGCAGTTGCTACTTTAATCATTTCAGATGTAGGCGATATTGATTTTTGAGTTGGAGTTGTCCGAGGCAATATAGTGCTTACTTTTGGTGGTATTTCAGATGGTAAAAGTGTATTTTCGTCTGCATTATTGTTAGGTGTAATTTGTAGTATAGCAAATCCCAAAATGTACAGCGGAACAGTAAGTATTATCAGAGTTACAAAGAATGTGTGGCGCTTTTGTCTTCGTTTTGATTGTGAGGGTGTTTCCATGTTATTGCAGAAAATTAATAGGCATTGTTTTGTATGGCACACCAAGCAAGCTCATAATAGCAGCCTAGCGTATAAGCGTCAATTTGTGTGGGTTGTTCTGCAACTATGATTACTGTTGGATGTACTGATATGATACTGTTTGTTCTGTAGGATTTTCTAAGTTTACAAAGGTTGGTTTTATGCTACTAACAAATATTTCACATGCCATTTTTGTGATATCAGCATCTTTATTAGCCATGTACGGATTAAATATGTTGATGCTTACTGCATTTTTTGTGCGCAGATATAGAGTCAAACCAGTTGCACATTTTCCGGAAAAATGGCCGGATGTTACAGTGCAACTTCCAGTGTTCAATGAGATTCAAGTAGTGCGTAGATTGATACACGCTGTGGCTAATTTGGATTATCCGATCGAGAGTTTATCTATTCAAGTGTTGGATGATTCGACTGATGAAACTACTGATGTAGTGAAAAAATTGGTCGCCTCATACAAAGAAAAAGGATTGAACATAGAATGTTATCATCGATTTGATCGTGTTGGCAATAAAGCAGGAGCGCTAGCAAGAGGTTTACTGCAAGCTAAAGGTGAGTTCATTGCAATCTTCGATGCGGATTTTGTGCCGCCACCGAATTATCTCAAGAAGACCATTCCATATTTTGTGTTCCGCAAAGTGGGTATGGTGCAAACACGCTGGGGCCATCTGAACGCTCTTGATAATCCGCTTACACGTGCCCAGGCAATAGCGCTGGATGGGCACTTAGTGGTAGAGCAGGTAGCTCGCAGTCGTAACAATCTTTGTTTTAACTTCAACGGTTCTTCCGGGATATGGCGTAAAGCATGTATTGTAAGTTCTGGGGGTTGGCAAAGCGATACTATTGCAGAAGACCTGGACCTTTCTTATCGGGCTCAGATGGCAGGTTGGGAATTCAGATACGTGTCAGATGTTATATCGCCAGCGGAAATCCCTGGTGGAATACATGCATTTAAGAGACAACAGTTTAGATGGGTGAAAGGTTCAGTACAATGTCTACTGAAGCATGCAATTAGACTGGTTGGTTTTACGGAATTTTCTATCTGGAAGCGTATTCAGGCTATCATGCATTTGGGTGGCTATCTAATGCATCCGATGATGCTTTGCTTTCTTGTATTTAGCATACCATGCATGTTGTATACAAATGTAAATAATGTTTTGCCTCAATGGCTTGGTATTGCTGGTCTTGGACCACCAGTGTTATATGCTATTGCGCAGGTGACGGCATATCGTAAAGGATTAACGAGGTTTATATGGTTTCCAGTCTTGATGTTATTGGGACTAGGAGTTGCTGTAAACAATACTAGGGCAGTGTTTGAGGCTATTTTTCGATATAAACCTAATGAGTTCTTACGTACTCCGAAGAATAGTGGATTATCTGTTTCTATATATGACTTGTATGCAAATAAAAACGACAAAATAGTATGGCTAGAATTCTTTTTTGCAGTCTACGCCGGGGCATCATTCCTGCTTTCTACTCAACGTATACCAGCCTTAGCACCATTTTTGGCTTTGTTTGCACTAGGGTTTGTTTTGGTGGGACTTACTGGATTGTTGGAAACAAATCGTGCTTCGAGATTTGTAGAAACATGGAAATCAGAACCAGCAATTCTAGATCAGGACATGTGAGCAACATGACAATGTATGGTTTTGTCTATTAATTTCCGAGATGCTTGACTATAATCTGTCTATAAACTACAATTTCAATGTATTTGATATTGTAGTTAGGAGGCGAGAATGGTAGCAAAACGTGTAGTAGTTTGGGTTATTTCTATTGCAGTAGGTATGGCTGCAGGTTACGCTACAGTAGCTGCTTTTGGTACTTCGGTGAATCGCTATGCAGTTGATTTGAATTTTGGCATGCTTGATTTTCTTATCAACAATTTCACTTTTCTATGTCTATCTTATGCTGCTCTTCTATGGATTTGGCTTGATTATTTCTTAGGTACAGAGATGATGCCTGAGTAAGAGCAATTTATGTATATATTGCATAATAAATCCCCGTTGATACGGGGATTTTGATTTAATATATAGTGAATAGATACTGATGATTAGAAAACACAGTTGTTGGTGGCGTAATAATTTGTTGCCAATTTACCCAATTATATTACTTGCATTTAATGGGTGTACTAACGTAGATGTAGACAGCTTACCTATGAGTGCAACACTAAATCCTACTGGGAATGACAGTGTCGCAAATATATCTGAAAAAATAGCAGTTACTAATACAGTCCAGAGTGCAACGTCAGACGAATCGCCAACTTTGCCAGTGATCCAAATCGAGCCTAATCCCACTATTACTCCAATAGTTACAGTAAATACAGCCACCAATGTATCAAGAGATAAAGATACTGCTACAGCCACTTTAATTTCCACAGAAGCTGTCGAAAGCAGCGTGGTTCCGATAACTGCTACTCCAACTTCCACGTTAGTTCCTACCCAATTTCCTACACCTGATGAATTTGGAGATGATAGGGTGGCTAGGGTACCGATATTAATGTATCACTATATAGAACCGCTTCCCAATGATGCAGATAATATACGTGTAGGACTTACTGTGCATCCTGGAGTCTTTAGGCAGCAACTAGCTTTTTTACATGCTCAGGGTTATCAATCTGTCAGTTTGTATGATTTGACTTATTATCTTGCTCATGGCATAGATTTGCCAGATAAACCGATAGTTTTCTGTTTTGATGATGGTTATCGAGGTTTGTATCAACATGCTTTTCCACATATGGACGCATTTGGATATACAGGCACTATTTTTGTTCTAACACAACTGATGGATGAAAATCATCCATCATATCTGACATGGAGGATGGCTCACAGAATGTATGATTATGGATGGAAAATTGAGCCACATAGCAAGACGCATGTACAACTTTCAAATCGTCCATTTGAGTTAGTCCAGTATCAAGTTCTTGGTTCCATGCAAACTGTTGAGGCACAGATAGGTATACAGCCGCGTTATTTTAGTTACCCAAGTGGATTTTATGATCAGCAAGTGATTGACTACCTTAAGGCACTAGGATTCTGGGGTGCAGTAACAACGGAATTTGGACTTGAACATGATATTATTGGCGCTTTTACTTGGAATCGGATTCGTGTGTCTGGAAAAACAACTATCGATGTATTAGCCAAGTATTTGGATGAGTAATCTGACTTTTCTTATACTATTACTATATTTTTGTACAATTTGAGTAGATTTGATAGTTTTTGAAAGAAAAAATAGGTAATATATAGCAATTGAGTTACATATCATTTGATTTTGAGGGATTAGGGTAGGTAAAACTACTGATCAAAATTCGAAAATGGATTATTCCAAAAATGTGTCACGTTTGCCTGATTTTTATAATTTGGAAGTACTAAAGCGCCATCAGGTGTTGTTAGCAAAAAGTACTCTTGAGTTGGAACATATAGCCGTACTTTCCGGAAATGAGGGTCTAAACGTTGAAAATGCTAATCACATGATAGAGAATGTGATTGGTGTGCATGGTTTACCAATTGGTATAGCAACTAATTTTATTGTGAATGGTCGCGAAATACTTATTCCTATGGTTATTGAAGAGTCATCAGTTGTTGCAGGGGCAAGTTTTGCTGCCAAACTGGCCAGAACGGGAGGAGGGTTCCAAGCTAAAAGTACCTCTCCGGAGATGATTGGGCAAATACAGGTCCTGGACTTGGAAGATGTAGATGCATCTTACCATCTATTACTGGATAATAAGCAATTCGTTATTGATAATGTAACAGGTATTGATCCTGTTATAACGGAGATTGGTGGTGGTGTAAAAGACATAGAGGTCCGTGTGGTTCACGAATCTCCTGTTGGGCCTTTTATTATTATTCATTTAATTTATGACACTCGCGATGCTATGGGTGCTAATGCAGTCAATACAGCTGCTGAATTTCTCTCGCCAATTATTGAAGAAATTACCGGTGGCAGAGTGCATCTTCGCATATTGTCTAACCTTGCAGATCGCAGATTAGCTACTGCAAATGTCACTATACCATTAGAAGAGTTGGGATTTGCCAATTACAATGCTGAAAAAGTAAGAAATGGAATAATTGAAGCATGGGCTTTCGCATCAGTAGATCCTTATAGAGCTGCTACTCATAACAAGGGAATTATGAATGGAGTAGATGCAGTAGTGATTGCAACTGGCAACGACTGGCGTGCAATTGAAGCAGGTGCTCATGCTTATGCCGCGCGTTCAGGCTCCTATACTAGTTTGTCAAAGTGGTATGTTGACAGTAATGGGTCTCTATGCGGTGAGATAGAGATGCCCATGGCTGTTGGTATTGTTGGTGGAGCAACTAGAGTACATCCAAGCGCTCAAGCAGCTCTGGAGTTACTTAATGTGCAGTCAAGCTCTGAATTAGCCGAAATCATTGTTTCTGTTGGTCTGGCACAAAACTTGGCTGCTTTGCGAGCTTTGTCTACCGAAGGCATACAAAGGGGGCATATGGGATTACATGCACGCCAGGTTGCAATTGCTGCGGGAGCAGAAGGAAGTGATGTCAACATGATAGCAAGTAAAATGGTGTCGGAGAATGATGTGCGGATAGATCGAGCTTTGGAACTGATGCGGTGATTACTCTAAGTTCAACAAGATTGAAATAGGTGAGGAATATTGTGACTATTGATAATCGGGAACCAGATTTGCAGGCAATGAAACCAGATATTCCTGTCGGGATAGTGGGCTATGGAGCATATATTCCTCGTTATCGTTTGCCGGCTGAAGATGTTGCTAAACTATGGGTAGGTTCATCTAATAGATTGCCAGTGACTGAGAAATCTGTGGCAGGGATAGATGAAGATGTGGTTACTATGTCTATTGAAGCTGCCAGAAATGTTCTTGCTCGTGCTGATGTCAATCCTATAGATATTGGTGCTGTCTGGATTGGTTCCGAATCTCATCCATATGCAGTAAAACCAACCTCTACTATTGTGGCGGAGGCCATAGGTGCAGTACCTAATACTCAGGCAGCAGATTGGCAATTTGCCTGTAAAGCTGGTACTGAAGCCATCCAAGCTTCCACTGGTTTTGTGGGTTCGGGAATGACAAGGTATGCTCTTGCGATTGGTATGGATACTGCTCAAGGTCGTCCTGGTGATGCACTAGAGTATACTGCAGGTGCCGGTGGGGCAGCGTTTCTATTAGGTACTGCTGAGGAATCTGTTGCTACAATCGAAGGAAGTTTTTCATTTGTTACTGATACACCAGATTTTTGGCGTCGACAACATGCTAAATATCCACAACATGGTAAACGCTTTACTGGAGAGCCAGCCTATTTTAAACATATAGCTGAATGTGCTGAACAGTTAATGTATGCTCTTGGTACTAAGCCAACTGATTATGCTTTTGCTGTATTTCATCAACCTAACAGTAAATTTCCGCAGCAAGTTGCAAAAATATTAGGATTCACAACTGAACAAATTACAACTGGTTTGTTGGTATCAGATGTAGGAAATGTCTATGCTGGTTCGGCTCTGCTGGGACTTACTGCAGTACTTGATGTGGCACAACCAGGAGATCGTGTTTTGTTGGTGTCATTTGGATCAGGCGCAGGTTCTGATGCATTTGATTTGTCCATCAATGATCGGCTGTTATCATGCCAGACTTTGGCTCCTACCACAAAAGACTATATAGAGAGGCGTACAGTGATAGATTATGCTACATATGCGCGTTATCGAGGTAAATTGGCACTAAAATGACTGGCTCGACAAATATCTACGTATCAGGCACAGGTTGTACAAAAGTTGGTGAACATTGGGGTACATCATTGCGCCATCTAGCTTGGGAGGCAGTCAATTTAGCTTTGCTGTCCTCTAACACAAAAAAGCCAGATGCGATTTTTATAGGTAATATGCTCTCTCCTCGTTTGTCCCAACAATTAAATGTTGGTGCATTAGTTGCTGATTTTTGTGGTTTTAGGGGTACTGAGGCTATTACAGTAGAAACTGCCGGAGCATCGGGAGCTGCAGCTGTAAGACAGGCAACTCTTGCGATTCGTAGTGGAGAGATTAATACAGCCTTAGTCGTAGGTGTGGAGAAAATGACAGATGCTGTGGGTACAGACGTAACAACAGCTATAGCAGGTGGTGCGGATAGTGACTGGGAACTAGCTCATGGATTAACCGCTCCAGCCATCGCAGCACTTATAATGCGACGATACATGTATGAATATAGTGTACCTACTGATGGTTTGTCGGGATTCTCAGTTAATGCACATAAAAATGCTTCTACCAATTCATATGCTATGTTTCGCAATCTAATCAGTCATGAGCAGTATTCTAGAGGAGCGATGGTGTCGTCACCAGTAAACGTATTTGACTCCGCTCCAGATGCTGATGGAGCTGCTGCATTAGTTATTACATCATTGGATAGAGAATTGGTAGAAGGGCGAACTATTCAAATCGCTGCATCGAATTTGACCACGGATTCTTTGGCAATACACGATAGAGAAGATTTACTTACTTTTTCAGCTGCCGAGACTTCAGCACGGTATGCCTATGAACAGGCTGGCATAGATTCAAATGATATAGATGTTGCAGAGATTTATGACCGTTTCGGAGTTTACACTGCTATGTCGTTAGAAGCATGTGGTTTTGCGTCTCAGGGATCCGGATGGGAAATGGCACAAAACGGGTCCGTAAGTCTTCAAGGTAGTTTGCCAATATCAACCTTCGGTGGACTTAAGGCACGGGGCAATCCAGGAGGTGCGACTGGTGTATATCAGATTGTTGAGATAGCGCAGCAGTTGGCTGGTACTGCGAAAGAAAACCAAGTATTAGACGCAAAATGGGCACTAGCACAGTGCTTAGGTAGTAGTGGAGCTACTGCAGTTACTCACATATTACATATGATTGACAGTAGATAAAAAAACCGGATAGTTTTTGATAGAATATTTGTATAAAATATGGTTGGACGTTAGTGTAATTGTTTAATTTATGAGGGTGTTATCTTATCATGCAAGTACCTAGGAATTGGCGACTACAAAAACATAGATACAATCTTCTAGGGGAGGTATGTGAACACTGTGGCGTAAAGTTGTTTCCGCCTAGGGACGTTTGTCCTGAATGTTCTCAGGGTGCCCAGGCTTTGTACCAGTTTTCAGGTGCAGGTAATATACATTCATTTTCTCAAGTTTTTGATCCTCCAAATGGCCATACGGAGAATACTCCCTATATAGTGGCTTTGATTAAACTAGAAGAGGGACCAATGGTTACTGCGCAATTAACAGATGTAGATGTTGATCAATTAGAAATTGGCATGGAAGTTGAAATGGTCACTCGTAAAATGAGTGATGATGGAACAGAAGGCATGATAATTTACGGATACAAATTCCGTCCTCCTATCGTGGACTAGAATTGACAAAAATTTGACTATTATTGATTTTTACGTTCAATTAGGTAGCAAGTTATTATATTTAGAACAAATGTCTTGACACTATTATTCAAAACTAGTAGAATTTCTAATTGAGACCGGCAAACATCTTAATGTAAACTCAATTTCAACTCAGTTTTTGTCGGAAAGGAGCAAAACACTATGTATAATCGAGTTATACTCGCAGGAAATTTAGGTCGTGATCCTGAACTAAGATACACCCCTAGTGGTCAGGCTGTAGCTAATCTAAGTGTTGCCACTAATGAGAGATGGCGAGATAAGGATGGCAACAATCAGGAGCGTACAGTATGGTGGCGAGTATCTGTCTGGGGCAACCAGGCTGAAACGTGTAATCAGTATCTAGGTAAGGGTCGCCAAGTATTGATTGAAGGTCGCATGAACTGTGACGATAATGGAAACCCTCGTACCTTTCAGCGTAAAGATGGAAGTTGGGGTGCTACATATGAAGTCACTGCACAAGTAGTACGGTTTTTGGGAGGTCGAGGTCAGACTGGTTCTAGTGATGCAAATGCGTCAGAATATGATGGTCCACCTCCTATGACTGAGGAAGACATTCCTTTTTAATAATAACTGGATTAGTAAGGGTTATGTAAAAAGATATAAGCAGCCGTCGGAATATCACCGGCGGCTGTTTGGGTTATAGGATGGGTCTCGACTGATCAAATCGATATGTGTAAAACTAAATATAAGGATATGAACTTGCGACAAGATCACCAAAATAATCAATTTTCCCGATTGGCATTGATCGGGAATCAAATTCGTAAGGCGCTGTTCAAAAAAAACACTGCTAGAGACAAAGCTCTAAGTGAGTCGCGCGCTTTGATTCGTTTATGTGCTAATACAATACGATCCATTCACAGGGGTGACATGAAAGAAGCAAAATTACTTTTGGCTGAGGCAACTGAGTCAGCAGATCAGTTGAGAATGGTAGTATCTGGCGATCCAGATCTCTATTTTGCTGGTTACACTCAAGATGGTCTCAAAGAGTTTGTTGAAGCCAATGTATTGTTGTCATTGGTCAGTGATGGTGAATTGCCTGGACCTGATGAACTACAGGTAGAAGTTTCAACGTATTTGAAGGGATTATCAGAAGCAGCAACTGAGCTCCGTCGTACTATTCTGGATATTATTAGAATCGATCATTCTGAGGAAGCTGAGCGCCTTTTGGAAGCAATGGACGAAATATACAGCCTTTTGGTCACAATTGACTTTCCTGACGCAATTACAGGCGGTCTACGTAGGAACACTGATGTAGTACGCAGTGTGCGGGAGCGTACACGTGGAGACTTGACTATGAGCGTGCGTCAACAGAGATTGGAGAAGGCTCTTAATTCTGTGGAAAAATTGCGAGGTAGTTGAGCTCTTTGCGTATTGTGTTTGGAGCATCTGAAATTGCTGAATATGTATATTGTAAGCGTGCCTGGTGGTTGCGGAGAGTCCAGGAGATACCCATTTCTGATTCATCCAATTTGCAATACGGTACGTCAGTGCACTTGAGTCACAACAAGCGTGTCAAACATGCTTTAGGTCTGCAATACTGTGGTTATTTATTGGTTGTTTTCGGTGTTTTTGCTGCGATTTTGCTATTTATTGATGCTGTTGCTCTACGCTGATGGATATTGATCTAATTGATTTGATAGGCCATATTAGCTTGGAGTAGCATATATCAATTGACTGTATTAGTTACATTGTTAATTGTCGTTGGTGTATTGCTAGTTTGGCGTGGTAGGCACTTTGTTAAGGGTGATGGCATGTCAGAAGGACAAATCATTTACATGGACACCCATGGAAATGGACCAGTTGTCAAACCTCTATTTTCTAGGCGCTTGGGCTTAACTGGAAAACCAGATTATTTGTTGTTTAGTAAAGGAATGTACATACCAGTTGAAGTCAAATCAACTCCGATGCCAAGCACGGGAGCATATCTGGCTCATAAGTTACAAGTTGCAGCTTATTGTCATTTAGTTGAAGAACATTATGGTAAGCGCCCAAATTATGGGATAATCAAATATGATGATGGCACCTATCAAGTAGATTATGGTCCTGAATTAGAGAAGGATTTGACTGATGTAGTTGCCCGCATGCGTACCGATATGTCGGGTGCAAATGTATTGCGCTCACATAAATATTTGAAGCGATGTATAGCCTGTAGTTTCCAACCAGTGTGTGGTGATGATTTGACTTCATAGTACAACAATGACAAAACTACCAAATAGATTCCTTGTATTTCATAATCCCCAGGTCGCTCGATCACAACAAATTGCCGATGCAATAAATGGGCGTCTGCAAGATGAACTAGGTCTAGTTTCTAACACCATGCTCATATCTGAATTGGACCACAATCCCGATTGCAATGCTGATATGTTGTTGGCAGTTGGCGGAGATGGAACTATGTTGCGTGTGGGCAGGATAGCTGCGCAGATGGGATGCCCAGTTTTGGGTATTAATCTGGGGGAAGTGGGATTCCTTCCGCAAATACCAGAAAATGATTGGCGATATGCTATTGACCGAATTCTTAAAGGGGACTTTGACTTAGAACCACGTATGCTTGTCCACGGTGAGCTTATACGTGATGGTAAACAATTAATGAGACAACATGCGCTAAATGAAATTGTTGTCACTCGTGGTGCATTAGCGAGGCCCATTCGTCTTGAAACTCAAGTAGATAATGCTGTGCTTGCTAATTATGTAGCCGATGGCGTGATAGTATCAACACCAACTGGATCTACTGCCTACTCGCTTGCAGCGGGTGGACCGATTTTGCCACCCAATCTACGTAATCTTGTAGTAACACCTATATCGCCGCATTTAAGTATGGGTAGTTCTGTAGTATTGTCAGAGGGTTGTACTGTGACAATTGTAATTCGAACCAATTACGATGCTATTCTGAGTTTAGATGGACAGCTTGAGACGGTAATAATGGATGGCGATTGTGTACGTGTGCAAGCTAGCAGTCGCAACTGTAATTTTGTACGATTACAAGACCCTAATTACTTTTATAGTGACTTAAGTGAACGGATGTCTATTAAGGGACGTGAACACAAATGACAGATTATGTTGACAGTAATCTTGCAGTAGACATTGATCAGATTGGTAAACATGCTACGCCGGGTTGTATAAATCATCCCGGACGCGAAACAACTTTGCGATGCAATCGTTGTGATGGGCCAATTTGTCCAGATTGTGCGCGTAAGACGCCGGTAGGGTATCGATGCGTAGGATGTGTGCGGCAACAGCAGGCTATATTTGATACGGCAGTTTGGCATGATTATGTAGTTGCGGCTGTAATATCGTTCGTGTTGTCTGGTCTCGCAGGAGCATTAATGGTGCGTTTAGGATGGTTTGTGATATTTCTTGCTCCCACCGTTGCAGGGATCATATCAGAAATTATAAAGCGCGCTATTGGTAGGAGACGTGGCAAATATCTTAGTTATGTGGCTGTTGGATTCATGTTATTAGCTGGATTATTCAATCTTACGATGTGGGGCATTATTTATTTGGCTATTGCTTCTACAACTTTATATGCGCGTTTGCGTAGTGTTTCTATCTAGTTGTCATGATAAGTGAATTAACCATAAATAATTTGGCAATTATAGATACTACCAAGGTCAGTTTTAAACCTGGTTTTAATGTACTGACAGGTGAGACTGGTGCTGGAAAATCTATCATTATTGATGCGATAAGTTTGTTGTTAGGTGGACGTGCTGATACTGTTCTCATCCGTACTGGTTGTGATAAGGCAATAGTAGAAGGTGTTTTTGCTCTTGAAAAGTCAGTAAAGGATGAAATTGATAGTTTGTTACTTCGGGAGGGATTGGACGATTCAGATAATCCCAAATATATTACAGTTGGTCGGGAATTGAGGCGTAATGGTAGGAATATTTGCCGTATTAATGGGCGCACAGTAAATCTCACACTATTACGTGATATTGGGAGACTATTAGTAGACGTTCATGGTCAATCTGAACACTTATCATTGCTCAGAGTGAGTGAGCATTTATCGCTTCTGGATCGTTTTGGTGGCCTGAATAAACAGCGTGAAGAATTAAGCAGAATAATTGGACAAATTACACTTGCAAGGAAAAAGCTTTCCGAATTGCGTAATGTTGAGATGGAAAAGTTGCAGAGAGTTGACTTATTAAGTTTTCAATTCAATGAAATTCATGCGGCTGCATTAGTGCCTGGAGAGGAAGTAGAGCTAAGATCTGAGCGGGCAAAGCTTGCAAATGTAGAAAACCTTGCAGAACTTACAGATAAAATACTTGCAGTATCAGGATATGATGGAAATGAGAATGATCAAAATATTGCGACTGAGTCGTTGGGCGAAATATCTGAGTTATCCCAGAGATTAGCTCGGATTGATCCTAATACTAATAATGTCAAAGTTCAAGCTGAAAGTTTAGTTGATCAATTGCAAGATTTCGTTTCTGAAGTACTTGTCTATAAGGATGGTATAGAATTTAATCCTAGTCGTCTCAATGAAGTGGAAGATCGTTTACATTTAATTCAAGATTTACAACGCAAGTATGGTTCAGATGTAGAAGATGTAATAGCATATGGAGATCAGGCACAATCTGAACTTAATAGTATTGCAGAAAATACCCAAACAATCAAAGATCTAGAAATGTCTGAGACATCCCTAATGAAAAAGGCTGGAGCTTTGGCAGTATCTCTTTCTAACAACCGTCGAGAGGTTGGTGAAAGTCTGTCCGCAGGAGTAATGATGGCTATGGACGAGCTAAATATGGGTGGATCTAAGTTTGCTGTACAAATTAATTGGAAAGATGATCCAACAGGTCTGCCTGTTAGTGATGGTAGGACTGTAGCCATGGATACTACTGGTATTGATAGGGTGGAGTTTTTAATAGCGCCGAATAAAGGGGAAGGTCTTAAGCCGATCGTCAAAATCGCTTCTGGGGGAGAGACCTCTCGTTTAATGCTTGCACTGCGTGGTATGCTTGCAACAGCTGATCTTAGGCCCACTCTTATTTTCGATGAAATTGATCAAGGTATTGGTGGACGAATAGGTGCTATTGTAGGCAAAAAACTTTGGAGTTTAAGTAAAACACATCAGGTCTTGTGTATTACTCATTTGCCCCCCCTGGCTGGGTATGGCGATGTACATTTCAAGGTGCAAAAAGAGGTAAGTGGTGAGCGTACTAGTACCACCGTTTATCCCCTCGACGACAATTCTAGAGTGGAAGAGATTGTTGATATGTTAGGAGGTCAGAATGAATCTGTGCGTGAAACTGCTTTGAGTTTATTATCGACTGCAGCTACTGACAAGAACGTAGGTACTGCAGCATGATTATTGCTTAGGCATATTGATAACTACCACAATGGGGCAGGTGGGACTCGAACCCACATAGGTTTCCCTGGCAGATTTTAAGTCTGCTGCGTATGCCAATTCCGCCACTGCCCCTTAACCTTCAATTGTACAGACACATCGTATTTAGTCAATAATTGTTTTGTCGGACAATCCAGATCTCATATGATGGATGGCCTGGTCAACATTTAGTAATGGGGTATCAAGCAAATGTTGAGCTTTGTCTACTTCTAATGTGAGGTTTCGCGGTCTTAGCAGACCGCTTTCTGCTTGTAGACCAGGAAGTATATTAGATTTCAAATCGACTTCCAACATATCAAGCAGTTTTACTCCAAAATCCCAACGATTTAAAGGGTTTGGGCCTGCTATATTTAGGAAGCCATGAAAAGAGCTGTCTGCAAGTTCTAGCAAACTGTGGGCGAGTGTATCTACCCAAATTGGGCAGCGTATCTCATCTGTAAAAAGAACCACTTTGTTCCCTAATTTTACGTCATCAACCAACCATTTGGTCTGGTGATCGAGAGGGCATATTCCGTATATCAGTGAAGTGCGTACTATTACCGCTGAAGCACAGTTGGCCAATATAATTTCCTCAGCAATGGCTTTAGCTTTGCCATACGGATGAATTGGATTTGCCTTTGCATTGTCTGAATAAGGAGCATTGTCCCCATCTAATACCATGTCTGTTGATACATGAACTAATCGGGTTGAGGTTTCTACTACAGTTGAGACAATATTTTCAATAGCGGGGACAATAGAGTCTTCTGATCGGTTAGAACATGCGGTATGAATTACCACATCTGGTTTAATGTGTGTTAGGGTCTTATGTACATCACGCTTATTACATAGGTCAAGGTGTATAGGTGTTCCAAGGAGTGATTTGTCGGGCAGGCTAGAATGCCAACTGTAAAATAAATCCCATCCTCTAGCAAACTTTGCTACTCGGTGGCCTAAATGCCCCGCCGCTCCTGTAAGAAATAAACGTTTCAATTGAGTACTCAACTTTGCTCTTTGATGTTGCTAGCGAACCTTCAGTAATAGCATTACTTCATGAGTAATTCTAAAGCAATACGGGCTGCCGATTGCTCAGCTTGTTTTTTGCTTTTCCCTTTGGCAATACTGTAACTTTTCCTTCCTATAATCAGTTCAACTGTTAACTCTTTGTCGTGATCAGGTCCAGTCTCAGCAATCGTCACGTAACGCGGAGTCTCACCCAATGTGCTTTGTGCCCATTCCTGGAGTTGACTTTTGTGATCGAAGTATTTGCTCTTATCCTCTAGAGATTTACGTGCTTCTTGTAGTAACAAAGGTTCGAGGAACTTGCCGACTCTTTGGACATCAGAGTCTAGATATATGGCACCAACTAGAGCCTCGAATGTGTCGGCTAGTATGCTGTTACGTTCTCGGCCCCCAGAATCTTCCTCGCCACGGCCTAATATAATCTGTTGTCCAAGCGCAAATTTGTTGGCTAGATGAGACAATTGCTCGTTACGTACTAGAATAGATCGTAACCACGTAAGCTCCCCTTCACTAAGTTCTGTGAACTCGCGGACCAGTAACGAGGTAGCTACAAAATTAATGACTTCATCTCCTAGAAACTCTAGTCGTTCGTTGTCATCAATTAACTCAGGCTTTTCGTGACGGCTAGAACTATGAGTAAGAGCTTGGAGAAGTAAATCAGGATTATTGAAATTGTAACCTATACTTTTTTGGAGTGCTTCCAAATCAGTCATACGTATTTTTTGAACAAAAGTACTGAGTTGTGACCACCAAACCCAAAAGAATTGCTGATAGCTACATTTATACATGCATCACGAGCATGATTGGGAACATAATCTAAATCACAATCAGGATCCGGAGTTTCGTAGTGAATTGTGGGTGGAGATGTTTGTGTTTGAATTGCTTGAACACAAAAAAAAGCTTCGAGCGATCCGGTTGCCCCCATCATATGACCAGTCATGGATTTGGTAGAGGAAATAGGTACTTCATATGCTTTTCGACCAAAAACTGTCTTGATTGCTAAAGTCTCAGACACGTCATTCAGAGGTGTGGCTGTTCCATGAGCGTTGATATAATCTATATCTGAGGAGTTTACTTCGGCTATTTCCATGGCCTGCATCATAGCTTTTGCTCCGCCAGCACCTTGATCATGTGGTGCAGTAATATGGAATGCATCACCTGTTATTCCATAACCAGACAATTCTGCAAGTACATTAGCTCCTCTTTCTTTCGCTTTGGTTAATTCTTCGAGCATCAGCACACATGATCCTTCACCCATTACCAAACCATCACGGTTTCTGTCAAACGGTTGCGGTGTCATGGAAAAGTCGTCGTTTCTTCTACTCATAGCACCTAGACGATCAAATGCAGCAATACCGATTTTACAAATTGTTGCCTCTGATCCTCCAGCTAAGATTGCATCGCACATACCATTTCTAATTTGTTGCCAAGCCAATCCTATTCCATCTGAACTAGATGCACATGCTGACGATACAGATAACGCAGGTCCTTGTGCGCCGATTTCTATTGCTACTAATCCGCTTGGTCCATTAGGCATTAGCATGGGTATGGTCAATGGGCTGACTCGGCGTGGTCCATGAGTGACCATGTGACGTATAGAATCGTCTAATGATGAGATTCCACCGATTGAACTACTAATTACTACACCTACTCTATTTGCATTGGATTCATTTATCTCTAATCCAGAATCCAATAGAGCTTGTTTGCCAGCTGCAACAGCTAATTGTTGGCATCGATCACGTCTGCGCGCATTAGCTGGACTCATGTGTTCTTTTGGATCAAAACCTTTGACTTCACATGCTATTTGTACTAAAAATTCGCTAGCATCAAACAATGTTATTGGTGCAACTCCACTGACACCTTCAACACAGTTATCCCAACTGTCTTGTGCTGATAGTCCTATAGGGCTTATGGCACCTACACCTGTAATTACAACTCGTCTCATATAGTTTGATATATATACTACAATTTTATATTATTACAACTGCAGAATGACTATATTATAAAAGTGGTTTGGCATCAAGACAGGAGCGTTATAGTATTTTTATGAATTTGTCGATTGTTATTGAACTTCTCTAAATTTTTACTATACTTATATCTATAACTATTTATGTGTAAGGAGTGTGAACAAATATGCAGGTTGCGTATATATTTAATAGTCCCCATGCATCTATGTATAAGCTGGGGCAGATGATTTTACCTCAGCTTGAAGCAGGTACACATGTGGTGACAGTAGTTGGTATGTTTTTCTTTGACGACAATACCTATGTTTTGCGTAGTGGCGATCCATTAGGTGAAAGGCTATCTAAAATAGCAAATCAGACAGGTATGCTATTAATGATGTGCGATATGTGCGCGCTGTTCCGTAACTTGGCAGAAGGTACTCCAAAATGGAGCGCTCCAAATGTGCCGGATGTGGAAAGGTGTGTACCTCTTGATACAGTTCCTGGAGTACAAGTAGGATGTTTTCCAGATTTATATACGGCATTAGCGGGTAATATGCCTGATCAAGTAATTACTTTGTAGTCTGTATTAAGTATTGGTTTTGCGTCAGTTGTAAAACTTGCTACAATTCGAGGTAAAGCAGTGTTAGAATAGGTTTTTAATTGTCATTTGGGTATTTAAGGACCTATTCTAATTGTTAGTCTCTTCAATTTGGTTAGTATTATCTTGGGCTATCAGCGAGGGGTTTTGGAGCACATCGCGCTGTTTAGCTCCTGATTTAGCTGGTCCTACTATCCCTGATTCTTCTAAGTCATCAATTAACTTGGCAGAACGCGTATACCCAATTCTTAAGTGTTTCTGCAACATAGAAATGGACGCACGATTTTTTGTTTGCACAATCTCTATTGCTTTGTCATAAAGTTCATCCCGGCCTTCGGATTCGGCAAGAGTTTCAATTTCATCTGTTATATCTTGAGACCTTGGGGAAGGTACTGGCGTATCAGTTTTAGGTTCGCTGGTGGAGGCGTCGGTTTTGACTGAGGATGTGTCGATATTAGCATAAAAACCTCTCCAGTATCTTACTAATTTGCGTAGTTCTGTATCCGACACAAAAGTACCTTGCATTCTAAGGGGTTGCGCAGCATCTGGTGACTGAAATAGCATGTCCCCACGTCCTAACAGTCGCTCGGCACCTGGATGATCTAATATAACACGACTGTCAGTTAGTGACGCTACAGCAAAAGCAATTCGAGCTGGGAAATTGGCTTTGATTAATCCAGTTACTACATCAGTTGACGGTCTTTGAGTTGATATTATCAGATGGATCCCAGTGGCTCGAGCCATTTGGGCTAGTCGTGTGATTATTTGCTCGGTGTCCTCAGCGGATACCATCATAAGATCAGCCAACTCATCCACTACAACAACGATATATGGAATAGTATCTTCTTCATTCTTAGCAGCTTTTCTATTAAAGTCTTCAATGTTGCGAGCACCAGTATCAGAGAATTTCGTGTAACGCTTATCCATCTCTCTAGATATCCACTGAAGGCTTGATACAACCTTGTTCACATCCACAATTACTGGTGCTAATAGATGCGGTATGTGACGGTATGTGGTCAGTTCTACGCGTTTGGGGTCTATCATTAACATTTTAAGTTGGTCAGGTGTATTTTTCAGTAAAAGTGTTGCTATTATTCCATTGACGCATACACTTTTTCCTGATCCGGTTGTACCTGCTATTAGTAGGTGTGGCATTGCTCGAAGGTCCGCACATACTGATTCGCCTGAAACGTCCTGGCCTAGACAGAGTCCTAGAGGTGAGTTGTGTTTTGCATATGCTTCTGACTCTAGTAAATCACGCAATGCCACCTGCGAACTATCTGCGTTTGGCACTTCCATGCCAATATATCCCTTCCCTGGAACTGGTGCTTCAATGCGGATAGAGGCTGCTGCTAATGCTAATGCTAAATCATCCGCAAGCGTTGATATTTTGTTGACCTTTACCTTTGTACGTTTGCCTCTACTATTAGTGACGAAGTCAGGTTCCACACCAAATTGAGTTATGGTAGGGCCTCGGTTAATTTCCACTACTCTACCTGGTGCGCCAAATGAAACTAGAGTTTCTTCGATTGTTGCTACACGTTGTCTATCATATTCGTCATCTGCTGCCATTTCTGCTCCTACAGACAAAATACTTGCTATTTTTGGTAAAGCCCAGTTAGTTGTGCTGACTTCGTCAAGTGTTGTATTAGTGTGTAGATCCTGGAGTTCAGCTTTGCTTTCTACTTTCGTAGGCTCGGTACGTTGGCTTGTTTGGCGTTTTGTTTTGTCGATCTTTTTTGTCTTGGCAGGTTGAATTATTGTTGGGATCTTGGTTTGACTGGGTGTGCGTGTGGTTATAAACTTCTTTCTACTGCTCTGTAAGACTTGGCTTTGCTCGATATATATGTTGTCTAGCAGACCAATAATCTTTTTAGTAGATGTTCTGAGTGTCAGGATAATACTAATTGAAAGCCATGAGATCAATACAACCCATGTTCCTATCAGTCCTAAACCATCCAGCATGGTATTCGAGAAATATTCTCCAATAATGCCACCGCTTGTAGTGTCGGTGATAGTACTGAGTGTGGTAACTAGTCCTACAAAAAATAAGATCGTTCCCAAAACTTGTTCCGGTTCCAACTGAGGTAGATTTTCATTAAAGTGTCTTAGAATTATCCAGCCACCAGTTAGCAAACATGCGATAGCAACCACAAATCGTCCTAAACCAAAAAGATGATACAAATACTCGACTATTGTACTTACCATCATGCTCTGATTGGGAGAAAATAATGCTAGTAATACTAATATTCCAGCAAGAGCTAACAATACTCCTATTACATCCAGCTTTTGGTCCTTTGTCATTTTATCTGCACAGTTCTTTGGATTTGTTTAGCCACTGATTCTAGTCCAAGCAGTTCTTAGTAAATGTTACAAGGTTTTGCTTACTTATGTTGAAATCTTGCTTAGAAGGGTAGCAAGTGTAGTGCCAGAATTCTAAGGCAATAATAGGCAATACTAATACCATTGCTGAACCCATAATCTATACCTTAGTACTAGAATCATTGAAACTGTGATATACGTGTTATTATAGGTGTAGGTATTTGCTAAAATAATCTTGTGTAACGAACAGCAAACTGTATTAGACATTGTTATTATGGCCTTGTTGAACATTATAAATCCCTCAGATCCGGTTTTGAGACGTAAAGCAAAGAAGGTTACTAGATTTGATGGAAAATTACAGAATCTCATAGATAATATGATTGAGACGATGCATGATGCACCGGGAATTGGCTTAGCTGCACCACAAGTATCGGAAAGTCTACGTCTTTTTGTGGCTCATGTAGAAGAAGATCCAGATGATGAAAATAATGCAGTTGGAGGAAATGATATTACGATACCGGGTTTAGGACGGATGCATGTGATGATCAATCCGAGGATAACTTATTTGTCAAGTGAAAGTGCCGTGCGTACTGAGGGTTGTTTGTCTTTACCAGGTTATTTAGGGGATGTGTGTCGTGCTCTAGAAATTTCCGTAAAATATACTGATCGCCATGGTCAAAAACGCAAACTAAATACAAATGGGTGGATGGCTCGTGTAATTCAGCACGAATATGATCATCTTGAGGGTAAGCTGTTCATTGATAAAGCGGAAAAAATCTGGTTAGCAGATCAAGATTCGGAGGATGAAGGCAAGACTTCCAATTAATATATCTTGTCAGACATGTAATGAGAGTGTTTTAATATTTACAATGTAGAAAGTTCGAATGCTTCAATCAATGTTAAGGTTCCTTGATTATTTATTAATATGAATTAAATGCGAATATGAAACCAACTGCTGAGATTATTGCTATAGGTAGTGAATTACTATCTGGATACATAGTTGACACCAATAGTTCTCATATTTCCCGTGTTCTGTCTTTGGGTGGTATTGAGCTGAGTTTCATATCTGCTGTTGGTGATGACGAAGAAGTAATTGCTGCTACTGTTACAAGTGCTTTGTCCAGATCAGACATAGTATTTACTACTGGTGGACTGGGTCCTACAATAGATGATAAAACGCGCGCATCTGTAGCGCTTGCTACAAACCGGCAATTGATTTTCGAGAACGATCTATTAAAGCAGATCGAGTCGCGATTCAATAATTGGGGCCGGAAAATGAGTGAAAATAATATGAGGCAGGCATATATGCCAGATGGTGCAATACCAATTGAAAATCCAGTTGGCACTGCCCCTTGTTTTATTGTAGAACACAATCAAAGCCGGGTAATATGCCTTCCAGGTGTTCCGAGAGAAATGAAATATCTTCTTGATCATGATGTGATGCCGTATTTGGCGAGAATTTTTCCTTCCACTGATGTGATTAAGACTCGAGTGCTGCACACTGTAGGTGTTGGAGAAAGCGTAGTTGATTCAAAAATAGGTCATCTAGAGTCAATGAGAAATCCTGTGGTTGGATTGGCTGCTCATCAAGGTATAGTGGACATTAGAATAACTGCCACGGGTGCTTCAGAGAAAGAAGCAGATAAGTTAATATGTAGCGTTGAAGAAGAGGCGCGAACTTATTTAAGGGACGTTATATTTGGTGTTGACGGGCAATCTTTAGCATCAGTTGTTTTGGACCAACTCGAAAAGTTCGGTCACACTGTGTCAGTTGTAGAAAGTGGCACCAGTGGTGAGTTGGCTGGCAAACTTGTATTGGCGGATAAGGCAAAAGGCGTATTTCAGACTGGTATATTATTAAGTAATTTTTCTTCCAATGATGATTGTGATGTTGAGAGAGATATGGAGGATATGATACAGAGTTACGCAACTACTCTGGAAAGCAATTTTGTTATAGCCTCCGCAGTATACGAAAAAGAGAATAGTATCGTCATTGGTGTCGCTTTGTTCAAGTCAGATGATAAGTCGATGACAACTAAAACACGTGGTTTTGGAGGGCATATAAAATATGCAGGTGAATGGGCTGCTAATGTCGGGTTAAATCTCTTGCGAGACTATGATTTGTAAAAACTTTCCTTGCTAGGTCTCTAGCCAGAGAGTATATAAGTAGCCAAGCCAGTGTTAGTTAACCACATTGTTACACCGGTCGACAATATCAAACCGAGACCAAATCCTGCTAGTACATCAGATAAATAATGTAGTCCCATAGAAATTCTGGCGAGAGCCATTAACGGCGAGTAAATAATCATAGTTACTCGAATCCAATCTGGTCCCAACCATAGAATCATTCCTAGTAGAACTCCAGCTCTCGCAGCATGTCCAGATGGAAATGAGTTTGGGTCAGTCCTGCGGTAAAAGTTTCCCCAATCACCAGAGGGGCGCTGCCGTCTGACAGCATACTTAAGCGTCATAACTAGCGTGGCTGTGACAAAAATAGCGATAAATAATATAAGAGCCCATTGCTTCCAATCAGGATTGCCCCACTGCCATATACAAGCTAGTCCTATTCCCCAAAACCAACTATCACCTGAATGTGCGAGAAATGAGAACGTTTTACGTAGCGCTCCAGGTTTTTCGGCGATACACAATTTACTTGTCCATCGTCTATCTGCATCCTGTAACAATTTGAATATGGTCATATTTTTGATCTCTGCTCTAGAATTTGTTTTGCAATGGCATATTGTTCTGGTTTGTCTACGTCCATACCCATTTCTGCATATGGTGTATCAACAAATATCCCATCCAGATCTAAACGGTTTCTTATGATTTTTTCAGCAGTAATAGTGGTCATTTGCCGCGTGATTAATAGTAACAAGGGCCAAATCCCCAGAAGTCTAGCCTGTTTCATCACATTTTTTCTTGCAGCACTGATTTTTTTGAATGCCGGGTGCACGTCGGTGGCAATATTTGGGTTGATGGCGCTCACATCGCCACCAGTTACAATTTTACCTTTTAGCTTTGTGTAAGTTCTACGAGATGTAGGGAATCTTGCCTCCATGACATCTTGTTCAATAATTTGGTAGTACAATTCGTGCCGACTCACCCGCACCTGATTAATAAACCAATCTATCATTGGTGTCTCGATTAATGGTAAATCTGCGCTGACCCAAAGAGTTTGAGTAGAATTAGGGTTCAATTTGAGTGCAAGTCTACAACCTGAGCGGGCATTATCAAAAATGGTTTCATTGCTCTGGAGATAGTGTATAGTCTTTGAACCACAATTTAGATTATGTTTCTCTTCTAGACCTATGATTATGATATTTTCTATTTGTTCTGATCCTGCAATGGCATCTAGTGTCCACTGAATCATAGGCTTTCCAGCTATCGATAACAAAGCTTTGGTTTTTCCTTCAGGTATTAGTTCGGCGAGAGGATCATTTGATCTTATATGTCCACCTGCACCAATAATTGCATCCATATTATTACAAAAATATCACTTGTTCAGTTCTTGAATATGAGGCTCAAATCCTATTTGGTCAATTAGAGCATTGAGTTCATTAGTATTTAATTTGCGGCCTTTATTAGCTATAGCTACTAGCGCTGCTTCCATCATGTTTGTTCCGAACGAACGACCCTCAAGTATAGGTGTAGTGGTGACTAGGTAGCGTATACCTCTATCTTTGAAAAGTTGTACGTCTTCTGCCGTTGTAGTATTTGTAACCACTATTTTTTCTGCTAAGTTGTCAGGCATTGAACCTTTAATGAAATGACAGTCGCCGGCTAGTACGGTGGCCCATTCATACCATTTTTGGTGTTTGGGTACAATAACATCTTGATTATCTCCAGTAGGATATAACATTGAAAAAGGCATGCGACCTACAATTGGCATTATCAACGCAGCCACACGTTTGAGAGCAGATATGGAACGAATTGGAATCGGAAGGCCAAGTGAGAACATTAGGTCTCCGAACACACAATCATAATTCTCGTTTGCGAATCCCATGGACATTCCCCAGCGGTCAGATCCTGCAGTAAATAAAACTTTACGAGCTTGAATTTCATTACCTATATTGTTTTCAACAAATTTAGCTGTTCGATTCTCCAAAGTACTTTTTAGTCCAACTCCATCCACAACAGGAGTTTTTTGTATGTATCTGATCATGGGTGCTACAGAGTGAAGTGGATACCAGTTATTTTCTATTTGTATGCCGAGATCAGCGCCACCGACTCCAAATGCATCTACCTTACCATCTAGTTCGCGGTACAAGTTCGCTGCTTTCTCCATGTCACCATCAGTGCCAATACGCTCGATAATAATTTGTTCATCAAGCAATTTAATTTCCACACGTTTGTCTCTTCGAGATGAGCCTATACTCACACTAACTGCATGTTTCATGTTTGTCCCCTTGTTAGTAACATCAATAGTGTACCTTGCTGATAGTTTTGGGTCAACGACTAGCAATACAATTGTATAGAAACAGAGATTTGGTGCTTGCAGAATTGATTATTTTGTAACGAATGGATAATCCTTTTTTGAAGCAAATATTTGCCAAAGTGTCGGTAGCCAAGCACGCCAGTTCACAGTAGCTACACCAGATATTACCAGCACTCCTCCTACGACAATTATCCAGTCAAGAATCTCATCTAAGGCTAAAACTCCTAGTGTTACAGCGGTAATCGGGATTAAATATGTTACTAAAGTTGCCCGGGTTGGACCCCAGGAATGAATGAGACCAAACATTAACGGGTAGGCTAGAGTGGTACCAATTAGTCCTAGCCATACAATTGCAAACCATGTCATAGGAATATTTGGAAACGTAATTGGAGTTTCCACAAAAAAAGTTATGATCCAAATAATGATCGTGGCGGATGATAAAGCATAGGTAGTAACTACCATCGGATTTTGGTTTTGAAGAAAACGGCGGTTATATACTGAGCTTATAGAGTAGCAAAATGTTGCTCCAATAACAGCTACTTGACCCCAAAGATTGAATTGCATTTTTCCTATATCTAAATCGCGTGAAAGTAATAAGACAACTCCGGAAAAACCGAGTAGCAGTCCAAAGGCTTTTGGTAGGGTGATTTTGTCGTCCTTGAGGAAGCGATGAGAGAGTAGTATTGTGAATAGTGGAACCGTTGCAGTCAGCAGTCCAGTCAGACCTGAATCTATGCGTGTTTCCCCCCATGAAATTAGTGAAAAGGGTATTGCTGTGTTGGTAGTGCCTATAATTGTCATACGACCAACAATGTTTTTCGGTATGCTCATCGGTGTTTTACTAATTAGCAGCCATAGCCAGCACACTGTGGATGCAAGGGTGATCCGCAATGCTACTAGAGTAAGAGGACCGATTTCGATGAGTGCAATTTTGATCCAGTAATATGAAGTCCCCCAACAGAAGGATCCAAGCACAATGAATCTTATCCAGTTGCTGATTGTTGTTTTGTGTTGCATTGTCGTTGAGTATACCTTGAGATACAATAAACGGTAGATTTTTATAAATGTCATTAGAAATGATATAGGCTATCAATATGCTAACAGTAATCATATTGACTCTCAACGAAGAGACCACACTTCCTCAATGTTTAGACTCTTTGTCATGGTCTGAGGATAAATTGGTTTTTGATTCTGGCAGCACTGATCGTACATGTGACATTGCTAGAGAGTACGGTGCTAGAGTTGTGCAAAGGTCTTTTGACAATTATGCGGCTCAACGTAATGCGGCTCTTTGTGAGACTGAGTCAGAATGGGTTTTATTTATAGATGCAGATGAAACAGTTGGCAGCGAACTTGTAAATGAGATTCATGTTGCTATTCAACATCAGCATCAAGTAGGATGGATGATACCAAGGCATAATTATATTTTTGGGAAACTTATTCTGAATGCTGGTTGGTATCCTGATTATCAGCTTAGGTTGTTCAAGCGGGAGTTAGGTTCCTATTTTGTTGATAGGCATGTACATGAATTACTTGACCTCAAAGGACCGCTTGGAAAGCTGCATAATCCCATCATCCACGAGAATTATGTAGATGTATCTGAATTCATCAGTAAGCAGCGTACCTACGCCAAGCATGAGGCTAATATGCTTCATAACCAGGGTGTAGTGCCACGTGTTCATAATTATTGGCTTCAGCCCATCAGGCAATTCTTGTGGCGTTATATAACTCTTGCAGGTTGGCGGTCTGGATACCATGGGTTACTCTTATCTGTTCTGATGGCTTATTCACAATATATGGTATATAAACAGTTGTCTATTTTAGGGGATTCTGACATTGAATCTTCCTGATTTAGGCACAATTTGGGTGGAAACTTGCTGCAGTATGTCTTATCAGCCGGAATTTATTAATTAGTATGCAAACGGTACTGCATCTTCCCGTTCTGGTTCTTAATGCGAATTATGAACCTCTTAATGTATCGAGTGTCAGGCGTGCTATTGGTCTGATGATCTGTGGTAAGGCTGAATTGGTATTGAACGGGCGGGGTGTGATCCGAACATTTACGAGGTCGTATCAGTGTCCTTCGATTATTAGGTTAAGTAGAATGATCAAACGGCCTCGTCCTAAGATAAAATTGAGCAAGAATGAGGTTTTTCGGCGTGATGAATATACTTGTCAATACTGCGGACATCGAAACAAACAACTAACTATTGACCACGTTATACCTAAGCGTAGAGGGGGAAATCATACATGGCGCAATATTGTGACCGCATGTGCACCGTGCAATCTTCGGAAGGGTGGTAAATTGCCAGTTAGAGCTCGTATGCAGTTAATGAGGCAGCCTTTTGAACCTAGGCCAACTGCTTCTTACAGGTTTGCTGGTTATGTGGATGTGCATGCTGAGTGGCAGCCATTTATTGAGGGTTGGTAATCAACTGTTGAATTGCCTAACCTATACATCCAGTCTTGATAGTTTCTACGAGCGAATACAACCCGCCTGAAACTGACCCATAGGCACCCAATATCATTGGAGAATGGCATTCTAACGCTGCCTGGGTAAATTCTCTGAGTTTATCATTCCTGATTTGTCTGATCTGAAACAAATCAGAAGCATATCTGTCAGAATTCGTGGGCCAAACTCCAAGATGGGCCATATATACGCGCGAATCTACAAAGCCCACATTAACCATTTCATCTAATTTATCAAATAGTACATTCGCGCCTAGGATGTCTATATAGTGTCCGAGGAGGGATTGGACAGTTCCACCTCCCCAACGACCCCTTGAAGTCATTCCTCGTTCCTCAGAAAATACACGTGTCCACACTTCTAAATTAGATTGCATCATTTGCCATAGGTAAGGGGATACTCTGCCAATTAATGCAACGTGATTTCCAGGTGTATTTAGTGCTTTTGCCGCCTTTTCCCAGCGTACAAGAGGTTCATGTGGAAGGTTTTTTGTCAGAAAGGATCTCATATCTGAAGGCGTGTCTGGGTGCCATCTCATCGCCACCAAATCAGTCGGAGTATCTATATCTAATTGTGTGCCCGCCGATGGTGGTAAAGCTTCAACAACGAATCCACCCTTGTTTTGGAGCACCCAACCTAGCATGTTATCACGAGGAAGTAACTTTGTTAGCATAGGTAGTACAGATCCATCTGTAATGCCTAACCAATCGCTGGAATGAAAATTATTTGTTATGGCATATTTACCTTGTGCTTTTATGACTTTGTCTATAATTTCTTCAAGAACTTCGATTTTAAGTAGTGGCATACTGCCTCCACCAATATATAGTACATGTTTTAAGTTGTGTTTTCGTACTATTTCACCAATGCGACGCCCAAAATGAAAAGAATGATCGGAAGGATCTATTTCCCATATTATATTTTTAGTTGAATTCTTGAAACATGCGTCTTTTTCCCATATTGATTTCTCTTGTTTGGGAACTGCTACTATTATGTTTTTTATTTTATCAATTTGAGTGAGCTGTTGAACGGTGTGTATAGCAGCTTTGCGACGTGCATTATGGACCAGTGCTTCAGCATTACTGGCGCCACTTTTGCCCAGCATGATCAGCGCTGTAATATTTCCAGACATATTCCAATATCAATTATTTGATTGTTTGTTAAGAACGAACACATTCCCGTTCGCTGTACGACTAGGGATTGTTATGTATTGATTGAACTGATTTGGCAACTTTGAGTCAACATTGGTTTGTTGTTCTGAAATAGTTGTGTTAGTACAGAAAATCTATTAACTCTTATGATCCATTGTTCAATGACTCCATAAGGTTGGTAAACATATCGCCTATTGCGGGACCCAGTAGTGCTAAAATGACAATTACCACAACCGCTACTAACACTAAAATCAAGACGTACTCTACTAATCCCTGTCCCTGTTCATCTTTAGATGGTGGCATATGTGTAGATCTCCTTGCATTTCTTATCTTTTAGGTATCAAGCTACAGTATATATACGATTTAGCGCCTATGCAAGTCAATTGTAAATACTAGTAACATGGCAGTCATATTTTGTCTAGCAATATGCTTACGATTCTTTGGGCAGCATTGCCATCACCGAAAGGATTGACCGTTTTAACCATTTCTTTGTAAGAAGACTTGTTGTCTAATAGCAATGTCGCAGATCTCACAATCTTATTTGTATCTGTACCTACCATTAGAGCTGTTCCTTGTTCTACAGCTTCTGTACGTTCAGTAACCTTTCTCAGAACAAGGACAGGAATTCCTAAACCGGGCGCCTCTTCTTGAATACCACCTGAGTCTGTTAATATAAGGTAGGACTGTTTCATCAGATGCGCAAAGGTGAGGTAGTCTAATGGTTCAATAACACTAATATTTTTTTGATTTAGTAACAATTCCTTTATTGGCTTATTTATGTTGGGATTTGGATGAACTGGGTACACTATATGCGTATCGTCGCGTTTTGCTAATTGCAACAGTGCTGCAATGATTCTTTGTAAAGGCTCACCAAAATTTTCGCGACGGTGGGCAGTAACCAGTATCAGGCGCTTGTGATCTGGAATATTCCCTAAGATAGTTTGGCAAGAGGATGGTGCTGGCCGCGAAATAATGGTATTAAGCGTGTCAATTACTGTGTTTCCTGTAACGTGTATTGTATGTTCGGAAATACCTTCTCGTAACAAGGCCTTACGGGCTGTAAGTGTCGGTGCAAAATGCAAACTTGCTGCATGATCAGTAAGTACTCGGTTGATCTCCTCTGGGAAAGGGTTTTCTCGGTTATATGTGCGGAGGCCAGCTTCTACATGTCCTACAGGAATTTTTTCATAGGCAGCAGCTATAGTTGACGCTAAAACAGTAGTAGTATCTCCCTGTACTAGCAACCAGTCAGGTTTTGTGTCTACTAATATTGGTTGTATACCATTTAGTACTTGGGCAAACACATCTGTAGGAGTTTGGTTGTCAGACATTATGTCTAGGTCGTAGTCAGGCATAATGTCGAACATGCTTAGTACTTCGTCTAGCATTTCTCTATGCTGAGCAGTGATCAATACACGTGCATTTATGTCAGCTTTTTTCATGAGAGCTGTAACTATCGGAGACAGTTTGACTGCTTCTGGTCTAGTTCCTATGACCGTTAGGATATTCAAGATTTACCGCCCATATTGTCCGATTTAAGTTGGCCACATCCTGCCTTTATGTCTAACCCACGACGCACTCGAATTGTACAAGGTATACCGGATTCATCTAATTGTGACTTGAATATCATAGTAGCATCTTCATTGGAGTTGTTTCCATTAAATTGTTCTGTTGGATTCAATGGAATAACGTTCACATGACAATCAATATTATTTATCAATGCACAAAGATCTTGAGCATGTTCTTGAGAGTCGTTCACTCCGTCAATTAATGCCCATTCAAATGATATTCTGCGGTGTGTGATTGATGAGTACATACGACATGCTGCCATTAGTTCCTCGAGTGGGAAGCGTCGATTAATAGGCATAAGTTTGTTTCGTAAGTTGTCTGTTGCTGCATGCAAAGATACAGCAAGTCTTTCTCTTCTTCCTTCTTTGGCAAACCGTGTTATGGCTTTCGCATGCCCAGCTGTGGATACAGTCACTCGTCTGGCACCCATAGCCATACCAGTGTTGTCCTCGATGCGATTCAGTGCATCTATAGAATTCACATAATTGTGGAATGGTTCACCCATTCCCATTAATACTATGTTTGTCAACTTGTATCCAGTTGTACTGAATTTGCGAGACGCCCAGAGTACCTGTTCTACTATCTCTCCCACAGTAAGATGACGGTCGAAGCCCATCTGACCCGTTGCACAAAAGACACATCCTAGTGCACATCCTGACTGTGTTGAAATACAAACCGTACGACGTTTTCTGTAACTCATTAAAACTGTCTCAATTTGATTCCCATCAGGTAGACTAAAGAGTGCTTTGGTTGTGTGGTTGTCTTTAGACGCAAGTTCTTTGATTTGTGTCAGGTTACCTAATCGAAACTTATCGTGTAGTATTTTTCTTAAGCTAAGTGGTAACGTAGTAGCCTCTTGCAGAGTACCAATTTGTTTTTGGTAAATAGCATGCCACAATTGCTGGGTTCGATACTTAGGTTCACCCAAATCTTCCAATTGTTCTTGAAGTACGCTGACGCTCAAGTCAAGCAAGTTGATATTGGTATCCATGAACTGATTTAAACTGCAAGCAAGCCTGATGTGATGTCAGGGAGTCCTGTTAATACCAGATCTGGTTGCACAACACTTGCTTTTGACATCTCCAGTGTAGTCACACCAGTGAGCACCAGCAGTGTGGTTATGCCTGCACGCTGCGCGCCTAATATGTCTGTATCGAGTCTGTCACCGATCATGAGCGTGTCGGATGAGTTCGATTTTAGCCGCTGTAATGCCTGTTCATAAATTGGCGTCTCTGGTTTTCCAATCACTAAAGGGGAGATACCAGTGGCAGCTTTGACTGCAGCTAATATAGCGCCGTTGCCCACACCTATCCCATTTTCGGTAGGATATGTGGTATCAGGATTTGTGCCAATAAATTTAGCTCCTGCGCGTATGTTCATCACTGCAGTATTGAGTTTTTCCCAAGTTATCTTCTTGTCTATTCCTATTACTACATAATCAGGATCGTCTTCTGTGAGCACAAACTCATGATCTCTGATCGCATTTGTTATTCCATCACCGCCAATGACAAAAACTCGACTTCTCTTTGGTGCTATTTTGTACAGGTAAGAGCTTGTGGCTTGAGCAGAAGTTAGTATTTCTTCTGGATTTACGTGAACTCCCATGCGCTTTAGTTTGCTTATATATTGATCTACTGTACTACTTGAATTGTTTGTTGCAAGCACCATGCGGGTTTTGGTATTTCGTATAGTAGCAACAAATTCTTCCAAGCCTGGCAAGGCTGTATTACCACGCCATAGAACACCATCCATATCTATAATTAAGTTGCGGTAGTTTGATATTTTCATGTGGACAATTATCTGTTTAGAAGATTAATTGTAATGGGGCGACCATAGAGTCGCCCCATGTTGCTGCAACAAATGAGTTCTCTTTTCAATATTATTTATTTGCAGCTTTATCTGATTTTTTCTTAGTCTTCTTGCTTTTAGGCTCATCACTATCCGTGTCTTTGTCTGTGTTTTGTTCAATAACTCCATCAATCAATCCGTACTCTACGGCCTGATTAGCCGTCATCCAATAATCACGGTCTGTGTCACGTTCAATCATTTTTATTTTTTGTCCTGTGTGTTTGGCTAAGATATCGTTTAGTCGGCTCCTGAGTCTTAGGATTTCTTTGGCTTGAATCTCGATATCGCGTGCTTGTCCTTCGGCGCCACCTAGCGGTTGATGCAAATGTATGGTTGCATTAGGAAGTGCATAACGTTGACCAGGTGTTCCGGCTGTAAGCAGTACTGTTCCGAACGAAGCAGTTACTCCGACGGCATATGTGGCTATGGGTGCGTTGACAAGCCGCATGGTGTCATAAACCGCTAATCCAGAGTAAATCATGCCTCCAGGACTGTTGATATACATATTAATCTGTTTGTCCGGATCTTGTTGGTCTAGGTAAAGCAACTGCGCTACTATAAGGTTGGCCACTTGGTCATTTATGCCTGTGCCGACAAATATAATACGTTCTTTTAACAACAAAGAATAAATGTCGTATGCTCTTTCACCTCGACCTGTGGATTCTATTACCATTGGTATAAGGTTTGTGTTCATTGGATTTCCTTTTTTGTATCGAAATACTATGTTATTACATAGTAGTATGCACTAGGATGATTAACTTATTGTTTGCGCATTGTAAAAAAATTATCTATCTAGCTGTCTTCATCTTCCTTATCTGTTTCTACAATTAATTGGTCCTCTGCCGAGGCAGAGTTTTCGAGGGTTCCTGTATCGTGTTCTTCTGCCTCAATTGAGTCACCTTTTGCAATGTTCTGTAACCTGTTTAGGGCCTTATCTGAAATGAGATCTAGTTCCAAAGAGCGCCGGCCACTATCTTTGCGTAGCATTTCTCGGACTTTATCGGCTGACTCACCGAATGGTAGGGATGTTTTTTCTATCGCTTCTTCTATTTCAACATCATCTACTTCTATTTTCTCAATCTTTACAATTTCTGACAGCATCAATGAGCTATGCAACTGTTTTGTGGCTTCGGGTGTAAGTGCTTCTACAAACTCTGCTTCAGTTTGACTTTCTATTTTTAGGTAGTCTTCTAACGTTATACCTTGTGACTTTAATCTTCTTTCCTGTTCTTGGGCAAGCTCTTTGATTCTTTCTTGGAGCATAATTGAAGGATAAGAAATTGTGCATTTCTTCAAAATCTCTTCTACTACAGCACTCCTGTATTCTCTATCTTGTTGCGTGATTGCGGAATTTTCTAGCTGCTTACGCACAGCTATTCGTAAATCCAGCAAAGTCTTATATTCTTCTGAGACCAATTCAGCAAAACCATCATTCAGTTCAGGCAAGGTTCTGCTTTTGCAGCTTGTACAGGTCACGTTCCATGATACAGTTTTTCCTGCTAAATTTTGGTTATCGTACTCGCTAGAGAATGTTATTTCGAATTCCCGTGACTCGTCAATGCTCATTCCCTCAAGTTCTTGCGTGAATCCGGCCATAGGCCATTCGGACTCGGATTCTAAGAGCACATCGAAGTTTGTTTCATCAACAAGAACATTTTCTTCTTCATTATCATCATCCAGTATCCCTCGCGCATCGATAGTAATTACATCGCCTAACTGGGAAGGACGGTCAATTGGTTCTAGTAAGGCGTGTTCAGAACGGAGATGTTCCATTGATTCAGAAACTGCCTCATCAGATATTTCTACAGTTTCATAGGGCACTCGTACCGATTTATAATCACCCAAATCTACTTTAGGAGGCAGAGGCACCTTAAAAGTAAGCACTGGATTATCCTCAATTTTTACATCGACTAGATTACCGGGTGCGAAAGGATCTAGATCGCTTTGTTCCAATGCTTCTTTGTAAACTTGCTGTCCTAATTCTTCAATGGCATTTTCGGTAACAGTATCATCACCAACGTGCTGTAGTATCACACTGTAGGGTGCTTTCCCTTTGCGAAACCCTGGAATATTTATTCTTCTTGCTAATTTACGTGCAGCTGCATTTTTGGCAGCTATCAGCCTACCGCTTTCCAGCTCCACAGTCATCTCAACTTCGCAGTTTTCTAGTTCATTTGTACTAATTTTCAATTGATCCACTTTGTAATCCTTGTACGGTTTTTCGTTAGTGGGGAAGGCGGGACTTGAACCCGCACGGGCTAAGCCCACGTGGTCCTAAACCACGCTCGTCTGCCAATTCCGACACTTCCCCGAACGCGCGCAATTATAGCATGGAGAATACAACTTGCTATATCTATTCAACATGTTAATTAGATTCGAGAAAAATGTCTATCGCTGTATCAAGTTGAGTATCTATGTTACTTTGACGGTCTTCGGGGCTAGATTGTACTTCAACGTCTGGATTAACTCCCTGTCCGTCAATGGAGTTGCCAAGTGGACCAGCCCATCTGGCAAAGGTAATGCGGACCGATCCACGATTGTCTGTAAGATTGATCCAGGTTTGAACTGTACCTTTTCCGTAAGTTGTTTCTCCTACAAGTGTGCCACGATTGTAATCTTTGACAGCACTTGCTACTATTTCAGATGCGCTTGCACTACCTTTATTAATTAATATGATCAGTGGAACTTCAGTCGCTAAGCCATCTCTCCCCGATCGATACTCTCGTTCTCGCCCATCTCCGAATGTTTCTCTCATGACTATTTGGTTTTTTATGAATTGGGATGTGACTGCAATACCTGCATCTAGAAATCCGCCCGGATTATTCCGCAGATCAAGAATTAACCCGTCTGGATGATCTGACATTAGGCTGCGTAGCTGACTACGCAGTTCTTTTTCAGTTCTGTCACCAAAACGATTTATTTTTACATATGCGATTCGGTTGTCTAGATTTTCTCCCTCAACCGAAGGGACAACGAAATTGTATCTAGTTATCTCAAGAACTAAGGGCTCTAATACACCTTCGCGCTTTAAGGTAATTTCTACAATAGTGCCAGCTGGGCCTCTCACTTTACCTATAACTTCAAATGGGTCGATACCAGAAACGTCTTTGCCGTCGATAGCTATAATGGTGTCGCCAGGAAGTATACCGGCTGCTTCTGCTGGAGATCCTGGAAGAGGGGCAATCACACGGAGGTATTCGCCACTTCTCGTGTCTACTTCAGCACCGATACCCTCAATTTCACCAGACATGTTTTCACTCATCATATCTTGCTCGACGGGAGTCATATAAGTGGTGTTATTGTCCCCGGTGGCTTTTAGCATACCCTTTATTGCACCTTGAACCAATTTTGTGGTGTCTAATGGCTGATCTACAAAATTCTCCTGTAACAATTCAAAAGATTCCCAAAAAGGCTTGAAGTATTCTTGCAGCTCTTGCGGAGTAGCGCCTGCTTCTTGATTGATTTCAACTTCATTTGCAGTACTTGTATATCTGGGGAAGGACACGCTGCTAGGCAAAATCTCGTGATAGTAAGCACCCGTGACAACTCCTCCAGCGAAAATGCTCGTGCTAACAAAAACTACTGTTATCGATATTAGAAAATTACGAAATATTCTTTCTTTCATAAGGTAAAAAATGCTCCAAGGCTTAACAATTCATTATCTATAATTAATTGACGTAAACGCGATATTCAAACTCGCGCGCTCCAAGTGGATAAACTTTATTCCCATCGTTTATTTCCTGATCGAAACTCACTTTAGTATGCAATATGTGTTCACCGCGAGGCCAATCAATCAGACCCGCTAGTAGGTAAAAACAATATTCTTGATTCGCTTGACCATCAGTTTGATAGAAGTCATTTTTTGAAACTGGTTCTTCATTCAAATAGAAGTTGACGGTGATATTACTCCAATTATTGTAAGCGATATTCTTGCTAGTGGCACACCAAGCGTACCACCAAATACTTTCCGTAGAATTATCCATAAGAATTGAGTAACTTCGTTTTAGTCCTGGTTCAGGTATCTCATAATTCGGCGGTTCCTCGGCAAGTTCTTCCAAGATCGGAGTATTTTCCTGAGCAGCTGTGAGGGTCAATGATGGTGCGAGTAAGCGTGGAGATCCTAAGGGAACGATTCCAGCTACTAATGGCTTTCTTAGAAAATTAATGGCTTCTTGTAAAACTAAATCTCTGTTTTCCAAAACGTTCGCTTCAGTGATTGGTATAAATTGGTCGGGTACTACTCCTGTTCCTTCTACAATTATATTGTTCTGCATATCCTGATCCATGCCAGTGGGAATTTGGAAAGACAAATCGCCAGGGAGTGTATATTGCCCGCGACCTACCTCACCCATAATTCCATTGCTAGGATACTGACCTAATACAGTAACTTGTGGGAGTTGACTAAACACCCAAGCTACGTTTTCGCATGCACTTGCGCAAGCAGGTCCTACAAGTATCGCTACTCTTCCTTCATACAGTAGGTTTTCGTCAGGTTCTATACTGTCTGGTGGACCATAAGTGTCAAAACGTCCCAATTTTTCGCTGTAATAATATCCGCGCATGACTTCAATTTCGGTCGGAGTAAAGAAAGATGCTAAGCTAGTACCCATAGGTGATCCGCCAAGGTTATGTCTTAAATCAATTATTACACCCGGAGATTCGTTGTCATTAAATAATTGTACTGCTCTTCTAAACAAACGAAACGTCAAATTAAGATCGTCAGATAAAGACCAGATGCGAATATATCCAATCCCATTATCATCAATGATCTCATACTCGATAGGTGGTGCGTTGCGATCAAAATCGGCGTATAGCGATGTAGCAGCAAGACTATTTCTCTCGGAACGTAATACGATAGACTCCTGTTTCTCGATTCCTGTAGAATCTTTCCATTGTATTGTAGCTGTCTCGCCCACCTCTCCTCTAGTAATATACCGATATCTTTCTAGCTTCAGAATATGGTCAGTGGAAAAGGGACCATTTAGTGGAGTAACACTTTTTAGTGCTTTTCTTATCGGAACATTATTGTAGGAAATAACTTGGTCTCCTTGTTTTAGCCCAGCTTCTGCAGCACTTCCACTGTCGTCAACATAGCTGACCAACACTCGTCCGTCACTCAGCTCGGTCATTCCTAGTCCCAAACCACCTCCAGCTTCTTTCTGAAATAACCCACCATCATTTCCTCCCAGACCTATATGCCCATCTGGTATGCTCCATGCGAAGTTACGCATAGCAATGTACCATAGCTGAGGATCTGATAATGCTTCTGCGTTAGCTACTTGCGGTGCAAATCTATCATATAGGTTTTGCCAGTCAATACTTTTTAGCTCGGTAAAAGGATATTCAATCGAAGCCTTAGACCATAAAGCATTAAAAGCTTCCGTATAACTCAAATCTGATAAGTCATTAATTGCAACATCTCCTTCGTATAGGATGATTTCAGAAATTTGTTCTTTTGTGAATGTGAATGGGTTGCTATCGAGGTTGACAATAGTATATCCTTCTTCAATGTATTTTGTAGGATCATCATCTGTAAAAAGAAGCTTGTCTGGACCAAAATCAGACGGGAATGCCTGTTTGTTGTCTGGAGCCCATACTATGAGTTTGCCTCCCATGATTTCATCTCGATTCTCACTGTCGATACGTGCAGATGTCCAAACAGTTGACCAACCTCGAAACTCATCCTTGCCTAAAAAAGGGTCACCAATAGTATTTGCTTGTACTGCAACCGCAAAAATTCGTACGCCGGTGTCGTCCTGCGAGTTGTTATCAACATCGACAAGGACACCTGGAGGCAATGATGGTAGATGGAGCACATAATCCCAAGTGTTTTCTCCGCTGGGAGTTAGAGGGCCTAAAACTTGATCCTGTGGTGGGATGATAAAATCGAAGTCACGTTTAACGAAGCCGGTCTCATCCTCTAGCATCACATAGGGCTCCACAAGATAGTTTTCAAATAGAGGAAATGTGATCTTAGCACTGCCCACAATAGTTACTGGTTCATTAGGGTTTTTTGTGTCAATGGTCGGAATAGGTGTGTTTTCGATAGCTACTACTTTATCAATATTAGGGGTTGGTGAAACACTCACGATGATTGGTTTAGCTATTTCCGTGTCAGTTGTCTCATCCGGTAACTTTTGGTTTGGCGAAGTGGAACTGATTGGCAGTATGCAACCAGCTGTAATTGATACAAATGTAACCAGTGCAATTAGTCGCACTGTATAGATTTTAGATAGTGTAACATGTGTCAGGCTAGTCATCTTGCCTCCAGACCTTTATGTTCTCACTTGAAGGTAGTGGGATTTTGCGACCATACAATAAGTGCCAGATTACGTACATTATTATTCCGCACAGTAACCCCATCCTTAATTCAGGAATCTGCATACGCCATTGCGAAAGTCTATACATTAGTGAGCATACTGGTATTACTAGAAATATCAGAGAAATCCATCTAGCTTTCTTTTCTACTCGAAAGAACAAAAATAGAATAGCAAGAGTTGCTAAGGTAAGTAGGAACACAATGTTCCACTGAAGTAGAGATAAAGAGTTTGTTAGCATAATTGCCCGTGATTATACCGCGCTGGATTATATCCGCGTGTAATCTATTCTTAGTGATTTGTATCGAAAATGATACAATCCATCTGTGGCGATAGAAATATTGAAAGCTTCTGTAATATCAAAAATATCAGCTGGAGAAGTTGTAGAAAGACCTGCTTCGGTAGTGAAAGAGCTCTTAGAAAATTCACTTGATGCTGGTGCTCGAAGTGTGGAGATAGATATTTTAGACAGCGGGCTTGGTCAGATAAAAGTTGCAGATGATGGGAGTGGTATTTCTGCTAGCGAAGTGGAATTGGTGTTTGCTAGGCATGCGACTTCGAAACTTAATTCTGAGGCAGATTTGGAAAATATCAAAACACTAGGTTTCCGTGGTGAGGCCCTTGCTTCCATTGCTGCAGTAAGTCGAGTTGAATTAGTTACAAGATTTTCAAGCGAGGATACCGGCGTCCGTTTGAGTTTGGTGGACGGAAAATTAAAAAACAGAGTAAGTGTTGGAGTGCCACCAGGGACTATCATTCAAGTTGATAATCTCTTCTACAATGTTCCACCAAGGTTGAAGTTTTTGAAATCAGGATCTACAGAGCGAAGTCTTATAAAGAGGATTGTCTCTAGGTATGCTATGGCTTATCCTGATATTCGTTTCAGTTTCATGTCTGACAATAGAAAAGGATTTCAAACATATGGCAATGGCAACTTGTTGGATGTTATCACATCTGTATATGGAGTGGATGCTGCAGGAAAAATGGTCGACATTTCTGACGTAGAGCAAAATGAAATTATTGTAGGGGGGCTAGTTAGCATTCCTGAGTTGAGCAGATCCAACCGTCAAGAAATTACCTTTTTTATAAATGGAAGACATGTGTATGATGCACAATTAAATTTTGCTGTGATGCGAGCTTATCACACAATGTTAATGACTGGTCGGTATCCAATTGTAGTCATATCTTTAGTTATCCCACCATCAAAAATTGATGTTAATGTGCACCCAACAAAATCAGAAGTACGCTTTGTAGACAAGAATATCGTATTCCGCGCAGTGGAAAAAGCAGTTCGGCGTACATTGTTAGATTACGTTTCTAAATCGAACATGATTAAGTCAACAGTAGTTGGTGAAACATTGTCTCAAAGATCTAGTTGGTCAGAGTTAGATTCTAGCAACAAAAACTATGAATATCCGGTTCCAGAAGATGGATTAATAAATAGCCGACTGTCTGGCATGGAGATGCCTGTACTTCGAGTTATTGGACAAACCAATGCTGCATTTATCGTTGCTGAGGGACCAGATGGTGTTTATATGATTGATCAGCATGCTGCACATGAGAGAATCCTCTATGAGGAATATGTCGATGCTGCAAAAATGGACAAACTTAGATCCCAAATGTTGTTGCAAGCCTTTACTCTACAGTTATCTGCTGAAGATTCAGAGATACTAAGCAACAATTTGGATAAACTGACAACTTTAGGTTTTGATATTGATGCTTTCGGTAATGACAGTTTTATTGTTCGGGCAGTACCTGCTATAGTAGATTCGTCCGACATTGAACAAGTTCTAATGAGCATAGTAAAGTTTCGAGGTGATGATTTACATGGGGTTCCAAAGTGGTCTGAAGATCAAATAATAAAGCGAGTCTGTAGGCTAGTTGCAGTTCGGGCAGGCAAGGTTCTTTCATATGATGAGCAAGTAGCTTTGTTGCGTAATTTGGAGGGTTGTAAATCTCCTGGCACTTGTCCACATGGAAGGCCGACTATGATTAACTTTAGCCTGGGCTCCATCAGAAGTCAATTTGGGCGGTAAGGATAACAAGGTAAGAAGGACCTAAGCTAAACAATGAACGCAATTTGGTTAGAAAACGGCGATTTGTATATTCGAGATGATCTTCCAGTCCCTGTGCCGCTGCAAAATGAGGTTTTAATACGTGTCCTAAGAGCAGGAATATGTAATACGGATCTTAGCCTTATGCGTGGCTATTATGCATTTTCTGGTGTGCTAGGTCATGAGTTCGTTGGACTGGTACATGAAGGTCCTGACGAATTGATTGGTCAACATGTAGTTGGAGAAATCAATGTAATTTGTGGTAAGTGTACAAATTGTTTAAATAATAGACGTACTCATTGTATCAATCGAACTGTATTGGGTATTCAAAATCGTGATGGTGCTTTCGCTGAATTTATGACTTTACCTCTCGAAAATTTACATATTGTACCTCCTACATTATCGATAGATCACGCTACATTTACTGAGCCTTTAGCAGCTGCGCTTCAAATACAATCGCAACTTAAAATAGATAACAATGATTGTGTTATGGTACTGGGTGCCGGTAAATTGGGACAATTGATTGCTAGATCTTTAGCGTTGACGGGATGTGAGTTGTATGTATTTGACCGTAATCCAACTAGCTTGCATTTGCTATCCAATAAAGGTATAAAGACTGGTGGTGTAGATGAAATACCTAAAGGTATGTTTGACATTTCAGTTGAGTGTACAGGTAGTCCTAATGGATTTGATATCGCTTGTCGTTCTTTGCGACCGCAAGGCACTTTGGTGATGAAAAGCACATATGCTAGCAATTTGACTCTAGATGTTTCGGCTCTGGTCGTAGACGAAATAACATTAATCGGTTCGCGGTGTGGACCATTCGATTTGGCGTTGGATATGTTAATTAACAAGCAAGTAGAGGTGGAGGATCTAATTCATGCTCGATATCCTTTAAGCGGCGGATTAGATGCTTTTGCATTAGCTAAGCAGTCTGGTGTATTAAAGGTGCTTTTGGATATCTAAGGTAGCTATGGTTGTTATTGATGACTTATTATGTATCTAGAATGCGATTCGCATGAAATCAAATGTTAGATTTACAGGACCCTTGAATTGTCTTTGCGCTGACGCAATTAGTTTTGAGGGTTGTGCTCTGTGTACATCATAATGTATCAAATACAGAGAACCTACTTTAGCTAGACAAGCTACTTCACCAGCTTGGCGGGCACTGCTATGTCCGGGAGACTCGCCTGTGGCCTCATGAATTAATATGTCAGCTCTAGAAACTAAATTGATTATTCCATTATCAGGTTCAGTATCCGCAGAATAACCAAGAACACGATCATTGATTTTGTTTTTGATTCTAAGACCGATTACCGGCACCATGTGATTGCCTGGAGAAGATTGTATCGAAAATTCGTCGTTGGTTAACACTGATGCTTGCCTTGCTTTTGGTACGCGATGGAACTCTACAGGAAAAAAGTCAGGCCATTGATCCCATTCGTAAGCTTGCATCAATTTCATCAAGTTGTCTAGACAGTGTGCCAGGCCATGTATATGTAATGGCTTCCTTCTACCTAGAAGCCACATATTCATTAGCATTAGCGGTGCTCCGCTTATATGGTCAGGATGAAAATGAGTTAGTATCAGATCTGTAATGGAATCGTATGATATATTAGCTTGCTCCAGACGTACTGTTGGATTGGATCCACAATCAATTAATATCCCTGTTTTATTTCCTTGAATTACAAAATGCGTTACCTCATGTGTCGAGTTTGGTATCGCATAGGCGCATCCAAGTATAGTAATTGTTGCCATACTAATTCCTAGTTAGATGTTCTAATCATACAGAATTATTATCAAGATCTTATAAGTATACGTGTAATTCACAATAATATATGTTGTTGTAGTAACCGAGCTGTCCATACTTCATACCGCAAGTATATTGAGATTACTATAATTTTTGGTATATATTCAACATTTGTCTAGATGCTATAATCCAACTGGTGGGGCCTACCAATCTTTATAGGTCTTGACCTGTATAGCTTGAAGTACGTACGTATGAACTCGACTTTGATATCTTGCCAATGATTTTCTCTCCGCAGTTACATTTGCCAGAATGGTGGCCCGGTACTCTTGTTTTGTGTGCCGGTATTATGGCGATTGGATTTAGTTTGTACCGCAGACGCTCTAGTTTTGTGAGTATGAGTGCTCGTGCTCTTCGGGTATTCCTGCTACTTATATTTTTGTCTGTAACTGTGGCTGTTATACCTCAATTTTCTATTGCCCAAGGATACAAATTGCTGAATTTCGGTGTACTCGGAGCTGTTAATGTGACACCCTTAGCATATGTACCAATAGTTCTTGCCGCCGGTTGGTGGGGATATGGATGCGCGATTTTACTAGGACTGACCGGTAGTTTAGCTCATTCCCTTTGGCATGGTTTGTACTTGTTCACTGTTTTGGAATGGGCTATGGTAGCAGTTATAGTAACTTTCTTGATGCGACAGGATTACATTGGGAAATTACCTATGATCACCCGTAATCCGCTTCCGGCTGCCCTGGTAACGGCCTCTCTTCTATGGCCTCTGCAACTTGCCTATCTAATCTTAGATACTGGCCCAAAGGGTTTGGCTCAACCAGATTTGCTTGCGGCTGTCTGGGCAGGTGGAGCACCTTCATTGTTTAGCAATCTTTTCTTTGCTGGTATTGTTGGCGAACTTGCTCGTAGGATTGCTCCCTATCGCTGGTTCAATCGTACTCCTCGCAGAATACCGCCTTACGCAACAAATCTTAATCGGCGTTTGTTATTTGCACTATTACCAATGACCATCTTTGGTATTGCTTTACTTTCTTGGGCGAACACGCGAATAGTATCAAATGCAGCCACTGAATTAGTCGTTGATCAAATGACACGTGATGCTAAAAATGCTGCGGATGTTGTACCATTTTTTATCCGTACTGGTGAGAGATTGGTATTGGATTTGTCCAGTGACCCAAGTTTATATGGACAAGACATGACGGATCTAACAAAGCATTTGTCACAGGGCATTAGTACGATACCTTATTTCAATCAATTAGTATTCTTTGACACATATGGTAGGCCGGTGACAGGATATCCTGAAAATGATGTGAGTTTGCTTGAATTAACTGCTGGAGAGATTGTTGCGGTACAAAATGGTTTGCAAGAACGTCAATTAGGTCATGAGCTTGTATTCCCAAACCAGAAAGATGCGCCTGTACTAGTATCATTTGTATCTCCAGTTGTTGAACCAGACACTGATGTGTTGATTGGAGTGCTGCTTGGTCGAGCTAATGTAGTGACTAGCCCTCTTATGATTCCTGCGATAAAGAGCTTGCAGGGTCTACTTGTTGGTTCAGGTATAGGGTTCATCACTGATGGCCAAGACCGTATTATTTATCATCCTGACCCTAATTTGGTGCAAAACGTGTGGCAACCCGATTTCAGCGCCGAGACACTTAGGACATCCTCATCTAACGGTATAGCATATAGTGACCGTGATGACGATGGATTAAGAAGATTGATATATTATTTGCCTGTTCAAGACTATCCTTGGAAGATAGTGATTGAGGTACCTTTTTCCTCAGTATTAGTGCAGACTACAGAAATTTTAGGTCCGCTTACGCTTTTACTATTGGCTGTAGGAGCGATAGCAATTCTGTTTTTGTTGGCAATCAGCAGTCGAATGACTTTGCCGCTAGGATTATTAGCTGCTGCTACTGAAAAGATTACAGAGGGTAATCTGGCTGATCCAGTAGATATAGATGGTCCGGATGAGGTTGGTAGACTAGGTGAGGCGTTCGAACGCATGCGAACTCGTGTGCGTTCTCAGGTTGATGAGCTCAACATTTTATTAGAAGCTTCGCGTGCTGTGGCAGGGAGTCTAAAGCTAGATGAATGTCTTCCGCCAATATTAGATGGTGCCCTGAGTGTAACTGATGCTGTAGGAGCACGGTTGCTACTAAAGTCTTTTAATGGCAAGAAGAGTAATGTGCAAACTTATTCAGCCGGTTCTGCATCCGATGATATGAGTGTTTTTGATGATAATATATTTGAATTGGTCGAGCATGACAGTCAAATTATAGCTATAGAGAACGTATCGCGTGCTCGTGCAGTTCTTGATATTAGGCCTGGCAAACATTCTTTACAGGCCATATTAGCTTTACCAGTACAACATGAAACCAGTCTAATTGGAGTACTATGGTTGGGCTATAGTAATCCACACATTTTCTCTCGATCCGAATCAGATTTGTTGATGACTCTAGCTGGTCAAGCTGCAGTTGCTGTAGCCAATTCTAGGTTGTTCGAAGCTAGCGAGGGTGGTCGGCAGCAGCTTGATGCTATTTTGACGGCAACTCCTGATGCCATTATTGTTACAGATCCCAGGCTGCGTTTAGTTCTAGTGAACCCAGCTGCGGAGGACATTTTTGATTTGCAAGGTACGGAAATTGTTGGTAGGAGGATAAATGAAATTATTCATCAACCGCAGTTAGCTGTAGCACTTCATTCAAGTGATGAACGTACATCATCCCATGAGATAAAGCTTCCAGATGGTCGGACTTTTTCTGGATCAACATCTTCAATTGTCCGTCAGGATGGATCGATTATTGGGCGTTTAGCTGTACTGCGAGATGTAACGGAATTTAAGAATCTAGATCAGCAAAAGACAGATGCAATAGAAGCAGTTAGCAATGACTTAAAGGGCCCATTGGCTTTAATGCAAGGCTATTCTACTATGTTGCCAATGGTTGGGAAGCTTAACAATCGCCAAAACGAATTTGCTGAAAAAATCGCAGCTGGGGTTGAGCAGATGAGCAATTTGATTGAAGATGTGCTTGATTTGCATCGTATCGAATCTGATATAGGATCCAGTATGCAAGCTTTAGATATGGGAGAGATAGTTCAGGATCAGATAGAAGAAATCAAACCAGTTGCGGTATCCAGAGGCATACAGCTTGTATGTTCTGTGGAAAATAGTATCGAGGTTATTTCAGGCGATAAAAGTATGCTTCGTAGAGCTATCAGACATTTGTTGGACAATTCACTCCAGTACTCTTCTTCTGGCGGTACAGTACAAGTAAATGTACAGATGCTAAAGTCTGAAGTAGAAATATCCGTAGCGGATGATGGGATTGGTATATCACGAGCTGATCAGGATAGACTTTTCGAGAAGTTTTATCGTGTTTATGGTCAACAAGATACTGATTCGGTAGGGAGTGGTTTGGGTTTGTCATTTGTAAAATCAATTGCTGAACGTCATGGTGGACGAGTATGGCTTGAGAGTCAACTGGGCCAAGGCAGTACGTTCTATTTGGCACTTCCTACAAATATCAATGAATGATTCTAGGTAGATCCTGAAAAAAGTTATTTTTTATTTTAATATACCTTCTATAATTTATTTATATTTACAATAATTAATCGATGTGGTAGACTGTTGTCCTGCGAGCAGCATGATACTTCTCGCTTTCCGCTCCTAGTTATTATCATCCAGGATAATAAGGGGGTATATACCGAGGAAAGAGGTGAATTTACAGTGAGAAATTACGAAATTGCGGTCATATTAAGTCCAGATCTTGACGACAAATCCTTGCCTGATATGAAGGAAACTATTAAGGATTGGATATCGTCTTCTGGAGGAGAAATTGTTTTGACAGATGATAGAGGTCAGCGTAAGTTGGCATACCTGATAAAGAAAAAGAGAGAAGGATATTATATATCCTGGTATGCAAGCCTTTTGCCATCTGGCCCATCTGCAATAGAACAAAATATGCGTTTAAACGAGAATATATTACGATTTATGGTAATCAAATCGGATGTGCCTGTGCAAGTTGATGAAAAGTCGCTTCCGGTTGATGCTGACAGTAATGTAGCTGAACCAGTAGTATCAATTGAAACATCAGAAGAAATTACAGAAGGTAATGAAGGTACAGATGCATCAGCAGATCAGTCATTGGATGAAAAAAATGAAGGGGAGTCTGGATAATGGCATTTTACCGTGGTTCCAATAGGAATAGGTCATATAATAGGCGACCAAGTGTATGTCAATTTTGTGCCGATAAGGTTACTCAGTTGGACTATAAGAATCTGGATATTGTAGCCAGACAAATTGATCCAGAGGGTAAAATACGGCCGCGAAGGCGTACCGGCACCTGTGCACGTCATCAGCGTATGGTAGCTATTGCCGTAAAACGTGCAAGACATATGGCTCTACTAGCTTTTGATAAAGGCACTTGGATTTAGATATAACTCTTCTAATTCATATTAATAAAAATGGGTAGTAAAACGGGTCAAAGACCCGGGGAATTATCGCGACGGCGTGTGAGTCGGTCTGCTCGTGATCGCAAGCTTCGAACATGGCTGCTGTCTGCCACAGCGGGCGTTGCGGTAATGTTATTTGGATTGCTAGGATATGGTATTGTAGAAAAATACTGGATTATCCCGCAAAAGACTGTTGCCACTGTTGGTGAGCATGAAATTTCCCTTGAGTTATTACAGCAGCATACTCGCTATCGAAGGTCACAGATGTTAAATCAATATATCTCCTATTTAGATGTTCTTCAATATGCTGGAGAACAGCGAAACCAAGTCCAGGATTTGCTGGATCAGATTGATACAGAGCTAAAGAATCCAGTCGTGCTTACAAGAAGTATTATGGATGAATTGGTTAACATGTACTTAATTCTTGATGAATCGCGTACGCGAAACATAGTTCTCACTGAAGATGAAATTGAAACTGCTATAAAGATGTTTTTTGGTTATGACTCCAGTGCAACAGATTTATCTTCATCTATTAGAGAAACTGATGACATAATTAGTGCTACGCAGTCTGCAAACATTCAATCTCCGACTGCGACTCCATACACTATGGATGCATATAGGGAAAACTATAAGAATTATATGGATGAAATAGAAGTTGATACTGGAATGAGTGAAAGTACATTCAGATCGTTGTTCGCAAGTAAGCTTCGCACTGAAAAATTGCGTGGTGTCATAGGACAAGAGCAAGATTATCCAGAAGAGGAGCAAGTGCATGTCAAACATATATTGCTGTCTTTGGATAATCTAGATGCAGCGTCAAGTATACTTGCTCGTGCTTTAGAAGGCGAGGATTTTGATGAATTGGCCATGCAGTTCTCTGATGATGAGTCTAATGCTAATATTGGTGGAGACTTGGGTTGGATTGCTAGAGGTCAGATGGTGAATAGTTTTGAGCAAGTCATATTTGAAGCAGAAAAGGGAGTATTGGCTGAGTTGGTAGCCACACAGTTTGGGCTACACATAGTCAAAATTGTCGAACGGCAAGTGAGGTCTTTACCCTCGAGTATTGTTGAACAACGACGAATGCTCGCCTTCAACGAGTGGCTTTTAGGTGTGCGGTCGACTACTAATATAGATATTTTAGATTGGTGGGAACCTTATGCCCCTACAAACCCCACTTTGCAGGATATGTACGATAAAATTGCCGAATCAAAATAGCTCGAACAGGGCATTTATTGATATATTTGGTTTTGCTGTCCTTCGCACTGAATTGTCTATATAACTTCATCTGGCTTCAAGCTGATAACTTGACTTGAACTATCACTACTCATGTTAATACCATATACTGTATCAGCTACTTCCACAGTATGTCGATTATGAGTGATCAGGACAAATTGTGTGTTCTGACTAATTTCCCGTAAAATTGAACGAAAACGACCTACGTTACTCTCATCTAGCATTGCATCAACTTCGTCCAATAGTGCGAAAGGTGTTGGACTCACTCTAAGCAAAGCAAATACTAATGCACATGCAATTAATGCTCTTTCTCCGCCAGATAGAGCAGCTAGTCCTTGTTGGCGGCGCCCAGGCAGCTGTGCAATTATTTCTACGCCTGTATTGCTCAGGTCATTTTCGTCGTCAAGCTCCAGTCTACCACTACCTCCATCAAACAATCTCTTAAATGTTATCTCGAATTCTTTTGCAACAGCATCAAATGTGTTGCGGAATTCGCGTTGCATCAACTCGTCTAATTCGGATATTACTTGGCGGAGCTGATTTGATGCAGAATCAAGGTCTTCAATTTGTGAAGATAAGTGTTCGTGTCGATCCTTTACTTCGTCATATTCTTTCATTGCATCCGGATTGATTCCACCAATTCTGCGCATTTGTATGCGAAGTTGATTTATAGAATCGTCAATATCATCTGGGAGCTCAGACACATAATCTAAACGTTCGACTATTTGATTAAAGGGTAATGGTACTGATCCTGTTATCTTTTCTCCAAATTCAATATCAGCTAGGCCAAAGTCATCATTGATTTGAGTTTGAAGTGAGTCAATATGATCCTGTTGACGCTGTAGTTCTAATTGTGCTTGTGCATGTCGATGTTCCATATTATGTATGGTATCCCTGAACTTACTTTCAGGACCATCATCACTGACCATTTTAATTTCAAGTGCATGAATTGTGTTTTCTTCCGGTTCAATGAGTTGTTGTAATTTAGCAATGTCCTGTTGAGATTTTCTCTGATACTCGCTTAGTTTTGTAATATTGGTCTCGATATCGGACATTTGCAAATCTAGTATTTTAAGCTGTGATTTGCGAGTGTCTATGCGATCAATTTCCGTCTTGTATACAGAATGTAGTTCCGCATCTCTTGTTTCCGCATCTTTTAATGCACGTTCAGCTACTGCTAGGTCTGTTTGGCAACTAGTTAAAACACTAGATATATCACCAGTATCTACAGCCAAGGCCAAATCATGAAACTCTTGAGATTGTTTTTCTAACCCCAAATGCTTTATTGTCAGTAGTTCAATTTCTTTCGAACCAGTTAGTATTTCTTCATCAATTTTGTTCAATCGAGCTTGTAGTGTTTCTATCATTTGCTTAGTCCAGTTATGGTGGGATTGTGCTCTCTCTAACTCAATAACCGTAGCATCTCGTTCAGTAGAAACATTTAGTTCATGGTCCATTAATTCGTCTAGCGCAGGCTGGAAATCGTCAAAGATATCTCTAGTTTCCCTTAGTTTGGATACAAGTTTATTCTTTGTTTCTGATAGCGCGTCACGTTTTGCATTGGCAGCATCTATTTGATCAGGTAGATTTCGTGCTTCTCGGGCGAGTACTAGGACATCTGCTTCTTTTGCCTTACCTACAATTGCAGGTCCATTTGCATAATAAACTTCACCATCCCGGGTTACAGTCATTGCTCCAAATGGAAGCTGTTTAGATATGATCTGTGCAGATGAACTATCAGCACAGATTGCTGTGTTAGATAGCAATATGCTTATAGCATCACGATATTGCTTGTCACATTTTATTAAGTCAGTAGCCCAACCTATGAATCCGTCGGTTTTCACAGTTAGCAATGATTTTTGAACACGCAGTTTATCAAGAGGGAGTATCGTAGCTCTACCACCATGTTTTTCGAGTAATTCTTTGACAAAATCAACGGAAGAATAATTTTCCAAAAATATAGCTTGTATGTTTTTCCCTAATGCTGCACCTATTGCTGTCTCCAAATCTTGGTCAACAGTAATTATCTCAGCTACAGTACCTATATAACTTTGGAGAGTGCCTTTTTCAGCAGCTTGCCTAATGATTTCGAGTCCTGTAGATCCTTTGTCTTCTCCTATTCTTTGGTGAGAAATCCATTTTTGTTTGGTTTGCAGGCGCTCAGATTCGTCATTAGCTGCAGTCAACTTTTCTCCAATTTGCTCTACTTCTGTGCGGATACCATGCAGTGTTTTGGACAAATTGTTGCGCTTGCTTGTAGCACTACCAAGTTCTACTTGGGCTTCTTTGTTCTTATTCTCTAAATTAGCTAATTTTGTTGCTAATGTCTGCACATGTAAATCAGACTCTGTTAAATCTCTCTCTGATTCCTTGATGTCACTACTTATGTGCTGCCGATTATCACTTAACGCTTTGTGTTTAGCTTGAAAAGTTAGCAGCTGTTCTTTTAGATTAGCTGTGTTAAGCAGAGCATCCGCTTCTTGCTTTTTCAGTTGTGATAGTTTGTGTTGCTGTTCTTCAGACTGAGATTGAGCTTCAGTGAATTGATGTCGAGCTTTATCTCGCTCTATCATTAACTCTTTTCTATTAGACTCTGCTTCCTGCATTTTGCTGCTATGTAGTTCAAGGTTGGTTCTAAATGAAATTAGTTCGGATTCGATTGTGTCTCGTTGTTGTTTGATGTTACGAGCACGTTCCTCTGCTACAGCAATTTCTCGATAGTGAGATTGGTAGTTTTCGTGTAGTTTAGCGGCTTCGTTATGCCATTTTGTTACCTGAGAACGTTTTGCTGCTACTTCCTCTCTATGTTTCGCAATTTTTTCTACTTGAGTTTCTTGCTCTTCCCAAAGTTCCGACAATTCTTTCTTGCTGTATTCCAGTTGTTTCAGTGATTGAGCATATGTATCCTGTGAGTTTTGCCAGTGATAGCCATACCAAGTTCGTAGTAAATGATGTAAGTCTTGTTGTACTTGTTTGAAATCTCGTGCTCGGCGTGCTTGTCTATCTAGCGCGCGCAAACGTGGTCGTATTTCAGCCAGTATATCTGATACTCTTTCTACATTACGTTGTGTCTGGTCCAATTTGCGGATAGCATCTTCTCTTTTTTGTCTATAAACACCTATTCCAGCTGCTTCTTCGAATAGTTTTCTGCGTTCGCCTGCTTTGATGGAAAGTGCGGTATCTACTAATCCTTGTCCAATAACTGTGTATGTGCGTTGTGCTAGTCCCACTGTCCCCAAAAGATCAGTTACATCGCGCAAGCGTGTTTTTTGGCCATTTATCAAATATTCATTTTGACCGTCTCTATAGGCTCGTCTTGTTAGACTTACTTCAGCAAAATCAATTGGCAACCAACCATCTGAGTTGTCAAACACTATTGTTGCAGAGGCCATGCTAGCTCGAGATCGTTCTTCGGATCCCGAGAAGATCATGTCTGCAGTTTTGCGGCCGCGCAAAAGCGAAAAAGATTGTTCTCCAAGAACCCAACGTACCCCATCGGCTATGTTGCTTTTTCCTGATCCATTAGGTCCAACGATGCAAGTGACGTCACCAAATTCAATATTGGTATTTGCAGCGAAGGTCTTGTAACCTTGAAGTTCAATCCGTGTCAAGCGTCGTATCATGTTCTGATTACGATATTATATAGGAGATATATATGATGTTACGTCGTTTTCTAAGGACAATATTAGAGCATACAAGTTCATGTTAAAGCTATTTTTAATACAGCATTGTTGTCGTCTATTACATGTCCATAGGCTTTGCGATCTATACGACGTAATAATCCGGTCAAAACCTTCCCAGTTCCTATTTCTACAAAATTATCAACTCCTTTGCCAAGTAAATATTCGATAGTTTCCCGCCAACGTACTGGCGAAGTAAGTTGGTCGCCTAATTCTTTCTTTATTTTGTCTGGAGTATCTATATTGGTCACTCCAACATTTCCTATTACTTTAGTGTTAGGTCTACCGAATAAAATGGAGTTCACAGTATTATTGTAGTCATCTGAGACGTAACTCATTAGAGGTGAGTGAGCTGCAATAGAAATTGGTAGGCGTATAGCTTTACCAGAATCAGTATTGACCACAAGATCAATTGCTTTGTCTAAAGCAATATTATTACCTGATATTACCAGTTGCCCCGGACAATTATCATTTGCGACTTGAACATAAAGACCGGTTTCTTCGCTAGCCTGTTTACAGATCTGTACAAGTCTTATACTGTCCATTCTTAAGATAGCTGCCATACCTCCAGGATTGTTTGCGCCAGCTAATTTCATTAGGCGTCCTCGTTCTCTTACTAGTTTGAGACCATCTTCAAAACTCATTGCTCCCATTGCCGCTAAAGCACTAATTTCTCCTAATGAATGTCCAGCAGCGAATGCGGGGATGAACTCACCTAGTGTTTCTTGCAAGACTGTCAGGCCTGCTATACTGCAGGTGTACAAGGCTGGCTGAGTATTATAGGTGTCATCGAGTTTATCTTTTGGACCTTCCCAGCATATGTTACTTAGGTTAACTCCAAGTATCTTGTCGGCTGTGGCGAAGATTTTCTTTGCGCTTGGATAATTTAAAGCCAAATCGTAGCCCATACCGATACTCTGGGACCCTTGTCCTGGAAACACGAATGCTGTTGTATCTGGATTGAGCATATTCAAACAAAAAGGCCGTTCTCATGACGGCCTCTAAAACCCTTCACTAAAAGTTGAACTAGCGTTCAACCTCTAATATTGATCGTCCTCCATAGTGTCCACAATGTTCGCAAATACAGTGCGACATGTGCAACTCACCACAATTTGCGCACACAGCAAGTGGTTTTGAACGTAATGCGTCATGGGCGCGTCTACGGTTACGACGACCTTTAGAATGTTTGCGTTTAGGTAGCGGAGTCACTATATTATCCTCATTATTCCTAACTTCATATAATTCTCAAAACAAAAATAACTGTCAAGATTATAAAGGTAGAGCGAATACTCTGTCAAGCTGACTTGTCCTCTGGAGGTGGTTCCTGAGTGTCCTCAGGAACCTGTAATACCTGTATTCCATTACGAACTTGTTTGACTATACTAAGTAAATGTCTTTCCATAAGGCTAAATTTGTCAATTACATATTTATCTGCATCAGCATATATCTTTGCTGATTGTCTGTGAGCATCATCTACAATTTCCTTAGCACGGGTGTGAGCATCTTTAGTAATCTGGTCCTTATCTAAAATCATTTGACTTTCTGCTTTAGCTAGTTGTTTGATGCGTTGCGCTTCTTCTTGTGCTTGAGCAAGTTGACGGTCCCTTTCAGCAGTGACCTTTTGCGCTTGTTTCACAATATCAGGTACTGACACTCGCATCTGATCTATAATATCTATTAATTTTTCTTCGTCGAGTAATAATTTGCGTGACAAAGGCAGCGTACGTGATTCGCGCACTACATTTTCCAGACGGTCTACAAAGTGCAAAATATCCATGAGTTCTCACTCCACAGTTAGTGCATATTAATTGGTTGCATGATTATTTTACACGTCTTCTCATTTAGTATAGTCTTGAGCAAGCTTTTTTTCCAAAGCGTCTAGTACGAAATCGGGCACCATGGAGCTTACATCACCACCTAATGCAGCAATTTCACGGACTGTACTTGAACTTAGAAAAGTATGCTGCTCGCTAGTGATTAGTGATACTGTATCTATGTTATGTCCTAGACGACGGTTAGCAAGAGCCATGCGGAATTCATATTCGAAATCAGAAAAAACTCGTAGGCCCCTTAGTATTATTTTTGCATCAACAGAATTGCAGAAATCGACTGTGAGCCCATCGTAACTCTTGATTATTACATTATCTGCTTTTAGAAATGCTTCTTGCACTAGTTCTATCCTCTCGTTCCTTGAAAAAAGCAAATCTTTCAATGGGCGATTGTATACAGCAACTATTACTTCATCAAATAGGGCACATCCGCGTTTGACAATGTCAATGTGCCCATAATGTATTGGATCGAATGTACCCGGAAATACTGCTTTCAGTGCCATGTCAGGAACTCCTTTTGGTCATATAGTTTTGGGCATTATTGAATATTACATTAGCTAGCAAAGAGTGTTCAGGCATGTTTAACTCAGGGTCCTTATTAAGCAAAGTTTCAGCCTCACTAAGAGTTAATTGTATCAGTGCCATATCGCTTAGATTGGCTAGTTGAAATGAGAAGCCGGTCTGGTGAGTACCTAAGAAATCTCCGGGCCCCCGTAATTGCAGGTCTTTCTCGGCTAAAACAAACCCATCTGTTGTAGATTCCATTATTTTTAGTCGGTCATTTGTACTTTTGTTGTTTTCTGCAAACAATTCCTTTTTTTCTTCTGCGACAAGTAGGCAGTAAGATTTGTGTTCACCACGTCCTACCCTTCCTCTTAACTGATGTAACTGTGCCAGTCCAAACCTGTTAGCATTTTCGATAACCATTATAGATGCATTAGGTATGTCAACACCTACTTCAATTACAGTAGTGGACACCAAGATATCTATATCACCATTGCGAAAGTTGGTTATTTCATGATATTTATCGTCTGCTTTCATCTTGCCATGTAATAGCCCCACTCGGAATTCTGAAAAAACCTCATTTTGGAGTCTTTTGTGTTCTTTTACAGCTGCTCTTACTTGCAGGGTATCAGATTCTTCTATAATAGGATAAATCATAAATGCTTGACCGCCATTTTTGATTTGTGCCGATATAAAATTGTACATATCTTTACGTTGTGGCGGGTAAACAACTCGTGTTTCCACTGGTCTACGTCCTGGTGGTAATTCATCTATGATGCTCAAGTCTAAATCACCATAAAGTGTTAAAGCTAGTGATCTAGGAATTGGAGTAGCCGTCATTACCATCAAGTGCGGTTCATCACCTTTACCACGCAATGCGGCTCGTTGTTCTACCCCAAAGCGATGTTGCTCGTCTACCACAGCAAGAGTTAGATTAGAGAATTGAACCGAATCTTGTATTAGGGCATGGGTTCCAATTAGAATTTTGATAGATCCATCTTGCAGCCCATTTGCAATTTCGGTACGTTCTGCATCTGAGGTGCTACCTAAGAGCAGTCTGATGTAAGGTGTATCATCGCCTCCTAAATTCAAGTCCGGAATGCCAGTCAGCACACTACAAATACTTTTATAATGTTGTTCCGCAAGGATACTGGTAGGAGCCATTAGAGCAGCTTGGGCACCACTTTTTGTGATTGCAGCTAATGCTAAAGCCGCAACTATTGTTTTACCAGAGCCGACATCGCCCTGGACCAGTCTAGACATTGAGTTTGACCTAGAGATGTCATTTAATATTTCATCAACTACTCTCATTTGTGCTTTGGTTAGAGTGAATGGTAGCGATGCTATAGCCGCTTGCAGCCAGGAATCATCTAGAAATATTTGTTTCCCGGTCATTTTCCGATTCGCCGATTTTCTCATTCGCATGCTGACATGTAATATCAGCAATTCAGCAAAAGATATGCGTCTTTGTGCAGATTGAAGTTGCTTTTGTGAATCTGGAAAATGGATACATCGTAAAGCATCTTTAGCATCAGGCAATTGCAGTCTCGTACGCATTTCTTTAGGAAGTGGATCAAGGATCGTATCTGCTATGGCGTTTACGATTTTATACATCCAGTTACGCATGGTTTTTGCTGTTATACCCTTTGTCAAATGGTATATAGGTACAATACGACCAGTATGAATAGATTGTGTGTCTACTGATTCCCAATCAGGGCTTGAGATCACCTTTTTACCAAGATAAACATCTACACGTCCAGACACCTGTATTTCTTTGCCTGGACTCAACTGTTTTTCTAGCCAGGGTTGGTTGAACCAATTGCAAACAATGGTGCCAGTTCCATCAGTGATATCAACCTCAACAACACTAAATTTGCCGCCACGTGTTTTGCGTTGTCTTGTTTGCTTGACTTTTGCTAGGATTGTCACTTCGTCGCCATATTGCACATGTTTAATCGACTTTAATGATGAATAGTCGACATAACGATGTGGAAAGTGGTAAAGAGCGTCTCCAATATTATTCAAGCCAAGTTTTTTGAGTTTGTTGGAGTTGCTCGATCCTATTCCAGAAAGTGCAGTGAGAGGTGTTTCCAAATCAAATCCATCATCAGTACTGCTATATTTGTTTGGTGCATTATGCTGATCAGATTTGGTATCACTTGTTAATTGATCTTGCGTATTGTGCCCATGTTTGTTATTAGTGTAGTGTGCAGTCAATATAGCTGCCAATTCGTCAGCCATGAGTGCGCGGTTAGACAATGATAGATTTGAATATTGATTCAATTTATCAGTCACTTGGCTGATTGTATCAGGGTCTAATCCGGATGAGATAGCAGATGTTTTCCAATGCGGAGCAATTTTGCTAATGCCGCCGATTACGGTTTTATTGTCATGTCCGCGCGCAGCTTCGGTTTGCAATATCCTAAAAAGAACGTCTTTGTCAGTACTCATTCTCCTAATTTCTTACTAGAATCGTGTTCACATAGAATTATGCCTAATCCATCAGGCCCAATTAACGATGCTAATATAGGACCAAATATCGCATTTGTAATTCTAGCATTCGGGTATAGATCTCCTAGTCGTGTGCGAAGTTGGCGAGCAGCACTAGCGACACGGGCTCTGCCACGTAGTACTGTAAGCTGCTCTATTTCCGGAAACTCTGTTGCAAATTCCATAAGTCGCTCCAAAGCTTGAGTGCGAGTGCGGACTTTTTCGAAAGGAATAAAGCCTCCGGACTCAAGAGCAAAGATTGGTTTTACCCCAAGCATGGTAGCCAAAGTCGATTGAGCTGGTCCAACCCAACCGCCGTATTGCAGGTATTGCATTGACTCCATGAAGAATATTCCATAAACGTTAGGAATACGTTTGCGAACCACATATGCTGTTTCTTCTAGAGAAGCACCTGAAGATATTGCATTAGTGGCGGCTTCAATCATTAGACCTAACCCAATTGAAGTTGTCAACGAGTCTATTACAACTATCTTGATTTTTCCTTGCACTACGTTGGCTGCGCTTTTTGCATTGTTCCAAGCATCACTTAGTTGTCTTGATGCACATAGGCAGAGGATATCTGTTTTTGAGCGTTCAAGGGCTCTGAAAGATTCTGTGAAATCGTCGATAGTTGGTGCTCTCACCTCAGGTCTGGCATTGCTTTTTGCTACATGATCTAAGTATCTCTCTGGAGAGATATTACCTAGACCATCTGTCATAGTACGGCTGTTCACATCAATAGAATAGGGCACAATGTTGATGCGGTGCGTTCTGGATATTTCTGGGTCCGGAAAATGGACACTTCCATCTGTGACAATTCGTGTTTTTTTCATAAATGTTTTTTATTCGACAGATATAATGTAATGATATAGTGGTTGACCACCAGAATATATCTCAACTTCCACATCAGAATATGTTGACTTAATACTACTACTTAGTATATCTGCTTCGTCAATGCTGATATCAGTGCCATAGTATAGGGTAATTAACTCAGAATCATTGTCGACCATGGTCAGTAATAGTTGTTTAGCACATTCAGATGGATGTTCAGCTACGCAAACCAATTCCTTGTCATGCAAACCGATGATTTCCCCTTTACTGATTTTAAGGTTGTTCCATGTTGTACTCTGGGTGGCAGTAGTAACTTCACCACTCTTTACTTCTTGGGAATTTAGAATCATAGATTCAATTACCTTGTCGAATGATTCATCCGGGTCGAAAGCCAACATTGCAGCAATTCCTTGCGGAATACTTCTGGTCGGTACAATAGACACATCTTTTTTACTTATCTTGGCTGCCTGTTCCGCAGCTAAAATGATGTTCGGGTTATTTGGCAGTATTACAACTTGTTCAGCCGGAAGTGATTCAAAAGATTCTAGAAGCTCTTCCGTACTTGAATTCATCGCTTGGCCACCTGGTACAACTACTACAGCTGGGTTTGATGAAAAAATTTTTGTAAATCCGATACCTGCCGATACTACTGTAGCTAATATCTGGCCAGGTGTGTAGTTAGTATCAGATCGCGATTCTCCTGGCAGAAAGGGGCTAATTTGATGAATCAAGTTTTCCATGTGTACGTTTATTACTGTTCCTACATCTTCTGCTAAAGTTATTGGTTTGAAACGTTTTTCTTTTCGTAAGTGGATGTGTACTTTCAAAACGTCTTCACCTTCGCCAATTTGAATAGAAGTGCCTACCGATTCCAATTTTGCATAGAATATATCTAGCATTGCATCTTCATAAGGTTGCAAATCTATAACGACCTCCCATTCCTGACTTGGATCCACAGCTTCAAGTAAATCTTCAATATTGGAAGTATCCAGAGGGGCGAATTTTCTATCTGGCGCTACGTCTACAGGGTCTCCACAAAGGTGTCGCAACATACCTTCGAACATTATCTGAAGTCCGTAACCGCCGGCATCTACTTTACCTGCCTGTTTGAGTATAGGCAATAGATCAGGAGTAGATTGTACGGAATGTTCGCATGCAACAATGATTTTCTGAAGCAGATGCACAATGTCGACTTCATCTTTTGCGACACGAATTGCCACTTCGCTCGCATCTCTTATGACAGTTAGTATTGTACCTTCTACTGGTTTAACAACATTACGATATGCACATTCGGAAGCTTGTTCTAGAGCTATGGCCAACTCTTTTGGCCCAAATTCTTCTAATCCTTCGAGGCCATTAGCTATGCCACGCCATATCTGAGATAGTATGATCCCTGAATTGCCACGTCCTCCCATCAGTGCACCATTTGCTAGTTGACTTGCCACTTCTGAGACATTGGTGGAAGGAGTTTCATTTAGTTTGTCACAAGCGGACTGCATAGTAAGAACCATGTTTATTCCCGTATCTCCATCAGGAATTGGAAAAACATTTAATGCATTTACTTCTTCTTTGTTAGATTGCAGCCATGTAAGCGCGGCTTTTGTCATCCCTTTCAGCAGTGGGCCATCAACAGTTGTTATCGATTTGTTCATAGTAACAGTCTAAATCCCTTTGTCTTTCAAGTTGCTATATATTTGACTAACAAACGTTTATTAATTAGATATGAAACACCTTCTTTTTTCTATTTCACCCTAATAGTACCAAGTTTGTGGTAAAATTCTGCGCTGACACAATAAGGATAATAATCGATGGCTAAATGCGCTCATTGCGGTAAAAGAACACGTTTCGGTAGAAATGTACCTAAATCTATGCATTCAACTAGAAGGACATTTAAGGCCAACTTGCAGAAAGTAACAGTCTGGGAAGGTGGCAGACCGCTTCATAAAGTCCTTTGTGCCAAGTGCATTAAGACACTGGCAAAAGTCTGATACATTTGAAGCCGTCATTCGTAACGACTGCAATCCACAAGATTTCGCAGTCGTTTTGATTTAAGCTCTGGCCATATTGTCATTCAGCTTACTTGCATCTCTATAGTGATGATACCTGAGTGATTGATAACCCGCAAGGGTATTAATCACTCAGGTAGCATCTTTGTTTGTGGTTGTGTACAATATGCAAATCTTCAGGAGCTAAATACTCTAATGACTCATACAATGGTTACACTTGATTTAGAAACTACAGGGCTTGATACGTCCATTGACGAAATCATCGAGATTGGGGCTGTAAAGTTTCGTGGAGATGAAATCAAGGATGAATTCCAAACTCTGATTAATCCCGGCAAAAATATTTCCCAATACATAACCCAGTTGACGTCAATAACAAATGAAATGGTATCTACGGCGCCGTCGGTACATGACAAGATATCACAGTTACAAAAATTTGTTGGAAATGATCCAATAATTGGTCACAACATACAATTTGATTTGAATTTTCTAGGCAAGTACGGGGCTTTTCTGTCCAACAGTCGAATTGATACTATGCATGTGGCAGCTTGTGTGTTGCCCTCTGCTGCTCGATATAGTCTAGGTTCTCTTGCTATGCAGTTGGAAGTAGAACTTCCAGCTACACACCGTGCATTGGATGATGCTAGGGTAACTTTTGCGATATATACAAAGATGATATCTATGGCCAAGGATATCCCGAGCAACATTGTCATGGAACTTTTGCGCCTTAGTCGCATGAATAAGGGTGTGGAGTGGGGTGCTGAGTTGCCTTTGGATAAGCTTCTAGATGAGCGTCAGAAGGAATTTCCTGGCCAGTCACAAGAGAACATAGATTTATATAATTTTGATGAATTAGCACCGGAGTCTGAAGCTTTACGCCCTAGAGATGATGATCACAAGGAAGAGTTGGATATATCTGCGTTGGAAGCTTTATTTTCATCTAATGGTTTGTTGTCCAAGAATTTAGAGAATTTTGAACATAGAGTTGAGCAAATTGAAATGATGAGGAATGTTGCGAAGGCGATTTCCCACCCACGTCATCTTTTGGTAGAAGCTGGTACAGGTATTGGCAAGAGCTTAGCCTATCTGGTACCTGCCATTAAGTGGGCGTGTACAAATGATGAGCGTGTAGTGGTATCAACCAACACAATTAACCTACAGGATCAGTTGATTAATAAAGATGTGCCAGTTTTAGATGAAATCTTAGATATGCCATTCCGAGCTGTGGTACAAAAAGGTCGGGGTAATTATATTTGCCCACGTCGCTTTGATATATTGCGCAAAAGAGGACCTAATAATGTAACCGAAATGAACGTGTTGGCTAAATTGTATGTTTGGTTGGCTAAATCGAAGTCAGGCGATCGTTCTGAGATCAATCTTTCCGGCCCGGGCGAACTTGCTGTATGGAGTCGAATATCTGCAGAAGATGAAAACTGTACTAAGAACCGTTGCGCTAAGGTGATAGAAGGTGGTTGCCCGTTTGACCGAGCCCGACGCGAGGCTGAATCAGCTCACTTGGTTGTGGTTAATCATGCATTGTTGCTGGCTGATGTAGCTTCCGAAAATCACGTGTTGCCGGAGTACAGGTATCTCATTATTGATGAGGCGCATCATCTGGAGGATGCTACGACAAATGGCCTCAGTTTTGCAGCGCGTCAGATAGACTTTGAAAGACTACTAAAGAACTTAGTGAATAGAAAAAGTGGACTGCTAAAGCAGTTAATGACGCGAGTACATAAGGGTTCTGCTAGGAAGCAGCAAATTAAAAATGATGTTGATGGAACATCTAAATCAATTGAGAACGTGTTAATTCATTCTACGAGTTTTTTCAAGGCCTTGAAAAAATTTGCTCAGTATCAAGACTCTAATAGCAACGGCGGATATGATAGACGATTACTGATAAAGGCCGAGTCTAGAAATAGTTCCGAGTGGGCTGACGTAGAAATTGTTTGGGAGAATTTACATAATACTTTGACTTCAACGATTAAAAGGTTGAAGGATATATTGGACGAGTATAATAAAATTGTTGGTCGAGACAGGGATGAAGATGAAGAATTGCAGTCTAATATAGGTTCTATAATAGGTAAATTAAATGATTTTGACACTCGTGTGCACGGATTGGTAACCGAGGCACAAGATGATCAGATTTTCTGGATTCATTTATCTAATGATGGTAACTTGTTGACAATCCGTAGTGCTCCATTACATGTGGGACCGTTAGTTCAAGAACATCTATGGTACGAAAAAAATGCAGTAGTTATGACGTCTGCTACTCTTACGACAACTGCCGGTAATTTTAGTTTTATTAGGAATCGCTTGCATGCAGAGGACGCAGATGAAGTTGCAATAGGATCACCGTTTGATTACAAAAAATCTACTTTATTGTGTATACCCAGTGATGTAGCAGAACCACCTAATAGAGAAAGATATCAAAAAGATTTGGAAGAGGGTATTGTAGAACTATGTAAAGCTACGAATGGACGGGCGTTGGTTCTGTTTACCTCTCACGTACAACTCCGTGATACTGCCCATGCTATTCGTGGTCCTTTAGAACGAGAAGGAATTATGGTATATGATCAGTCAGGCAGTGCCTCTCGGCATCAGCTTCTAACATCCTTCAGGAATGCAGATAAAGCAGTCCTTTTGGGCACACAAAGTTTTTGGGAGGGTATTGACGTTGCTGGTTCGGCTCTGTCTGTAGTAGTGATAGCACGTTTACCCTTTGATGTGCCATCGGATCCAATTATCCAATCTAGAAGTGCAGTGGTTGAGCAGGATGGTCAGATTAATGCTTTTGTTGATTACTTAGTGCCTAAGGCTATCATAAGATTTCGGCAGGGATTTGGACGTTTAATTCGAAGTAAAAAAGACCGCGGACTCATTGTAGTATTTGACCGGAGAATAATCACTAAATCGTACGGTAGAACGTTTTTGGAATCATTACCTGACTGTAAGAAGTGGAGAGGCAATTTGTCTGACTTGCCCAATGCGGCTGCCATGTGGATTAACAAATAGTATATATCCAAGCTTGCTACTTGTTGACAATGTATAGAACTATTGATTCGCGTTTACTGATTTGGATTCATTTCCTCACTTCACCAGTGTTGGTCGCTGTCCTATATTGGCCAGTTCTTGAGCTGCCGTTTTTCTGGGATGACGTAGCCAATTTTGAGTTCATGCAAGGACGTTCTTTGTTGTCTTTATGGACTTCAGCGTCTGGTTTTCCTTATTATCGACCTCTAGGATTTTCTATTTTTAGGATATGGCAATGGTTGTTTGGTGTTACGAATACTTTTGCTTTTCACTTGTTGAACATAATTGTGATGATATGCAATGGTTGGTTGATCACCGCAGTCGGATTAAAAGTGTGGTTGGCTTTAGATAATGGTTCAAAGGCGAATGAAAGGCCAATATCTAAATCTATAGCTGGGAATATTTTTGCTTGGCAAGCTGCCATAGTGTTATGTAGTTTCCCTTTCGCTTCTATAGTTATCCCGTTAGTTGCTTCCCTATTTCATTTGCTAGTTACCATGTTGGTATTGTTATCAGTACTGGCTATACTAAATTTCTATACTAGTAGAGATGTGATATGGGCATATATTTCAGCTCTGTGCGCATGTTTGGCGCCATTTGCGCATGAATCAGGAATCATTGCGGGTTATGTGTTGGTGGCCTTATGGATTGTAGTTTTACGTAATGTTGGCAAGCAGAATAAGATTGACTCTAGTGAAATTACCCTTAGTGCTAGATTATTTATATCTGTTTCAGTGATAGCCAATACTGCCTTTCCGTTACTTTGGACATCCATAGACAAGATGCGGCTTGACACTGGCTTGCCAACATTGCGGCCTATGCTTGAGATATGGAATAATACAATCTTCTTTCTTGTTGCTTACACATTTCCTGTACAACCTCTTGCGCTTTTTCTTTCTAATCAAACAATGTGGTCTGAACCACAATCGGTAGTTGCTGTTGGTTCTTTTTGTCTAGTTATTGTAACGATGATGTTTTGGCAATTTCACAAACTACGTTTGTTATTGTTAAGCGTTATTTGGGTTATGCTAATGTCTTTGCCATCAATATTAACGTTGCCGCAACTGTATGTTGTTGTGAGTCCTAGATTGACTGTTTTGCCTTCTATTAGTGCAGCAATAATGTGGTCTGGACTTTTTACCTTAATAGCTATTCGTAGCAAATATCATTCTTGGTTAGCAGTGTTGTTATCAGTAACGTTATTAACTATACCGATCAGATATATTAATTCGCGAATCGAATTACATAGAAGGGCACTTGCGCCCATATTGGATATGGTGCGTGTCGTTGAATTGTTTCCGGAAGACACTCACTTAGTGGTGAATCCTACTACTTGGTTGGCATCGGCGCACCATACCTTTCCAATAGTACACGATGGTGTAGTAGTGATTCCGGAATATCACGACCCAGGTCAGTTGGTTGGTGTTCATACTAACCAAGTAGCACAAGTAGATGGCATCAACTTTCCTTTAGTAGCTGTTGAGCCTGACCATCATTATTACGATGTATGGGGTGAGGTGCTTCATTGGGATGAAATGGCTGATCGCATAAGAAAGTACGATCATATTTGGCTTACAACTTATGGAGATGGCCCCCTTGGTTTTACAGATGTAGGACAAGTACTTGATGAAGATTTTTCGACCATTGATCAGATTCCCTTGGCCATATTTGATAGAGGCCGTTTGATTTTATTTTCAGGATTACTGACTTTAGATAAGCGTGGTGAACTTTGGGTAGAGCTTGTTTGGAAATTGAGTTCACCCAGTACTGAAGAAGTTTTTGTGCATGCCTTTGATTGTCAGGGTAATTTGCTCGGCATGGCAGATGGACCACCATTGGGTCGTATGTTCCCCTTCTGGCAATGGGTTAATGGTGAGATTGTTCGAGATATGCGGAATCTAAGATTGTCAGACTCATCATCTCTCGATTGTGTGATGGTTGAAGTGGGCGTTTTCGAACCCTCGACTGGCAATCGGGTAGTTGTACATGATTCAGATGGTAACGAATATTTAAATGGTGTAGTGAACTTGGCCATTAATTTAGATAACGAAAAATGATTGACTTAGTTATGTATCGTTAGTTATAATTTTCAAGAGTTTGTGATTATGGGTATAGGATATATATTATGATTGATGTGAATCAGTTGCGTAAGGGAGTGACTTTTGTTACTGATAATGATTTGTGGCGTGTATTAGATTATTCGCACCACAAACCTGGTCGTGGTAGCGCTACCATACGGACAAAAGTCCGCAATCTCAGAACAGGAGCAACCGTAGAACGTAAATTCAATTCTGGAGAAAAGGTGCAGGATGTCCGGTTGGATACGCGTCAGGGACAGTTTTTATATGCGGATGGGGACTTGTATCATTTCATGGATGTAGATAATTTCGATCAGATGGTACTGAATGCGCCTGCTTTACAAGATGCTTTGCCCTATCTGATGGAAGGTATGCAAGTAGGTGTGACCGAATATGAAGGTGAGGCACTCGAAGTGGAAGTTCCTTTGACTGTTGAGATGCCAGTTACAAAATCAGAAGCAGGTATAAAAGGTGATACTGCCACCGGTGCTACAAAAACAGTGACATTATCTACGGGACTTGAAGTGCAGGTACCACTCTTTATTGATGCTGGGGACATTGTGCGAATAGATACTCGCACGGGCAAATATTTAACGCGAGTTTAGATCTGATTGTTGGAGATTAAATTATTATGAAGACACCTTTTGGTGCTCAGTGTAGTTACTATTACGAGGACATGCATCGTGGTCGTGAGCACCAGGAATGTAGATTGCTGCACACAAGTCAAAGTGATTGGAATGTGAATTTGTGCAAGACATGTCATGTGCCTCGTTGGCAGCGGTGTAATTCTTGTGAGAATTTGGAATATCGTGCTATAGTGACGTCCGGTTTGTTTGGGTTTTGGCGTCGTATGAGTATTACTGTATGGTGCAAAAATGTACAGTCTGAGGTAACTGAGCCAGAGATTGGTTGTGGAAATTGTCATCAACAAAACCCCGTGCTAGAGTATCTGACACAGTAATTCAGCTGACCTACAATTTTATTGTTTTGCTACCCTAAAACAGATAAGCTGCTCTCAGTATTCACTGCACGAAGTCTTGAATAGAATCCCATATCCAAATCTAGACCAGTGTATCGTCCTTTCACAATGATTGGATCATTATCATGATCATGGCCATTTTCGCATTTGTCGATTAGTGTGGACATCATAAATCCTACGGCGGCTGCATTCTTGAACTGATTACCACTTGTACCTACTGCCATGTAGAATCCATTTAAATCTGAGCGATCGTAAATTGGAATCCAATCCTCAGTTACGTCATACAAGTCTACAACACCTCTAGTTTCGTTTGGAACTTGTAAATCAGGTAGTCTCTTCGCTAATCTGTATACTTGGATTTTCCATAGTTTCTCAGTGACATTAGCATTAAATTCATCAGGGTTTTCAATCCATTCCATATCATCTCCTGATGCTCCACCTCCAACTAGAATCATATTGCCAGCCTCAGGACGGAAATAAATACCATTGTCGTTATCGGATGTTGGACCGCCTAAATCTTGTATGTTCACTCCAGGTGGAGCAGGTACGCAATGGACTTCTTCCCTCAAGGGTCTAGTACTAACATTCATGCCTGAGTCTACATCGGCCATACGATTAATGATGAACGAATGGGGTCCAGTCACATTTACTACAATGTCCACTTCTATTTTTTCTTCTTCGTCCAGGACTAATCCGTGTACTTTATGCTCATCACGTAGTATCGCAGTAACTTTTCTTCCTAGTAAAAAGGTTGCTCCAGCATCCTCGGCGGATTCTTGAAGATTTCTGGTAGCTAATTGCGGATCGCTGACATAACCTTCTCCTGGATTGTAAACAGCGCCAGGCACTTCTTTAGATGATTCTTGCCAGAACATGTCGTCATTTGGTAAGGAGGGTGGCCAAAAAGATGCTGTGCTCATGAAAGGAAATTGTTTTCGTAATTCGTCAACGTCTAGAATCTTGTACTCGATCCCTAATTTATCGTAAATTGGTATAACCTTTTTCCAATGATTGTCCGGGGCCATAATTTGTGTCATGCCACATTCGATATACTTAGCAATATCTGATTTGTGATTGCATTGCACATAATTCCCCCAATCTTTCCAGTAAGATAGACCTTCGTATGCTAAGGAAACTCCTTGTACAGTAGAGTAGCAAGTTCGTACAATTGCAGTCGAATTTGCAGTGGATCCCCATCCTACTTTGTCGTTCCTATCTATACAGGTGACTGAATATCCTTTCTTTTGCAGCTCAAAGGTTATAGAGCAACCAATGACTCCAGCTCCTATGACAACCGCCTTTCTATTTTTTTCCACCATGATATTCCTTATGTTTCTGTAGAATATTGAGCATTAAAACTTAGACAATCCAATTTCATGTTTTGATATATGATTGTAACATGATTGTATGGTATGTTACTTGTGTCTGTTGTTTTCACTAAGAAAATATTCAATTATGCCGTGCTATAATGAAAAATATACGCATGTTATGGAGAGGTCGCATAGTTGGCCTAGTGCGCTCGCTTGGAAAGCGAGTATGGCGTGAGCCATCGTGGGTTCGAATCCCACCCTCTCCGCTTTCGATTGTTTATTTATCCACTAATGCACTACTACATTGTATACAAAGCGGTGAAATCAATGATGGCATTATTAGCTATAGTATTTCTGATTGCTAGTTGCATGCCACTTGATCAGGGAAAGATTGTGGTTAGTCCTGAACCCACTGATAGCGATCTACGGATTCCGATAAATATCATAGACGATGGTAGTTCTATTAGTTTTAAATCAGGTTCCAATACTGTAGGCCGGTCTTTGGCTGATGTTGGTTTAGACATATATGCCGGAGATGAAATCGATCCTTCATTAGACACATTGGTTTATGCGGGAATGACTATAAATATAAAGCGTTCACGCCCCATTCTAATCAGTGTTGATGGCGGCGTAATAGATTTTCGCACACACCATGACATAGTATCCGACATATTGCGAGAGTCTGGTGTAACTCTGCTAGGTCGAGACTATAGTGAACCGCCTCTCTCTGCAAAAGCACTAGGAAAGATTGAAGTGACAAGGGTGTTCGATGAATACAGGGTTGAATATGAGCCCATTCCTTTTGATAAACAATGGATTGGAATGGCGGACTTAGCGATTGATAGGACACGTGTCCAGCAATCTGGAACATCTGGAGTAATAGCACGCCGCTTGAGAGTACGTCATATTAATGGTGTTCCGTCTCAAGACGTGTTGTTGGATGAATGGATTCATACTGCTCCTTTGCCTAGGATAATGGGGTATGGCATGCAGATACCGATTAGAAATATAGAGACGCCTGATGGCACTGTGGAGTACTGGCGTGCCGTTTCTATGTTAGCTACATCATATTCTCCTAGCCGTGCTGGCACCCCAGTTACTGCACCATGGTATGGTCTTACCCGTACTGGCAAACCACTTAAAAAGGGAATGGTTGCCGTTGACAGACGATATATACCTTTGGGAAGTACTATGTATGTACCAGGGTATGGATTTGCCACAGCTGAGGATACTGGCAGTGGTATACGAGGACTCATAATTGACTTAGGATATGAAGATCACAATTATCGATCTTGGCGATCTTATGTGACAGTTTATTTGCGAACGCCAGTTCCTCCTCTTGATCAGATTGTTTGGATACTACCATGATACAAAAACCCAGCGCGCTGCTAAAAAAATTTGATTTTTATCCAAAAAAAAGCTTAGGACAGAATTTCTTGTATGATTCTGTGTGGATAAACCGTATTGTAACTGCTGCGGAAATCAGTAGAGCAGATGTAGTATTGGAAATCGGTCCTGGTTCAGGTAGTCTAACAACTGCATTGTCGTCTGTTGCTCGTAAAGTCATTGCAGTTGAGATCGACAATAGATTGATACCTATACTTAATCATGTCTTGGTCGAAAACAGAAATGTAACCGTCATTTTAGGAGATATACTGGAATGCGAACCGCACAAACTGATGGCGCAATATGATGTTTCCACTTTCGTGGTTGTCGCTAACATACCTTATTACATCACTGGTCAGATTATAAGACATCTGTTTCAAAGTAGTATGCTTCCGAGATCTATTACAATGTCAGTTCAGAGAGAGGTTGCTGAAAGAATGATAGCGACTCCCGGTCAAATGAACTTGCTTGCTGTTAGCGCACAATTCTATTCGGATGTGAAAATAGTGGATTATATTCCCGCTGGTGCTTTTTATCCTGTGCCAGCAGTAGACTCCGCTTTAGTTCGACTTGATGTATTTGATCCTGCCAATCATATACATGCAGACTCCTCGTTATTCTTCCGAATAGTAAGAGCAGGCTTTGGTCAGAAGCGTAAGCAGCTACAAAACGCATTATCAAATGGCTTAAGGATAAACAAAGAACAAATATTAAATGCCCTAGCAAATATTGGACTAGATTCGCGCTGTCGAGCTCAAACACTCACAATGCAAGACTGGGCTGATCTGACTAATATGTTGAGCGATGCTGTTGCTATAGCAACAAATCAATCGAGCAGTTAGGATAAAAAGTTTGTCTTTATTGTAAAGCGCCCACCATATAGTGGGCGCTTTACAATATTTGGTGGAGATGCCGAGAATCGAACTCGGGTCCGTAAGGATTGATCGACAAACGTCTACGAGCGTAGTTGGTCTATTTAGATTTCATCGGTTGTGCCCCAACCAACAGGGTCAACATCCGACCTAGTCGCTATTTCTTTCACGCAGTTAGCGGCGTCGTGCGTGGCACACCAGCATTAGTGACGCCCAATACCCGAGCGGCTGGTGTCGCTGGGAGTGGACGGATCTTGCATTTAGGAAGATCTACTCTTTGCTATACCGGGTTTATGCGGCAAGCGGAAGAGCGTTGTAGGCTTTTGATTTGCCTGTTATATGTTTGCGCTGATTTTGCGAGTTCGGCGCCTCTCGGCTCGCAGCCTGACGACAGCCTCCTCCGTCGAAGCCTGTCATCCCCTTATTCGGATTATAACATGAGAGAGAATAAGGTTAAAATTTGTTCTAGAATGACTGGGTGTTTCGCTAGAATAGGACTTTGCTGGAAGTTTGTGTGTGACACACTTGGCAAGTAATTGTATGCTATTTCCGTCGTCCTAGTTGTCTGCGCATGGATCTCTTCATTTCTCTTTCTGCTATTGATTGTCTTTTATCGTATTGACGTTTGCCACGAGCTACAGCAATTTCTATCTTAGCACGACCATGTCTTAGGTACATTTTGGTAGGTATGATAGTCAGACCAGCCTCTCGTGTTTTGATGATTAACTTGTTGATTTCACGTCTGTGCAACAATAACTTACGTGGTCTCATGGGGTCATGGTTTTGGGAATGTGACATTTTGTAGGGCGCTATGTGAGCGTTTTGGAGCCACAATTCGTTGTTTATTGGTTCGACAAATGCGTCTCTCAGTTGGGCATTTCCGGTTCGCGCTGATTTTATCTCACTGCCCAACAAAGACAATCCAGCCTCCAAAGTCTCCATTAATTGATAATTAAACTTGGCTTTGCGATTAAGTGAGATTATCTTGATGGCATCTGTTTTGCCCATAACTATTAACTTACTTACGGACTCATAATGGGAGCATGTTTACCAAGCTTAGTACAAACACCACATGCTGTAAAGGACTCACTATGAATTACCTAAAAAGTCTCCCTATATTTAACTTCTTATCTCTTTTTATGGAGTTTTGCATTGTGCTATCAATAACTTCTTGATAATGATTGTGTAATTGTGAAGCTGTCCGGCTAATATCATAATGTTTGGCAGTTTGAGTTGCACCAGAGGCCAAACGAATTCGTAAGGTGTCATCCAGCATAAGTCTTACCATCCTGGCTGTAAAGTCTGCCAGATCATTACGGCAGAGCATACCGTTAACATCATTTTGGATTATATCACCAACACCAGGTGATTCTATGCCAATGGCTGGGAGACCCACTGCCATACCTTCAATGATAGAAAGGGGATGTACCTCAGACACGGAAGGTGTAACGAATGCGTCAGCCATATTGAGATATTCGGACACTGTGTGATAGGCAGCTTTGCCCGTAAAACGTACTGCGTGACTTATATTTACTCTCTCGCACCAATCTCGCAAATTGTCGAATTCGCTCCCTTCGCCAACAATAATTAGTTTGAGATTCTCTACAGCAGCTTGCGCACCGGCAAAAGCTCTTAGAAGCATAGTAAGACTTTTCTCTGGACTCAATCTACCAACATATATGAGCACAAGATCGTTATTGTCAATGCCTATTTCTTCCCTTCGGAACCCTTTATTTACAGGACGGAAACTGTTCAAGTCAACTCCATTAGGTACTATTTTGATGGGTGCATCGACTCCAAAGTCACTTAATAATTCTTTTAAGCTTGGAGAAGGCGCAATTACAAGATCGCATTGCCGACAAAAACTGGGCAGGAAAGCTTGCAAAAATGCTTCCGGAATTGCTTCTGGTAGATGTGGTAGGTATGCCTGTGCATACAAGTCATAACGTGTATGGTTGGTGAATACTATGGGGATATTGTGGTTTTGGCAATACCGTAAGGCCAGTCGACCACTTGCAAAGGGATGATGTACATGTGCTACATCGACTGTGGATAATATTTCCTGTGCATGTCTACTATAACGGAATGATAGATTGTATCCAGTGTCAGCTATAGGTACTGCAGGGGATCTAATGATGTTTGGCTCTTCATCTATATAATCTTGTCCACCAAAAGTAAATACGAAAACCTCGTGACCAACTGCTTCCATAGCATTCTTATTAAGGGAAACATGATTTGTTACGCCGCTGATATATGGTTTGTATGTGTCAGTCAGCATTCCAATGCGCATAAGGCTTACATTTCTGGTCGTGGTTCGAGTGTAACATCTACAGGTATCACAGTGTTTTCACGTAATATTCTTAGTGTAATTCTATCTTCTGGATGTGTGTATTTCACTAGGTAACTTATCAGATCGTCAGTATTCTTTATTTCAGTATCTTCTATACCAACAACTATATCTCCGCCTATGGGAATATTTTGGCTTGATCCATCTAGAAAATCTAGACTGGATCGTATTCCTGCATTATCCGCTGGGCTATTTTCCATTACACCTATCACCAGAGCTCCTCTCTGTTTTATGTCTAATTGCATGGCTTGAATTATATCTAGTGAAATATTGCTTAACGTGACTCCTAGCCAAGGGTATATGTATTTGCCTGTTGCAATCAGATTTGGAACTACCATTTTGACTATGTTCACAGGTACTGCAAATCCTACACCCGAGGAGGATCGAGATTGCGACAATATCATGGTGTTAACACCTAAGACATTGCCTTCAGAGTCTAAGAGTGGACCACCTGAATTACCAGGGTTGATCGAAGCGTCAGTTTGAATCATCTCGGGAATTGAGAAAAGACTATTCCCAGACTTGAGGGTGCGTCCAACAGCACTTACAACTCCAGCTGTCAAAGACCAGGTCTGTCCAAAGGGATTACCAATTGTTATTGCTCGCTGACCTACGAAAGATTCGTCAGAGTTTCCAAGATTCACTGGGAAAAGTATTGATTGATCAACATCAACCTTAATTACAGCAATGTCGCTGTCAGGGTCACCACCAATTGGTTTTGCTCGCACTATCAATCCATCTATAAAACTTACCTCTAGGGTTTCAGCATCTTGCACCACATGGTAGTTTGTTACTATATGTCCCTGTTTATCGTATACAAAACCTGAGCCTTCACCTCGTTGGAAAAATTGGTCTGGTTCGTCTGGAAGGCCGAAGCCAAATCCTTCCGGCAATCTTGGATCAGCAGTTGTATCCATCTGTTTTGCAATACTTATATGTACAACTGACGGCGCTACGGATGTGAATACGTTATTAAGCAATTGTTCTTCAGCGTCAGCTTCAATGCTTTTGTATAATGTTTCTGATGAAGACTTGATTACTATCAATTCTTCGTTATTCTTCTGTTGTATGTTATCGGATTGGATTCCAGTTTCGGTCTCTTGTACTGCTTCTATCTCATTACTAGTACACGCAGTAAGAAAAAGTGCAATTCCTGAAACTAGTAATGTGACGCTGTTTACATACCATTTATTGTTAATCATGATTAATCTCGCACTAGTGTTTTAGAGTGTAATTATTATTAGTGTAATGGTTAAATGTTAATAGAATACAAGATTAATTTGGTGTATGTGTAGGCTGCTTTATCCAATGTAGTTTGACTATATTGACCAGTATAATGCAAACAGGTCGATTAAATCACACTAATCGACCTGTTAGTATTTGGACGAAAGCCCAATCGATAAACTGTAGCCTGGTGAGAATAGGATGTTAGGCTAATTTATTATTGCGACCAACGACACTAGACAAGTTATCGCATGTTTGTGTCAATGTAACTTACTGCCTCACCTACAGTTGTAATCAATTGTGCCTGCTCATCAGATATTTCGCCCCCAAATTTATCTTCGAAGGCCATAATCAATTCGACTAGGTCAAGAGAATCTGCACCTAAATCTTCTCTGAAACGGGACTCATTGGTTATCTCACTTGTTTCTACATCTAGCAATTCTGTGATAATACTTTTTACATCGTCTAGTGAATCTGACATATTATTACCTCTTGTTATCCGTTACGGCGCGTCATTGTAATACTTCATTTCATATTGTCAAGGGTGATAATATCTAACTCTTACGATTGACATCCCTAACCCTGACTGATAACATTTGTGCTACTACGATATTGGAACACCTAACTATGGAAGAAGTTACGACTGCTTCACGCAAAGATGATCATATCCGTATAAATATTGAGGAAGATGTTCAATTCAAATCAATAAGCAACGGATTAGATAATTTGTATTTTAATCATAATGCACTACCAGACTTAGATTTTGATGATATAGACACAAATATAACACTATTAGGCAAAAAGCTCAGCATGCCATTGCTTATTTCATGTATGACAGGTGGTACACCAAAAGCGGGTAAGATCAATCGTATATTGGCTGAAGCAGCACAGCATACTGGTATTGGCCTAGGTCTAGGTTCAATGCGTGTTGCATTGGAGGATTCTACTTCTCTAGCCAGCTTTCAGCTAAGGGATATGGCTCCTGATATATTGTTGTTTGCAAATATAGGTGCAGTACAGCTTAATTATGGAGTCACAGTAGATGATTGTCGGAAGTTGGTTGATCTGTCAGGGGCTGATGCAATTGTTTTGCACTTCAATCCTTTGCAGGAAGCGTTACAAGATGAGGGACAGACTAATTTTGCCGGTCTATTAGATAAAGTTGCAAATTTGTGTGAAACTCTAGGGCGTGATGGTATTCATGTCGTGGCGAAGGAGGTCGGCTGGGGTTTTTCTGAGGAGACGTGCAAAAATTTAGCAGATATTGGTATATCTGCAATTGATGTAGCAGGTTCTGGTGGCACTTCTTGGAGCCAGGTAGAAATGTACAGATCTAGTGATAATTCGGCTAAGAGGGTGTCCTCAGTCTTTTCAGACTGGGGAATATCTACCTTAGACGCTATTCATAATGCACGACAGGGAGCTCCCAAAGCAGTTTGTATTGCGTCAGGTGGTCTAAGAAATGGACTGGAAATAGCAAAATGTATTTGTCTAGGAGCTACGGCTACGGGTATGGCACACCCATTTTTACAAGCAGCTACGGATTCCACGGAACGAGTGTTAAGTACAATTGGTGAGATTGAACAACAGCTACGAGTAAGTATGTTTTGTGCTGGGGTGGGTACGGTATCAGATTTGCAGCAAATATCGTTACTGTGCCGAAAATGAATTCTACGATAATTAGTCGTCTCTCGCACGAATATCTACCGGTATTTGAGGAAAACCTTAGAAGTATAGTGATGGATTCGACTGCTGCTACAAAGTTGGTCGGGCAGATGCTTCATTACCATATGGGATGGGGAGATGGCCTCAAATCCGAGTCCGGTTTAGGTAAGCGCATACGGCCACTACTAACATTACTATGTACAGAAGCCGCCGGTGGACACTGGCGTAAAGCAATTTCGATTGCTGCTGCAGTTGAACTTATTCACAATTTTTCATTGATACATGATGATATACAAGATAAGAGTAGTCTGCGTAGAGGTCGTCCTACTGTCTGGTCATTGTGGGGTGCAGAACAAGCAATTAATGCAGGTGATGCTCTTTTTGCTCATGCTCATCTTGTCCTTCAGAAAGAGCATGCTTTGTCACCGGAAAGCAAGTTGGATGTTTTGCGCTTACTTGATGAAGCCTGTTTATCGCTTACTGAGGGTCAGGCAGCGGATATAGAATTTGAGAGGAAGAATCAAGTTGATTTAGATATGTATATGAACATGATTGAAGGCAAGACTGCTTCGTTGATCGCAGTTTCTACGGAGTTGGGCGCCTTAGTTAGTGGTGCGTCACTACAGCAACGAGTGTGCTATCGCGACTTTGGATATGCTCTTGGTGTTGCATATCAAGTGAGGGACGATATTTTAGGTGTATGGGGCAGAAGCTCAACAACTGGTAAGCCAACAGGTGATGATTTGCGTGCAAGAAAAAAAACCCTTCCTATAATTCTCGGTCTGGAGCGATCTGACGAGCTGCGCGCTCTTTATAAGCAAGCTCCACAAAACGATGCTGAAGTAGAAACAGTAATCACAGTCCTAGAGGAAACAGGGGTATTAGAGGAAGTTACAGATATTGAATTTGATAAAGTGGAGATTGCTTTACAGAAATTATCAAGTGCTTCTCCTAAGGGTGTTGCTGGAGATGCTTTGGTTGCTCTGGTTAGGCAATTATTGGGCCGTGAATGTTAATCCAATTAATATTTGGATAATTTGTTAATAAAGTTAATTGTAATCACTGAAATAACTGCTTTTCATTTTTCGTATACGTCGGGCTAGAAGAAATCCTGCTCCAAATCCGCCTAAGTGAGCCCAATAAGCTACTCCGCTGCTAATAACAGCACTAGCTTCGTTGATTACACTTACAAATTGTGACAGAAACCATACTCCTAGGAAAATAACTGCCGGAATTTCTACCAACCATGGCAATATAAATATTGGCACAAATGTTAGTACACGGGCTCGAGGAAAGAAAAGGATGTATGCTCCTAACACTCCAGATATTGCACCACTTGCACCAATCATTGGTATAGTCGAAAAGGGTTGCGTGATTACTTGCAATATACCACCAATTATTCCAGTCATTAGGTAAAATACTAGGTACTGTAGGTGGCCCATGCGATCCTCTACATTATCGCCAAATATATAGAGTATCCATAGGTTTCTTATAATGTGAAGCCAACCACCATGCAGGAATTGGCTACTGAAAAGAGATATGGGAGCGAGTAGATGCAGTTCGGTAAATCTGTAAGGTACTACTCCAAATGTTTCAAAAATAATTGCCACCGTTTCTCTAGGCAGTCTGATTTGAACAAGGAATATACTTGCATTAATTATAATAATAATCCAGTTTACAATAGGAAATGTGTTTGATTTATTCGTGTCACGTATTGGAAACATAATTGTCTAATGATACCAAACTACTAGATATTCTATGTTAGAAATTTATATCTCCAGTTCTCGTAAAGGACAATAATGTCTACAAATAACAAGATCTCTTTAGCGGGTATTTATCCCACTCTACCTACGCCATTTTTTGTGAATGGGGATATAGATTTAGGTAGGCTCCGTCGCAATCTATTGCGCAATTCTGAGTATTGTTCTGGATATGTACTGCAGGGGTCAAATGGGGAATATGTTTTTCTTGACCATAAAGAACGTGTGTCATTAGTTAGAACTGCGAGAGAGGTTATTCATAGTAGTCAACTCCTTATAGTTGGTTCAGGTATGGAAAGTACTAGCGCGACTATAGATTTGACCAAATGTATGTCTGATGCAGGAGCTGATATTGTGTTAGTAATCACTCCTCATTACTATAGAGGATCTATGTCTCTTAAAGCGCTAGAGTATCACTATATGCAGATTGCATCTAAGTCTCCTGTGCCGGTGTTACTTTATAGTGCACCCATGTTTACAGGCTTAGATTTGTCAGTAGAAGTGACAAAACTTCTGTCTGAGCACAACAATATTATAGGTATCAAGGAGAGTAGTGGTGATGTTGCGAAGATAAAAAACTTAGTACATGAAACGCCAGAGGACTTCGAGGTTTTGACAGGATCGGCAAGCCAATTTCTGGCAGGGCTCAATGCGGGTGCAGTTGGAGGTATCCTAGCGTTAGCCAATATAGCTGCTAAATCTCTATCGGAGATGATGGACTTGTACGGTCAAGGTGAGATGGAAAGAGCAAAAAAGATACAGATTTGTCTCGTTCCTGTTACCAAGGCTTTGAAGAAGCATTGTGGAATTGCTGGCTTAAAAGCAGCACTTGAAATGATAGACAAGTGTGGTGGTGAAGTGCGATCACCCTTGTTACCTTTGCTCGATCATGAAAAAGTAGAATTGCGATCTATTTTGAAGAAAACAGGTTTATTGTAGTGTTCATGCCAGCACAGATACCATGACAGTAACTAGCAATTTGCAGATACTGTCATGGTTATATTTGCGCAACTATTACAAGCTTACTTCGGGAAGATGCTGCATTGCGTCCTTGATTTCTTGTTCTGGATATTCATGGTCATGAAGTGCTCCCTGAAGATAATCATCATAAGCACTTAGGTCAAAATGTGCGTGTCCACATAGATTGAATGTAATTACACGGCTTGTTCCTTCCTCTTTACATTTGATCGCTTCATCGATCGCTGCTTTTACAGCATGTGTAGTTTCAGGAGCTGGAACTATTCCCTCTGCTTGTGCAAACTGTCGCCCAGCAGCAAATGTTGATAGTTGTGGCAGAGCAATTGCTTCTATGTTCCCGTTGTCGTAGAGAGCGCTTACGTGTGGTGCCATTCCATGATAACGTAAACCGCCTGCATGAATCCCTGCAGGGACGAAGTTATGTCCTAGTGTATGCATTTTTACGATTGGAGCCATGCCAGCAGCATCTCCGAAATCAAACGTATACTCTCCTCTGGTGAGTGTTGGGCAAGACATAGGTTCTGCAGCTAATACTCTTGTCTCTGTATTGTTGGTGAAATTTTGGTGGAGAAACGGAAACGCAAATCCAGAGAAATTACTACCTCCACCAATACAACCAATAACCACGTCAGGATATTCTCCAGCCAAGTCAAACTGTTTTATTGTCTCTAAGCCCACTACAGTTTGGTGCATGAGGACTGGCCCCAGTACAGATCCAAGTGCGTACTTGAGTTTGCCTTGGGATGCTACTGCTGCTTCGACTGCCTCAGATATGGCGATACCAAGCGATCCAGGACTATTTGGATCATCTGCTAGTATTTGCTGACCAAAGTTGGTTATCTCCGATGGGCTAGGGTGTATGCTAGCTCCGTAGTTTTGCATCATTACCCGACGGTAAGGCTTCTGTTCATATGATACTTTTACCATATATACGTGGCATTCGAGTTCGAAAAATTTACAAGCCATCGCCAGTGCGCATCCCCACTGTCCGGCACCGGTCTCTGTCGTGAATCCAAGAGTACCTTCTTCTTTGGCATAAAATGCTTGGGCAACTGCTGTATTGGGTTTATGAGAACCTACTGGAGATACACCTTCATACTTGTAGTAAATATGTGCAGGTGTATCCAGAGCCTTTTCAAGTCTTCGTGCACGGTAAAGAGGTGAAGGTCTCCACAGACGATATATCTCTCTTACTGGTTCCGGAATTTCAATCCAACGATCCATGCTGACTGCTTCACCAATAAAGCGCATGGGAAATAGTGCAGAAAGGAAGTCGGGTGTAACAGGCTCTTTGGTTCCAGGATGTAACACTGCATTCCAGGCCGTTTCAGCAGGATTAACGGGCATATCTGGGTTTATGTTGTACCATTCTTTTGGCATTTCATCTTCCGACAATACAAATTTGGTGTTGTCGCTCATTGTTTTGTCTCCCTTTATATACGTATGTGTTCTATTTGCTGAGATTTGCGATGTGCTGTTGCTATATTATCATATCACGTAATTGTCTAAAGACTTATCACTAGTGGTTTAGTATCATAGTTTTGAAATAGATGTGTTTCATATCCCCAGATAGCGGTGTAGTAATGTAGTGTTCTCCTTCAGCATGTTTGCGTGCCCGTCAAATGAGATTCTTCCTTTGTTCATTACATAAACTCTGTCGACTAATTGCAATGCAAAAGGTACATTCTGCTCAACTAGTATGACCGAGACACCAAGTTGACACATCAGACTTATTGTTTTTCCTATTTTATTTAAAATGAGTGGGGCAAGTCCGTCTGACGGTTCGTCTAAAACCAACATCTTAGGGTTTGTCATTAGCGCTCGTGCGATTGCCACCATCTGTTGTTCTCCTCCACTCAATTGCCATCCCCAGTGGCTCAGTCGACCTTCTAAGGCTGGAAAAATACCGAGGATGCTATCAAGATCCCATTGTTGATTATGCCTATTCTTATATCCAATCATTATGTTTTCAAGTGTAGTGAGTGTTGGGAATATAGATCTGCCCTGATTTAATACACCTATTCCAAGGCGAGCAATGCGATGTGATGCTAAATTGGTGATATTATTTCCGCAAAAATATATGTCACCATTTGATGCTGGTTGTCGACCTATGATAGACTTAACAAGGGTTGATTTCCCCGCTCCGTTACGACCTAATAGGGCGACTATCTCGTTTTTCATTATTTTCAAGGATACTCCCTGAAGTACATGCCTTTTTCCATAATAGGTGTCAATATCTTCAACCACTAACATCATTTATTGTTTCCCAGGTAATATTCTTGGACTATTGAATTGTTACGAATCTCAGCAGGAGTACCTTGACCTATGATTTTTCCATTATGAAGTACTGTAATGTGCTTTGCTATTTCAAACACTACTTTCATGTCGTGTTCTACTAAAACAAGCGTTACCGTATCTGGTAATTTTTCAATTATTTGAATCATATTTGTAGTCTCTAAAACTGACATGCCAGCTGTGGGTTCATCTAGCAACAAAGCTTTGGGCTTCATTGCTATAGCAATTGCAAGATCGAGCACTCTCTGTTGACCATAGGACAGGGTATCCGTCACTCGATTTTTGACCATACTTAAACCAAATGTATCCAGCAATCTCTGTGACTCAGATATCATTGGCGTTAATATAGACTGTTTCCGAAACAAGTGGTTCGCAATCCCAAGACGATTCTGTAAAGCAATGTATATGTTTTCAATAACGGTTAAGTCGCTAAACAGCTTATTGTGTTGAAACGTACATCCCACCCCAAGTTTGGTGCGGGATTGAATTGGCAAATTTGTTATTTCTTGTTTACCCAAAAAAACAGCACCTTTTGTGTCTGATAACTGCCCATTGATTGCTTTTAGGAGTGTTGTCTTACCTGCTCCGTTAGGACCAATAATGGCATGCCGATCTCCTGACTCAATCTCCAAGCTAATTTTATTGATGGCAGCTAGTCCGCCAAAATGTACACTTAATTCACATATACGTATATTGGTCATCGGTTGTTTTTGAGTTTTTTCAATAGTATTCCCATGATTCCATTAGGGGCGCATAGGACAAATACAATCAACATTATCCCCATGTAGCTTTGCCAATTGTTTGTGTAAGTACTAGTAATATTGGGTAATAATCTCATCAAAGTGGCACCAATTACTGGACCTATCAGAGTTCCAACTCCACCTAAGATTACCATTATCAATGCTTGTCCTGATATGGTCCAGTAAAGATTTTCTGGAGATGCATGCCAATAAAATTGTGCGAGCAGCATACCAGCTATTCCAGCTATAACACCTGCTAGCACAAATATGCTAATTTTATAATTTAGGGTCTTATAACCTAATACTTGCATGCGCATCTGGTTCGACTTGATACCTTTTAAGGCTAATCCAAATGGGCTATGTATTATATTATGCAAGCCAAAATATATTGCCACAAATGTAGTCACCACAAAATAGTAGAATGCTGTGCGGGACTCAAATGAGTATTTCCATATTCCTAAGTCTATTTCTGGGCGCGGTATTCCAATTAGTCCATCAGAGCCACCAGTTACCGCAGACCAACGCATTGCTACACTGAATAGCATTTGGGCGAAAGCAAGTGTAATCATTAGGAAATAAATTCCATCAGTACGAAGAGCTAACGATCCAACTATTAGAGCTATGATACCGGTGCCTACAATAACTATGGGTAATGTTAACAAGATATTGTTGGTGAGACTAAGTGTTAGATCGTTCACGCCGCTAACATATGCAATTATGTAAGCGCCTAAACCAAAAAATGCTGCATGCCCAAAGGATGGTAATCCAGTGTATCCAACAAGTAGATTTAGACTCATAGCAAAGATAGAAAATATCAGAACTTCTATTACTAAACTAATCGTATATGTGTTTGCCAGGTAAGGAGCTGCAATGGCAAGAATAACTATGATGACAGCCACTAGTATGTTACGTGACAAAAGCCGTTGATACATAGTATCTAATCTTTCTATCATCAATTACTTTGTGCTCCAAACAAGCCCCTAGGTTTGACAAGTAAGACTATTGCCATTAGAGTAAATATCAAAAATAAAGATATTTCGGGCAGTAGTGCTTTGCCAAAGGTATCAGCGATGCCAATCAATAGGCTTCCAAAAAATGCTCCTTGCAGGCTTCCTAATCCGCCGACGATCACGACAGCTAATGTCAAAACAAGGATTTCAAACTGCAATCCAGGGTATAGACTGTGTAGAGGAGCCCCTATGACACCAGCCAATGCAGCTAAAGCGGATCCTAAGCCAAATATGCCTGTAAAAATTACCTGTATGTTGATGCCTGATTCGCTGACTAAGTTCTTGTCAAACACACCAGCTCGTAAAATTATTCCCAGGCGTGTCCTTTGCATCAAGATCCATAGTACAACGGCTATTGTTAATCCTATTCCAATTACTACTAGTCTGTACAATGGAAATTGCGAGTCTAATATTGAAATTGATCCATCTAATAGAAGGGGAGTTTTCACGGTTACAACATATGTGCCCCAGTTTGAACGAATGATGTCCGCTGTAATTAGAGCAAGACCCATAGTAAAAAGTACTTGCTCTAGATGTCGATGCTTTCCATATAGACGTCGCAGAAAAAGAAATTCGATTGTGGCTCCTACTAATCCGACCAAGATTGGAACTATGAGTAATGCCACCCAATAACTTCCAATCTTACTTATCATTGTATAACCTATGTATCCACCTAAGACATAAAATGAACCGTGGGCCAAATTGATAAAGTTCATGTGCCCAAAAATCAGGGAGAGTCCTGCAGCCATAATAAATAGCAGCATACTGAACACAATGCTATTAATGGATTGAACTATCAGGTCATTCATGTAATTATGGGAATAAATACTTACTTTGTCGCATCACATATTTATTGCTGATCTCAGTCAAAATTTTGTCTCAGCCGAGAGAATTGTCGCCTGGATCGGTAAATTCACCTAGGTCTTCAATAACCACATTGTGAAGCTTTCCTTCAATCTCTTTGACTTCTCTTACATATACGTGCTGGGTAGGATTCTGAGATTTTGGATCTAATTTAAATGGACCACGGGGACTACTAAAACTGACGTCGTGTAGAGATTCTAGCATTTTACTAGTAGCGCTAGTGTCTCCCTGCACCTCATCCAAAATATGGGAAATTATTCTACCTGTATCATAACCCTGTACTGCAAAAACATTAGCATCCACATTAGTGCGATCCTTGTATGCAGTTATAAACTTACGGTTAGTTTCGTTGTCAAGTAAGAGTGCCCAGTGTAGTCCGCTTATTGCTCCCAGTGCAGCTGATCCTTGGGCAGGCAATACATCCTCTTCGACTGCAAAACCAGAGCACACTAAAGGTATGTCCTTGCTTAAACCAAATTCATCGTAGGCTTTTACAAATGCCACTGCAGCACTTCCACTATAAAAACAGAAAACCATGGACGGGTTGGATTTGCGAATCTCTGTGATAAATGGTGCTGGGTCTCCCATAGAAGGGAATGGTGTAAATTGTTTGCCCAATATTGTGCCGCCAGCTGATTGGAAACTATGAGCGAATGCGTCAACCATGTTGTGTCCAGCACCATAGTCGGGTGCACTCATGAACACCTTATTGCCGACACTGTGATATGCCCATAATCCAAGCGGCCAATTCGGTTGCCAGTTACTGAAAGATGACCGCCAAATATAGGGCGATTTCATATCGCGGCTGATTTTATTTCCTCCGGCATTAGCACAAATAAGGAGTTTTTTGTTGTTATGGAAATATTCTCGGAGTCCGTAGAGTACCCCGGTACTGACTATGCCAGCTACTAAGTCTACTTTATCTTGCTCAATCAGTTTGCGTGCCTTTTGTTGTGCTATATCAGGCTTCATCTCTGTATCTTCGGCGACTATTTGAACATTCCGTCCACCTGCCCGGTATCCCAATTGGTCTAGATACATTTCTAATCCAGCACTAATGCTATCGCCCAAAGTAGCATATATTCCAGAGTATGGTAATAGGACACCGATTTTAATTGGTACATCACTAGTGCTTGAAGAACTTCGGTTACTACAGGCTGTAGCTAGACTGCCGGTATATGCTACAGCTCCTGCTCCAGCTAGCTTAAGTATTTTGCGTCGAGAATAAGATCGGATTATAGGGTGCGTAAAATCAGTTTGTGGTTTATGACTAATCATATATGTTGCCTAAAAATATTTTTAGGTGTGTGGTATTAGAAACACCTTGCTGGACTACTTTTGCGTTTTGAGTTTACATGCAAAGGAAATTGAATATATTAACTCAACTACTGTTGCTTAATGTTGTTACTTTAACAATTGTTTCAACATTTCACCTCTTTGTTCTCGAAGTGCTATACCACTGGCTCCGCGTTGAATTCCTATTATTTCGGCTAGTATTGAGAGTGCCACTTCAGCGGGAGACTCAGCGCCTATATCAAGTCCGGCAGGAGTGTACACTTGTCTCAATGTTGCAGGTTCAGTATCATTTTCTATAAGTCGTCGGAAAAGTTCTCTAGCTTTAGATGGACTCGCAACTAGTGATATGAATGCTGGGTTAGCTGCAAGAGCTTGCTCTAATGCAGGCAAATCATATCCCCAAGTTGTAATAACTACATAAGTACTTGAAGTTATAGGCTCTGGTATCGGTCCCAGAGTTTCGGAAGCTTCCTCGTAATCCACTATATAAATAGAATCGGCATCTGGGAAACGATCACTATTTGCCCAATCATTGCGATCGTCTATTATCACAACGCGCATTTCGAGGATAGCAGCGATTTTTGCCAGAGGTTTTGCAATATGTCCTGCACCAACAATTAATAATGTAGGGTTTGGTCTTAGAACTTCCATAAGTATGTCTACTGCTCCACCACACAATCCAACTGACCCGCTTCTGCCGTTTGGATCAAAAACATAGTTCTTGAGCTCTTTGTTGCCATTAGAAAGTAATTTTAGAGCATCTTCGATGACTCTATGCTCGAGGGTGCCTCCTCCTATAGTGCCCCGTATATCACCACTATCTAGGACTAGCATTCTGGCTCCTAGATGTCTGGGTGCCGAACCACGAGCACGTACGACTGTCGCTAAGCACGCAGTCCTGCCTGCCTCAATCTCTTCAATAGCTGCTTGGGTGACTTGCAGGAATTCGCTCATTTATAACAGGTTTGTTATCAAAAAAAATACAAAAAAAGAAACAGTCCGCACTTGTATCAACCTCTGTCATTTTGACAGAAGGCAACTACAGCAGTGTATCAGTTGAATCGTAGCAATGTCAAGTTTCTAACACACCATTTTTTGTTGTTGAGCAAGTAAATATTGGTGCTGTGCTGCCTTATGCGGCAAACTGTTAGTTTCGAATCGTTATCATCTTTCTCAAGAGATGGTAGACTTCTACGGATTATGAGTGCTACGCAAAACGCGGATACAGCAATAGTAAAGCGAATTACCACAATATTGTTTGTCACTAAAAGCTTGCATTCTACTGCCATAGTCGGATTGCTTACGGTTACACCTATCATTGCAGTTAACCTGACTGGGAATGATATGGCTGTTGGTTTACCAGCAACTTTGGTGCTTATTGGACGTGCTATTGCAGCTTATCCAGTAGGATGGCTGATGGATCGTTTAGGACGCAGGCTCGGTCTTAATGTTGGCTTTCTGGTTGCGATATTTGGCATGAGTTTGGGAGCCATTGCTGTAGTGAATGGTCTTTTGTGGCTTTTTCTGTCGGGCTCTTTCTTCCTGGGAATGTCCCGTAGTGCAGTAGAGCAGATG
>PVBE010216965.1_pt1 | contig 117140 bp, 97 predicted proteins | sample 1631181 | NCBI WGS metagenome assembly PVBE01 (sample SAMN08397723, study PRJNA350692) | Marine metagenome, whole genome shotgun sequencing project. | isolation source: water | place: Pacific Ocean | collected 2012-04 | reverse complement strand
TCACCTCGAGTTTCATCCAGCCCGAGTTGCTGGGGCCGAAGTTCCGGCGTCGTTCGGTCCCGGCAATGTCGACTCTTTGGGGTGGTGAGGGCCGCCGGGGTGCCTCTGTCTCCGCCTTGCCCTTCGGGGGCGGATCCGGCTCGGCGGACGCCGTCTGGCTCCCGGGCAGGATGTCGCTCTTGTCGGTGTTGACGACGACTTCACTGATGCTGATCTGCTTCAGTGCGGCGATCTGTTTCCTGGAGCCGAGAAGCATCCCCCCCGAGGTGGTCACCAGCTCGATCTTCTTCTTCATGAGCCGCAACCGCTTGCTGGTGGGCTCCAGGTACGTGGCGTCGGTGGGCTCGAGGAAGTGACGCATCTCGCCTTCGCGATACAGCGTCTTCACCCCGGCCTCGACGAACATGCCGACGAGCAGCTCGTCTATGGGGACCCGGACATTCACGAGATGGCGGTCGGCTTCATTCCCGGGACCCACCCGTCTCCTCGATCTCCTGCTCGATCTCGAGGACCTCCTCCAGTTGATCTTTCCATTCGTCCGGGTCCTGTCGCATCTGGGCGTCGCGGATTGCCACCGCCGCTTGCAGGGCGAAGCTGCCCAGGGTGCGCAAGTCTTCGTCCCCGAGGGGCCGGCCACTGGCGCGCTCGAAGACATGCACGACGCCGAGCAGCTCCTGCTGTGCATGGATGGGGATGAGCGCTGACTCGGGCTCGGACTGGCGTACCGGCTCCCGGGTCTGCCGTATCTGGGCGACCGCTGCCGGATCGACGTCCCCGCCGTGCTGTGTCAGGGCGGAGGCATCGGTCACCGGAGCCTTACCGGAAAAACCGATTGCCGCGGCCGGCGTCAGGCCGGCGTCCTCGTCCAGGTAGATGACGGCCCGCTCCACCAGCAGCACCTCTGACAGCACTTCGAGTACCAGCCCCAGGGTCTCGTCCAGAGAGTGCACTGTGAGCAGGTGTTGGGCGATACGATCCTTGCCCTCCAGTTCGGCCACCTTGAACTGCAGCTCTCGCGTCCGCTCCTCCACCTTCTGCTCGAGATGGGCGTTCAGCTCGTTCAGCTGTCGTGCCAGCAGGGCGCGCTCGAGATGGGTGCGGATCCGTGCCAGCACTTCTTCCTTCTTGAAGGGTTTGGTGACGTAATCCTCGCCGCCGGCAGTAAAACCCTCCACGATCCCTTCCAGGTCATCCCGCGCCGTGAGGAAGATCACCGGGATCCCACGCAGGGCGGGGTCGGCCTTCAGACGACGGCATGTCTCATAGCCGTCGATTCCCGGCATCATCACGTCGAGCAGAATGAGATCGGGATGGGAGTGAGTTGCCACCTCCAGCGAGGTGACGCCATCGGAGGCGACGTGGACGTTGTACCCCTCGCCGTCGAGTGCCTGGAAGAGGACGTCCAGATTGGCCGGCACATCATCGGTGACAAGGATCTTGCAGCCCTTCAGATCGAGGGCGGGTGGCTCATTCATGTCGAAGTCTCTCTCAGCAGAGAAGCGATAGCATCCAAATCGAACTGCGCCGCCAGCTCACGCAGACGGACCGCCAGCTGATGTCCGGCGGGGCCGAGCCTCCCGACCCTGGTGATGCACTTCTTCAAGTCGGTCATGCTGCGGGTTGCGAGGGCTTGTTCAAGGGCGGCAGCCAGATCCTCGGGAAGTCCGACGTGGGGCAACGGTTCCTCCGTCTCGGAACGATCTCCCACCGTCCCCTCCTGGGGAGTACCAGACGGGCCGCTGGCCAGCGGCAGATGAAATGTAACCCTTGTGCCGCCTCCCGGAGCGCCGTCGATCTCGAGACGCCCACCCATAGCGACTACCAGATTCCTTCCGAGACTCAGCCCCGACCCGAGCCCGCCCTTGGTGACGACTTCTGCCTTGGCCTCGTCGCCCTGTTGCAGAGCTTCCAGGAGACCGTGGCGCTGCTCAGGTGAGATTCCGGGTCCGGAATCGTCCACATCGAAGCGGTGGGATTCACCCTCACCGACGACGGCCACCGTCAGCCGGACGTGCCCGCTTGGTGTGAACTTCACAGCGTTGTCGAGCAGCTGCACCAGGACCTGGCGCAGCATGGCGGGGTCCCCGCGCACGGTGCCGACGTTCTTGGCCGTATCGAGGCTCCACTCGAGCCCCTTGTGGGCGCAACGCGCCTGGAAGGCGACGGAGACTTCATCGAGCAGACGGGAGAGATCGAAGTCGGCTGGCTCCACCTGGTCGGGCTCCCCGTCGATCTGGGACACGTGGAGAATGCGCTCGATGAGGTGCGTCAGATCGGCCCCGGCCATGGCGATCTGCTCGACAGCGCGAGTGGCCTCGGTGGAAAGCTCCGGCAATGCCTTGAGAACCTCGGCGTAACCGATGATGGAGTTCAGCGGTGTGCGCAGCTCGTGCCCCATATTTGCCAGAAAGACGCTCTTGGCGCGATTCGCCCGGGACGCTTCTTCGGCGGCCTGGCGCGCCGTGCGCTCGGCATCCCGCAACGCCTGCTCGCCGCGACGGCATTGCAGCAGATGGATGTACCCCAGTGAATGCCGCCGCACCCGGGCCACCAGCTCGGCCGGGTCCGGCAGCTTGACGATGTAGTCACTCGCCCCTCGGGCGAAGGCTACCGCCTTGACCTGGGGGTCTTCCTTCCCGGACAGCACGATGACGGGAATATCCTTCAGTGCCACGTCCTTCTGATACCGGTCCAGCAGTTCGAGGCCGTCCACATCCGGCATCGAAAGATCCTGCAGGATGACGGTGGGGCGGAACTGGCGGACCATGTCCAACGCGCTCTCGGCACTCGAGCAGAAATGGAACCCACTCTCGCCGGCGGCACGGAGGATACGACGCACCATCTCGCCGACGACGGTCTGGTCGTCGACCAACAGCACCGTGTGCCGGGGCTCGGTGGGTTGGGAAGGGATATGGTCAGTCATCTTAGCGGGCGTCCTGGGGCAGAACTCGATAACCTGTGGCTCGCGGTGGCGCCGGGCAAGAAGGCGGCCCCGGGAGACAGGCATGGGGTGACGGAAATGTTGCTCCTATCGACGGGCAGTCCCTATCTTATTCTCTTCGCCCGCATCGATTGCAGCGGGGAGTGCCCATAGCTCAGCTGGATAGAGCATCTGCCTTCTAAGCAGACGGTCGCAGGTTCGAGTCCTGCTGGGCACGCCAGAACGACATGTGGTGGGTGTAGCTCAGTTGGTTAGAGCGCTAGGTTGTGGTCCTGGAGGCCGCGGGTTCAAATCCCGTCATCCACCCCAGTATTCATTAACATGGCCTCTCGCGGTTCATCCGCCGCGGGGGGCCTCTGTGTGAGAGCCGTGTGCCCATGCACAAGCACAAGCTGCTTTCCCGCTCCCGTCTGCTGACCTGTCGCGCCGAGTGGAAACGTCACGACCAGAGGCTGGTCTTCACCAACGGCTGCTTCGATGTGCTGCACCGCGGGCACGTGGAGTATCTGCAGCAGGCCAGAGCCCTGGGTGACCTGCTGCTGGTGGGCCTGAACAGCGACGCCAGCGTAGCCCGGGTAAAGGGGCCCGGTCGGCCGCTGGTCCCGCAGGAGGATCGCGCCGCCCTCCTGTGTGCACTTCAGGACGTCGACTTCCTGACGATCTTCCCAGAGACCAGCGTCGAGCCTCTTGTCAGGGAAATACTGCCGGACGTGCTCGTCAAAGGTGGCGACTATGACGTGGCGGATGTCGTGGGACGGGAGATCGTCGAGGCGTCGGGTGGAAGAGTGCAGACGCTCTGCCACGTTCCCGGCCGGTCGACGACGGATCTCGGTAGCCGGCTGATCAAGGATTAGAAGTGACCAGTGGTCCGTTGGCGGGGTTGCCAGCCTGTGCTATCTTTGGCGCCGCCGCAGTTCGCCTCCAAACCAACAGGTCCATGCCCAGGCTACCATATAACATGCTCGCACCATCTCTCGGCCGGTGGACCGGTCTGTGCCTGGTGACCGGTCTGCTGACGCTGTCGGCCAGACCGGCGCTGACGCAGAACCTGCAGGACTCGGGCCTTGATCTGCCCGGGGTCTGGGCCGGCGAGTCCGTCTGGGGTGATTACGATGGCGACGGCGATGCGGACCTGATCCTCATCGGCGAAACCGCCGAGGCCGATGGCACGTGCCTGCGGATCGCCCGGGTGCTGCGCAACGACGATGGCGACTTGGTTGAAGACGTAACCCAGACGGGTCGACTTGTGGGGGTCTACTTCGGCGACCTCGGGCTGGCTGACTACGACAGCGACGGCGACCTCGACCTGGCCGTGGCAGGATGGGACGAGAACGGCGATGAGAGCCTCCGCCTGTATCTCAGTGAGCCCGGCGCCGATGCCGGCAGCCAGCAGTTCACCTTTGACGTCAACCAGTCCGACGATTCCGGCTTCGAAGGTGTACGGTATGCCGATCTGGCTTGGGGTGATGTCGATCGCGATGGTGACCTCGATCTGGTCGTGTCAGGCATGGACGTCCTGGGTGCCTCTTCGACACGACTCTACACCAACGACGCGGGGAGTCTCTCCGCTGACGAACTGAACAGCGAGGCGCTGCTCAACGTCCACAGCGGAGAGCTGGCCTGGGCAGACTACGACAGCGACGGCGATCTCGACCTGGCCGTGTCGGGCGAAAACGTGCAGGGCAGCATTCGGCGCGTCACCGAGTTCTACCGCAACGGGCCCACGGGCAGCCTCGCTCTGGACGACGAACTATCAGCGGACACTAAGGTCAACGGCGGCGCGCTGGCCTGGGGAGACTATGACGATGACGGCAACGTCGACCTGGCACAATCCGGGCGAACCGAAGACTGGGGGACGGTTCTTCAGCTCTACCTGAACAAACCCGCGGGGACACTGACGGTCGATCCCACGTTCTCCCTGAATGCCTTCCTGCGGGTTGATGGAAGCCTCGATTGGGTCGATTTCGACAACGACGGCGACCTCGATCTTGCCGCGTCGGGTCGCACCGTCAGGTCGACTCGCGGTGCCTTCGTCTTTCGCAACGATGCCGGGACCATCTCCGCCGTCTCCAGCGAGCCCGGCGTAGAAGGACTCGCGGGCGGGGCAACGGTGTGGGGCGACTACGATGGTGATGGCCGCGTCGATCTGCTCCTGAGCGGAATCGACAATGATGGATCTCGCCGGACCGTCCTGTATGCCAACAGCGTCGCTCAGTCGAACCAGCCCCCTGCGGCACCCACCAGCCTGAACAAGCCCGTGGTCGCCAGCCAGCGCACCCTGTTCAGCTGGCCGGCCGCCGTCGATCAGGAGTCACCGGTTACCAGCTACAACATTCGCATTGGCACTGAGCCTGAAGAGGGTGACATTCTCTCGGCTGCGGTGGGCGTGCAGCCTGGCAACACTGGCCTTCGTACAAGCTTCACGCTTCAGCGTCCGCTGCTGCCTGATACGTATTACTGGTCGGTGCAAGCCGTCGATGGCGGACTGGCACGCTCGTCCTTCACCGATGGGGAGTTTGTCGTGCAGGACTTCGTGTCCTCCAGCCAAAGCCTCCGTGGCATGCAGTACTCCGCCATGAGCTGGGGCGATGTGGATGGCGACGGGGACGTCGATCTGGCCCTGATGGGGACGAACCGCTCCGGCGACGCTCTCCTGCTGCCCTACATCAACCGCGATGGCGCCCTCACGCCGGCCACCGATGGGGATTTCACGCCTCTGACTCAGGGTGACCTCGCCTGGGGCGATTACGATGGTGACGGCGATCTCGACCTGTTCACATCGGGTCAGATCGCCCAGGACGATCGGCACGACATCCTCTACCGCGTTTCGGGAACTGCGGACGACCTCTCCTTCGAGGCGATCCCCTTCGCCTCGGGCCTGGACGCCAGTTCTGTCGCTTGGGGTGACATGGACAACGACGGTGATCTGGATCTACTACAGTCAGGGCAGAGCGCCGTCATTGACCAAGCAAGCAATGTTCAACTCTCCTTCACGGTCCTCTTGATCAATGATGGCAGCGGCGGCTTTGCTGATCGCGGGGACGAGATGGTCGGACTCAACAACGGCGACTTGGTCCTTGGCGACGTCGACGGGGACGGCGATCTCGATCTCGTCGTGTCCGGAAAGTCCTCCTCGGGCGAAAGACGCACCGACCTCTACCGCAACGGCCCGGACGGCCTCATCGACGCCGGTGCAGGTCTTCCCGGTGTCGAGGCCAGCGACCTCGCCCTCGGTGACTACGACCGGGACGGTGATGACGATCTTGTCATTGGCGGGATTGCCACGGACGACGAGTTGATCACGTCGCTGCTCGACAATGACGGCTCGGGCCTGTTCACGACGAACGCAGAGGTCCGGTTGCCCGGAATCCAGGCGGGAGATGTGACATGGGCAGACTACGACAATGACCAGGACCTTGATCTCATTCTCGCCGGCAACGTCGGACAGACCTCGGTTCTGCAGATCTGGGAGAACACGATCGGACAGTTGGCGTTGCCTGACTCGGCCTTCGCCCTCGAGCCACTGACCGACCTGGTCGGCGTCGATCGTGCCGCGATCGCCATGGCCGATCCGGACGGTGACGGCGACCTCGACCTGATTTCCTCAGGACGTGGCGCCGGGGGAGCCCCGACCACGACCGTCAACGATAACCTCGTCGCCGCCGACAACTTCCCGCCGAGCGTTCCGGCCGGACTGGACGCTGAGGCCAGCGGCGATACCGTGTCTCTGAGCTGGCAACCGGCCTCTGATGACGGCCAACCTCCTCCCCCGTCGGAGAGCCTGAGCTACAACGTTCGCGTGGGCACAGGTCCAGGCGACCACGACGTCATCTCGGGTCGTGGTACATTCGCTCCTGGCAACACCGGTCACGGGCTGTCCCGTCGTCTCAACGGCCTGGAGAGCGGCACGTACTTCTGGTCGGTGCAGACCATCGATGTCGGTTACACCGGGTCTGCCTTTGCGGCGGAACAGACCTTTATCATCGATACGGTAGCGCCGGAGGTGTCGGGGTTCGTCCTCAACAAGAGGCAGGTAGGGCTCGGCCAGACGATAAACCTGGCCCTCGAGATCGCCGACACCCACGCCGGTGTCGATCCGGATTCCGCCCTCACGGTGACGGCCGACATCGGTGGAGAGCTTGTCCCCTTCTCTCTGCTGCAGTACACAGGAGACGCCTGGAGCGGCGAGTTGGCCGTGACGGAGTCCACGCCCTCGGGGACGGCCACGATTTCGATCCGCGGCGCCGTCGACCGCAAGGGCAACGTGCTGACGCCCTTCGACGCTGCCGACGCTTTCGTCGTCGACGCGGTGCGGCCGTCGATCCTGCCCCGTCAGCCCACCGACCAGCAGGAGGATGTGGCAGCGGGTCCGGCTGCAACCATCGTCATCGGCTTCTCCGAGCCTCTCGATGAGGCGACGGTGCTCGATGCCAACTTCTCGCTGCGCCTGGGAGGCATCCTGGTACCGGTGAGTGCTGGCTACGACAGCGCCTCACAAACGGTGGCAGTGGCACCGGAGTCAGGCCTGCTGCCAGGATCAGAGTACACCGTGGAGGTATCCTCCTCGCTGGCAGATCTGGCCGGCAACCGTCCGGCGGACGCCGAGTCCTGGACCTTCCGCACACGAATTCCGCTGGTGGTTGCCACCACACCGGCTGGTGGCGGCACCGACGTCGCTGTCGGCGAGGGTCGCATTGAGGCTGCCTTCGACACGCCGATCCTGAGTCTGCCTCTCGCCACCCCGGGTGCCGTGCAGGTTCTACGGGAGGGTCAGAGCGTCGAGCTGCGAGAGACGCCGCTGTTCGACGAAGAGAGCGGCATCCTGCGCTTCGAGCCGGCCGAGGGGTTGCGTCCGGGCTCACGGTACGAGGTCACCCTCAGTGGCTTGCTTGGCGGCCCCCTGAGAGCGGCTTCGGACAGCGGCGCCTACCGGTGGGACTTTGCCACGAGCGTGCCCCAGGTGGTCTCCCTGTCCCCCGCCGATCAGGACGTAACCGTCGCCGTCGGTGACGCCGGCATCGCCGTCACCTTCGACGGCCCCGTCGACGACCAGGCGCTGGCCGCAGATGGCTCGGTGGCGATCACGCGCGAGGGGGTGGCGCTGTCACTGCGCCAGGCCCCGGCGTTCGACGTCGACACCAACACCCTGCGCTTCGAGCCGGCCGAGGGCCTGCGCCCGGGATCGCGCTATGATGTCGTGCTCAGTGGACTGCTCGGTGGCCCGGTGCGGGCCGCTTCCGACAGCAGCGACTATCGCTGGCACTTCGAGACAGGCGTACCTCAGATCGTCTCCCTGTCTCCCGCCGACGACGACACGACAGTCGCCGTGGACGACGCGGGCATCGCCATCACCTTCGATGGCCCCGTCGACGACCAGGCGCTGGCCGCAGATGGCTCGGTGACGATCACGCGCGAGGGGGTGGCACTGGCTCTGCGTGAAGCCCCGTTGTTCGATGCGGAGACCAGCGTCCTGCGCTTCGAGCCGGCGGAGGGGCTGCGACCGGGCTCACGCTATGAGGTCACCCTCAGCGGCCTGCTGGGCGGCCCTCTGCGGGCGCTCTCCGACAGTGGGGCGTATCGCTGGCAGTTCCACACAGCCGTACCGCAGGTCACGTCCCTGGTACCGGCAGAGACGGACACGACGGTCAACGCCGGTACCCGCGAGCTGGTCGCCACCTTCGACGGCCGGCTCGACGACGAGTCTCTGGCCGAGGCGGGTGCCGTGCGGGTCTTCGCTGAGGCCACCGAGATTCCCCTGGCGACGACGGCATTCGATCTCGACGCCAACACACTCACCATCGTACCGACGGGGGGACTGCGCCCCGGCACCTCGTACAGGGTACAGATCGCCGCCGATGTTCTCGGTCCGCTGGCCGCCGCAGGGATAAGTTGGGCGTTCTCCACGGAGACACCCCAGGTGGTGGCCACTGATCCGGCGGACGGCACCTCAATCGGCGCCGGCAACCTGCGGATCCAGGTGCAGTTCTCCAGTGCCATCGCCGAAGAGAATCTGCTGCCGAGGTACTTTAGCCTGAGTCAGGCGGGTCGGCCGCTGACTCTGGCCGCCGACGAATTCCTCTATGACGTCGAGACCTTCGCCGCCAGTCTGCCCGCGGTCGAGTTCGTATCAGGCAGCAGCTATCGTCTCGTCGTCTCCTCCCGGATTGGCGGCCCTAGGGCTCAGGGCGCGGATACGGACATCTCCTTCACCACCGACATCCCAACTGTCGTGGGCACCGTACCCGATGCCGGCGCCGAAGGCATCTCCACGGGGCAGAGCACGCTGCAGGCAACCTTCTCCGGGCGGATCGCCCGGCGCGATGGTACCGGTTTCTCGTTGCGCGCGCGCAGCCTTGTCGACGTGCTGACCGAGGGTGACGAAGCAGTTTTTCAGGTCATACCAATCGCTGGCTTCGGTACCGACTCGACGCTGACAGTGGTCAGTTTCTCCCCCGAGGGAGGCCTGCAGGACTTCACCGAATACGAGATATCGATCGGTTCCCGCGTGTTCGGCGATCTCGGCGAGGACGGATTCACCTGGCGTTTCAGCACGGCCGCGCGCCTTGCGGATGCCGCCGCCGGCGGCATCGTCACCAACCCCGACCGTGCCGTGGAACTCTACCTGCCGCCGAACGCGCTGGCCGCCAGCGCTACCGAGATCCGCATCTCGCCGGTGGCCACCGCCGCCGGGAAACCCGCCGCCCTGGCGCAGGACAATGTGCAGGTGGGCCGCAGCTTCCGGATCGACGCTGGTGATGTGACCCTGCGCAAGCCGGCAACCCTGACTCTGCGCTACACCGAAACGGAGCTGGGCATCGCCGATCCGGCGCGGTTGGGCATCTTCGTGCTGTCAGGTACCACCTGGAGCCGTGTGGGCGGTACTGCCAACCCGGCGGATCAGTCTGTGCGGACCACGGTGAGCGAGTTGGGTGTGTTCGCCCTCTTCGAAGACCTGTCAGTCGCTGTCGGTTCCGTCGGCCTGAGTGCCGTCGACTGCCAGCCACGCGCCTTCGGCCCGGCGGGCGGTGATCTGCGGGATGAAACGGATATCTCCTTCGAGTTGTCGGGACCTGCGGACGTGACGGTCCGCGTGTATAACGCCGCCGGCCGGCTGGAACGTGTCGTCGTGCGCGACCGGCCGATGGCACCGGGACGCAACTCGCTGCCCTGGAATGGCCGCGACGAGGACAGCGAAGTGGTTGCCTCCGGCCTCTATGTCGTCGTCGTCAGCGCCGGCAGCGCCCAGGCGGAGAAAGTCGTGGCGGTGGTGAGATGATGGGCGGCGTGAACAGAATCCCCGGAGCGAGCCGGTGCCGGACCTTCTGGACGGCGGCCTTGATCGCCATCCTGCCGGCGGCAGGATCGGCCCAGTTCGTCGACGTAACAGATGCGGCGAATGTGGCCAACCTCGGCCAGTTCAGTACGAACCTGGCCTGGGGCGACTATGACGGGGACGGCGATGTCGACCTCTACGTGACAAACTGGGGAGCCGCAAAACAGCCGCCGCCAGATCGTCTGTACCGCAATGACCTTGATGATTCTGGCACCGTGCTCTTTGCCGATGTGTCCGTAGATCTTGGCCTTACGGTGGCAAGCAATAGCACTGCCGCCGCCTGGGTCGATTACGACAACGATGGTGACCTCGACCTCTATGTGGCCGACTTCTTCGAGCAAGACCGTCTGTACCAAGGAGATGGCGGGCAGTCATTCGCCGAAGTGGGCCGGTCACAACTTATCAACAATCAGAAACTGGGCAGCGTCTTCGCCATCGGCTGGGGCGACTACGACAACGACGGCTGGCTCGATCTCTACCTCGGCAAGTACTACCACGACAATGAGCTGTACCACAACGTAGACGGCCTGCTGGCGCGTGTGACCGACCTCGGCGTCGGCGACCGGCGCGACACAAATGGAATCACCTGGGTCGACTATGACAACGACGGCGACCTCGACCTCTACGTCGTCAACCGCGAGCAGGAGAACGGCCTCTACCGAAACGATCTGAACGCCGCTGAGGGAGTGTTCACCGAGATCGCCTGTGCCCTGTCCCTGGCCGACGCCGAGATCGGCCAGTCTGGAACCTGGGCTGACTACGACAACGATGGCGACCTCGATCTCTACGTGAGCAACGTGGGTGCCAACGCTCTCTACCGCAACGACGGGCAGGACACCTTTACCGACCAGGCAGCCGCGGCCGACGTGGATCTGCTCAGTTCCGGGTGGGTCACCGCCATGGCTGCATGGGCGGACGTCAACGGTGACGGCTGGCTCGACCTCTACCTCGCCAACGGCGCCGATCGCCAGCTACAGCCCGACGTGCTGGCCGCCGGTTCGGCCACTGGGGTTTTCGCCGACTCCACTGGCACGGCCAGTCTACCTGTGACAGCTTCCGCCCATCTTTCCGTAGCTTTCGCTGACATCGATACCAACGGCACGCCTGACCTCTACGTCACCGACGGATTGGGCCCCTTTGGCGGCGGCAACAACCGGCTCTACCAGAACGTGGCCGACGATTCGCTGTTCCTGCGCGTCGTCGTGCGCGGCAAGGGTGCCGCCGCCGGAGGCGCTAACCTCTACGGCTACGGGGCGAAAGTGTACCTGATCGACGCCGTATCTAACGACACCGTCGCCTTCCAGCAGGTCTTGCCGCCCATGGCGGTTCCGCGCACCGTGACCTCCGATGACGGCACGACAGCCGGTGGCGCTGAGGTCATCTTCGGCGCACCAGCCGACGCTTACAACGTCTCGGTCCTGTTCCCCGGAAACCCGCAGGCCGGTATCGGCCCCAACGTGAGTGGCGGTGATGTCATCGTCATCGACGAGCCATAGCGGCGTGAATACGGTCCTTCGAAAATCGCGGCTCCGCAACGTATGCTTCACGCTGCTTGCCGGTGTCCTCGTCTCGGCCTCTGTCGATGCCGCCTCTCGCCAGACCGATGTCGGCGTGCGCGCCATCGGCATGGGTGGGGCCTTCTCCGCTGTTGCCTCAGACGCTGCCGCTGTGCGCTGGAATCCGGCGGCCATCGCCACTCTGCAGCGGCAGGAGATCACCGGGGCCTACGCCGACCGCTACGGCCTGGGGCTGGACGAGTCGTATCTGGCCTACGTGCTGCCCCTCACCGAGCGCCACGCCCTGGGGCTCGACTGGTTCCACCGCGGCTTTGATGACGTTGCCGGCGGATTGGGTCTGCAGTCGTCACACAACATGATCAGCCTGGCCTACGGCTATCGCAACGGCATCTCCCGTCTGCAGCCGCTGATCGGCAACGCTTCTGTCGGTCTCGCCGCCAAGTGGCTGGCCCAGGACGCCGAACTCGATGGCCGCTCCGTCATGTCCGCCACGGGCGTGGGCTTCGACGTGGGCCTGCTCTACCCCCTGCCCCACGGTCTGCGCTTCGGTTTCGCCGTGCAGGACGTGGGCGGCACCTCTGTCGAGCACGACAGCGGCCTCAACGAGACGATTCACGACAGCCGCTGGCGGGCCGGGCTGGCCTGGAAGCCGATCGAAGGTCTCACAGTGGCCAGCGATGTCGACGACCACGTGCGCCTGGGCGCCGAATACTGGGTGCAGGGCCTGCTGGCCCTCCGTGCCGGTTTGCGCTCCGAGCTCGACAGCCCCGACAGCGGCGGTGACGCCACCACGACCAGCTTCGGACTGGGAGTCAAATACCGCTTCGCCCGCATCGACTATGCCTACGAGCGCCACCCGGTGCTCGACGCCACACACTACACGTCGGTGTCGCTGGCCTACAATCCACGGGTCATCACCATCAAGGATGCCACCGTGCGGCCGAGCCCGGTGTTTCGCTCCCTCTACCCGCACTACCAGGAGAGTGAGTTCTTCGATGTGGTGCTGACGAATTCGGCGGCCCAGCCCATCGAGGCCACCGTCGGTCTGTTCCTGCCGCGCGTGATGAGTGTTCCCCACACCGAGACCATCATCCTGCCGGCGCAGAGCTCCGAGAAATACGCCTTCTCGGTGACTTTCGACTCCGACCTGTTCAACGAGGCTGATGCCTACTACGACCACTTCGTCACACCCGTTGTCTCCGTCTCCTACTCGCGTGACCGGCGGGAACAGAAGGTCGAAAAGCAGCTGGAACGGGTTTATGTGGCCGGCAAAGGTAAGCTCAGCTGGAATGTGGAGGGCATGGCCGCCGCCTTTGTCACGCCCTCGGATCTGGCCGTGGCAGGTCTGGCTCGCGGTCTCGTCCAGCGGTACGACGACGTGCTGTCCCGCAAGTTCAACAACTCGAACATGGGCAAGGCGGCCGTACTCTATGACGCTCTGGGCATGTACCGCCTCAGCTACCAGGCCGACCAGAAAACCCCGTTTGCCAGCATCTCCGACGACAAGACGATCTTCGACACCGTGCAGTATCCCAGCGAACTGCTGGCCAAGCCCGAGGACGTGGACGTCAAGATCGGTGACTGTGACGATCTGACCGTACTCTATGCGTCACTGCTGGAAAACCTCAGCATCGACACCGCATTCCTCGAGGCCAACGACCCGGGGGCTGGACACATCTACCTCATGTTCGACTCGGGCATACCGCTCGACCGCGCCGAGGACCATTTCAGCTCCCCAGCCGAGTACGTCGAGTGGCAGGGGCGGGTCTGGATTCCGGTGGAAACCACGATGTACGGCTTCACCTTCGCCGATGCCTGGCGCCAGGGAGTCGGCGAGTACAAGCGGCTCAAGCCACGTGACCTTGTCGACGAGGTCTACGTCCAGAAGTGGATGCAGACGTACAAGGCCCCCGTCCTGCCGGCTCAGGACATCGTGCTGCCGACAACGGACAGGGTGGACAGCCTGCTGTCGCGAGACCTCGAGTTCTTCGACCGGCGCACCGATGAGATCGCCCTGGGTTCGGTCACCTCCCTCGACACGCCGGACGGCGCCTATGACGCCGGTGTCGCCTACCTGCGTGCCAACCACCTGGAGAAGGCAGCGGGCATGTTCGACCGGGCCCTCGGCATGCGCACCAGCCACGCCGACGCACTCAACGCCCAGGGCGTCATCGCCACCCGCCTGGGCGCCTACGACGAGGCCCTCGACTATTACCGCCGTTCTCTGGCCGTCAGCGACGACAATGGCGTGCGCATGAACATCGCCCTCACCTATTACCTCAACGGTGAACGCGAGCAGGCCGACGAATACTTCGAACAGGTCGTGTCTCTCGATGAGGGGTACGGTGAGCTGTTCGACTTCCTCTCGTCGGTGGGTGACGCCGAGCAGTATCACGAGATCGGCGTCAGTTACCTGAGGCAGTTGCGGCTGGATCAGGCCCTCGAACAGTTCGACCTGGCCATCGAGGCGGATGCCGGCTATGCCGACGCCCACAACGCCCGGGGTGTCGTGCTGGCCCGCCAGGGGCGGGCTGAAGATGCGCTGCAGGCCTTTGAGAGTGCCGTACAGCTGGGTTCCGACCAGATGGGCTACCGGCTGAACGTGGCCCTGGCCCACCACCTGCTGGGCAACTATGATCGGGCCGATGTGCTCTATCGCCAGGTGGTCGCCGAGGACGACAGCTATTCCGGTCTCTACGATTTCCTCGCCGCCACCGAGACAGCGGATGAGAGCTACCGGATCGCCACCGGGTACATGCAGCAACAGCAGTGGGACAAGGCGCTGGCGCGGCTGGACGATGCCCTGGCCGCCGATCCGCGGCAGGCTGCAGGCCTCAACGCCCGCGGCGTCGTGCTCACCCACCTGGGAGACTACGATGAGGCCTTCACGATGTTTGAGCGTGCCGAGGAGCTGACACCCACGGACGCCGGCATCCGGCTGAACATGGCCATCGTCCGTCACCTGCAGGGACGACGCCACGAGGCGGCCGTCATCTACCGGCAGCTGGTAGACATGGAGCCGTCGTACCAGGGATACCTCGACTTCCTCGAAGAGGAGTAGAGCAGCTTGCTGCTCGAAAGCAACTTGTTGCTCGAAACCAGCTTGCTGGTCAGGAACCCGGCGCGGCAGGGCCGCGTCTGAAGAAGATGAGAGGCGACGCGCTGACCATCTTCATGTGTGATACATATCATTGCGGATCGGTCGGATCCGGTCGATCTTATTGGAGTGAGACATGGACTGCAGCGCAGACCCGCGCTGACAGCCTGCATTGGACACGAACAGGGAGAGCTCGCATGAAAGCGCCGAAGTGGATACTCGCCCTGGCGCTGCTAGCTCTGGTAGCGGTGCCGGTGATGGGGCAGCAGGACGCGGCGGAGACCGGTACCCAGGCCAGTGCTCAGACGCAGGGCCAAGCCGGTGACTCGGCCGAGATAGACGTGGACGATGTAGTCGACGAGGAGTGGCTGAATACGATCTGGACGCAGGTCGACGACATGGTCAAGACCGAAGAACACAAGCTCCAGGAAACGGTCACCGTCGCCGGTGTACGTGGTGCCGAGGCTGAGGACGCCATCCTCGACAAGCTCTACTACAAGGGCGCCAAGCGCTACCCCAGCCAGGACAAGCTGCACAAAGCCATCGAGACGCTGACGAAGGCCATCGCCGAGGGTCCGAAATCGGCCAACGCTCCCATGCAGAAATACTTCGTCGCCCAGTGTTATGAGAAACTGGGCCAGAACACGGAGGCTCGCGATTACTACACTCGCGTGTCCAAGGATCACCCGCAGTCGACGTGGGCCGCCAAGGCACAGAAAGACCTGACGCGCATGGCGTCACGCTGAAGGTCCGCATCGGGGCACCACCCCCCTGACGGGCGTGAGTGATATAATAAGGAGAGGTCGGCGAGCCCGACCTCTCCTTTTTTCTTAGCTTTCGCCGTTGCCATGGCTGACGGAAAAAACCAGGACCAGATCATTCAGCTCGCACTGGGCCCGCTGGTCGGCGTGCTCGTCTTCCTGTTCTCCCTCACACAGATCTACGAGCGCGCCGAACTGGTCACCTACGACTGGCGCTTCAACGTGCGCAATTCGGCCTTCGGGCCGCCGGCGATGAGCCCCCACCTGGGGACCATCGATATCGATCTGCAGAGTGTCGAGGCGGAAGGGCGCTACCAGGACTGGACCCGGGACAAGTACACCGAGGTCGTCCGTCTCCTCAGCGACTACGGTGCGCGACTGGTCGGGTTCGATGTCTTCTTTATCGAGCCCTCCACGAATCTCGTGTCGGAGAATCAGCTTCGCGAACTGGCGCAGATTGACGCCGCGTCCGTCGAGGCGCTGCTCGAGCGCTCTGACTTCGACGCCATGTTCCAACAGGCGATCGCCGAGGCCGGCAATGTCTACCTGGCCCAGACCGTCGTCGTGCCCGACAGCGTGCGCCCCGTCGAACCACGCACCGCGGACCAGGATCTTGCCCTGCAGACGATCCGCGAGCGCTCTCCCCGCCTGATCGACGGCGATGGCAGCACGCTGGCCCGGGGCGTCGACTTCGACCCGCCCCTGCGCTCCCTGCGCGAAAAGGCCCGCAATTTCGCCTACGCCCAGACGGTGACGGACGTCGATGGCGCGCGTCGACGGTATCCCCTGGTCTATCAGTACGAGGATGTCGTCTTCCCCTCCATGGCCCTGGCCATGGCCTGCGACATACTCGAGATCCCCATCACCTCGATCGAGATCGAACCCGGACACCATGTACGCCTGCCGCAGGCGCAAATGCCCGACGGTAGTGTACGCGATCTCGAGATCCCGATCGACGCCAGCGGCAACATGAATGTCAACTGGTCCGGACGTTGGCAGGACACCTTCAATCACTATCCGCACGCGACCCTGCGGCAGGCGGCCAGGAGACAGGCACAACAGGCCTTGCTCGACGAGATGAAACGCCTTGTCGCCGAGGATTCACAGATGGGAGACACCCGCAAACTTGTGCGCTCCTTGATCCGGGCTGGCTACCGCGATCGCGACATGCTCCAGACCGTTCTGCGTCTGTTCGCGCAAGCCAGTGGGGTTGAGGCGGCGTTGACCCAGAATCCCAACTTGACTGCACAGTCTTTCTGGAAGTCACGTGGCGTTGACGTGCCTCCCGAGCACCACATACTGCTCTTTGAGCAGGTACAACGTACTCTCAGTATTGCGGCACAGATCGACAATGATGGCGATATCCTCGTAGCTGAACTGCAGGCGTCCCGGCCTGACGACGACCCGGTCCTCGTCGAGCAGAGCGCCTACTTCGTGCGTGCCTCTCTAGAAGACGGAGTCCTGCCAGCAGCCGCCCATCCCCTCTACTTCTATCCCTATGAACGCTACCAGTCGCGCCGGGGCCGCTCGGCCTCCGTCACGCCCGACGACGTGGCCGGCAAGGTCCTGTTCTATGGTCTCACCGCACCGGGTACCACCGACCTCAGTGTGACGCCCGTCGAGGGCAACTACCCGATGGTGGGCATCTACCCGAACGTGCTCAACACGATCCTTCAGGACGCCTTCATCCGGCGTATGCCGCCGTGGACGGATGCCCTGCTCATCGTCGCCCTCGGTGTTTTGCTGTCCCTCGTCATTCCCGGCCTGCGCGTCCTCACGGGAGCCGCTCTGATCGCCGGCCTCGTGGGGCTCTACGGCGCCGTCGCCTTTTTCGCCTTCACTCACGCCGGACTGTGGCTCGAGATCGTCGCACCACTGATGACCCTCGTCATCGGTTATCTGGCGCTGACCATCTACGGCTACGTCATCAAGGAGAAGGAGAAGGAGTTCGTCCAGGGGGCTTTCGGTCACTACCTGTCGCCGGCCGTCGTCAACGAGATCATGAACAATCCTGGCATGGTCGAACAGCTCGGTGGGGAAGAACGCGTCATGACCGCTTTCTTCTCGGATGTGGCCAGCTTCTCGACGATCTCTGAATGTCTCACGCCCGTCGAACTGGTGACGTTCATCAACGAGTACCTGCAGGAGATGTGCGCCATCGTCGAGGACTACGGCGGCACCATCGACAAGTTCGAAGGCGACGCCATCCTCGCCTTCTACGGCGCCCCGGTCTACTACGAGGACCATGCCGAACGAGGGTGCATGGCCTGTGTCGATCAACAGCGGCGACTGGTCGAGATGCGCGATCGCTGGAATCAGGACAGATCCCTGCCGCCAGCGCTGCAGCAGCTGCGGGAGCGTTGGGAAGATCAGGGCCGTATTTTCGCCCACGTACGCATGGGGCTCACCGCCGGACCGATGGTGGTGGGCAACATGGGCTCCCTGTCGCGCACCGACTACACGATGATGGGCGACACCGTCAATCTGGCCGCGCGCTTCGAGAGTGGCCAGAAGATCTACGGTACGGGAATCATGGTAAACGAGGCCATCTACGAAGCCGTAGCGGACAAGGTCGAGGCCCGGCGTCTCGACATCATCCAGGTCGTCGGCAAGGAGGATTCGGTTACCGCGTACGAGATCCTCGATCGCAAGGGTGACCTGCCCCAGCTCAAGATGGATGTCCTCGACCTCTACAACCAGGGCCTGGAGCTCTACGATCAGTTCGAGTTTGCCAGGGCCAAGGCGCTGTTCGAGCAGGCCGTCAGCGTCGACGCCACCGACGGCCCCGCCGCTCTATACGCCGATCGCTGTGAGGACTACACCGAAAACCCGCCGACGGATCTGGTTTTCCGGGCGCAGAGCAAGTAGTCCGATTGGACCCGTCCCGCTTTCGGTCGCATCTTAGGAGGTTTGTGCTACCCTGAGATGCGAATTCCTCGACCGATCATATCCGCTGCCCTGCTGGCCCTGGCCGTCCTGTCGACGGCTGTGTTGGGCTGTACCTCAGGCAGAAAAGACCTCGTTGACCGGCTCGATGCGTCGGATGCCGACCTGCGTGACCACGTGACCGCCCTCGAGCGCTCCCTCGACGCCGCCTACGACCGCGAGAAGGCCCAGGCGGAGCGACTGCGGCGTGTGGAGGAGAGTGTCGCCATCCTGCAGGCCAGGGTCGCCGAAGCCGGGGAACGGATCGACGGACTGGGTCGTCTGCCGGCCACCGGAACTGCCGATGTGGCCTCGGCGTACAGCGCCGCCTATGCCCTGCACCAGGAACGCGACTACGAGGCGGCGCTGGCCGCCTTCGCCGACATCGTCGAACGGTCTCCCTCTCACTCTCTGAGTGACAACGCCCAGTACTGGATCGGAGAGTCGTACTATGGTCTTGGCCGCTACCGCCAGGCGCTGGCCGCCTTCACCAAGGTCCTGTCCTTCGAGGCGACCGAAAAAGAGGACGACGCCCAGCTGATGATCGCCCGTACCTACCTTGCCCTCGGGGAGAAGGATCAGGCCGTGACGGCCTTCCGGCGGCTCATCGGCGAACACCCCGACAGCGAGTACGTGCCCGCCGCCCGCAAGGAGTTGCGCTATGTGGAGGGCGGGTGAAATGAGGGGAGCCGCCGTTGTTTCCCTTCTCCTGTGCCTGTCGTCGGCGCTTCCGGCCGTCGCTCTCGAAGCCAGCAACCTCGATCTGGTGACGCAGACGGCGCAGCAGGCTGTGGTCGATGCGATCGGTGAGATGCAACTGCCGGCGGAAGCCGCTGGCGAGTCCTCCGGCCCCATCGGCCTCACATCGGCTTCGAGTCATACCGCCAACTGGCTCTTCGAGCACATCCTGGCGCAGGACCTGTTGTCCCGTGGCCTGGAGGTCAGCCTCGATGAGAGTGCGGCGACACAGCTGTCATGGCGTGTCGTCGATCTCGGCATCACCGGACAGTCGGGCCTGCTCGGAGGATCGGTGACGCGGCGCTGTCGTGTCGTGGTACGCCTCGAACTCCACCAGGGGGGCGAACTGGTGTGGTCGGGCGACGGTCACGCCGAACATCAGGACCGTGTCCCGAAGGGCCAGATCGACGCCCTGCAACACTCCCGGTTCGGTTTCGCCAAGACCGATCTCGAACAGCGCACCTGGGGCAAGTTCGTCGAGCCCGTGATCATCACGACTGTCCTCGGCAGCCTCGTCTACCTCTTCTTCTCGAATCGATGATGAAACCCAGACACCTACTCCTGACCGTACTCCTGCTCTCCGGTTGTGCCAGCAAAGGGCCGCCCGAGCTCAGGGGCGCCGACTACTACTTCGAAGAGGGTGGCCGCGACTTCGAGCGGCGTCGTTTTCTCGAGGCGGTGGAGAGCTTCCAGCGGATCGTCAGCAATTTTCCCGGTCATGCCCGCGTCGCCGAAGCTCAGTACTACCTGGCCGAATCCTACTTCGGCATGGAAGAATTCGTCAGCGCCGCTTTCGAGTACGAGCGCGTCGTCGACACCTACCCGTCGAGTCAGTGGCGTGACGATGCCCAGTACAAGATCGGTGAGTCGTACCTGGAGCAGAGCCGCCGCGCCGAGCTCGATCAGAGCGAGACGTACGAAGCGCTGAACGCGTACCGACGCTTCATCGAGGACAACGTCGACAGTCCACTGGTCGTCGACGCCCGGACCCGTATCGGCGAGTTGCGCTCGCGGCTGGCCAAGAAGCAGTTCCTGGCCTCGCGCCTCTACCACCGCCAGGGCCACCTGCGCGCGGCGCGAATGGCCTACGAACAGTTGCTGGCCGCCTATCCACTCACGTCCTGGTACTGGCACGGCCTGGCCCAGCTGGGCGACATTGCCCGCGTCGAGGGCGAGATCGACGAGGCGCGGGGTCACTGGCAGGAAGTCCTGCAGGGCGCTGAGGAGGAGAAGCTCCTCGATGACGTCAGACAGTGGGTCGCCGAGCTCGACCTGGAGTGAGGGGGAGGACGTGACCGAGCGTCTCGGCATTCTCGGTGGCACCTTTGACCCGGTACACAACGGGCATCTGCTGCTGGCCCGAGCCGTGCTCGAGGGTTTGCCCCTGGACCGTGTCCTCTTCGTCCCTGCCGCCGATCCGCCGCACAAGGACGACCACGTGGCGGGCGCCATCGATCGCCTGGAAATGGTCCGTCTCGCCGTCGACGGGATGTCGAATTTCGAGGTCTGCGGCATCGAACTCGACCGCAGCGGACCATCGTACTCCGTCGACACCCTGCGCCAGCTGCGCGCCGAACATACCGACAGCGACCTGTACCTGATCATCGGCGCGGACAACGTCGCCGATCTGTCCTCCTGGCACGACCCTGAGGGGATCCTCGAGCTGGCCACCGTCGTCTCCGGCACGCGCGTCGAATCGGCGGGACCGGACGACCTGACCTTCGTCGACCGCATCCGGCACCTGTCGACACCCACGTACGATATCTCCTCCACCGATATCCGCCAACGCCTGCAACGGGGCCTGTCCATCCGCTGTCTGGTTCCCGAAGCGGTGGAACGGTACGTGGCTCAGCAAGGACTCTACCTGTGAACTCCGCCTTCACGCACCTGGAATGCACGCGCACTGGCGAGCACTACGGCGTGGACGGTCTGCACAACCTGTCCGCCCACGGCGCACCACTGTTCGCCCGCTACGACCTCGATGAGCTGTCGAAGTCCATGTCTCGCGATGACCTTGCCGGTCGGGAATTGAACATGTGGCGCTACCGTGAGGTCATGCCCCTGCGAGACGGTGACCGCGAGATCACCCTGGAGGAAGGCTTCACGCCCCTGCGCACCGCGTCACGCCTGGGCTCGTGGTCGGGATTCGGGCGGCTGCTGATCAAGGATGAATCGGTGAATCCCACGGGGTCGTTCAAGGCCCGCGGGTTGTCGGCGGCCGTCACCGCCGCCGCCGCCCGTGGGGCGGACAGACTCGCCATCCCCACCGCCGGCAATGCTGGTGGAGCCCTGGCCGCTTATGCTGCGGCAGCCGGCCTGGAGTGCCACGTCTTCATGCCGCGGGACACGCCCGTGGCGTTCCAGGTGGAGGTGCGGTCCTGCGGCGCCAGGCTGGAACTGGTGGACGGGCTGATCTCCGATTGTGGCCGCATCGTCGGCGAACGGAAAGAGGCCGAAGGCTGGTTCGACGTGTCGACCCTCAAGGAGCCGTACCGGGTGGAGGGCAAGAAGACGATGGGCTACGAGCTGGCCGAGCAACTGGGCTGGGAGCTGCCCGACGTCGTCATCTACCCCACGGGCGGTGGCACCGGTCTCATCGGCATGTGGAAAGCTTTCGAGGAGATGGAGCAACTCGGCTGGATCGAGCCGGGCCGGCGCCCGCGGATGGTCTCGGTGCAGGCCGAGGGCTGTGCCCCCATTGTGCGTGCCTTCGAGGCCGGCGCCGAGGCAGCCGAGCCCTGGCAGGGAGCCCACACTGTCGCCTCCGGGCTGCGCGTCCCGGGTGCTGTGGGGGACTTTCTCATGCTGCGGTCCCTGCGGGAGAGCGGCGGCACCGCCGTGGCCGTCAGCGATGACGAGCTCGTCGGTGCGAGCCACGATTTCGCCCGGCACACCGGCATCTTCCCCGCGCCGGAGGGCGGCGCAACACTTGCCGCTCTGCTGCGGCTGAGAGATCGGGGAGACGTGGGCGCCGACGAGCGGGTGGTGCTGTTCAACACCGGATCGGGATACAAGTACCTGGAAGCCCTCGACAGCTTCAGCTCGCCGGGTTGACGAACCCTTCGGGTTGACGATCCCCGGGGTGACCTTACTTTTACTGCTGAGCATGCGCCCATAGCTCAATTGGATAGAGCATCTGACTACGGATCAGAAGGTTGGGGATTCGAATTCTCCTGGGCGCACCATACTGCTGCAACGACTTACGCCGATTCGCTTTCAAACAGCGGATTGGCGTTATTCGTTTGGGGATGAATAGGGACTGTTTTTCGCAGCTGCCCCACTTCCCCACCGGCTGGAATGTCCTCATATCGCTCCCTGCTTTGACATCTTCCGGATGGTACCGCGTACCAGGAACCCAGCGCATGACCCTCGCTTCGAGGCAGTTGTTCCTCTCTCTCAGTCTACTCGTGCTCACGAGTGTCCTCCCGAGCCAGGCGCAGTCCGAACAGATCCGCTTCGACAGCGCCGTAGATTGGCGGCAGTGGTCTCTGCCTCTCGGTGCTGTGGAACTCGACCGCGATGTGATACGCACTGTGGAGTTACGTCGCGGCACCAACGCGGTCGAAAACATCGGCGACTATGGTGGGGGAATCCATGCAGCCGGCTCAAATGCCGCCACTGCCCGTCGGGCCATCGATGGCAACCAGGCCACCGGCTGGGAGCCTGACTGGGATCGCCCTGCCGACGATTGGTTCATCGAGATCGACCTGGGCCGGGGAGTCAGTGCCAGCAGTGTGGAGTTGGTGTTTGACGATGAGGCACCGGCCTTTGAGTTGTTCGACCTGCTCCTGTCGACGGGCGAGCCGGCGACCGACATTATTGCCGCTCCGATTCCGGGCTCGCTGGTCTACCGCGTTAACGAACGCTTCAAAGGCAACAAGGACGACGTTGTCACCCTGACCCTGGAAGACCCTGATCGTCAGCCTATCCAGTTCATCCGCGTGGATTTCCTGTTGCCGACGGAAGGGGCGCGGCTTGTCGAGGTCGTGGTCAATGACTTCGGCGACAACATCGCCTTCGATCTGCTGTCACGGGGCGGTGGTCTTGATGTGGCGGTGGGCATCAATTCAAAGAACACCGAGACGGCACCGCTGGGGAATGCCCGTGCCTTGGTAGACGGCGATCTCTACACACGTTGGCGGCACGGCACCGCAGGCCGGGGATCTGAGGACATCGATGCGCACATGATCCTCGATCTGGGTGCGACGTACAACGTCGGCCTCGTGCGCGTCGTCGGCGGCGTCGTGCACCGGTCGGTATTTGGCGGTGCGATCACGACGAGGCACTACGTGTCGCGGCGGCGCTGGGGTTTCCGCGACTATGAGCTTATGACCTCCGATGGTTCGCTGTCACCCGATGGTACCCGCATCTGGTCAAAGCACCACTCGGGTCTGGCACGACCGGAGAATAGTGCCAGAGGGTTGGTGGATCATGAGTTCGACCCGATCGCGACGCGCTTCATGCGCATCTTCTGGAAGTTCTGGGACACCTCGTGCACGAGTTTCCAACGTGTAGATGACGACGAGAGTGTTGCCCCCATCGAAGTAAAGGGATGTGGTGCGGGCGGCGCGACAGACGAGATCATGATGTACGGCTCCGGGCACCCGATCGAAGTGCAGTTCCAGTCGCCGCTGATCAGCCTCGGCGGCACAAAGAACCTGAACACGGTGGAGTGGGACGCCGATGTGCCGCCCGGAACGCGCGTCGAGATCCGTACGCGGACCGGGAACGAGGTTGTCAACCAGTTCGTGTTCTACGACAAGAACGGCAAGCAGGTAACCGAAAAACGCTATGGCAAGCTGATTCCGAGCTTCCGCGGCGAGATCGACACGCTCATCACCTCCGGTGGCGACTGGAGCCCCTGGAGCAAGGAGTATACCGAATCCGGTGAGAGCTTCCAGTCGCCGTCACCACGCCAGTTCATGGAGTTGGATATCCGACTCACGTCCGACGACGGCGATGCCGGCGCCAGCCTCGACTGGCTCGCCGTGAACTTCACCGCGCCCCTGGCCGAATCGACCTTGGGCGAGGTCTACCCGCTGCAGGCAGAGCCCGGCGTAAAATCGGAGTTCTCTTACTTCCTGCGCCCTCTGCGCACGGCAGGCTCCGGGTTCGACCAGCTGCTGCTGCAGTCCTCTACCGGAGTCGAGTTTGCCGACGTGCTCGTCAACGATGAGATCGTCGCGGGTCAGGTCGACACGGTCGGCGGGGGGTTCCGCGTGACATTACCCAGCCGCGTGCGGTCGAATCAACTGGTCGAACTCCGCTTCTCCACTTCGGTGTTCCTCCAGGGAACACGCTTCGATCTGTTTCTTCAGGATAGCCGTCAACAAGAGACGGTCCGGCAACTGGTGGATGCAGGTGACGCAACCGATCTGGTGGAAAGCAGCACCAATGTCGTTATGCTGCCCGTGACTCAGAACCTGGTCGGCAACCTCGGTACGAACAGCAGAGCGATCACGCCGAATGGCGATGGGCTCAATGATGAGCTCATCGCCGTCTTTGATCTGGTGAACGTGCTCGTACCCCGTCCCCTGACTCTGTCGGTTTTCGACCTGTCGGGTCACCGGATGTACAGCGCTGAGCTGTCAGGGACTGCCGGGCGCACCGAGCTCACCTGGGATGGCCGGGACGACGCCGGCAGTCTGGTCTCTCCGGGCCTCTATGTGGTTGAGATCAGTGTTGCCGGGGATACTGGAGACCGGGGTCGGCGCCAGGTGATCAGCGTCGTCTACTAGCCCTCCCTGGGGGGCTGGATTGCGATTGCCAACGCCGGCACGATCAGCGCCAGCGTTGGCAGCACGTCGGATCGTAGACCCGTTCGCCGCCTGACTCTCCTTGCTGCTTGCGGACCTCGATCTGCCCCCGCGGAATCATCTTACCCGCGGTGTCGATCAGCGACAGGGCGCGTCAGCCGTCACCTCAGGACTCGCTCAGGATACGGTCCACGACGAGTTGGCGAAACTCCGGTGACAGGCTGGCGAAGTAGGCGCTGAACCCGGTGACACGGACCACGAGATCAGGGTATTTCGACGGATCCTCATGGGCTTCGAGCACCTTGTCTCTGTCGAGGACGTTGAGGTTGATCTGTGTGCCGCCGATCTCAAAGTGCGTGCGAATCAGGTTGACGACATTGTCCACGGCCTGCTCGCCGTGGACGGCCCCGGGATCGAGTTCCAGCTGCATCGGCGCCGTGTTGCCGTACCCGGGCTGCACGGCGGCGATGGCCACCGCCATGGCCGTGGGTGCGCCGTCCTGGCGGAAGCCGGGATCGGGGTTGGCCCCGTGGGAGATGGCGTCGCCGGCGTGACGCCCGTTGGGCGTGGCGCCGAGAACCCCGCCGAGGGGTATGGTGTTGGCCCAGGAGAAGATGCCGGGGATCATGCAGAATCCGGCGGGGGTGGTCTTCTCCTTGACCACCTCGCTGAACATCTCGCTGATACGGACCGCCCAGGCATCGGCACGGCCGCCGCCAGCGCCATATCGCGGGATGCGTCGCATCAACAGGCGCGTGCGCTCGCCCTCATCGCCCTGCCAGTTCTCATCGAGGTGGTGGATCAGCTGTGTCCATGTGAGGCGCTGGCTGCGCTCGACGTGCTCTTCGACGGCGGCAAAGGAATCGGCCACCGTCGCCAGGGCACAGCCGTCGACGCACATGTTGTAGTGCTCGAGGCCACCGCCGAAGCCATCGGATGCGTCCAGCCCCTGTTCGATCGTGCCGTGGCAGAGCAGATCCATGACGAGTTCGGGGAATACACCCTTCATGTGTTTCAGGTGAAAGTCGATGCTCTCTGCCGTGGCCAGCACGGCCTCACGCATGTGACGCTCGAAGCCGGCCCACAGTTTGTCGGTGCTCGGATCGGCCTCTGTGTCGATCATGTCCCTCAGAGCGATGTCGAAGACGTTCCCGAAGCTGATCTTGACGCAGTCATTGAGGGTGTACTCGCGACCGGGCAGGGCCGACCAGTGGCACCCCGAGTAGGCGCGTCCCCGCGCCACTTCCGCAGAAACGCCATTGCGCACGAAACCCTCCGTCGTCCGGTCGACACCGAGAAACTTCGGAATCCCGAGGCGATCCTCCACCAGGATCTCCACCCCCCGCTGCAGGAGTCCATGATCGACTCCATCCCCGACACTCAGTCCGACGTTACACGGAATCTTCAACTGGTGGGCGGCCTCCAGAATCAGGTAGGACACGCGGTTGGTCACGTCCCGGCCCTGCGGATCGGGGCCCCCGATCTGCAGGTAGGCGGTGTCGCGCGCCAGCAGAGAGGCGATGTGCAGCACGGCCTCCTCGTCGCTGAGCGTGCCAGCGGCGGACTCCCGCTCGTAGTACGGTGTCAGTAGTACGTCGAGTCGGCCCAGAGAGCCGCTGCCATTGTACATGCGCGCCGCCATATCGAACCAGAGCATCCACTGGCAGGCCTCACGGAAGGTGGCCGGTTTCTCGGTGACCAGCCGCTCGTTCATCTCGGCGATGGCCGAGAGATTGTCACGCAGCTGGGGATGTGGTTCGGTCGTGGCCAGACGCCGCGCTTCCGCGGCGGCGGATCCCCCCCAGGCCTGCATGCCGAGCACGACCTCGGTGAGACCGTCGTACAGGGCCTGACGTTCGGTGTCATTCGGGTAGGCGGCACGTCCCGCGGTGATCTTCTCGAGCAGACCCGCCCACCCCAGGTCGAGGCCGATCTGCAGATCCTGGCAGAAGTGCTGCGTGGCACCGATGGCGCCGACGAGTTCGTATTTCTTGCGCCGCGCCTGCAGGTCAGCGGGAACCGGGATGTCCGGATTCCAACCGTGCTTGCGGTAGGAACCGAAGTTAGCCATGTAGCCGCCAGCCAGCGTACTGGCCGGGTCGACGTAGGGCGGATGGGCCTCCAGCAGTCGGCGGAAATTCGCGCCGCAGACGGCGGCTCCATAGAAGCCGCCGTTCTCGTGGTTACTCTCCATCTCGACACCGGCGAGCAGGACGTCGTTGATGGCCACACCGGAGCCACTCACCGACTGCACCATCTCGCGCCGATTCTCCGGCGGCAGGATGAGAGCCCAGTCGTCGTAGTCCATGGCGCCTACGACCCGCTGTTTCTCGGCGGTCTGCGCCATTTTGGTCTGGCGAATGGCGGCGATCCGGTCGGCGATACCCAGAGGGGTCTCACGCGACGGTGGGATGGTTGGACTGGCTGAGCTGACGGTCTTGGTCATGATGGGTCTTCCGGCTGGATATGCAGAGCGAGACGTAGTACGGCGTCACGACACGTGCAAACTTCGTGCCTGCCCAACGCGCCGTGACCACATCGGGTCGTCTATTTCTGGTTGTGTTCGACCTGGAATACGTGGGAATGCAGGTTCGCCAGCCACTGCTTGCCATCCTGCGTCGCCCGCAGGAGCCGCGCCGCGTCCTGGATGTAGGGATTGATGTCATTCCAGAAGAACGTGGCGTAGCCTCGACGCATGTCATCGGGGTTCTTGAAACCGAGGGCCGCGTTGCCGCCGATCTGCTCGAACTCGAAGAAGAGCGCGGGAATCTTGCGCAGGTAGTCGGGATCTCCGAGCTGGCCGATCAGATCCGCCGCGCGCACGAGGCCCCCGTAGCTTGCGGTGGCACTGTGCTCGTCGTCGTCGGGGGTTGGGAATCGGGTCATTTCGATGTATTCACCCACGACTTCAGGGTCGATATCGAGATTCGTCTCGCGGCCGAAGCGCTCGATGACAAAGAGCTTGCCACGATCCACGTGATAGGGCTGCATCATGGCATCGGTACTGCCCGCCGGCAGTTCTACCGTCTCATCACCGATGCCGGTGGCATAGACACCGTTGGTGTCGAGTCGGCAGATGCCTCGTACATAGCCGATATCGTGGCACAGCAAGGCGGTGATGAAGTGAGCCCATTCCCGGGGCGACACGCCGCCCTCCAGCAGGTGCTTGCCGAGCAGGATCTGCTGCCCCACGGTGGTCACCAGCATCGTATGCTCCACGTCATGGTAGAGCATATCCGAGTTGGCGATGTTCTCGAGGGCAAACCGGCCGATCCAGTTCACATACCCGGAGAAGTCATCGCCCCGCTTGCCATAGGCGTCGAGGAAGTCATTCTCCAGGCTCTGTCCGAACCGGTCGATGGTCAGATACTTGAAATTGTATAACATGGCTGCCTCGGACGTAGGGGCATTTCAGGGCGCAGGTCAAGCCCGAGCCATTTTGCTCCTCATGTAGGATGCAGACTTTCGGTCCGGGGTGCTGTGTGCCCGGCCACATTGGCTATGGCTCCGGCCGGACCAGGCGGACGGCGATTTGCATGGTCACCAGCCCGAAACGACCGATCTGCCTCGTGCTGCGGATGACGAACCTGCCCTCCTGACGCTGTGGCTGACCGGCTGCCAGGGACACCGGCTGACCGAAGGGGATGAAGCGATCCACCAGAAAGTCGCCATCGTCGAGAAAACGCAGATCGTAGCGCATCTCCAGCGATTCCTGCGTCGTGTTGCGGAACACAATCGAGAAGGGACCCTCCACCTCGAGCACGGTGTCGTCCCCGGTGGCCAACAGGGCAACAGGATTCCAGAAGGCCGTGTCGACGACGACCGCCTCGGCCAGCCCGTCCGGAGCCGACTCCACCACCAGCCGCGTCTGCAGCGCTGCCGGGTCGCGCGGCCCCAGGGTGCTGCCGTCGCCGCAGGCAACCGCGGTCAGACCGAGGAGCAGGAGAACCATCACTGCGGCGTCGCCTTCCGCTTGCGCAGTTTCGCTACGAAGAACCCCTCGCGGGATGCATCGGCCTGGATGCGGACACAGCGGCTGACGGCATCGGCGTACCGGCGCTTCTCCCAGGTGTCTATACCCGGCGTCGTGTGCTCCGGAGGCAGGAACATCTCCTCCATTTCGAGGGCATCACCGAATCGCGTCAACAGGTTGTCGACGATGGCCTCGTTCTCCTCCGGCGCCAGGGTGCACGTGCAGTACACCAGAACCCCTCCTGGCTTGAGGGCGTGGACAGCGGCGATGGACAGCTTCTTCTGTTTGCGCACCATTTCACGGATCTTCTTCAGACTCCAGAAGGCCATACTATCGGGGTCGTGGGCACGGAAGCGGCCCTCCGACGAACAGGGCGCATCGAGCAGGACCCGGTCGAAGCGCTCCGGCACCTTACGCCCCACACCGGCGCCGTCGGCCAGGTAGGTGTCGACGATGGTCGCCCCGCAACGATCGAGATTGCGCCGCAGTCGGTGAAACCGCCCTTTCACCGACTCCACGGCGCCAATGCGACCTTCGTTGCCCATACGCGCCGCCATGTGCACCGTCTTGCCCCCAGGCGCCGCCGCCAGGTCGAGGATCTCCTCTCCCGGCAGTGGGTCGAGCACGTCCACCGGGACCATACTCGACGGACTCTGCACATAGAGTCGTCCCTCACGTGCCGCGGCGGTGTCGGTCAGTTCCCGGCGGCGGGCGGAATCGACCCTCCACGCTTCCCGCGGCCAACCCAGCCGCTGTGGTGAGAGGCCTTCCCGGCGCAGTTCCTCCAGCACCGTCTCCTCGGCTGCCAGCAGCGTGTTGACCCGGAAGGTGGCCGCCGATGGCGCGGTAAACGCCAGTCGCCATGCCGCCAGTTGATCGGCCGTCAACAGGTGCAGGAGGCGCTCTTCGAAGGCGGGCGGGAGTAGCCCGGTGGTCCCTGGAATCGTCATCATACCTATAATTGTACCTCTATGACCCCACTGCGCCACTTCGTCCCGTTGTCGGATGCAGGGCAGTGTTTTAGCATAGTTTATCTCATTCTCGGCTTCGGATTCGGCGAGTTCGCCGTGGCCGGTATCACCGCTCTTATCGTGCAGGGCGAGTTGTGCAAGGTGCTGAAGGGACGTGGCTTGGACCGACAGATCGACCAGCTCAAGGAGCACTACGTCCTCTGCGGTTGCGGAGCCGGTACGTGAGCGAAGACCAGCGCCCTTCTGATGAGCTGCTGGAAGAGGTGCGGGCCCTGCGCCTCGAGCTGGCTCAGCGCCGGGACGTCGAGGGTTCTCAGCGGGAGGACACCCGCTACCGTGCCGTCGTCGACAACGTCATCGACGGCATCATCACCATCGATGAATCCGGACGGATCGAGTCCTTCAATCCGGCGGCCGCACGCATCTTCGGCTACACCCCCGACGAGGTGCTCGGCCAGAACGTGGGCATGCTCATGCCCGCACCACACAGCGTCGATCATCAAGGCTACATCGAGGGGTATCTGAAATCCGGCGAGGCCAACATCATCGGCGTCGGGCGCGAGGTCACCGGTCGGCGCCGTGACGGGTCTGAATTCCCCATGGACCTTTCGGTGGGTGAGTTTCTCGAGGCAGGACGCCGCCGTTTCACCGGCGTCATGCGGGACATCACCGAGCGCAAGCACCTGGAAGACCAATTGCTGCAGGCGCAGAAAATGGAGACCGTAGGACAGCTGGCCGGCGGCGTCGCCCACGACTTCAACAATCAGCTGGGTATCATCCTCTTCGATGTCGATATGCTCCTCAGCGCCGTCGAGGAACCGCCGGTTCGCGAGGACCTGCAGAAGATCCGCAAGACCGTTCTGCGTGCCGCTGACCTGACCCGGCAGCTGCTCGTGTTCAGTCGCCGACAGCGGATGGAACCGCAGGCCCTCGATCTCAATGAACATCTGCGGGAATTGCGCAAGATGATGGCCCGACTGCTGGGCGAGGACGTCGAGATCCTCCTCGAACTGGCGGACGGACAATGCACGATCGAGGCCGACCCCGGCAAGCTGGACCAGGTGCTGATCAACCTCTGTGTCAACGCCCGCGACGCCATGCCCGACGGGGGCGCCCTGCATATCATCACAGAGAACGTCCGCGTCGACGAGGAGGATTGTCGCAAGCTGGGGCGAGGCACGCCCGGCCGTTACTGTCGACTCAGCGTCGTCGATGACGGCACCGGCATGGAGGAGGCCGTACGTGCCCGTGTTTTCGAGCCTTTCTTCACGACGAAGGACACCGGCAAGGGAACCGGCCTCGGCCTGGCGGTCGTCTACGGCATCATCGAAGGGCACGGTGGCTGGATCACCGTCGACTCGGAGCCGGGGTCCGGGTCCCACTTCCGGATCCTCCTGCCACGCCATGGCGCCTCCCCGGAGACAGCGGTCGAAGAGGATACGCAGGAGGATGGCAGGGTGGGACACGGAGAGCGGATTCTGCTCATCGAGGACGAGCCGGATCTGCGGGATCGAATGGTCCGCATCCTGACCAGAACACGGTATACCGTCACCGCCTGTCACGATCTGGCGACGGCGGATCGGGAGTATCGCCCCGGGGCTTTCGACCTGGTCCTGTCAGATGTCGTGCTGCCCGACGGTAGGGGACCGGATTTCTGCTTTCGTCTCCTCGACACCGAACCCGAGCTACGGCTGATCATCCTCACAGGATACACAGACGGTCGAGTGGACTGGGACGAGGCCCACAACAGGGGATGCCCGGTACTGCGCAAGCCGATCGGCGTCGCCGATCTCCTGGCACACGTTCGGACCCAGCTCGACGGTCGCTGACATTCCTGTCCCATAGGGACGCCCATGTCCCTATGTTCCCCTATTGAGACATCCTTGTCCCTGTTGCTCTGTCGGGGGGACATCCATGTCTCTATAATCCCGCCATATGGAGAACTGCCGCGTCGGGCATGAAGATTGCACCCGTACTGCCGTGAATCTGAGCTTAAAAATCAGCCTGGGCGTCTGTGGCGTCGTTCTCACCATCCTTGCCGTTGGCAACTGGATTCTGTGGGACAAGCTGGGTTCGTGGGAGCTGCGGCGCGACCACCTGCTGCTGGATCTGTGGACGATGGTCGGAGTCGCCTTCGCCGGCTATTTCGTTGTGCGGCGGCTGACTCGCCCGCTGATGGAGCTGACCGAGCTGGCGGCTCAACTCGGCGCCGGTCAGCTCGAACGACGGATCCGCAGCGACGAGAGTGACGAGATCGGCCAGTTGTCCCGGGCTCTCGATGACATGTCCCGATCCCTGCAGTCGGCCCGTGGCGACCTCGAGGAGCAGGTGGCGATCCGCACCGAGGAGCTGAGAAAGTCGCAGGTGCAGTTGCTGCAGGCGGCCCGCATGGCGGCCGTCGGTGAGTTGGCGGCGGGCGTGGCCCACGAGATCAATAACCCGGCGGGAATCATTCTCATGCGCGCCGGACAGCTGGTGCAGTCTCTGACCGACGCTACGCCCGAGGCGGCAGAGGACCTGGACGCCATCCAGCGCCAGGTCGACAAGATCCAGCGCATCGTCACCGCCCTGCTCACCTTTTCACGGCGCGCCGAATCGGCAGGCGAAATGACGGTCCTCGACGTGAATCAGGTCGTCTTGCGGACGGCGCAACTGATGGATGGACTGCTGCGCAGCCGGCATGTCGAGATCGAGCGCTCGTTGGCTGCCGACCTGCCTCCGGTACGGGCCGAGGGCGCCCGCATCGAGCAGGTACTGCTGAACCTGGTCAACAACGCCATCGATGCTATGCCCGAGGGTGGGCGCATAACCTTCGGCTCGGCATGTCAGGGAGATCGTGTTGCCATTTATGTGGCCGATACGGGATCGGGTATCGACCAGGAGCATCTCGATCGTGTATTCGATCCGTTCTACACGACGAAGGACCCGGGCCAGGGTACCGGGCTGGGGCTGACCATCAGCTTTGCCATCGTCGAGCAGCATGGCGGCGCCATCGAGGCGTCGAGCGACCCCGGCAAGGGATCGCGCTTCACGTTGTTGTTGCCCGCTGTCAAGAACTCGCACAACGGGCGGATCCCGGAGGCACCCGATGTCGAGTGAGCACATTCTCGTCGTCGACGACGAAGTCGATCTTGCGACCAGCTGCCAGCGTCTGCTGCAGGGCAAGGGCTATCAGGTCAGCCTGTCCTCGTCGGCGGAGGAAGCCCTGGAGTGCATCTCCAAGAAAGAGGTACATCTCGTCCTTACGGACCTGAAGATGCCCGGCATGGGTGGTATGGAGCTGCTGCGCACGCTGCGAGCCGAGCACCCCGAGGTGCTGGTGATCATGATGACGGCCTACAGCACGGTGGAAGATGCCGTGGAGGCCATGGCCCTGGGTGCGGCCAATTTCGTGCCCAAGCCATTCACACCCGATCACCTGCAGATCGTCATCGAGAAGGCTCTGGAGGAGCGCTCCCTGCGGCGCGAGAACCGCAACCTGCGCGATCAACTCAGCCGCCAGTACAGCTTTGACAATATCATCGGCAAGAGCGCCGGCATGGTGCAGGTCTTCGAGTCGATAAAGAAGATCGCCGACACCGACATCTCCGTCCTCATTTCCGGCGCTTCGGGCACCGGCAAGGAACTGATCGCCCAGAGCATCCACGCCCACAGCCGACGGGCGAGCCAGCCCTTTGTGCCGATCAACTGCGGGGCGCTGCCCGAAAACCTCGTCGAGAGTGAGATCTTCGGCTACGAGCGGGGTGCCTTCACGGGTGCGGCCAAGCCCAAGCCGGGTCTGCTGGAGGAGGCCCATGGCGGCACATTCTTCATGGACGAGATCGGCGAATTGCCCCCCCCTGCAGGTGAAATTCCTCCGCGTGCTGGAGGACGGACGCTTCCGTCGGCTGGGAAGTACTCAGGAACGTGAGGTCGATGTGCGCCTGGTGTGCGCCACGAATCGTGATCTGGAACAACAGGTGGAAGAAGCCGAGTTCCGCGAAGACCTGTTCTATCGCATCAACACCTTCCCCATCTATCTGCCACCACTGCGCGAGCGGCGCGACGACATTCCGCTGCTGGCCGACCACTATCTGCACCGCTACGCCGCCAAGAACGACAAGGATGTGACCAGCATCAGTCCAGAGGCGATGCACCTGCTGATCGCCCACGAATGGCGCGGCAACGTCCGGGAACTGCAGAACGTGATCGAACGCGCCCTCGTGCTGGCTTCGGGCGACACGGTTTGCCCCGTGGACCTGCCGCATTCGATATCCTCCCCGGAGGGAGGCAAGAGTGACGACCATCCGGGCTTCTACCTCCACCTGCCCTTCAAAGAAGCCAAGGAACGGCTTGTGGAGGACTTCGAGAAGCGCTACATCGCCGATGTGCTGAAACGCTTCAAGGGCAATATCTCGCGCTCGGCGGAGCAGGTCGGCATCGACCGGCGGTCGCTGCACAGGTTGCTGGCCAAGTACCATCTCGACGCCGTGCAGATCGCCGCTCAGGATTGAGCCCCCGGGAGATCCCCAGAATCGGACAGCAACGGCGTCGGCCATCACGGCTGGCGCCGTTTTTTCTTATTTTGCCGGGATGAGACACTGGGGTCGCGCCGCCTTGCTGTTGTGCGTCACATCATGCCTGTGGTACCCGCCAGGTCACGCCGCCGCCGAGTCGATCGTACGCCTGCAGCAATTGCCGGAGGGCGGCCTGCAACCCGAGGCCGTCGTCGACTCCGGCGGCACGCTGCATACGCTGTACTTCATGGGAGATCCAGCGGCGGGTGATCTTCTATATCAGGCTGGAGACACACCTGCCGTGCGGGTCAATTCGACACCGGGCACGGCCATGGCCATCGGTACCGTACGCGGTGGACATCTGGCGATGGGAGCAGGGCGTGCCCACGTAGCCTGGATGTCGGCTGACAGTGAGTCACCGGGCATGTTCTACACACGCTCCAGGGCCGGGGGCGGTTTCGAGCCCCAGCGCAACGTGACACGCCACGAGACCGCTCTCGATGGCGGCGGCTCGGTTGCCGCCGATGACACCGGCAATGTCTTCGTCGCCTGGCATGCCGGCCATGACGGCGAGCCGTTGCGGCGGCTGTTTGTCGCCACCTCCAACGACACGGGCCGTTCCTTCGCGGCTGAGGAACGGGCCAATCCAGTGGAAGCCGGTGCCTGTGGCTGCTGCGGTATGCGAGCTGGAGCCAGCCCTGGCGGGGCGCTGTGGATCCTCTACCGCGCCGCCACCGAGTCCGTCCATCGCGACATGCAGCTGCTGCACTCAGTCGACGGGGGACGCAGCTTCAGACAGGATACGGTGGGCGAGTGGGAACTGGCGGCTTGCCCCATGACGACGGCAGCGATTGTCCCGGTAGCCAACGGCGCTGTGCTCGCCTGGGAGACGGAGGGACAGATCCACTGGTCTCGGGTTGCAGCCACGGTCGACGGCAGCCAGACCGTCGTCGTCGACGGTAAAGGCGGACGGCGCAAGCACCCGGTCGTTGCCGTTGACAGAACCGGCCGAATGGCGGTGGTGTGGACAGAGGGGACGGGTTGGGATCGGGGAGGAGACCTGGCGTGGCAGGTCTATGATGCCCAAGGCACGACACTCGAAGCAGGCCGTGTGGATTCGGTTGTCGAGCCATGGAGTCGGGCGGCGGTCGTGGCGGACCGAGGCGGAGGCTTTGTCATTCTGCACTGATCCTGCCGGATCGTAGGGCTACATGGTCCCACGGACCGGATAGTTCTTCGCCATGTAGCTCTGAATATCAGCCACGCTGCGCCCGTGGGAGAACATGTCGTAGGTGATCTTGCCCTGCTCGTTACACGGTCCACAGCTGAGTGGACAAGCCCCGTCGTAACACTCCGTCAGCTTGTTGCCACAGCAGGAGCAGGTGATCTGACCGACGATGTCGGGGATCTCCTGCTTGAGAAAGGCGAAGCGGGCGGCGCCGGCACGGGGTACATGCAGCTGGCGCAGGCGGGTCAGCCGCTGCTCCAGGGGATCGGGTTGTGAGATCTGTACCAGGCCCCACCCCGCCCCCAGAAGAGCAAGGGCGGCGAGGCTGAGTGTCACGATTCGTCTCATGGTATGAACATCACGTCGAGCGTTCAGGCACGCAAGCTGCCTGGACTGATCCATACAGAAAGAGGGGCCACGCGGCGATGCCGCGCGGCCCCGGGAACAACTGAATCGCTTAGCGTCTAGCGAAGGTTGTCGAGTTCGGCTTTGATCTCACCCCAGGTGTGGAAGGCGCTGTCCTTCGAGGGCCAGACACCCCGAGACCGGATTCAGGTACGCGTGGCTCTTGATGATGGACCCTGGTCGGATTGGTCGACGACACGGGAGGCGACCTTCGCCGCGTTGCCATCCGGCGATCACAGATTGCGTGTGCAGGCCGCTGGTGCTGCCGGTGCCAGGAGCGAAGGGGAGTTTACGGCAGACTTCGAGGTGCTACCCAGCCTCTACAGTCGACCTGTGTTCTTCATGCCCGTGGGTGCTTCCGTCATGGCGGTCTTGCTGCTGTCGGTCCTGCTCGTCATCCGGCGTCGGCGCGACGCGGCGGCGCTGGCGGCCAGCGAGATCCGCTACCGCAGCTTCTTTCAGCAAGCGCCGATCTCGCTGTGGGAACAGGACTATTCGGAAGTAAAGGCCTATCTGGCCGGTCTCGGTCTGGCCGATGAGGAGGCCGTACGGCACCACCTGACTCCGCGCGTCGTGTTCGAGTGTACCGGCCGTATTCGCATCCTCGACGCCAACGACGCCACCCTCGAGCTGTTCGAGTGCGAGGACGGCACAACGCTGGCAGCGCATCTGCAGGAAGTCTTCCGGCGGGAGGCCTATCCGGCCCTCCGCGAGGGCATGGTGGCCCTGCACAACGGCGAGTCACGCTTCACCCACGAGACGGTGGCCTATTCGCTGAAGGGGACGCAGCGGCACGTCATCCTCAACTTCGCCGTCGTCCCGGGGCAGAAGGTCGAGTATTCACGGGTGCTCGTGTCAGTCCTCGACGTCACGGTTCAGCAGCAGGCTGCCGAAGAGATGCGGTTAGCGGCCCTTGCGGCGGAGGAAGCGAACCTGGCCAAGAGTGCGTTCCTGGCCAACACGAGCCACGAGATTCGAACACCGATCAATGCTGTGATGGGTATGGCCCAGGCACTGCAGGAGGAGGAGCTCACACCGCGTGCCGCAGATCAGGTCGACACCGTCCTGCGGGCCTCCGAGTCGTTGGCGAAGATCATCGACGATCTACTCGATCTGTCCAAGATCGAGGCGGGGCAGCTGGAGACGGTATCACTGCCTTTCGATCTGATCGAAGTCGTCGAGGGGGCGCGATCCACGCTGGCACCGCGAGCCGACGACAAGGGCATTCAGCTGACGTTCACGGCTGACCCGACAGTCCCCCGTTATGTCGAAGGCGACCGTGTGCGACTGCGTCAGATTCTGCTGAATCTGCTCGGCAATGCGGTGAAGTTCACCGAGCAGGGCAGCGTCGATCTGAGCCTGAAGGCGACTGTCGCCGAGGACGAGGTGACGCTGTACTTCGAGGTGCGCGACACCGGGATCGGCATTCCGGAAAAACACCTGGAGGCGGTCTTCGATCGCTTCACCCAGGCCGACCATTCCATCACGCGGAGCCACGGCGGGACGGGTCTCGGCCTGTCGATCACCCGGAGTCTGGTGGAGGCGATGGCAGGCAGCATACACGTCGAAAGCGAACCCGGTGTGGGCAGCACGTTTCGTTTCGACATCCGGGTCAGGCCGGGAACGGGACTCGACCTGCAGGCCACCACCACCGAGGCTACGCGTGTCCCGCCGATGCGAATTCTGCTTGTGGAGGACAACGATCTCAATCGCAAGGTGGCTCAGGCCCTGCTGCGCAGGGACGACCACAACATCACCGAAGCGGAGAACGGCGTCGTCGCCGTCGACCGCTTCCGTGCCGATCCTCCCTTCGACGTGATTCTGATGGATCTGCAGATGCCCGAGATGGACGGCGTCACGGCGACAGAACGGATCCGAGAACTGGAAACCCAGCAAGGACTGAAGCAGACTTCGATCGTGGCCCTCACGGCGAACGTCATGCAGGCGGACCGGGAGCGCTGTCTGCAGGCAGGGATGGACGACTTCATCTCCAAGCCGGTACGCAAGGAAGACCTGCGTGCCGCCCTGGCCAGGCTGAGCGCCAGGGAGCAACCGGAGGCGGACGCTGACCGACCCGGCGAGCCGCCCTCGGAGAACCTGCCGGTACTCGACCCCGAGCCACTGGAGCAACTGCGCGAGCTCGAGGCGTCAGGAGATCTCGACCTGGCCGAGTTCGTCGACCTGTTCGCGAGCACGGCGCCGGAGATCCTGCAGCGGGCAAAGCAAGCCCATGAGGCGGGTGATCTGCAGACGTTGCACCGCGAAGTCCACACGATGAAGGGCACGGGCCGGGAGGTCGGGGCACTGCAGTTGACGGCGCGGGCCGAGTTCTGGGAACAGCGGCTCAAGGAAGGGGATCAGACCAACATCGAAGCCGGTCTCGAGGAGCTGGGGCTTCTGCTGGAGACGGCCTGTACCGCAGTGAAGGCGTGGTCGGAGGCCGGTTAGGGTCGCACGGCTGCTACGCGGCTACACCCTCTCGCCGCCAGACGTCGAGGATCAATTCGTAGCGCGCCAGCTGCATGCCGGTATAGACGCAGTTGCTTGTGGAGAAGACGTAGCCACCGTCCGGCATACCGTGCCGCAGGGCGTAGCGCGCCGACTCGATACATTCCTGTTCCGTTCCCGAATCCAGCAGGCCACAGTTGACATTGCCGATGAGGCAGACACGGTCGCCGACGAGACGTTTCACCTCCGCCATGTCTACGTCGCCCTGGGGGTCGAGAGAATGGAGGGCGTGGGGCTCGGCGTCGACGAGACGGTCCAGGATCGGCATGATGTTGCCGTCGGTGTGCTTGATGACGTAATGTCCCTGATCCCGGTACCCCCGGACGAGGCGGTGCAGGTAGGGGGTGACGAAGTCGTCGAACCACTCTGGCTGCAGGAATGGGCCGGTGTTGAAACAGTAGTCGGCGCACAGGGCGAAGCCGTCGAGACCGCCATGGTCGGCGAGGCGTTGGCCGCGTTCGAGAGCGTCGTCAACGTGGCGGGACGCTTCGCTCTGCACTTTCCCGGGTTCTTCGGCGGCACGGGCGCACCACTCCGTCATGGCGTCGCCGTTGGGAATCGAATAGGTGGCGTCTCCGTGGAGCATGAGGAAGAACTCGTCCCCCGTCTCCTCGCGCACCAGATCGACGCAGCGCAGGACCTCCTCCTCGCGCCCGGGATTGGGATGCAGGAAGATGGCGTCGTGTTCGAAGCGACGCGCCGTCTGGATGAACAGGTCGGACATGTCCCGCCGGTGCAGGTCACGCTCCGATTCCGCCATCTGGTCCCACTGATGGTAGCTGCGATGGGACGGGTGGACGCGGCCGAAGGCCTCCATGGTGAGGAAGAAGACGAGCTCGAAATTGGGCACACGGCCGGGCACCGGGCGCCGCTCGAGGGCGGCGATGAAACGTTCGCGAGGGGTCATGGAAGAATCCGTCAAAGGTGTCGTTGGCGGGAACTGCAATTCACACAAGAATACCTGAATCGTCACCGGTGCGGCAACCGGTGCACAGGAGAAACCGAGGAATCTCGTGAAGATATCAGATGTCAAGGTCTACCCCACCTGGGTGGGCAATCGAAACCAGCTGATCGTCAAGGTGGAAACCGACGAGGGTGTACATGGCTGGGGGGAGGCTGGCGTATCGAGTCGGGAACTGGCCGTGCAGGGAGCGGTGGAGCATTACCGTGAATTCCTCATCGGCCGCGATCCTCGTCGCCCCGGAGCGCTCTGGCAGGAGATGTACAGAGGTCAGTATTTCGAGGGGGGCCGCATCCTGACGGGGGCCATCTCCGCCATCGACATCGCCTTGTACGACGTCCACGGAAAGGCACTGGGTGTACCGGTGCATCAGCTTCTCGGTGGCAAACAGCGCGATGCGGTTCCCTGCTTCGCCACCACCGGGGCGCCGTCGCTGGCCAAGCTGATAGAGAACGCGAAGCTGTTGCTGGACAAGGGCTGGTCGGTGATTCGAACGGGCCCGGCAAAGCGCACGGATACCGACGCGGCCGATCTGTTCGAGCCGCGCGAGTCGATCGGCGTGACGGCGGAATGGCTGTCGGCGCTGAGGCAGGAGCTCGGTCCCGATCCCGTACTCGGTATCGACTACCATCACCGTCTCAACGTCGCCGAGACGGCCTCGTTCTGTCAGCGCCTGCCGGCGGGCACCCTCGACTTTCTCGAAGAGCCCATCCGCGACGAAGCGCCCGAGGTCTACGAGTCGCTGCGCACGATGGTGGACGTACCTTTCGCCATCGGTGAGGAGTTTGCCAGCAAGTGGCAGTTCGCGCCTTATCTGGAGCGGGGTGTGACGCAGTTCGCCCGCATCGATATCTGCAACGTCGGCGGCTTCACCGAGAGCATGAAGGTGGCGGCTCTGGCCGAAGCACACTACATCGACCTGATGCCGCACAATCCGCTGGGACCGATCTGCACGGCGGCCAGCGTCCATCTCGGGGCAGCGGTGCCCAATTTCGCCTGGCTCGAGGCGCGCGTGAGTCCGACGGAAGCATCCGCCTCACAGGACAGCGACCTGTTTCCACAGCAGCTGACGCTGCAGGGGGATCGGTTCCTCGTGCCGGATACGCCGGGTCTGGGAGTCGAGGTCGATGAAGAGGCCGTGGCAGCTCAGGCCTTCAAGTTCTGGGAGGCGCCGCACCTGCACAGGCGGGACGGGTCCTATACCAACTGGTGAGCTAGAGCCGCGTCCAAGTCCTGCCGAATATGGGCGGCGATGCATCCCGGCTCGTCACCCATCCCAAACCACCGTACCTACCCCGCGCGGCTCTCATTCACCACGTTCTGCGGTGCGCCGGAGAGAAAGGCGCGGACATTGTCGACGACCGTATCCAGCAGACGGCTGCGGGCGGCGCCCGTAGCCCAGGCGTTGTGCGGTGTAACGTAGCAGTTTCTGGCATGATAGAGAGGGTGATCGGCGGCGGGAGGCTCCACGGCCATCACATCGAGGCCGGCGCCGGCGATGGTGCCGGCCTCCAGGGCAGCGTGCAGGGCCTCCTCATCGACCAGGGGACCGCGGCTGGTGTTGACCAGGAGAGCTGTCGGTTTCATCAATGCCAGACGCTCGGCGCTGATGATCCCTTCCGTCTCTGGTGTCAGCGGACAGTGCAGTGAGACCACGTCGCTGCGGCGCAGCAGTTGTTCAACATCGACGAATTCAGCCCAGTCGACGGCAGGATCCGGCGTGCGCGTGTGTGCCAGAACATGTACGCCGAAGGCGCGGGCCAGCTCCGCCGTGCGCCGCCCGATGCGGCCGAAACCGATCACACCGAAGGTGAGACCCTCCAGCTCGATGAGGGGATGATTCTGGAAGCTGAAGTCGCGACACTGAGCCCAGCGGTTGCCGGCCACAGCAACCGCGTGATCGCCGATGCGCTGCGTCAGGTTGAGAACGTGGGCGATGGCCGCCTGGGCCACAGATGCCGTGCCGTATATGGGCACATTACACACGGGGATGTCACGCTCCCGGGCGGCGTCGACGTCGACGATGTTGTACCCTGTTGCCAACACGCCGATGTACTGCGCCAGCGGCAGCTGCGTCAGGGTCTGGCGGGGAATGGGAGTCTTGTTCGTCAGCACGACCTCTGCGTCCCGGGCCCTCTCGACCACCTGTGCCGCCGTCGAGTGCTCGTGGACGACGACGTCTCCGAGGGCCTCCAGGTTGCGCCAGCTGAGGTCTCCGGGATTGAGCGTGTAGCCGTCCAGGACGACGATTTTCATGCGGTTGCTCTCCTGTTGGGTGGACGATGACCATCGCAAGCTCGCGTACACCGGTGTTGACGGTCAAGACGGTCCCCGGCCCCGGGAACGGACCTCAGATCGGCAGGCTCTGTGGCAGCGTTTCGATATAGACGCGAATCTCATCCCGCACACGTCGGTACGACGCCAGGGCCTCGGCTTCGCTCGGGGCTGTCGCCGCCAGTCGTGGCGGGTCATCGAAAGGCTGATGCACAACCCGGGCCGGACCGGGGACCATGGGGCAATTCTCTGCGGCGCTGTCGCACACCGTAACGATCACATCAAAGGGCTTGCCCGACAGATCCTCCAGGGTTCGCGACCGGTGGGCAGAGATGTCGACGCCGACTTCGGCCATGACCGCAACGGCCCGCGGATTGAGACCGTGCGCCTCGATGCCGGCGGAGGCCACATCGAGCACATCCCCCCGCAGATGCCGGGCCCAGCCCTCGGCCATCTGACTGCGGCAGGAGTTGCCCGTGCACAGGAACAGGAGTCGTTTCTTCACTTACTCCCTGTCGTCGCCGGGACTTTGTGACGATCCGGGGGGCAGCAGATTTCGCCGCAGTCCGCCAGATCGCGCAGCCGCACCAGATCGGCTGCCGGCAGGGCGTCGTCACGACCCTCGCTTTTCAGGTAGGCACGCAGACGGCGCGCCAGGGGTGTACCTCCTCGTCGTATTGAGTAGTGGATCCACGTGCCGCACCGTCGATCGGTGACGAGACCGGCACGGCGGAGCACGGCCAGATGGCGGGAGATCTTGCCCTGGGGCATCTCCAGAATGTCGACGAGCTCGCAGACGCACAACTCGCGCTCTGACAACAGCACGAGCAGACGCAGACGGGTTTCGTCAGCACAGGCCTTGAACATCTCCAGGTCGGCGTTCACGAGAACCAGCGCCGTTGCAGCCACAGGGCCACAGAGACCAGGCCTATGAGCACGGGCACCTCCACCAGGGGACCAATGACGGCGGCGAAGGCCGCACCGGAGCCGATGCCGAAGACGGCCACGGCGACGGCGATGGCCAGCTCGAAGTTGTTCGATGCCGCGGTAAAGGAGAGCGTTGCCGTCTGCGCGTAGTCGGCGCCGATCCAGCGGCCCATCCAGAAGGACACGAGAAACATGACGATGAAGTAGATGAGCAGAGGCAGAGCGATGCGCACGACGTCAAACGGCAGGGCGAGGATGTGGCCCCCCTTGAGGGAGAACATGACAACGATCGTAAACAGCAGGGCCACGAGGGTGACGGGACTGAGACGCGGAATGAAGACGTTCTCATACCAGTCGATCCCCTTGTGCCGGACCAGAGAGAAACGAGTCAGCATACCGCCGAAGAAGGGGATGCCGAGGTAGATAAAGACGCTCTCAGCGATCTGTCCCATGGTGATATCGATCGGGGCCCCCTGCAGGCCCAGCAGCGGCGGCAGTACGGTGATGAAGACCCAGGCATAGATCGGAAAGAAGAGGATCTGGAAGATCGAGTTGAAAGCGACGAGCCCGGCGGCGTACTCGGCATCTCCATGGGCCAGCTCGTTCCAGACGATGACCATGGCGATGCAACGCGCCAGGCCGATCATGATCAGCCCCACCATATACTCCGGACGATCACCCAACAGGAGCACGGCCAGGCAGAACATCAACACCGGGCCGATGATCCAGTTCTGCACCAGAGACAGTACGAGCACGCGCGTATTGCGGAAGACCCGCGGCAAGCGCTCGTATTTCACCTTCGCCAGGGGGGGATACATCATCAGGATGAGACCCACGGCGATAGGGATCGACGTCGTGCCCACCTGGAAGCGGGTGATGAGATCAACCACCCCCGGGGCCAGCGATCCGCTGGCGACGCCGAGGGCCATGGCCAGGAAGATCCACAGCGTCAGGAATCGATCCAGCGTGGACAGTCGCGGGCTACCGGGGGCGGTCGACACGCTCAGGCTTGCCCGGATTTGCGGGCCGAAACCGCGAGGCTGGTGACGAAATCGGACGGCGTTGTGCCCGAGGGTAGGCCCGCCTCGATCTCGCGGTAGAGCGGATCGTGCCAGGATTCCATGGCCGCGATGTTGCCATCCCGCTGTTCGAGAGTGATGTCGGCAAGACCCGCCGCACGGGCCATGGCCTCGGTGTCGGCCACCATGACGGCGCCGGCCACACAGCCCACAAGAGCTTGAACTGCTTCGCGCACCTGATCTGGCAGGGCCCGTTTCAGGGCGATGTCGGACACCGAGACACGTCCACCCGGCTTCAGCACGCGGGCGATCTCACGCCAGACGGCGGTTTTGTCCGGTGACAGGTTGATGACACAGTTGGAGATGACCACGTCGACGGAAGCATCGGCTACCGGCAGGTGCTCGATCTCTCCCAGGCGGAACTCGACGTTGTCGATCCCCGTGCGTTCCGTGTATGAGGCGGCATTCTGCCGGGCTCGATCGATCATCTCCGCCGTCATATCGACACCGATGACGCGCCCTTCCGGGCCGACACGGTCGGCGGCGATGAAGACATCGAATCCGGCACCCGAACCGAGATCGAGCACAACTTCCCCGCCAGTCAGCGCGGCGAGGGCTGTGGGGTTGCCGCACGAGAGCCCGAGGTTGGCGCCTTCCGGCAGTGACGCCAGCTCATCGGAGTCACACCCGACGCCGCGGGCCAGATCGGTAGCATCCGACGCCGTGTTGCCGCAGCAGGATGAGGCTTCGCCGCGAGCGATGCTGGCGTAGCCCCGGCGCACGGTCGATCGCGTCTGCTCGGTAGTGGCAACGGGGGTTCCGGTATCGGTGCAGCAGGTGGGTTCACAGCCTGGATCAGCCATCTCCGAGCCTCCATGAGTAAGGGTGTGACTCGGAACATACGGAAATACGTATATACGGCAATACGTATTTATCAGATTCTCAGGTGACTTCAGTTGCGCGACACATCGAACAGGGCCTTGCCGTAGCGGTCGCGAATCCGTGCCAGCGCCGCGTTGCGTACCTGGCGGATGCGTTCGCGCGTGAGCCCGAGGCGCTGACCGATCGCCTCCAGTGTCATGGGTTCAAAGCCGTCGAAGCCGTAGTGACACCTCAGGATTTCACGCTCGCGCTCGTCCAGGATGTCGAGGCACTGATGGAGCATGTCTTCGGCCTCCCGGGTCTCGAGTCGCTCGTCTACCGGCAGGTCGGCGACGGCAAAGCGGGAGAGGACGTCGCCGTCCTCGCCATCGGCAAAGAGCGTCCGGTCGAGGCGGACCTCCGGGGCTGCCACGTCGAGGGCACGGCGCACACGCACCTGTGTGTAGCCTGCCTCGGACGCGACTTCCTCATCGGTGGCGATTCGCCCCATCTGCTGCGTCAACCGCGACAGGATGGTCTCTACCGTCTTCAGATCCTCCACCCGATTGGATGGCGCCGTGACCACGCGACGCCGCCGTGTCGCCGAGCGCAGGATGGACTGCCGGATCCACCACACGGCGTACGTGATGAAACGAAACCCCCGTTTCTCGTCGAACCGCAGAGCCGCTTCCATGAGGCCCAGGTTGCCGTCTGAGATCATCTCGCTCAGCGGCTGGCCCGTGGCCTGAAACTCCCGGGCAACAGAGACGACGAACCGCAGGTTGGCAGAGACGAGCTGTCCAAGGGCGTCGGTATCTCCTGCCCTGGCCTTGCGTACGAGTGCTCTCTCCTCCTCGTGCGTGATGGGAGTGCAATCGCGTATGTCGTGCCAGTAGGTGTCGAGAACTCTGGAGGGCAGGGCGGCCACGGTCCTTCTCCTTTCGCAAAGAGGCTCGCCCAACCATCAGCAGGAACCGTGCCGCCGGGTTTCTCTCTGAGCCGATGCCGATCCGGCTTCTTATCGAGACAGAGATGTCCCAATGTGCGGTGTGCTGCGACCACAGGGGCAGATCGGTCTCACCTGAGCTAGATGATGACCTGTACCAGAATCATCAGACAGAAACCGAAGAGGAAGGACCAGGCGATCTCGACAGGTCTGCGGTCGTCGAGGGCATCGGGAATCAACTCCATGAGGACGAGGAACATCATGGCGCCGGCGGCAAAACCGAGCAACGGCAGCAGCAGAGGCTGGAAGAACCAGACGAGCAGGGCGGCGGGAACGGCGGTGAGCGGCTGCGGCAGGCTCGTGAGAAATGCGGCGGTGAAACAGCGCAGGAATCCGGCGCCGCGAGCCCGCAACGGCAGGGCCACGGCGAGTCCCTCCGGGACGTTGTGGATGGCGATGGCCAGGGCGATGTAGCGGCCGAGATCGTCGACGCCGGCCACCGCTTCCTGCGAGGCGTAGCCGACGCCGACGACGACCCCTTCCGGCATGCTGTGGAAGGACATGGCGATGAAGATGAGGATTTCGCGACGAGAGCCTAGCCGGCGCAGGGAGGAGCGCTCCAGCGTCTGGCGTCGTAACAACCGGTCACAGCCCCAAAGGAACAGGGCACCGAGGAGAATGCCACCGAGGATGAGGACGATGTGATGCGTCGAGCCCGTGGCCTGTCCCATGATGATGCCAGGCAGGATCAGATTGTAGACGGAGGCAGAGAACATGAGTCCGCCGGCGAATCCGTATCCCAGGCCGACGCGCTTCTGCACGTCGAAGCCGCCGATGAACAGCGGTGCCGCTCCCAGGCCGCAGGCGACACTGGCAAGAATGCCGGCGAGGAAGCAGTCGAGGAGGAAGCCGTATTGCATGTCGATAACATCACGAAACAGCCTGCTGACGGCATATGACTTCAGGTGCGGAGGCTGCTCAACGTCACCTCGGTGACATGCTGTCCAGGTTGCAAATCCATCACGGGCCGACTACGTTCCATCTCATGGCCCGAACCTTCCGTATACCCCGCCTAGCGGTGATCCGCAACGCCGTCACCCTCTTCGCCCTGCTTCTGCATGTGGGCGCCGGGGCCGTGGCTGCCTGTGCCGGCGTCGACTGCGCCATGTCGACGCCTCCGGTGGGTACGATCGCCGCTGCCTGCTGTTGCGATGGCGAATGTGATGGACTCACGGTGGACGAGACGGTGGTGATTTCGTCGAAAGCGTCCAGCGGCACGTTCGAGGTCATATCTACTTACAGCCAGACCCTGGCCGTGACCCCGGTCCCACTCGCCGTCACGGCCTCGCTGCACGCGATCCACCCGCCCCGCCACAACCTCTTCCTGTTGCACCAGTCCTACCGCCTGTAGACACACGCACGATCTGAACAGTCCAGCTCTCGGACCGCAAAGTGAGTGCGGCTGTGAGCGGGCCGTACGAGTGTGTGTGTATTGATCCGCGTGTCAGACCCTCTCCATCCTGGAGGGCGGAGCTGCCGCGACAGCGGGAAGAGACTGATGAAAAGAGCGACACTGACCGTGCTCGCGTGCCTGTGCCTGCTTTCTACCAGAGCCGGTGCGGCGCCGACTGCCGGTCCCACCCCCCCGGACCTACAGGACCTGATCGACGAGGCTCTGGCAAGCCATCCACGGCTGCAGGCTGCCAGGCTGCGAGCTGAGGCTGTCGAGCACCGTATCGGCCCCGCCGGCGCCCTGGCCGATCCCGTGATCCGCCTCGAGATGAATAACGTGCCGACGAGTGACTGGGATTTTTCCAGCACGCCCATGAGCGGCCGGCAGCTGGGTGTCAGTCAGAGACTGCCATGGCCTGGCCTACGGGCGGCGCGGCAGCAGGTAGCACATGCCGCCTTTGCCGGCGCCCGGGAGCGGGCCACCGACCACGAGGCCCAGATCGTGTTCGACGTCAAGCGGGCTTGGTATGAGCTGGCTTTCCTCGACCGCGCCATCGACATCGCCGGTCGGAACGAGCAGCTGCTGGCGGATTTCGTCCGTATTGCCCAGACCAAGTACGCCGTCGGCCGCGGCCTGCAGCAGGATGTGCTCAAGGCCCAGGTGTCGCAGTCGGGCCTGCGCGAGCGTCTCATCGTCCTGCAATCGCAGCGCCGACAGGCAGAGGCGGAGTTGAACGCCGCTCTCGACCGCGAGTTGGACACGCCCGTGGACCGCACGCCGGAGTTGACGCCGACACCACTGACACACGAGGCCGGCGCTCTTGAAGAGATGGCGCTGCAGCGTCGTCCGGTGCTGGCGGCGTTGGGCCACGACGCCGTACGCTGGCGAGCCGCCGAATCGGCGGCACGGCTCGAAGGCCGGCCGGATTTCGACGTCAGTATCGCCTACCGGCAGCGCGACTTTGCCGACGACCCGGTACGTGGCAGCGATTTTGTCTCTGCAGCCGTGTCCGTGAGTCTGCCTCTCTGGCGAGATCGCAAGGAACAGGAACAGGCGACCGAGGCCAGACTCAACGCCCTTGCCGCCGAGTCGACCCGCAAGGCCCTGGCCCTGCAGATCCGGCTCGACATCCGTCAGGGATATGTCGCCGTCACCGCCCACCGTGAGCGCATGCGCTGGTTGCGGACGGCGATCATCCCGCAGGCCCAGCAATCGTTGAGTGCGGCCCTGGCTGGCTATCAGGTGGACAAAGTCGACTTCCTCACCCTGCTCGACAGCCAGGTGAGCCTGCTCGATTTCGACACGGATGCCTACCGCCACCTGACCGACTCGGAACAGATCCTGGCACAGATCGAGATGGCCGTGGGCACCCGCCTGTTTGACGAGGAGACCGAGTGATGCAACGCACGATTCTGTCCGCCGCACTGGCATTGGTCATGGGGATCGCGGTAGGGATCTGGTGGGAGGCCGGCACCGATGTCTATACCGAGAGCGAGCATGGAGATGAGGCCACGGTCTACCGTTGCGCCATGCATCCGGCCGTCATCGCCGATCACCCTGGCGCCTGTCCTGTGTGCGGTATGGATCTGGTGGCGGATGCCCCGGAACCACCCACCGACGGTGAACGTCGGATCGCCCACTGGCGGGCGCCGATGGATCCGAACTACGTCGCCGACGGGCCCGGCAAGTCCCCCATGGGGATGGATCTGATCCCCGTCTATGAGGACGAGTTGTCGGCGCGGGGCACGGTGAGCATCGATGCCGTGACGGCGCAGAACATCGGTGTACGAACCGCCCTGGTGGAAAACCGGCCCTTGCAGCGTTCGGTGCGCGCCGTGGGTCGTGTCGAATATGACGAGAGACGCATGACCGACATCAACACCAAGGTCGCTGGTTGGGTGGAGCGACTGTTCGTCGATTTCACCGGTCAGGAGGTGACGAAGGGAGAGCCTCTGCTCGAGCTCTACAGCCCCGAACTGGTGGCCGCCCAGGAAGAGTACCTGACCGTGCTGGACTACCTGGAGCGGCTCGAGGACCAGGCCGCTGACGACGACGTGCTGCGCGGTGCTGGTGAACTGCTGGCAGCTTCTCTGCAGCGCCTGCGATACTGGGATGTGAGCGAAGCGCAGATCGAACGGCTGCGGCGCGAGCGCCAGGCGACGCGCACCCTCACCGTCGCCACGCCGCAGGACGGCGTGGTCGTACACAAGGCCGTACTCGACGGCGCCTACATCAACCCCGGTCAGCATCTGTACCGCATCGCCGAGCTGTCGAGTGTGTGGGTCATCGCCAATGTCTATGAGTACGAGCTGCCCTGGGTGGCAGAGGGACAGGAAGCGGAAGTAACCCTCAGCTACCTGCCGGGACGCACGTTCGGTGGCCGTGTGACCCAGGTCCACCCCTTTCTCGATGGCACGACACGCACGCTGAAGGTGCGCATGAGTCTGGACAACGCAGACCGTGCCCTGAAGCCGGGGATGTATGCCAACGTCACACTGCGGGCAGCAGCAAGGCATCGCCCCGCCGTGCCGGTGGAGGCGATCATTCACTCGGGAGAGCGCACGCTGGCCGTCGTCGCTCTGGGCGAGGGCCGTTTCCAGCCGAGGCAGGTGGAGATCGGTGTGCAGGCCGACGGGTGGTACGAGATCCTGGCTGGCGTGCATGAGGGAGAGCGCATCGTCACGTCGGCTCAGTTCCTGATCGATTCGGAGAGCAATCTGAAGTCGGCGCTGAGTGACATGCTCGCCAGCGATGACGCTGCGGAATCGTCTCCGTCGCATGTGCACTGAAGGAGGTCTCGAGTCATGCTGACCCGCATCATCGAAACCTGCCTGCGCAACCGGCTGATGACCGTGCTGGTGACGATTTTTGTCATTGGCTGCGGCCTCTGGGCGGCCTTCAACACGCCCCTCGACGCGATCCCGGACCTGTCCGACGTGCAGGTCATCATCCTCACCGACTACCCTGGCCAGGCCCCCCAGGTCGTGGAGGATCAGGTGACCTATCCGCTGAGCACGGCCATGCTGTCGGTGCCCTTCGCCAAGGTCGTGAGGGGGTACTCCTTCTTCGGGCTGTCCTTCGTCTACATCATCTTCGAAGACGGAACCGACATCTACTGGGCTCGCAGCCGCGTGCTCGAGTACCTCAACTTCGTTACCGATCGCCTCCCTGCGGGCATCACGCCACGGCTCGGACCCGATGCCACGGGCGTGGGCTGGGTCTTTGAGTACGTGCTCGAGGATACCACCGGCCACAACGACCTGGCCCAGCTGCGCTCGATCCAGGACTGGTATCTGCGTTACGAGCTGACGAGCGTGCCGGGCGTATCCGAGGTGGCCAGCATCGGCGGCTTCGTCCGGCAGTACCAGGTGACCGTCGACCCGAACCGGCTGCTGGCGTACAACATGCCGCTGCAGAAGGTGCGCGCTGCCATCCAGCGGTCGAACAGCGATGTGGGCGGCCGGCTGATCGAGCTGGCTGAGACCGAGTTCATGGTGCGCGGCAGGGGCTACATCCGGTCGATCGAGGATATCGAGGGTATTCCCATCGGCGTCGATCTCAATGGTACCCCGATTCACGTGCGCGATATCGCCACCGTGCAGCCGGGCCCCGAACTGCGCCGCGGCCTGGCCGAGTGGGACGGGGAGGGGGAGATCGTCGGTGGCATCGTCGTCATGCGTTATGGCGAGAACGCCCTGGCCGTCATCGACCGCGTCAAGACGCGCCTGGCGGAGCTGAAGTCCGGTCTGCCCGAGGGTGTGACGATCCACACCGCCTACGATCGCTCCGGCCTGATCCGTCGCGCTGTCGATCACCTCAGCGGTAAGCTGGTGGAGGAGTGCATCATCGTGGCGCTGGTGTGCGTGCTGTTCCTGCTGCACGTGCGTTCGGCGCTGGTGGCCATCTTCACGCTTCCGGTGGGTATCCTCGTCTCCTTCCTGGTGATGCAGGTTCAGGGCATCAATGCCAATATCATGTCTCTCGGCGGCATCGCCATCGCCATCGGTGTGATGGTGGACGCCGCCGTCGTCATGGTGGAGAACGCGCACAAACACCTCGAGCGGGATGGCGGCAGGAAGGAGCACTGGGCGATCATTCTCGACGCGGCAAAGGAGGTCGGTCCGGCCCTGTTCTACTCCCTGCTGATCGTCACCCTTTCCTTCCTGCCCGTGTTCACGCTGCAAGCCCAGGAGGGTCGGCTGTTCAAGCCGCTGGCATACACCAAGACCTGGGCCATGGCGGCCTCGGCTTTGCTGGCGATCACCATCGTTCCCGTGCTGATGGGTTTTCTCGTACGCGGGCGAATCCTGCCGGAACGAAGCAACCCGCTGAACCGGTTGCTGCTGTGGCTCTACCGACCGGCCATCGAATGGGTGCTGAAGCACAAGCTGCTCGTGCTCGGCGTGAGTACAGCCGTGATGCTGGTGACCCTCATGCCGTACCGGACGCTGGTGCTGGACCGGGTCGAAGGCGGGACACGCGACACCCTGTCGAGGGTGCAGGGGCTGTTTCCCCTGGACCGCATCGGCTCGGAGTTCATGCCGCCCCTGTACGAGGGGGATCTGCTCTACATGCCGACGACACTGCCGGGTGTTTCGGTGACAAAGGCGCGGGAGCTGCTGCAGCAGACCGACCGCATCATCCGCACGTTCCCGGAAGTGGAGCACGTGTTCGGCAAGGTCGGCCGCGCCGAGACCGCCACCGATCCGGCGCCCCTGTCGATGATCGAGACGACGATCACACTGAAGCCGGAGTCCGAGTGGCGACCGGAGATGACACCCCAGCGGCTGATCGATGAAATGGACGCCGCCCTGCAGTTTCCGGGGCTCACCAACGCCTGGACCATGCCCATCAAGACACGCATCGACATGCTGTCCACCGGCATCAAGACCCCGGTGGGGATCAAGGTCGCCGGAGAAGATCTGGAGCAGCTGCAAGCCATCGGCCAGCGCATCGAAGAGGTCGTGCGCCGCGTGCCGGGAACCCTGAGCGTCTATGCCGAACGAGTCGCCGCCGGCAACTACCTCGACTTCGAGGTGCGCCGTGACGAAGCCGCCCGCTATGGTCTGACCGTCGGCGATGTGCAGGACGTGATCATGTCGGCGCTGGGCGGCATGAACATCACCTGGACCGTGGAGGGACGGGAGCGCTATCCGGTGAACCTGCGCTATGGACGTGAGCTGCGCGACAACCTGCCCGCTCTGCGGCGGTTGCTCGTGCCGACGCCTACGGGGGTGCAGATTCCGATCGAACAGGTGGCCGACATCCGCATCCGCAAGGGGCCGCCTGGCATCAAGAGCGAAAACGCCCGGCTCAACGCCTGGGTCTACGTCGACATCAAAGGGGTTGATGTGGGCAGCTACGTCGAGCAGGCACGCTTGGCCGTGGCGGCCGAGGTGGATCTGCCACCCGGCTACAGCCTGACCTGGAGCGGTCAGTATGAATACATGCAGCGCGCCGCGGCGCGGCTGAAGATGGTCGTGCCGGTGACCCTGGGGATCATCTTCCTGCTGCTCTACATGAACTTCCGCAGCGTCACCGAGTCCCTGCTGATCATGCTCACCTTGCCCTTTGCACTCGTGGGCGGCGTCTGGCTGCTGGATCTGCTGGAGTACAACATGAGCATCGCCGTGGGTGTCGGCTTCATCGCCCTGGCCGGCGTCGCCGCCGAGACGGGGGTCATCATGCTGCTCTACCTGGATCACGCCTGGGCCGACATGCGCCGGGACCGGGGCGAGAAGCTCACCCGCCAGGATCTGTATCGCGCCGTATCCATCGGCGCCGTCGACCGCGTACGCCCCAAGGTGATGACGGTGACGGCGACAATGGCGGGCCTGCTGCCCATCATGTGGGGGGAGGGTACCGGCTCCGAGGTGATGCGGCGCATCGCCGCACCGATGGTGGGTGGCCTGGTATCGTCGACGATCCTGACCCTGCTGGTGATCCCCGTATTCTACACCGTCTGGCAGGCCTGGGTCTGGCGGCATCGCTTGCACGAGGAAGAGGAGAACCGATGATGGACGACACTCGTGACCCCGTCTGCGGCATGACGGTCGAGATCGAGGCCGACACGCCGCATCACGAACACGAAGGCACGACCTACTACTTCTGCTGTGACGGCTGCCGTGCCACCTTCGCCGCTGATCCCTCAGGCTGCCTGGCTCCGGCGGCGAGCGACGGCGGTCACACCGATCCCGTCTGCGGCATGACGGTCACAACAGAAGAGTCGGCGGGTACACACGAGCACGCCGGCCAGACCTACTACTTCTGCGGCACCGGGTGTCTGGACAGATTCAGTGACGATCCCGAGGGCTGGCTGACGGGCACCGCAGCTGAGAAGGACGTGCCCGAGGGGACCGAATACACCTGTCCCATGCATCCCGACGTGCTGCAGATCGGCCCGGGGTCGTGTCCCGATTGCGGCATGGCTCTCGAACCGCGAACGATCAGCCTCGAGGACGAGGAGGATCCCGAGCTCATCGACATGGTCCGGCGGTTCGGTATCAGCGCCGTGCTGGCCCTGCCGGTGCTGGTGCTGGCCATGGGTGACCACCTTCCCGGCAATCCGGTGAACGACTGGCTGTCTCATGCCGCCAACACCTGGCTGCAGCTTGCCCTGGCTACGCCGGTCGTGCTCTGGGGGGGCTGGCCGTTCTTCGTGCGCGGCTGGCAGTCGATCCTCAACCGCAGCCCGAACATGTTCACCCTCATCGGCATCGGTGTTGGTGCGGCTTTCGGCTACAGCGTCTTCGCCACTGTGGCACCGGGACTCTTTCCCCCGTCCTTCCACGGCTCGGACGGTAAGGTTGCCGTGTATTTCGAGGCCGGGGCTGTGATCGTCGCTCTCGTGCTGCTGGGTCAGGTGCTGGAGCTGAAGGCGCGAGGACGAACGTCAGACGCCCTGCGGCAACTGCTGCATCTGGCGCCGCCCACGGCGCTGCGACTCGGGACCGACGGCAAGGAGGAGGAGATCCCCCTCGAACACGTGCAGGTCGGCATGCGCGTGCGTGTGCGTCCGGGAGGCAAGGTCCCGGTGGACGGCGAAGTCGTGGACGGCGGCAGCTCGGTCGATGAGTCGATGGTGTCCGGGGAGCCGATGCCGGTGGAGAAGACCACGGGGAGCACCGTCACCGGTGGCACTGTGAACGGTACCGGTACCCTCGTCATCGAGGCCCGGCGAGTCGGGGCGGACACGCTGCTGTCACGTATCGTGCAGATGGTGGCCGAGGCCCAGCGCAGCCGGGCCCCGATCCAGCGTGTCGCCGACCGCGTCGCCGGCTGGTTCGTACCCGCCGTGGTGCTCTCGGCGGCGGCGACCTTCGTCATCTGGGCCGCCGTCGGCCCCGAACCGGCCATGACCCACGCCCTGGTCAACGCCGTGGCGGTGCTCATCATCGCCTGTCCCTGTGCTCTCGGGCTGGCGACTCCCATGTCGATCATGGTCGGCACCGGTCGCGGCGCAGGCGTCGGTGTATTGATCCGTGACGCCGAAGCCCTGGAAGTCCTCGAGCAGGTAGACACCGTCGTCGTCGACAAGACGGGCACGCTGACACAGGGCCGACCCGAACTGGTCGCCGTGGAACCGGCCGAATCGGTGACCGCTGACGAGCTGGTTCATCTGGCGGCCAGTCTGGAACGCGGCAGCGAGCATCCTCTGGCGGCCGCCCTGGTGGCCGGCGCTGAAGCTCGACAGCTGCCACTGTCGGCGGTGGACGAATTCGAGTCCCTCACCGGCCTGGGCGTGAAGGGCAGGGTCGAAGGCAGGATGATCGCCCTCGGCAACGCCGCACTGTTCGCCGCCGAGGGAATAGATATCTCGGCCCTGCGGGAGTCGGCCCATGTCCTGAATGAGCAGGGCAACACCACCGTGTACGTCGCCATCGACGGCCAGGCTGCCGGTTTGCTCGGGGTGGCCGATCCCATCAAGGACTCGACGCCGGAAGCGATCCGCCTGTTGCACGAGGCGGGCATCAGCGTCGTCATGCTCACCGGGGACCACGAGACCACAGCACGGGTAGTGGCCCGCGATCTCGGCATCGACGACGTCGTAGCCGGGGTGTTGCCCGCCGGCAAGAGTGCCGTGATAGAGCGCCTGCAGGCTGCCGGGCACACCGTGGCCATGGCCGGGGATGGCATCAACGATGCCCCCGCACTGGCACGTGCCGAAGTGGGTATCGCCATGGGTACCGGAACCGACGTGGCCATGGAGAGCGCCGGGATCACGCTGGTGCAGGGAGATCTGCGCGGTATCGCCCGCGCCCGACGTCTGAGCCGCGGCACCATGCGGAACATCCGTCAGAACCTGTTCTTCGCCTTCGCCTACAACAGTATCGGTGTACCTGTTGCGGCGGGAATCCTTTACCCCTTCTTCGGTATTCTGTTGAGTCCCATTCTCGCCAGCGCTGCTATGACTCTCAGCTCCGTGTCGGTTATCAGCAACGCTCTGCGTCTGCGCCGGCTGACGTTGTAACCAGGCTCGAAGCGAGACAGCCGTGTCCCCCCGGGAGCGCGTACACCGCCCTGCGACGGTGCAGGGCGTCACCGTCAGCGCTGGCCTCAATCATCATCGTCGTCGTGGTCGCGCCGGTGCGAAGGCAGGTCTATCGCCCCCTCCTCGCTGAGAGTCGAGGTGTGCACACGTGCCGCGCCGTAGCGGTAGACGAGCTCGCCGCCGGAATGGCCGACACCGAGGGCGACGATGGCAACGATCAGAGTAAGTGCCCCGGAGGCGTGGCGCGCTAGCGACCCGGCTGGGCCGGACAGGAGTCCCGCGGTGGCGATGGCCGCCGCACACCACACAAGCACGAGGAACACCTCGGCGCGTTCCTCGTGGGTCTCGAGGGCTGCCTCCGGGACGACGGCTTCGACGGCTTCCTCGTCGCTCTCACCGGTCTCGACGGCCGACCAGGCACTCAAGGCCAACAGCAGATGCAGGAGAACGGCGATCCGCCACAGTGACACCGGGTCAGGACGCCGCCGGCTGTACCAGAGGACGGCACCCGCCGCCGGTGGCAGCAGGACTGCCAGAGCGAGAGGCAGGTGGACGACGAAAGGGTGCAGGGGCAGGTCCATGGAAACTTCTCCCGGTGATAGGTTCGAGCATCAGTATGCGGCGCGGACCTCGTTCCGGGTATCCGGCATCCGCAACAGATGGCTACATTTCCTGGGGCAAGACCCTCCGCCACGTGGAGATAGAGCAGATGCCCGATGCCGACGGGTCCGGATTCCGGTGTTTCAGGTCACGTCAACCAGGTCTACCTGATCGTCCTGCTGGGCTCGATCGCCCTGGCGGGGGCAGCAGACATCGTTTTCGACGCGCCCACCACGTGGCGTGATCCCCACCTGTTGCTTGAGGGTGGGGTCCTGGCCTTCTGCATCGCCTCGGCGGCTTGGCTGGGTCGCGGCTGGATGCGTGAGCGGCGATCTCTCGAACGTCTCCAGGAATCTCTGGCGTCTCATCAGAATGATACGGTCAGGCGCCAGATCGGGCGAGGGTATGTAGGGTGGCCGGTTTGACGCACGCCACCGCCGGTCTAGGTTGAGCCGCTACCCCGCACTCCAGGAGGCTCCCCGTGATCTACAACGTGGCACAGTTGTCCGCCGACCAGCTTCGGTCGCTGCAGTTCTTCGAGTCCGAAACGGGACGAACCCTTATCGCCTTGAGCGGTATCGATGCCGAGCCGGCCCCCCTGAACGAAGAAGAGGTGACGCGCATCCAGAATCTGGAGAAGGACCTTGGGTTGACGCTGGTTGCCGTCAGCTAGTACCCGACGCGCAGCCAGATCGCGAACAGGGCCCACACAATCGCGAAGGCGATGGGTATGACGAGACCCCAGGGTTTGTCTTGTCTTTGGGTGTGCATCTCGACCTCCTTGGCGTCGCCTACGCCGACATTCGCTGTCGGCGCTCAACGACAGACCAAGCAACTCCCGTACCTCGTGGAGCCCGGGGTCGTCAGCGATGGCGATGTGCGGCTTTGGCCACCGCCCACGGGATCGATTCCACCGCCGTCGATTCGGTTGTGAGTATCTCCACTTCGAAGAGCTGTACCGGCCCGAGGGTTCGCAGTTCCAGGTTATCCGCTGTCGTTGCTGAGGGCAGAAGGATCTCCTGCCAGCCGTCGACGACTCGCGACCGATCGTCGACACGCGCCGTCAGTTCTCCCTCTGGATCTCGCGTCGCACCCTCGTGTTGAAGATGACCGCCCACGTAGGTTCGGACCTGGTAATCATTGGCTATGGCACCGACTCGGATGCGAACCCGATCGACCGGTTGCACGCTGTCCCAGACGAACACGAGTATACCTTTGGTATTCCATTGGAAAGCGAAGGCTCCGTCAGCGGGCGGGGTGATGCCGTCCGTCAACCAGGCAACATCTCCCTCGTGCTCGTTCCACGTGGTGGCACGGCTCACCGCATCGGGGGCGAGATTGCGGCCTGGGGACAGCGAGACCGCCGCAACCGCCGCCAGCGACAGGCTCAGAACGACACAGAAACGCAGCAGATCAGGCTGTCGCAATGGCCAAACTCCGTGCGGTCATCTCGCTGAGACAAGGACCGGTTGGTCCCACCCGGTCGCGAACCGGGGCACGGCTGTCTCTCCGGCCAGCGGCTGCCCTTCGATCCTCACGGCTTGCCGGTGTGGCACGAGCCTTGCCAGTCGTTCTCCCAAAGACAGTGCAATCACCTTCCAGGAGACCTCTTATGTCCACCGATGCCAATGCCAAGCCCCATCCTACAGTCCTGTTCTTCGGCGCCCCGGGCTCGGGTAAGGGGACCCAGGGCAAGATTCTGGCCAGCATTCCCGGGTTTGTACACGTCTCGTCGGGCGAGATGTTCCGCGAACTCGAGCCGGACAGCGAATTGGGGAAGGTATTCCTCGACTACTCCAGCAGGGGGGACCTGGTCCCCGACGACGTCACCATCCGTCTGTGGGAGCACCACATGGACCGCCTGGTCCAGGCCCGCCAGTTCAACCCGAGCAGAGATACCCTCATCCTCGACGGCATTCCCCGCAACCTGCAGCAGTCCGAGATGCTGCAGGGACGCATCGACGTGCGTCTCCTGTTGCACCTGCATGCCGCCGACGAGGAGCAGATGGTGCAGCGTATCCGTGGCCGTGCCCTGCGCGAGGGACGTCTCGACGACGCCAACCCGGACGTCGTGCGTCGGCGCTTCCGTGAATACGACGCCGAGACGTTCCCGGTCCTGGAGAGTTACCCGAGGGAGAAGGTTCGCAGTATCGATGCCTGCGCCGCCCCCCTTGAGGTCCTGCGTCAGGTCATCGAGGTGCTGCAGGTCATGCTGTATCCGGAAACGTTGCAGCACGCCGCTTGAAGCCTGCCCATCAGGATCGGCCCCACGGCCTCGGCCCCGGCCAGAGCATTCACCAGCCGGTAGGCGATATTGGCCGAGCTGAGATCGGGGAAGATGAGCACGTTGGCGCGGTCGCCGAGCCGGGCGAAGGGGTAGACGTCGTTCAGCGTCTCCGGTCGGAAGGCCAGATCGGCCTGCATCTCCCCTTCCACTACCAGACCCGGATCGGCGGCGCGCACCAGTTCGGTGGCGCGTCGCATCTTCACCGCCTGGGGATGGTCGGAGCTGCCGAAGGTGGAGAACGAGAGCATCGCCACGCGCGGTTCGACGTCGAAGCAGCGTGCCATGCTCGCTGACTGGAGCGCGATCTCGGCGACCTCTTCGGCGCTGGGGTCGAGGTTGATCACGCGATCGGCGAAGAACAGCACCTCGCTCTGCCGCACCATCATGTAGAGGCCGGCAGCCCGTTTCACCCCCGGCTCCAGGCCGATGATCTGCAACACCGGCCGAACGGTGTCGGAAAAATGGTGCAGCAGGCCGCCGACAAGGCCGTCGGCGTCGCCCATACGTACCATCATCGGTCCCAGGTAGTGACGGTGCCGCAGACGGGCACCGGCTTCGGCCAGAGTCAGTCCCTTCCGCTGTCGCAACTGGTGCAATTCAGTGGCGTATTCGTCGCGCCGCTCGAAGTGCGTCGGATCGATGATGCGAAGGAAATCCCGGTCGTACCCCAACGCCTTCAGCTGCGTCACGACCTCGGCTTCGTCACCGATGACGATGGGCTCAGCGATCCCCTCCTCGGCGACCATGCGACAGGCACGCAGCACCCGCGGCTGGTCCCCTTCGGGAAAGACGATACGGCGGGGACTGGCGGCCGCCTTCGCATCACCAGACGCACGACCTCGCGGTTGTGGCTCAAGCGATGGGCCAGCTCCTGTCGATACGTGGCCATGTCGAGTTGACGCCGGGCGACGCCTGACTCGATGGCCGCCTGGGCCACCGCCGGCGCCGCCGCCAGCACGACACGCGAGTCGAAGGGCTTGGGCAGGATGTACTCCGTGTTGAAGCTGAGGCGTTCGATGCGATAGGCTCGCAGCACCTCGTCGGGCGTCTCTTCGCGCACCAGCGAGGCGATGGCCCGGGCTGCGGCCACCTTCATTTCCTCGGTGATCTTCGTGGCGTGGGCGTCCAGGGCACCGCGAAAGATGGAGGGAAACGCCAGGACGTTGTTCACCTGGTTCGGATAATCCGAACGCCCGGTGGCGACGATGGCGTCGGGACGTACTGCCCGGGCCTCATCGTAGGGAATCTCGGGGGCGGGGTTGGCCATGGCGAAAACGATCGGCTGGTCTGCCATACCCTTGAGGATTTCTGCCGTGACACTGCCCGGCCCCGACAGACCCATGAACACGTCGGCGCCCTGCATCGCCTCTTCGAGCGTGCGTCGATCGGTGTCGGCGACGAAGCGTTCCTTGTACTCGTTCATACGTTCGGTGCGGCCACGATAAATAACACCGGCCGAATCGCAGACGATGCGGTTTTCGATCCTGACGCCGAGAGACTCGTGGAAGGCGGCGCACGCCAGGCCGGCGGCACCGGCACCGGCATAGACGACACGGACCTCGTCCAGGGCTTTTCCCGCTAGTTCCACGGCGTTCAGCAAGCCGGCACCGGTGACGATGGCGGTACCGTGCTGATCGTCGTGGAAAACGGGAATCGACAGCCTCTCGCGCAACTGCTCCTCTACGTGGAAGCACGCCGGAGCGCCGATATCTTCGAGATTGATCGCGCCGAAAGTGGGTTCCATCAACTGGACGGCGTCGACGATCCGATCCACGTCCTCGGTGTCCAGTTCGATATCGAAGGCGTCGACATCGGCGAAACGTTTGAAGAGGATCGCCTTGCCCTCCATCACGGGCTTGCCCGCCAGGGCGCCGATGTTTCCCAGCCCGAGAACGGCCGTGCCGTTGGTGACCACCGCCACGAGGTTGCCTCGGGCGGTGTACTGGCGGGCCGTTTCGGGGGCCTGCTGAATCTCAAGACAGGGGATGGCGACCCCCGGAGAGTATGCCAGCGACAGGTCTCTCTGCGGCAGGAAGGGCTTGGTGGGTACTACCTGCAGCTTGCCCGGCGGGAACTGGCTGTGATACTCCAGGGCGTCGTCACGCTCGTTCATGGCTTCTTCGCTCTCACCTCGAGTGCCGGGGGATACGGCGATGGCCCCGGAGAGAATCCCCGGCTCGGCAGCCAAAACTGCCCCCTCGATGGGGCGGCGCAAGCTGGTTGCAGGGGACATGGGGGAGACGCGCTGAGACATACATGTCTCAGTGAAAGGAACAGGATTCTCAGATTCTCTGAGAGAGGGCGGTTTGGTATGGATCGTGCTTTGTGAGCTCAAGGATACGCCCCCGCAAGGAGATGACCTTTGCCTGCCACCCGATCTGCTCTGCTCGATTCATACTGGAAGGACATCCGCCACTGTGAGCCTCTGTCCCGTGATCAGGAGGTGAATCTGGTCCGCCGCGCCCGGGACGGGGACGGCGAGGCCATGCGTGACCTCATCGCCGCCAACGTCCGCTTCGTCGTCTCTGTGGCGCGCGAATTCCGTGGTACCGGTTGCCCGATGAACGAGTTGATCTCGGACGGCAACCTGGGGCTCGTGGAAGCGGCTCGCAGATTCGACGAGACGCGCGGCTTCAAGTTCATCACCTATGCGGTGTGGTGGATCCGGCAGTCGATCCGGCGCTCTCTCTCCGAGCGCCGCGGTACTGTGGTGGCACCCTCCAATCGAGTCGCTGATCTGAAACACGTCGAACGTGCCCGCATGAAGCTGTCCCAGGCTCTGGGACGGGCCCCGACGGTCCATGAAATGGCTCAGGAGACTGAGTTCTCCACGCGGCGCGTGAATCGCGCCCTGGAGGTCGCCATCCCGGACGTACATCTCGATCGCTCCCTGTATGCGGAGGACGAAGAGACGTCCGTGGCGTCCCTGTTCGAGTCCGATGATCCCGACACGGATGCCGAGACCCAGGAGCATGAAACAACGGACCTGATCACACGCTGTCTGGGCACCCTCGGCACCCGGGAGCGGGAGATCATTCGGCGCTACTACGGATTCGATGATTGCGAACCCATGACGCTCGAGGAAATCGGCCACACCTTCGGCCTCACGCGGGAGCGGATCCGGCAGTTGCGCGACATCGGTCTGACCCAGTTGCGGGATCGATTCGGCGACGTGCTGTTCGAACTGTCGCACAACTAGTCAACGAGATTAGTAGACGAAGTCCTCCACGTCGTAGGCTGCCCGCCGGGGTCCTCCGTCGGCGCGAGGCGTCAGGAGCGATTCGATGGTCTGGCGCTGCTTCTGCATATCCGCCTCGCTCAGCGATCCCAGACCGCGGGCCTGTACCTGTTGCTGGTACCGACCACCTGAGCGCAACGGACTGAAGAAGACGATATCCCCGCTGTCCAGGCTCATGCTGCTCAGGGCTCTCACCGTCTCCTCCGCGTGCTCCTGCGCCAGCCCATCTCCACCGGCGCCAAGCAGTATGATCATGCCGACGGAGAGGCCGCACTGGCGAAGACGTCGAACCGCGGCGATGGCATCGGCGGCGTCTCCGGCCTTGCCAAGCAAACTGCGTACATCGTCGCTGCCGGACTCCAGACCGAAGTAGATATGCTGCAGCCCGTGGCCAGCCAGGGCTCGCAGATCATCGTCGGTGTGACGGCTCGGCCCAAGAACATCGGTGAAGGCGGACAGTTCGCGGAACGCTGACTCGGGAAACTCAGCCCGAACACGGGCGACCATCGGCAGCAGGCGCGATGCGGGAACCGCCAGCAGATTGGCGTCGCCGAGAAACAGGTGGCGACGGGCCTGAAGGCCCTGACCGAAGAAGGCACGGATCCGAGCCAGGTGCTCGTCGAGTCCCTCCCTGGAGCGGACCTCGTACGGTCGATCACGATAGAGGTGACAGAAGGTGCACCGATTCCAGGCGCAGCCGCGTGTGATCTGCACCAGCAGGGCGTTGTAGCGATCAGGCGGCAGGATGGGGACCGAGGTGTAGAGCTCGGCAAACTCGGCAACGTCCCCGGCCAGGCGCGGTGTATCCCACGACAGCACCCGGCGCAGCAGAACGTCGAGCTCGGGGCCGACGGGTACGGGTAGTTGATCTGCCTCGAAGGTCGCCGCTTCCAACCCTGCCAACAGCAGGCGCACCTGGCTGTGCACATGCTCCCACAACTCCAGGGCTTCTGCCGGCGACAGCCAGCGACGCCCGGCAGGGCCCTCGTCCGCCGCCCGCGCCCGAACCCCCCCATCGAGACCTCGACGGTAGTGGATCCCCTTCAGCAGCGTACTCCAGGGCCGGCCTTCGCCGTCGAAGGTGAATACCGTCGACACGTCGATAGCAATGGAGGTCGTCGTCGGCTTGCGACGGACCTGCCACAGACCGGGATGTCCCGGAACGCGAAGATTCGCCCGCAGGCGATGTGGCAGGGGCGGAGCGCCCTCCATGTTACCGGCAGCGGAGAGGCGCTCCGTCGGGATCAACTCAGTCCCGTCACCTGGCCGCCGGCATCGACGTCGATGTTCATGAATGCGGGACGGATCGGCAGACCCGGCATGGTCATGATATCGCCGCACAGGGCATAGAGGAACCCGGCACCGGCCGACAGGCGCATCTCGCGAACGGGTACCGTGAAGCCGCGAGGCCTCCCCTTCAACGTCGGGTCGTGGGAGAGTGACGCCGGGGTCTTTGCCATGATGACGGGCAGGTGGCCGAATCCCAGATGTGAGAATCGATCGATCTGTTGCTGTGCGACATCGGAGATATCGACGCCATCGGCGCCATAGATCTGCGTCGCGATGGTGTGCATTTTGTCGATCAGCGGCGTCTCCGTGTCATAGAGAAACCGGAACCCTTCCCGACCGTCGCCATCGTCGCAGGCTGCCATCACCGCCTCAGCGATCTCGACGCCACCCTTGCCTCCGTGGGCCCAGACCTCGCTGGGCGCGGCGGCGCGGGCACCGGCAGCTTGCGCCGCGGCGATGACGCTCTCGATCTCCTCGTCGGTGTCGGTGGGAAAGCGGTTGACACAAACCACGGCGGGCACGCCGAAGCGACCGACGATTTCGATATGTCCCACCAGATTTTCGAGGCCCCCCTCGAGGCAGGCCGCCTGCTCATCGGGAGTGGGCGGAGGCACTCCACGTTTTGTCCTTTTTAGGCCGCCGTGCTCCTTGAGCGCCTTCACTGTGGCCACGACGACGGCGCAGTCCGGGCGCAGTCCGCTGGCGCGGCACTTGATGTGGCTGAACTTCTCGAAACCGCAATCAGAGCCAAAGCCGGCTTCCGTCACCAGGTAGCCGCCGTCGGCCAGCATACCGAGGGCGATCTTGTCGGCGACGATGGAGCTGTTGCCGTGGGCGATGTTGGCGAAAGGTCCGGCGTGGACAAGGACGGGAGACCCGGCCAGAGTCTGCAGCATCGTTGGTTCGATGGCATCGTTCAGCAACGCCGCCATGGCCCCGGCGACCGCCAGATCCTCGGCCGTGACGGGACGGTTGTCGCGATTGCAGGCCACGACGATCCGTCCGAGACGGGAACGCAGATCCTGGCGGTCCGTGGCCAGAGCGAGTATGGCCATGACCTCGGAAGCGGCGGTGATATCGACGCCGCTGTCCCGTTCGGGACCGTCGGCTTCGTCCTGACACAACCCGATGCGGCGCAGGGCTCGATCGTTGACGTCGACGACACGCTTGAACGTAACCGTCGCTGGATCGATATCGAGACGGTGCAGGCCGGCCCGGGCCAGGCGCTTGTCACTGAGACGCCCTTCGTGGTACATGCGGGCATCCACCGCGGCGGCCAGCAGGTTGTGCGCCGCAGCGACAGCGTGGATATCTCCGGTGAGATGCAGGTTGAGGTCGTCCATGGGAACCACCTGGGCGTACCCGCCACCGGCGGCGCCTCCCTTGATACCGAAGGTGGGTCCCTGGGACGGCTGACGGATCGTCGCCACCGTGGGCTGTCCGAGCGTGGCGAAGGCCTGGGACAGACCGATGGTCGTCACCGTCTTGCCCTCTCCCGCTTTGGTCGGTGTCATGGCCGTGACCACGACGTACCGAGCCTGACTGCGGCGCGTCGCATCGGCGCTCACAGCATCGAGGTGAATCTTGGCCTTGAAGCGACCGTAGAGCTCCAGGTCATCCTCCTTGAGACCGACGCTGGCGGCGATGTCGCCAATGGGCTGCAACACCGCCGCACGGGCGATCTCGAGATCACTCTTCATCGTGATACAGCCCCCATTGTGCCGATCCGTGCCGGGTCGACGGGCACGTCGCCCCAGGCCTCGACCATGTCACTGATCCGCTCGATGCGCTCGGGTATGGCGTCGGGCATGACGTTGTCGGCGACGCCGAGAATGAAGGCGTCACCCGGTGCTGCAGTGCGGAACACATCGATCATGTAGGCCTCAAAGGCGGCATCTGAGTAGGTGGATTCCAGGATCACCGAGGGCACGGCGCCCCAGATGATGACATTCGTCCCGAAGGACTCGCGAGCCTCGGCCAGCGTGCACGTGGCCTGAGGTTCGGTGGTGAAGGTCTCGGCCATGTCGAAGCCGGCCTCCTGCATGTTGCCGAGGATCAGCCGCGAGTCGTTGTCGGCATGGGTGCTCAGCGTCTTGCCCTGAGTGTGCAGCAGGGCCGACAGGTCCCGGTAGTAGGGTGTGATGTAGCGATCGAACAGAGGCGGCGGCGTCATCGCGGAATCGAAGTGCACCCCGTGCAGGATCAGCCGTGCCGGTGATTCGGCCAGCAGCGGCCATTGCCGCTCGCGTTCGAGCTCCTCCATGCGGCGTATCAACGCTTCCACACGGTCGGGACAGTCGGCGAGCATGTAGTAGCCGGTCTCGTATCCGGCCAGCTTCTGCAGAAAGTGGTGGAAGGGTACGTCACCGGCGCCCACCAGGGGGTAGCCGTCATCGCCGATCTCTTCTTCGTAGCGCCGGTAGTCGTCGTACGTCGGCGTGTAGTGGGTGTGCTCGAAGAGATACTCCGCCACGGCCAGATCCGCCGGCTCCTTGACGATGTGCTCCACCTCGAGGCCGCCGATGCCGGCGTCTTCGAGCACGGTCGAGCGCTGATAGCGGGACGTCACGGACCCGACGGGTGTGCGGTATTCGTACAGCGTCGACTCCCCTTCCTGCTGCTGAGTCACCTCCACGTCACCACGTTGCTCGGTGGTGTAGACGTGACCGTCGCGGGCCGGTGTTCCCAGCCGCATGGCCCGCTCCACATCGCGCAGACTCATGTTCTGGAAGCGTTCCGGCAGTGTGCCGCGACGGGTCTGTGCCGTGTGCCAGAGCAGTAGTCGAGGGATCCATGGAATCCGATCCGGGCGACGTCCGTCCATGATCGCCAGTAGGCGCTCGCGGTTCGTCATGTCGTCACGCACCTGTCTATTTCGGAGGTAGTGCTGTGTCCGGCAGCCGGCCCACATCGAACACCTCGGGGCAACTGCCCTGTACTTCATTGCGCCACGAAGACGTGTGCGCCAGGGAGAAATCCTTCGGTGGTTGGAGCGGCTGCAGGGCGGAAAGATCACCGGTGGCCAACTGGGCTTCGATGACACGTCCCCAGTAGCACCGTCGTTCGGGATGGACCTCACATCCGCCGTTGAGATCGGCGCCGGCGCAGGGACCGTTGAGCAGACGTTTGGCACAGCCAGCCGTCGGCTCCGGGCACAGGTAGGCGAGGTCCGAGATGCGGCAGTCACCGCACATCTCGCAACCGAGCTTCGACGTCTTCATGGCCTGTTCGAAGAGTGTCGCCGCCCGCAGTCGGAAGCCCTCCTCATCTCCCCCGACCATCCAGCGCAGCAGACCATTCAAGCCCTTGTCAGGCTCAAAATAGCGGCTGTGCAGCTTCTGCATCCTGGCATCCACCGGGGTGTAACCGCTCCGGTCCGCCTTCAGCAGGGCCTCGTCGAGCAACAGACCATCGTCCCCGTGGGGCAACAGGTAGAAGGCATCCTCAACAGGCGAAAAGTCCATAGGCCGCTGGCCATCGGCGTCACGGTACTCCTCCCAGCTCTCATGCCAGTCGCGTCCGCCCAGCGAATCGAGTTCGTCGCGCACGGCGCGGGCGTCGTCCAGCGACGAGATCCCAGCCAGGTTGATCCCCTTGTATCCGAGACCGTCGAGAAGAATGTGGCTCAGCAGCGCGGCACGGCGTACGGCCATGCGTTTCTGGTGGTCGGCCAGTTCCCCGAAGCTCATGCGCCGGCCACCTTTGACGTCCTGCTTCGACCCGAGGCGCCCCTGGAACTTCCTCTTGAGATCCTCGGGAATCACGGCGCCGGCCACGTGCACTCGATTGAGGATGCGCAGAAACTGGGGCGTCAGGAAATAGACCATGGGAATTACCGGCGTATCCGCCATGCCGGCGCGGCCCATCCACAACTTGAACTCCTGGAACTTGGCCACATCGTAGCCCAGTTGAGTGATGAAGAAATCGGCCCCGGCGGCTTTCTTCTTCCAGGCTTTCATGTATTGCCCGATCAGGTCGGCTTCTTTGTACTTGAAGGGCGACACGGCGGCACCGATGCGCATCTCCTCCAGGGCCCCTCCGGGACGGGGCAGCAGGTCAGGAAACCCGATACCACGGCGGAGGGTATCGAGGGCCATCACCAGACTCACCGAGTCCAGGTCGAAGACCGGCCGCCCCCCGGTGGGATAATCACCGCTGATGGCGAAGAAGTGATGCAGGCCCTGGTGATAGAGAGCCAGAGCCCGGCGGATCAGAGCGTTCCGGTCGTCACTCTTGCACGACAGGTTCATGATCGGCTGACGCTCGCTCAGACGCGCTACCTCGAGGGCCAGGGTGTCCGGCCCCGGCGTGCGGTTGCCCCCCGGCGTGTCGGTGATGGTGAAGATCCAGTCCGTATCTCGGGCCTGTTCGGCGAACTGGATAATCTGGTCCATGCTGCCTTCGGCTGGCGCCAGTTCGAGGACGAAGACCCGCTTCGACGGATCGGCGAGGGCTGCGCCGAACGGATCTGGGATGGCGGCACGCTTTGGTGGTGCCGGCGAGCGTGGCTGGCTCTGGGCGTATTCGACGAGCAGGGTGAGCGCGTCCGTCGCCTCGCCCGTGGCGATGGTGCGGATGAGCTTGAGAATGCGCGCGTCGCACAGGTTCTCGCCGGAGATCTGCCCGGCATCACAGATGGCGGCGTCCACACCGTACTCCATGGCCACTCGCAGATAGGCGCGGTTGATCGACAGCCGGCGAGGCAGGCCGTCAGAGCAGTTGGACAAGCCCAGGACCACGTGAGCGCCGGCCATATCAGGATCCTCGCGGATCAGGCGGATACCCTCGAAGGTGCGCTTCGTGTAGCCCACCATGTCGGCGCCGAGGGGGCCCACCGTGGGATCGAAGAAGACCTCGTCGGCGGCGCAGCCTGCCTCGCGGGCCGCGGTGAAGATGGCCCGTGCCGTATTGTGATAGACGCTGGCGTCGGCGATGTCGGTGAAGCCCGCTTGCTGGTCGTCGCTACCTTCGCCGGCGCGTTCGAGGAGCATACCCACCACGGCGAAGGGCAGCTTGGCGCGCAGCTGCAGCAGCTCCAGGCGATTGACCGTGACCGAGTTGATCAGCGGCGTGTACGGCCCACCGAGAGCCTCGTGGTAGTGCCGCAGACCGAATTCGAGCAGACCCGGGTCAGAACTGTCGATACAGGGAGGCACGCCGCCGAACTCGGCGATCATGTCCAGCACGTGGGCGAGCAGCTTCCTCGTGCCGTCGGCGCCCACCAGGGGATCGGTCAGAAAGTCATCGACGTTGACGTCCAGGTAGTCGGCTCCCGCCGCCACCTGGCTGTCCACGAGCTGCCGCAAGTGTCGCTGCCCGGCTTCGCGGTCGAGGGTATCGCCGGTCAGCCAGCGACGGGCTGATACCTGCACGCTGGGGATATGGCAGTGAAGACTCTCACCGATGCGGATCAGGGCCATTTGCTCTCCTTCAGGCCTCGGGGGCCGGCGCCACATGAATGACGCCTTCGTCGTAACTCGGCCGCACCTCACGGCCTGCGGGAACGTGCAGGAAGTCCTCGTCAGGCCAGTCACCGTCAAGCCAGCGCTGGAACAGGGACAGATCTCCCTTCACCTCTTGGTACTGCCAGCCGCGGCTCTCGCATTGCGAACAGGCCTCTTCGCGGTGCGGCAGGTCATGGGAAAAATCAAAATCGATGAACACACCGCGCTCGTATTTCGCCGACCAGCTATCCATCACTTCGAAGAGATACTTGGCGTTCTCCTCGCCGTGTTTTTCGACCAGGGCGTCGTACTCCAGCTGCATGCCGAGACCCGCCCCCTGCTTGCGATCCGGGCGTTCGCCGCCACGCTGCCGGTGTTCGATCCAGCCGGTTGTGTAGTAGTAGGAGCCCGGATGCCCGAGGAAGTGCTCGCTATAGCGTTTCTGCGAGCCGAGAAAGAAGGTGATGCAGTCGTGGGCCCGCGGGATAACGAGGGGCGTGTGGTCCGGCGCCCGCAGACCGTTGAGCATGTTGTTACACAGACCGTAGCCGACGAGGATGGCGTCAAAACGCCCCGCCTCCACGGCATCGAGGCGTTCCTGAATGCGCTGGATCCCGACGATGGGATTGTCGTGATATCCCTGACTGAGAAAATCAAACTCGAAGTGATTCGGCGACCGCGATGCACAGTAACATATCTCGCGGAAAGCCACCTCACAGGCGACGATGTCTAAGAACATGCCGCCTCCCCCGGGGGTTCTGCTTCAGCTACATGCCAGTGGCGACACGCCTCTTCGCTGGAGTCGTTGGTACCGATGGCTTGCATGGCGATCCTTCACGTCCACCTACGCTCCCTCATGCGGACAGATCGACCATCAGTTCGCGAGCCCGATCCGCGGCGCTTGCGGCATCTGCGGCGTAGGCATCAGCACCGATCTGCTCGGCGTAGGCCTCCGTTACCGGCGCCCCACCCACCATGATCCGGACCTTTTCCGTCAAGCCAGCCTCATTCAACGCATCGACAGTGGCCTTCATCGACGGCATCGTCGTCGTCAGCAGAGCTGACATGCAGACGATCTGCACGCCACTTTCGCGCACAGACTCCACGTACTTCTCGGGCGGCACATCGATGCCCAGATCGACGATCTGGAAACCGGCACCCTCGAGCATCATGGCTACGAGGTTCTTGCCGATGTCGTGCAGGTCACCTTTCACGGTGCCGATGGCAGCGATGCCAGCGGGCTCGACCTTCTCATCGATCAGCTTCGGCCGGATCAGTTCCATGCCGGTCTTCATCGCCCGCGCCGCGATCAGCACCTCGGGAATGTAGAACTCATTGTTCTTGAACTTGGCACCAACCACGTTCATGCCGGCAATGAGTCCTTCGTGCAGGATCTCACGTACCGGGACACCTTCATCGAGGGCCTGCTGCACCCCCTGCTCGACCTGGGGCGCCTGCCCCTTGATGAGACTCTCCGCGACGGCTTGCAGATCTGCCATGACCGATTGCTCCTGAGGGATGGTGGAACTCAGCTAAATGTTTTCAGCGTCTTTGTCAGAGGGGATAATGTTGCGCTTCGTCCGGGCGAGCGCAAGCCTGAATGCAAGCCATGTGCCAAACACCTGAAAGGCCTGTGAGGACGATCACGCGTTCAGCTGGGACTTGCCTGTCTCACCCATGACCGAGCCGGGGCAGGTTTGTCCCGGTTGAGCCGGCCGGGCGGCCCTGGCCGAGCTGCAACCCGGCCTCGTACAGAGCCACGACGTTCTCCTCGCCGGCTGGATGTTGTGGCAGGGAGCCAGGATATAGTCGCCCTCGATCTCATCGTCGCTGCCGTAATCTGCCAGCGGATGGTGGACGCACTCGCTTGTGCCGGCCGGCACGCAAGCCATGTGCCAGATCCAATGATGGCACGAAAGTTGATCGGGAGTCTACTGATCGGAAGTCGGGATTGGAATTGGGAGGAGGAGCAGAATGCAGGATCGAGTCACCGACACCACACGACGCTGGACCGTCGTTGTTGGCGCCCTCGTCGTGCAGGTGATTCTGGGTACCGTATACGCCTTCAGTGTTTTCGTAAAGCCGTTGGAGCAAGCCTTCGACTGGGACCGCTCGACGACTCAGTGGGCTTTCTCCGTCGCCCTGGCGACGTTTGCCCTGGTTATGATCCCCGCCGGTCGGCTGCAGGATCGGTTGGGGCCGCGTCGAGTGGCAACGGCGGCGCCATGGGCGTATCCCAGATCCTGTTGGTCGGCCTCGGCATCAGTCTTGGCGGTGGCTTCGGTCTCGGCTGGCAGACGTTCTTCGTCCTCCACGGCGTCGTCTGCGTCGTCGGCGTCCTCCTCGGTGCCTCGCTTCTGCGCAACCCGCCGGAAGGGTGGAGTCCGCCCGGGTGGACCCCGCCGCAGGGCGCCGCCCAGTCCCGCGAACAGGCCTGGCGCGACATGCTTGATACACCATTGGCCTGCATGCCGTGGCTCACCTTCATCTTCGGCGCCACGTCGGGGCTCATGGCGATCGGCCAATGGAAACCGATGATGGCTGCCCTGCTCGGCGACACGACCTTCGCTCCGGACTGGATGGGTGGCTTCGGACGCTTTGTCGAACCGGTCGTTATCTTGCCATCTTCAACGCCCTGGGACGTGTTGTCTGGGGTCGGATCAGCGACCTCATCGACCGGCCGCGGGCCATGATGATCATGTACCTGGCCCAGGGCATGACCTTCATGGTGCTCATCAGCGTCGAGAGCACCCTCGCCGTGTTTCTCGCCTCGGCCTTCGTCGGCCTGAACTTCGGGGGGAATCTCGCCCTGTTCCCTTCGGCCACGGCGGACTACTTCGGCACAAAGAATCTCGGCATGAACTACGGCTGGATCTTCACCGCCTACGGTGTGGCCGGCATTCTCGGTCCCGTCGTCGGCGGTGTCCTGTTCGACGTGACGAGCCAGTTCATCCTGGCCTTCATCTTCGCCGGCATCCTCTGCTTTATCGCCGCTGGCTGCGCCGTCGTCGTCTGGGGCATGGCCCGGGCCCGAACCCTGGCGGTCTCTCCGTGACACGTCTCCTGTTCGTCTCCATCGTCCTGCTGATGACCTTGCGACCCGTCCTTGCCGCGGCCGGGGACCCGACGCCGACGCAGGTTACCTGGTACGGGTACATGCGTCTCGACATGGCTCATGACACAGCGGTCTCGGCCCCGGGGAACTATGCGCTGTTCGTCAAACCCCATGCTCGTGGTGAGGCCGTCTCGACACTGAACATCACCGGTCGGCAGTCCCGTCTGGGGGCGCGGATTGCACGTGGCAGTATGACGAGCCGTCTGGAGGTCGACTTCTACGGCGCCAGTCCCGAGAACAAGAACACGGTGCAACTGCGCTACGCCGTAGCTCGTTTGCCGATAGGTGACTTCACTCTCGAGGCGGGGCAGACCTCCGACATCATCTCCCCCCTGGTGCCGCGGACCCTCAACTACAGCGTCGCCTGGGGTGCGGGCAACGTCGGCTACCGAAGACCCCAGGTGAAGCTCTTCCGACAGACACCGCGCACGTGGCTCGGACTGTCGCTGGCGCGCAACATCACGGGCGATCTGGATGGCGACACGATCGTCGACGGCGCCGCGGCGGCACTGCCCGCCATCCAGGCACGCTGCGCCGTCTCACTGGTTCATGTGATGGGTCGGCAGATCACGCTGGGTCTCTCCGGCCACTACGGTCGCTGCAATTGCCCGGCACGGGACATCGACTACTCGAACTGGTCGGTCAACGCCGACGCCACCTTCGTGGTGACACCGGGTTGGAAAATCCTGGCGGAAGCGTACCGGGGCGCCAATATGGGCGCCTATGCTGGTGCCATCTACAATGACGACACCGTCAACGGCGTACACAGCACCGGTGGATGGGCGAATCTTCAGGCCCGCATCGGTGACTCGGGATGGTCGGTGAGTACTGGAGGCGGCGTGGATGACGTCGATGACTCCGACCTGACAAAGGCCGAGCTGAACCGCACCGACGTGCGCGTGCGCAACCAGGTGTGGTTCGCCGCGGCGTTCTACCAGCTTTCCCCGGAGGTCACACTCGGCGGCGAGCTCTCACGCTGGTCGACTCTGTACGCCAACACGACGCCGGGGAATGACCCGGAGCCGACCAGTCTACGAATACAGTGGTCGATGCAGGCCGATTTCTGAACCGTTGTGCCAGGAGTCAGTCAGGGGTGATGTGGGCTGGTCCCAGCCGAGGGATGAACAGCACTCCCCACAGCACGACGCCGGCCAGCCACAGCGCCCCCGCCGCCGCCAGGCACTCGAAGTAGAACTGCGGCGCCACGTTCGCCGCCAGCCGTACCGGCAGTGACAACAGGATCAGTCCCGCGGGGGCGGCAGCGATCAGACGGTTGTCGTCCCACAGAGCCTCCGCATCGCAGTGGCCGGTCACGACCCGAGTGCCGATGACGATCGTCATCAGGCCAAAGCCGCTGATGAAGGTCAGATGCAGGGCAGCCAACGAGTACCCTGGCAACAGGACCGCCAGCCACAGACCGGCGCACAGACTCCACAACGACAGACGCAGCAGGTGTGGCTGGATCAAGGGGCGTATCGGTGACTGGTATACTCTGAGCACACCGAACAGGTAGCCGCTGACAATGGCGGCTCGCAGCACGCGACCCACCGTTCCGTGAACCCCGACTTCGAGGGGAAAACTGGCCAGCAGCAGCAGCCCGACTCCGGCCAGAACCAGCAGTCTCCGATGCGCCGCCGGTGTTGTCGTCTCGGGGTCGGTCCGATTCCCGTACAGCAGTCGCGGTCCCAGATGACTGCCGATGCCCAGCACGAAGGCCAGCAGCATTCCCTGCTCGACCAGATTCTCACCTAGGCGCGGATAGCCGGGTATAGGCCAGAGGATCAGCGCGGCGCCGCTGATGGCGCTGATGAAACCGATGGGCAGAAAAGCGAAAAAGGGCGGTGGATCGTCACCGCGACCGTGCAGGCGACGAAGACCGAAGATGGACATATGTACTGCGAGCGCGAGGAACAGTCCTTCACCAAGGCGCAGAGAGCCAGCGGCGAGGGCCACAACCCCGGCGGTGCAGAGAAGCCAGCCGATGACCAGTTCCCAGAGACGTGTCGGGCGAGTCTCCAGGAAGCGCGGCAGCACCGTCATCAGAAAGCCGACGGCGAAGGCCATCTCGAAGCCCTGGATCTGCAGCAGGCCATGACCGATACCCGAGAACGAATCCGTCCACCCCATGCGGAAGGCTACCCACGGCCACACTCCGGGCAGGCAGGCAACGATACCGAGGGGGAAGAACACCCGGAAAGGTTCTTCGAGGATGACCTGCAGCCCGGCGGGCTGCAGGTCACACTCTGATGGTGGATGGCTCAGAAGCGAACGTCCGTCATCAGATAAAGAAACAGTGCGTCATCGGCGAGACGGCCGATGTCGGCGAAGCCGTCGGCAGCCAGTACATACGAAGCACCGCCGGTGAATCGCGCCACGCCGCGGTAGTCCCACCCGACGGTAAGGTCGACCTCCTCACCGAGATGAGCGGTGCTCACGCCGGTGTCATCGGCCAGCGAGAAACTGTGCACATCGAGGGCGGCAGTCAGACCCGGGCGCAATGTCTTCTTGGCCTTCAGCGCCACGTCCTGCAGACCGCCCCCGGCGGTATGCACGGGGATGTTGAGGAAGAAATCCGCGTAGCCGTAGAACTTGTGATTTGTGGCAAACAGCGTGTCGAAGACCTTCGTCTCGTCGTCGCCGGACAGATAGTCGTACCACAGGGTCAAATCCACACCACTGATACTGCGGCCAACACGGGCGCCGGCGAAGAAGGCGGCCACATCGAGATCTGCCCGGTCACCGGTCTGGTAGGCTCCCTCCACACGATAGTCGAAACCGGCGGCCTGGCCCTTCTTGCGGGCCCCCGCCGTGAACTGCTCTGTGGCAGGGTCGAGAGAGTTGTACAGCAGGAACAGCTCGGCTCCCGACAACGGCGCCACAGACGCGTAGACACCGGCAAAGGTCCCGTTTGCAGCCGCCGCCGGCGATGAGGTATCCCCCAGTCTCGAGGCCACGACGTCGACCGTGGAACCTCCGGGACGCCACGTCCCGCGGACCGCGTCGAAGGACCGGCCCTGGTGTGTCCAGCCGACAGCACCCACGAGCCGTTGGCCACCGAAGGCGATCTCCTGACGCCCGATACGCAGATCGACGCCTTTGTCGGCGAAGTCTTTGAACTGCACCCAGCCCTGGTGCAGGTCGATGCGGTCAGCGCTGAAGTCACCGAGGGTGTTGCCCTCTTCGCCCCAGATGCGCACGTCCTGCCATTGCATGAATGGCACTGACGCCACCTTCGAGAGTGGCCGACAGACCGGCGCGGGTGCGTGTGGCGGTATGGCCGTCGCTGGCGACGCCATCCGTGTCACGCAGCTCCCAACGGGAGCGCACCTGACCACCTGCCGTGACGTCGGCAACGGCAGCGACCGCCCCCAATAGCAGAGCCGCGACAATCAATCTGCAGACTGCAAAACCCATGGTTCCCCCTCCTCCTTTAGTCCTGCTTGAGTGAAGCCCCCGGATGACGCACGCGACCGGTTTCCACCGCGAGCGCGACACGAACGAGGGTTGTGAAAATGAAGAGCCCGAGTGCCCAGATTCCGACGGTTACCGACAGTTCCACCCAGGTCGGCATGTACTCGACGATCTCACCGAGAGGTGATGGGACGAAGCCGGGAATGATCAGGCCCAGGCCCTTCTCCATCCACACGGCGACAAACAGCAGCAGGCAAGCCGGATACAGCAGCCGCTGGTCGCGCCGCAACGGGTGCAGGGTCAGCACGACGGTGGCTACCACGTTCAGCGAGATCGCTGTCCAGATCCATGGTACGAGCGCGTTGTGGCCATGCAGACCGAAAAACAGGTAACGGGCACTCTCGGTATGGTGTGTGGGAAAGTAGAACTCCTTGAAAATCTCGGAGCCGAGCATGATCAGGTTCACCTGCGCCGCCACCGTGGCGATCATCGCCAGTTTTGACAGTGTGTCGTCGACGATGCGATACGCTGTCGTGGTGCGGATGAAATGTAGTGTGACAACGATGAACGCGGGGCCTGCGGCAAAGGCCGAGGCGAGAAACCGGGGGCCCATCAGCGCTGTGTTCCAGAAAGGTCTGGCCGGCAATCCCGCCAGCAGAAAAGCGGTCACCATGTGGATGCTGACAGCCCAGAATACAGACAGGTAGACGAAAGGCAGGTACTTCTTCTTCTGTGGCTCCCGGCCGCAGTAGTGCTCGTAGAGAATGTACAGCGGGATCAGCAGGTTCAGTGCCAGGTAGCCGTTGAGTACAAGTACGTCCCACGCCAGCAGCGACCGTGGCCAGTTGAAATACCCGAGGACGGGCACCAGATGCCACATGTTGTCGGGTCCACCCAGGTCGACGACGACGAAACAGAGGCACATGATCAGGGCGGCCACGGCCACGCCCTCACCGATCAGGACAGCGCGGGAGAAATCGACGTCATGAAGTACGTATGCCGGCAGCACCAGCATGACCGCCGCTGCCGCCAGGCCCACGAGGAACGTGAAATTGGAGATGTAGAGCCCCCAACTGACGTGATCGCTCATGCCGGTGACGATGAGACCGTCGCGCACCTGCACCGAATAGGCATACGCCCCCAGTAGAATGAAGAACGTCAGCGTCCCCATCCAGACGTGATACCTGGGCCCACCGGTAGTGGCCGCCGAAAGGGCGCTGCGCAGGAATCTCAGAAAGTCCATCCTACCCCGGTACCCGTCCTCGCGCAGGAGTGCTCGTCGTGTAGTTCTTGCTCATGCCGACCGAGTCTCGCGTAGCGATGGCTGGCCATCGCGACTTGGTCGGCGTGAGACCAGCGTAATGATCGGAGTACCGATCACGCCGACATGCATCGCGGCCTGCAGGTGTTGGATTCCCGCTGATTCTTGAATCACCATTCACGCCGTCTCAGTCGGACTTTGCGCAGCGATGCTTGCATCGCGGCCTGCAGGCGTTGGATTCCCGCTGATTCTTGAATCACCATTCACGCCGTCAGTCCATGTAATACCAGAACTTCGGTTCGGTACCCAGGTCTTCCTTCAGACGGAAGACACGCTTGTGCTCGAGGACGTAGCGGATCTCGCTGTTGGGATCGAGCAGATTCCCAAAGACTCGCGCCCCTGTGGGACAGGCTTCGGCGCACGCCGGCAACTGCCCCTGGCGGGAGCGCTGGACACAGTACGTACACTTCTCCACCGCCCCCTTCGGCCGCAGGCGGTTGCCCAGGTAGTGCTGGTTGGGGTTGATCTCGTCCGCCGGGATCTCCGGCTCGCCCCAGTTGAAGCGTCGTGCCCAGTAGGGACAGGCCGCTTCGCAGTACCGGCAGCCGATACACCAATCGTAGTCGACGACAGTGATGCCGTCCGGTTCCTGCCAGGTAGCGCCTACGGGGCAGACGTCGACACAGGGCGGGTTGGCACACTGGAAACACTGCGTTCCCATATAGAAATGACCCTCCGCCGGGACCTGGTGGAAGTACTCGGCATCGCCGTCTTCGAAGGTTACCTGCCCCGCCTCCATCTCGAAGATACGGATGTACTGTGTGCTGGTACGACGATCGAGATTGTTCTCCTTGACGCAGGCTTCGACGCAATTCCGGTAGCCCTTGCAGCGGGCGATGTTGAAGGCGTATCCGTAGAGCACACCGGGTATCGCCTCGGTGTCCCTGATGTGAACGTTGACCCCCTGGCGGATACGGGTCAGGTCCTCGAGGCGTTCGATGGTTTCGGCCTTCTCGCTGTCCGTCATCAACCGGAAGTTGCCTTTCAGCTGCTCCTCCCAGGCTAGCAACCTCTCATCCTTGTGCTCTTCGGCCTGCGTCACACTCGCTGCTGCTGCCGTGGCCGACGCCGTCGCCGTGGCACCCGTGAACAGCATGCCCAGAGCCCGCCGTCGATCTACGGTCTTGTCGAGCACAGAGTGGCCGCCGGTCGACTCGTCGGTACAGCCGCTACCGGATCCGGCAGTGCCGCGGGCCATCAGGGCGAACAGGTCGCGCAGCCTGAACTTGCGTCCGGTGCCACCCATCATCGATCCGTTCCGGTGCGCGGCACCTGCGGATACATCCGGGGCATACGCCTCGGGAAGGCCGGAGCGTGCGGGTCGTGGCAGCCGGTACAGGTCTCGACGACGCGATCACCGCGCCAGCCGCCGAGACGTTTGCCGTGAGCACCACCAGCCCAGTCGCGGGCCTGCGGAGCATGGCATTGGGCGCAGAGCTGGTAGCTCTGGTCGAAGTCGACCGGATCACCGTGAATCAGGTGCAGCTGGTTCAGGTCGTCGTAGTCATGGCAGGTGCCGCAGCGCAGCGCCTCGGCGTGTTCGAGGCGGATGTCGAGGTGCGACCAGCGCCCGGATACATCGGATGTCGTCGGTTCCACGACGGCGTGGTCATGACACGAGTGGCAGGGAAACTGAGCGATCCTGCCCGTGCGTCTGGTGCTCTGAAACGGAGCGCCACCGGCCCCCGTCCGGCCCTGAACGACGACGGCATCAAGGACCTCCAGTTGACGTGGTCGCTGGACATTCGTCTCCAGTGACTGCGGGGACTGATGTGGCGCCGTGGGCTCGCCGCCAATACAGGCGACCAGGCACAGGGGCAGCGCCAGGGGAAGACGAGAACCGACGTTCACCCCGCCCCTCCGCCACGCTGGAAGACTTCCTGCGTGTTGCGTGGCACGTGGCATTGCTGGCAGTTCACCCGTTCAGGATGGCTCGTTCGCACGTCTGGGACCGCCGCGGGCCCGGCGTGGCAGGACAGACAACTCTGGCGCAGCTGCAACCCGTGTGGCATGGGTGGCGGGTTGCCGGGCAGGGCCGGGCGGTGCAACGATGGAATTCTGACGCTGAGCCAGTCGTTGTCGGCGAGAGATTCCATCCCCTCGCTCACCGCCATGCTCTGCGCGTGGCACTGCAAACAGTTGCGGTACTGCGGATGGGGCGTAACCGGGACATAGGCGTTGTACTTTGGCGTGAAGCCGCCCTTCTCGTGGCACACGTTGCAGGCTTGCGTGCGATTGATATTGGCATCCACTGCGTGGGGCACGACAGGTGGCGCCCCCGGGTACGCCCGGCGCGCATAGAACGTGGCCAGGTTGCGCAGCGGCACGCCCGACGCCGGTTGCATCAGCGGCGCCAGACTGGCCGCCTTCGGATCGGCGCGCAGGGCCGCTCCATCGGCGAGGACCACGGCGAGGATGCCGCCGTCGTATGCCGGCGCCCGATGGTCCGGCGCACGCAGGCCGCCATCATCGCCAGCGCGCAGGACCTCGCCGACAACGACGATCAGTGCCGCCATCAACATGACGGTACCGAGGATCTTCCAGCCCCGGTGACTAGCCATCGCGGGCCTCGGCAGCGTTCAGACGCTCGACGCGGACAGCGCACTTCTTGTAGTCGGGCTGCTTCGAGATCGGACAGAAGGCGTCCAGCGTCAGTTCGTTGATCAGCAGTGACTCGTCGAAGAAGGGGACAAAAACCTGACCGGTCGGGGGCTGACCGCGGCCGTCCAACCGGGCCGGCAGGTCCAGGCGCCCCCGCCGCGACACCAGGCGCACGCTGTCCCCATCGAGGATGCCGAGACGACGCGCGTCGTCCGGGTGCATCTCCACGTAGGCGTGTGGCACGGCGCGGTGCAGCGTCGGTACACGCCGCGTCATGGAGCCCGTGTGCCAGTGTTCGAGAACCCGGCCCGTGTTCAACCAGAAGGGATACTCGGTGTCTGGAGACTCGGCCGGTGGCTCGTACGGCCGCTGCCAGAGCCAGGCGCGGTGATCCGGCTTGCCGTAGAAATCAAACTGTCCCAGGCTGGCGTCAGCGGCGGGATCGAGATCGGTGTTGTATCGCCATTGAGTGGAGCGCCCGTTGACATACGGCCAGATCACGCCCGGCTGGCGCCGCAGCACGTCGTACGGCGCCATGCCGTGCCTAGCGCCGTCGTGAAAGCGGCGGTATTCCTCCCAGATGTCACGGATGTGGGTCTCGTAGCTCCACGGAAACTGCTTCTCGAAGCCCAGCCGACGCGCCACCTCGATCAGTTGCCAGGTGTCCGACATGGCCTCTCCCGGCGGTTCGAGAAGCTGGTCGAACTGCTGCGTGCGCCGCTCGGAATTCCCGTACAGGCCTTCCCGTTCGATCCACATGGCCGACGGTAGAATGACATCGGCAATATCCGTCGTCGGTGTCGGATACACGTCCGAGACAACGACGAAGCGTCCCTCCTTCTGCGCCCCGTCTCGATAGCGCTTCAGCTTGGGCATGGTGACCATGGGGTTGGTCACCTGAATCCACATGAAGCGCACGTCGCCGCGATCGAGAGCCCGGAACATCTCCACCGTGTGGTAGGTCGGCTTGGCCGGGATGTTGTCCACCGGCACGTCCCAGATCCTGGCCGCCAGTTCGCGGTGCTTCGGGTTCATGACCACACCCTTGGGCAGCTTGTGGGTCAGCGTCCCCACCTCACGCACCGTGCCACAGGCGCTCGGTTGCCCGGTCAAAGAAAACGGGCCGTTGCCCGGCTGCGAGATCTTGCCGGTAAGCAGGTGGATGTTGTAGACCAGGTTGTTGATCCATGTACCGCGCGTGTGCTGGTTCATGCCCATACACCAGAAGGACACGACCTTGCGCGCGGGATCACCGTAGAGCGCGGCCAGGTAGCGGATGTCATCGGCGGCAACACCCGAGATTCTCTCGACCTTCTCCGGCGTGTAGTCCTGCAGGAACTCACGGAAGTCAGCAAGATCGAGGTCCCGCGCCGCATCTTTGAAGGCGAAGCCGTCTTCCGTGCCGTAGCCGATGTCCGTCTTGCCTGCCTTGAAAGCGACGTGACGGTCGACAAAGTCGCGGTTCACCCAGCCATTGTTGATGATCTCGTGACAGATGGCATTGGCCACGGCCAGGTCGGTCTGCGGCCGGAACAGGATCGACCTGTCTGCCGCGTGGCTCGTACGAGTCGTGCGCGTGGCAATGTCGACGATGAGGGTATCGGGATGGCGCAGTCTCCGGTCGAGAACACGCGAGAACAGGACCGGATGCATCTCGGCCATGTTGTTCCCCCACATAACGAAGGTGTTGGCGTGGTCGATGTCCTCATAGCAGCCCATGGGCTCATCGAGACCGAAGCTTGTGAGGAACCCGGTCACCGCCGAGGCCATGCACAGACGGGCGTTGGCTTCGACATTATTGGTGCCGATGGCGCCCTTGAACAGCTTGCTGGCCACGTACCCGTCAGGAATCGTCCACTGCCCCGAGCCGTAGATTGAGACCGCATCCTTTCCGTGCGTCTCGATCGTCTCCTGCATCTTCGCTGCGACGATATCCAACGCCTCCTGGATCGGCACCTCCACCATCTTGCCGTTGCGGCGGACCATGGCTTTCGTCAGCCGGTCACTGCCGTACAGGGCCTGCACCGAGTGGTAGCCCTTGACGCAGGCCAGCCCGCGGTTGACGGGTGACGCCGGATCCCCTTTCACGGCGACGGCACGGCCGCCGGCGAGGCCGACCAGCAGTCCGCAGCCGACGCCGCAGAAGCGACACGGGGTCTTGCGCCAGTCGATGTCGCTGGTGTCGGCGTCGAGGGCTTCCCAGGCACCGAAGGAAACTCCAGGTATCATGCTCATCGCCGCAGTCGCCGCCGCGCCGCGCGCCATGCGGCGCATGAAGTCTCTGCGTGTCACACTCGCCGTCATCACTTCCTCCTGCGCTCCATGGCGTCTTCGAGCTGCTCGTGGCCCTGCTCGGTCTCATCAATGTCACCGAAGGTGAGAACCATACACTGGATCCCCGGCACATTCTGCAGTTTGTCCTGCAACTCCTCTTCAGCCTCAGGATCGGGCGTGTCCGTCACCAGGATCAGCAGGTCGGCATTGTCAGCCGGCATGGTCTCACATCCCGGCAGGGCCGCCAGACGTGCTGCGAGGCCTTCGGCATCGGGTTGGGGAAAGACGAGGTAGCTGCAGACGGGCATCGTTGTCTCTATCCATCCGGGGGGTGGAACAGGACCTGGGGCTGGCGTCGAGGGATAAGTATTCTGTATTCGGATCTGGTTGTCCAGATCACAGTCCGACAAGTGCCGCTGCGAGCCAGAGACTGAACCACGAGGCAAAGACGACCTCGAGGACACCGATACGTTGCAGCGACGGCATGGTGCCGTCCAGGCGCAGCCACGCGAAGAGAGCCCGGAGGATGGCCGGTCCCGTTGCCACGCCGGCCAGGGCGCCGAAGTGAGACCCAGGCCAGCAGGTCAACGCCAGGCCGGCGGTCGTGATGCCCAGGCCACCGTGAAACAGGGCACAGGCGAGGCCGTGACGCCACCTCGCCTGGGTGTCTCCGCCAGACCGCGCATCCCGCACGCGCATCTTGACATAGAGTACGCTGCCGCCGAAGTAGAGGGCGAAGGCCACCCAGGGAACGGCTGCGGCGGCGGTCCACGGATGGCCGGCGGCGAGATGGGCGGCGCTGGCGCCCAGGGCCATCACCGCCGCCGTGACCAGCTCGTTGGCTGTGGAGTGATCGATCTGGCGTCGTGTTTGCCGCCGCTGCCAGGCCTGCCAGGCGAACAGCAATGCCGCCGGTGCAGCGAGGGGCAGCAGGCGCCACAGGCCATAGCCGAACAGCAGCCCGGCGCCCGCGGCACTGCCGACGATGACGAATCCGGTCAACCAGCGGGTGTTGTCGGGGCCGGCGCGCCCGCGCAGCTGCAATCCCAGGGCGTTCTGGGCAAAGAAGAGGGCGGTGGCGACGGTGGCCAGGAGGGCCGCCGGCAACGGCGTCACTCGATATGCGAGCAGGCCGGTGAGCAGAGGCGCATAGAGCATCATCCAGGCCCCGTGCTCCCGGGGCAGTGGCCAGCCCCCCCGTCGGGTCTGATTCCCGGCCAAGCTGGCTAATGCACCAAGGGACTGGCTCTCGGCAGATCCGACAGATTCGTATTCTCCAGCATGCCGAGGATCTCGCCCTTCAGCTCCTTCCAGGCACCGTGCAGAGCACAGGGAGCCTCGTCCGAACAGTCGGGCAGGCCGAGAGCGCAGCCTTCGCCGAAGCGCTCGCCGTCGATGGCGCGCACGACACGCAACAGCACGATCTGGTCGGCCGGTTGGGCCAGACGGAAACCGCCGCCCCGCCCCTTGGCGGAGATCAGCAGACCGTGGCGCGCGAGATCCTGCAGAATCTTGGCCAGGTACTGAGCGGGCACGTCGAGGGCTTCGGCTATCTCGCGACTCAGGTGCGGACCTTCGCCATGGTCGGCCAGGTAAATCGTGGCGCGCAGAGCGTACTTGGCAGACTGTGACAGTATCACCTGATCACTCCGATGTCTCGGTCACGTCCTGCACCCAATCAAAACAAGCCACGGCGCTCGGCATACCGATGGTTCCTGCCGACAGCGCCACAACCTGTTGGATTTCGTCGACCGTGATGCCCAGGGCCAGCGCCTTGCGTACGCCTGCGTGGACCGAGCCGGAACGCAGGGCGCCCATGGCGATTCCCAGCTTTATCAGCCGCTGGGTACGCTCGTCGATGGGACCCGCTGCACCCGCTGCGGAAATCATCTCCCAGGCATCCCCCAGCTTCGGGTGACGGTCGATGAACTGGCGGTACGTTTTCGGGGGGCCCTGGTTGGTTTCTGTCATCGGTCCTCTCTTCCTGTGCGCATCTGCTGCGAGAGTACTTCTCGCTGGGTGTCCATGGTCTGGTGGAAGCCTTCGTACTCGGACTGTGTGGTAGCTACGGTGATCGGTCCGAAGCCATCGTCGAGTTTCTGCCAGTGTGCCGCCAGGGGTCCATCATGGCCCGACTCGAGGAGCGGCCGGAAACCACGGCGCGTCTGGCCTTCGGCGGAGGCACTGACTTCAGCCACCCCGCCGCCGGCAGCGGTGACGGCGGCGCCCAAGGCGCTGCGGGCCGGTTCGAGATGCCCTGCCCGCCAGTGGAGGTATCCGCTGAGGTAGTGCGCGGCAACACTGCGCTGATTCGTCTGACGGGCCCCATCCAGATAGTCGGCGGCGGCGGCCCAGTCGCCCTGCAACAGAGCGATCTCCCCGAGGCGGACCTGGGGTCCGGTCTCGGCCCGGTTGAGGGCCAGTGCCAGTTCCAGTTCGCGGCGCGCCAACGGCAGATCGACGGGTGCGCCCGGCAGTCCGCAGGAGTACAGAACTCCCAGCAGGCTATGGGCGCGGGCGTTGCTGCTATCGAGCTTCAGCAACCGCCGCCAACGGGTGTCCGCATCGGTAAAGAAGCCCAACTCGAAGGCGGCGCTGCCAGAGTAATACAGAGCATCACCGTGATCCGGATTCAAAGCAAGTGCCGAATCGTAGCGTGTCAGAGCCGCTGCGACATCGCCGTCAACCCGCATCTGTGTGGCGTCCCGATAGATGCGCCAGAAGTCGAGGACGCGCTGACGTGACGGATCCACCTCGATGGCGGGCCCGTCCGCGGGCGGCGGCCCATCCGGTTCAGCGCAGGCGATAACTGCACCCAGGACGAACCAGACAGCAGCTGGGGATCTCACGGTGTACGCTCCGTCTTTTCGCCCGTCCTCGACAGACTCAGGCGCCGGTCGAGGCCCAGGTCCAGCCAGCGTTGGCTGACACCATCGGGCCAGAGGATCTCCACCGTATCGACGCGACTGGCGCCACCCAGGCCGAAGTGCTCCTCGCCGAGGGCATTCTGCGCCAGATACGAGGAGCCGGTGCCGGCCTGGCGCGTCCATTGCCCGGTGTCCGTGACGACACGAATCCGTGCCGCCTGCCAGCGGTCGCGCTCGGCGGTATCGGCGGCGACAGTCAACCAATGCTGCTCGTGGCCATCGTGGCGCAACAGCAGACCCCGGCCCCCGTTGACGTTGACAAAGGCGTCCACGTCGCCATCGGCGTCGTAGTCGGCCACCGCCAGCCCGCGACCGACGACGGGGCTCTGCAGGACCTCACCAGAGATCTCTCCCACCTCGAAGAACCCGTCAGCAGGCCCTGAGTTCCAGAACAAGAGCATCCGCATCGGCACGAGTTGATCAGGGGTATCGGCGATCTCGAAGGTGCTGCCGTTGGCCACCAGCAGATCGAGCCGTCCGTCGGCGTCGTAGTCAAGGAAACTGGTGCCCCAACCGACGTAGTCCAGGGCGATCTGTCCCAGTCCGAACTGGTCCGCCGTGTCCATGAAACGCAGGGAGCCGGCAACCCCGGCCTGCTGGAAATCACCCGTCATGTTGCTGAACAGGGCGTTCTCCTGGGCGATCCAGTGGGTGATGAACAAGTCTTCGTCACCATCGTTGTCCCAGTCGCCGGTAGCCAATCCCATAGCCCCGCGATAGTCGGCCACCCAGGCGGCGTGGCTGACATCTGCAAAGACGCCATCACCCCCGTTGTGGAACAGCACGTTATCCGACAGATCGTTGGCCACATAGAGGTCAGCCCGCCCGTCCTCGTCGAAATCGGCGAAGGTCGCCGACAGACTGCGTCCCGCGGCATTGTCGACCCCGGCCTCGACGGCAACTTCGGAAAACTGCAGGTCACCGTCGTTGCGCCAGAGGGCATTGGCCTGGGGCTGGAAGGTGGACGGATTCAGCGATGCCGGAATGGCAGTGTTGTACTGATGGCTGGTGGAGCTGCGCAACGAGGGATCGTCGCGGTAGTCGACGTAGGCACAGGCGTACAGATCCAGATCACCGTCACCATCCACATCGGACCAGGTCAGGCCGGTCCAGAAACGCTCCTCGTCGATGCCGGCGACGGTGTGGACATCGACGAACTGGCCGTCTCCTTGATTGGCGTAGAGCCACAGGGGACCATACTCGCTGACGGCGAGATCGGCGTCGCCATCGCCGTCGGCATCAGCGAAGGCAGCCCCCTGTCCGAGGCCACGCCGATCGAGGCCGGCGATGGCCGCCGCTTCCTGGAAACTTCCGTCGCCACCATTAACAAACAGGGAGTTGTGGGCGGGTGAATCGGCCCAGTCACCGCGCGCCGTCAGTGGACCGGCCTCATTGACGGCGAACAGATCGAGATCACCGTCCCCGTCGATGTCGGCCCAGGCCGCGCCCGAACCCATATCTTCGGGCAGCTGGTGAGAGCGGGTGCCGTGAAAGTGCCTGAACTCGACGCCTGCAGATGCCGATGCTTCGGTGTAGTGCAGAGCCGGCGCCCCGGAGGGTAGATGACGCGCAAGATCGGTCGTCAGTCCCTCCACCGGGCCGCCAGGTACGTACTGCTCTGCCGTCGGCCGCAGGACTACGATCCCGGCGGCCACGACACAGACGACGACGGCTCCCGCCCCGACGCGCAGCAACAGACGATGACGTCGACGCTCCGGGCGGAGTTTCGCCATCCTCTCCTAGCCTGTCGCAGAGATACGTTGATGGAATTCGGGCGTCGAGACGCCCGGCTCGCAAGGCGCGCGAACGATGCGTATCAGTGGGATACACAGAGCGAGCGCAACGCCGCGAGCCGGGATGGCTCGGCGGCCGAATATCGCCGGATTTCTGCGACAGGACACTAGCCCTGCCCGTCGTCGCCGGACACCAGACCGACGCCGGCGTCGATGACGGGGATCGTGCCCTGCGCCTCTGACAAGGTCGTCACGGGCGCGGTCACTGTGTTGCCCTCGCCGAAGAGGAAGTTGAGCAAGGTCTGATCGATCTTTCGATACTGCAGGCGGGCGCTCACGTGCAGCTCCCCGGCCTGCTGGGGTGACACGCTCAACTCGTGCGTTTCTTCCGGGGCCAGCGGCGATGCGTCGTTGGCGAAGGTGCCGGCGCAGGAGAAGGTGTAGGTCGCCTGATCAGCGAACCCGGGGAACAGCGAGCGCTTGAAGCGCACGCCCACCATCTCCCACAGGTTGTGCCGGTCGATGAGACTGCCGTACTGGTCGACCGCCTCCGCCTTGAAGATGAAACTGCCCGCATCGATGAAGCGTTCATCGTCGAGACGTCCGGACTCATAGACGACATCGCCGTTATCATCGGTGACGATGAGCTCCACCCAGGCCTGGATGATATCGAGGGGGCCGGTGGGAAAATCGTGCCCCGCCTTGTTGTTCGTCATGCGCACGCCGATCTCCACCCGATCTCCGGGGGCGACGTGATCGGGCAGGACCAGCTCCACCGGTACCGCCGGACCTTCCGTCCACTTGTCGGCGATCTCGGGAATGTCGACCTCACCGCGCAGCCAGCGTTCGGTGAGCTCCACGTGCTCCGCGGCGCCGGGCAGATCCATCAATGTCGGGATGAACTGGTTGGCCCCGAGAAACCGATGGCTCCTGTGGCTGCCGTCGCTGGTAGTGCGGTTGTAGTCTGCGGCGTCGCCGCTGGCCGGCTCCGATGACTGGCTCACGAGCGGCATGTGACACTCGCGGCACTCGATCGTCTTCTCCGCCTCGCCGGGATGGTTCCAGCGGCTCTTGCGCCAGTTGTCGTACTGGTTCTGCAGCTGCACCCAGCCCACCTGGTTGATCTCGGCATCGATGAACTGCTTGTGGCAGGCGGCACAGAACTCGGGGCTCTTGAACAACGTGTGACTGAGGCTCTCTACGTGCTGCGCCGGATAGGCACGGATGAGGAAATCGCGCAGGAATCGGGCCGTCGTGGCCGACGAATCCTCTTGTACAGCCAGCTCCCAGGCGTACCGTTGGGGCTGCAGCAGGGTGTAATCGGCATTGCCCTTGACGTCGGTCTCGACGATGGAGTGGCAGGCGATGCAGGAAATGCCCTCCTGGTAGCCATCGAGGTCGGTCAGATTCTCGGCGAAGATGTTCTTGGTGCCGGAGAACAGCGAGATCGGGTCGTGACAGCCGCCGCAGTAGCGCGTCGACACCGGCCCGTTCTGCTCCGCCATCACGCCCTGCACCGTCTGAAACGCCGCATCCATGGAGGCATAGCGGTGGGCGCTGACCTGCCACTCGGCTGTGATTTCCTCGTGACAGCCGCTGGTGCCGCATGATTGCGAACCGGCCATCGAGCGGCCGTCGTAGGCCCCACCCGAGGCGGTCTTGGCCAGACTGGGGGCGAAGGGTCGGTCGGCGCCGTAGCTCAGGTCATAGTCGGCGGGAAAGGCATTGACCAGCGTGACCGGCTCGTGGGCGAGGCTCCACACGCCGATCAGTACCCCGCCGGCCGCGGTCAGTGCCAGGCTCCCGCGGAGCCAGATTCGACGCGCTCCCGGTGCCACCCCCGCTTGTCGCGCCCGCAGCCAGAGCACGACCACATGGGGCAGCACGGCGGCGATGAGACCGATGGTGCTGACGATGTGCACCAGGTCCCAGTTGTAGGAGATCTGGCGGCCGAACAGCGATTGCCATGTGAGTACGAGGCCTGACACGCTGCAGACCAGCATCACCACCAGGCTCAGATAGCCGGTGAGCTTGACGTGAGTCCAGGCGGCACCGCTGTAGTCGCGCCAATGGCGCCATTGATAGATCAGGTAGATGAGCGCCAGGGCCAGACCACCAGCGGTATGTACGATTACGGTCAGCTGCACCGGCAGACTGAACGGCAACAGCCAGATCGCCAGTCCACTGAGAGTCAACAGCAGCAGCAGTCCAGCGGTGGCTACGGCAAGCGTGGATCGCCAGCCGCTGTCCGCTGAGGTTCTCCAGGTGTTCGTCATAATAAGACCTCCTCATCCGAATATACGTCGTGGACGGCCTCCCGTACAGGGGGACCATCGATGCGGGGCCCTACACTGTGCGGGAGAAGGTGGGTCCCGAGCGCTGCTTGTCGCGCAGGTAGGTGTCGAAGGGCATACATACGTTGCGCACGAACAGCTGCCCGAGGGGGGTCACTTCGATGGCGTCGTCGTGCAGCACGGCCAGGCCGTCGGCCACCGGGCCATTCTGCAGTTCGGTGAGTTCGCCGTCAAAAGTGGCTGCGAAATCGATCCCGAAGGCGACCGCCACCGCCTCTTTGTCGAGCCACAGGTTGCACATCAGCTCGGTGATGACATGCCGCCGCGCCCTGTCGTCGGCACTCAGAGAGCAGCCTCGCTCCACCGGCAGGCGACCGGCGTCGAGATCCGCGTAGTACGTACTCAGCTTCTTCTGGTTCTGGGCGTAGGCTGCAGACACGTCGCCGATGGCCGAGATCCCCATGCCGATCATAGCCGGGGCTCGTGACACGGTGTAGCCCATAAAGTTGCGGTGCAGGCGCCGGCGGCCGAGCGCCTGGGCCAGCTCGTCTTCGGGCAGAGCGAAGTGATCCATGCCGATCTGGTCATAGCCGCCATCGCGAAAGGTCCGGATCGCCTGTGCCAGCAGCGCGAACTTGGCGTCTCGATCAGGCAGGGTCGCCTCGTCGATGCGCTTCTGATTGCTGCGTACCCAGGGAACATGGGCGTAGGAATAGACGGCGAGACGGTCAGGGCGCAGTTCCAGCACGGAATCCAGGGTGGCGCCGAAGCTCTCCGGCGTCTGTTTGGGCAGGCCGTAGATCAGATCCAGGTTGATCGAGGTGAAGCCCTTGTCCCGGCAGTACTGGTAAAGGTCGCGAGTCTGTGCTTCGGTCTGGCCGCGGCCTATGGCCTGCTGCACGTCGTCGTCGAAATCCTGGACACCCATGCTGATGCGATTGAACCCCAGCTCGCCCAGAGTATCGATCTGCTCCGTCGTTGTTACCCGTGGATCGACTTCGATAGCGACTTCGGCGCCGTCCGTGAGATCGAAGTGATCCAGCACCATCCCCTGCAATCGTCGCATCTGATCGGCCGAATAATAGGTGGGCGTGCCCCCACCCCAGTGATACTGACTGACTTTGGGGCGCCGGCCCAGCACACGGGCCACGGCCTCGATCTCGCGCTGCAGGTATCCCAGATAGATCTCGGCCACATCGAGGTGTCGGGTGGCTACCACGTGACAGCCGCAGAAATCACAGCGATAGTCGCAGAACGGCAGGTGCAGGTAGAGAGAGACCTCGTCGTCAGCCGGCAGGTCCGCCAGGTGCCTGGAGTATTGTTCGGGACCGAAGTCCTGATGAAACTCGACAGCCGTTGGGTAGGACGTATACCGCGGGCCCGGGCGGTCGTAGCGCTCGAGCAACGCGGCATCGATGTGCAGTCCGCCGGGCAGGATTGTCGTTGTTGAACTCGTCATGGTCATGTCGTCTCAGAGAATCAGGTTTTCGGGGCAACACGCGTGCCAAGGGCCCTACCCCCTATGAGAATCGGGGAACTGTGGTGTCCGCGCCCCTAGTGGGGCAAGATCGCCTCTCCCGGTGGGGAGTGTAGTGGCCGCTTCTTCTGCTCGGCGCGAGCCGACTGTCCGGCATCCGGGGCCGGCAGGCCTTTTGCTCCCCTAGGCATCGGGAGATAAGAGAATGAGGAGGAACCCATGATCCGCATCCGTAATATCCTGGTTCCGCTCGACTTGAGCGAGTATGCTGCTCATTCGTTACCCTATGCAGTCGAGCTGGCTACAACCTTTGGGGCCAACCTGCACCTGCTGCACGTGGTCGACTCCCAGTGGGTGGCCAGTGCCGGCGGGGCCGCCTTCCCCGAGTACGGAGACAACATGCTGCGACGTTTCGAGGAGGATGGCAACAAGGCGCTGACCCAGGTGGGTGAGTCGATCCCGGAAGCGGTGGAAATGACGACGGCCGTGCGCACGGGACCGCCTCATGTTCAGATCGTGCAGCACGCCCGCGAGCTCGATGTCGATCTGATCGTCATCGCCACCCACGGCCGCAGCGGGCTGCAGCACGTCCTCATTGGCAGTGTCGCCGAGAAAGTCGTGCAGATGGCGCCCTGTCCCGTTCTCAGCATCAAGAACCCGGAGCACGAGTTCATCATGCCCTGACTGGACCCGTCGCGGACTCGGTGCCAGGCGACTGTGACAGATCTGCCCCACTGAGACACGGTCGCCCCGTACACTGTTCAACCCGGGCTTCCGTGCCCCTGTCACATCCCGAGGTCGCCGTCGGGTCCTCGACATCGGGAAGTGGCATGCCTCTTGCGTTCGATTTGTGCTGCCAACGACATTGCCCATCCACCTTCTGGAGCCAGCAAGAAACCATGTCGGTCATCCTTACTGCGGTACTCACCCTCGGCGGCATGTCCGTCGCGCTGGCGGTGATCCTGGTGCTCGTCAACAGGAAGCTCTACGTGCATCAGGACCCGCGAATCGACGTTGTCGAGGAGATGCTGCCAGGCAGCAACTGCGGCGCCTGCGGCGTCCCGGGCTGCCGTGCCCTGGCCGAAGCCCTCGTCGTCGGCGATGCTCTACCGGGAAAATGCACGGTGAGCAGTGACGAAGGCCGGCAGGTGATCGCCTCGTATCTGGGCGTCGATGTCGGCACCCAGGAGAAGGTAGTTGCCCGGCTGGCCTGCGCCGGTGGCATCAACGTGTCCAGAAAACGTGCCAGCTACCAGGGGCAGGACACCTGCCGTGCCGCAGCCCTTGTCGGTGGTGGCGGCAAGAGCTGCTCCTGGGGGTGCCTGGGCCTCAGCGATTGTGCCGACGTCTGTGACTTCGACGCCATCACGATGAACGAGTTCAGTCTGCCCATCGTCGACGTCGACAGGTGTACGGCCTGCGGCGATTGTGTCGAGGTCTGCCCGAAGGACCTCTTCGAGTTGCACCCCGTGAGCCACCAGGTATGGGTCGCCTGCCGCAGCCTGGTGGCTGGCGACGAGGTTCTGGAAGACTGCGAGGTCGCCTGCACCGCCTGCGGCCGCTGTGCCATGGATGCGCCCGGAGAGGTCATCCAGATCGTCAACAACCTGCCCGTCGTCGACTACGACGATCGACATGCCGAGGCTCGCGGCGCCATCGAGCGCTGCCCTACGGGTGCCATCGTCTGGCTTGACGGAGGCGACGTCGAGAAGGGGCACGACGCCAGGAAAGTCCTGCGCCGACGACCGCTGCCGGCGGCCGCTACCTGAGTTTGAGAGTCGCATCACACCCGGTTGGAGAGAGTCACGGTCATGTCCAAGAGTGAGAGCACCATCAGATTCCCCGGCACACGCGACGCCATGGACGGCTGCACCGTCGCCATCGCCTGCGAACGTGAGTCCACCGATGCGGCCGGCGCCTATCCGATCACGCCGTCGACACAGATGGGTGAATTCTGGGCCGAGGCTGCGGCAGCTGGGCACATCAACATCTCCGACCGGCCCCTGATCTTTGTCGAGCCCGAGGGCGAACACGCCGCTGCCGCCGTCACCGCAGGCATGTCGATGACCGGCCTGCGGGCGGCCAACTTCTCGTCGGGCCAGGGCATCGCCTACATGCACGAGTCGCTCTATGCCGCCGTCGGCAAGCGCCTGACGTACGTGCTCAACATCGGCGCCCGGGCCATGACCAAGGCCAGTCTCAACGTGCACGCCGGTCACGACGACTACCACTGCATCGAGGACACCGGCTTCTTCCAGCTGTTTGCCAAGAATGCCCAGGAGGTGGCCGACCTCAACATCATCTCCCACCGAATCGCCGAGTTGTCCCTCAACCCGGGGGCCATCGCCCAGGACGGCTTCCTCACCACCCACCTCATCGAATCTCTGCTGACGCCGGAACGGGACCTGATCGCCGAGTACCTCGGGCGCCCCGACGACATCATCGAGTGCCCGACACCGGCACAGAAGATGATCTACGGCGACACCCGTCGGCGCGTGCCGGAGGTCTGGGATGTGGACAACCCGGTCATGGCCGGTGTCGTACAGAACCAGGACAGCTACATGCAGTCGGTCGCCGCCCAGCGTCCCTTCTTCTTCGATCATATACGGGCGCTGGCCGACCAGGCCTTCGGGGAATTCTTCCAGCTCACGGGCCGTCAGTACGGTCGGGTTGGATCGTACAGGATGGAGGACGCCGACTACGTGATCGTCGGCCAGGGCAGCATGGTATCCAGTGCCGAGGTCGTCGCCGACTACCTGCGCGACACGCGCGGTCTGAAGATCGGCGTCGTCAACATGACCATGTGGCGGCCCTTCCCCGGTGACCTGATCGGTGGCCTGCTGCGGGGCCGCAAGGGTGTCGCTGTGCTCGAGCGCCTCGACCAGCCACTCGCCGTCGATCTGCCCATGATGCGTGAGATCCGCGCCACCATCGCCAAGTGCGTCGAGAATGGCGCCTCGGGGGCCGCCGGTAATTCCCTCCCCCACGCCGATCACGCCGTCTACAGCAAGATCACCGACACGTCACCCCTCTACTCCGGTTCCTTTGGCATGGGCAGCCGCGACCTGCAGCCCGAGGGCCTGATCGCCACCATCGAGAACATGCTCGAGGACGGCAGGCGGCAGAAGCTCTTCTACCTGTCCATCGACTTCGTCCGCGACGATCCCGGCACGCCGAAAGAGCGCACCCACCAGGAGCAGATCATCGATGCGTACCCGCATGTGAAGGACCTGTCCCTGCACGGCAGTGAGAATCCCAATCTCATGCCGGAAGGGGCCATCACCGTGCGCTTCCACTCCGTCGGTGGCTGGGGGGCGATCACGACCGGCAAGAACCTGGCCATGACCCTCTTCGACCTGTTGGGGTATCACATCAAGGCCAACCCCAAGTACGGTTCAGAGAAGAAGGGTCAGCCCACGACCTACTACCTGTCCGCTGCACCGGAGCCCATCCGCGTCAACTGCGAATACATCTACGTCGACGTCGTGCTGTCCCCCGACCCCAAGGTGCTCAAGCACACCAACGCCCTGGCGGGCTTGAAGGAAGGCGGCGTCTTCGTCATCCAGTCCGACCATGAGAGCGCCGCCGGCGCCTGGGCCGACATACCGAAGCACTACCAGGACACGATCCGCGACGGGAAGATCCGCGTGTTTTACATCGACGGCTTCAAGATCGCTCGCGAAGAGGCCTCCGATCCGGAGCTGCAGCTGCGGATGCAGGGCATCGCCTTCCAGGGAGCCTTCTTCAAGGCCTCACCGGTAATGGGGCAGGCAGGCTTCACCGAGGAGAAGCTCTTCGTCGCCATCGAGGACCAGCTGCAGTACAAGTTTGGCTCCAAGGGAGCGCGCGTCGTCGAGGACAACCTGCGCGTCGTACGTCGCGGCTACGACGAGATCTACGAGATTCCCACCGAGGTCATCGAAGCCCGGGACACCGACTCCCAGATTGTCCAGATCGAGCCCCTTCCCGACTCTCTCAAGCGCCTGCCTCAGGGCAGCGCCCCGACGACGGACATACACCGTTTCTGGGAACAGACCGGGCACCTCTACGCCAAAGGCCTGGGCAACGACGTGCTCGCCGACCCCTTCACCAGCCTCAGCTGGATGCCGGCGGTGAGTGCCACCTTCCGCAACATGACTGGCATCCGATATCAGCACCCGGCATGGATCGCCGAAAACTGCACCGCCTGCGGCAACTGCTATACGGTCTGCCCCGATACGGCGATTCCGGGTCTGGTCAACGACATCGGGGACATCTTCGAGACCGCCATCAACCGCGTGCGCCGCTCGGGCACTGAGGTCAAACACCTGCCGCGCGCCGTACGACAGATGGAGGGCAAGCTGCGCGACAAGATTACCCTCGGCACCAACGGCAAGAGCGCCGATGTTACCGCCGCTCTCGACGAGGTAATCGCCGAGACCGTGGGTGCTGCTGACGAGGCAACGAGGGCCGAGATGCAGCAGGAATTCAAGGCCCTCAAAGCCGAGATCGGTGATTTTCAGTTCTCCGCCACCCGCCCCTACTACACCGTTCACGAAAACAAGGCCAAGGGCACCGGCGGCCTCTTCAGCATTACGGTCAATCCCTACACCTGTAAGGGCTGCATGGAGTGCGTCGAAGTCTGCGACGACGACGCCCTGCGACCGGTACCGCAGACGGAGGACTCGATCCAGACCCTGGAGAAAACCTGGGACTTCTGGATGGACCTGCCGACGACGAAGGAGAAGTTCATCCGCGTCGACGATCTCGAGGAAGGGATCGGCGCCCTCGAGACGATCCTGCTGGACAAAGCCAACTACGGCTCGCTCGCCTCGGGCGACGGGGCTTGCATGGGCTGCTCCGAGAAGACCGTCATGCACCTGTTCACGGCCACCGTCGAGGCCCTCATGCAGCCGCGCATCAAGAAGCACGTGGCCTACCTGGGTGAGTTGGTCGACAAGCTTGAGAAGCACATCCGGCTGCGTCTCGTCGAGAAGATGGATGTCAGCGACACCGCCGCTATCGATCGTGTGATGGCGGAGTTGAAGGACTCCGAGCTGACGCTGGCGGGTGTCGCCAGTCAGATGGAAAGCATGAAGGGCACCGACCCGATCGATCCGGACTGGTTCAAGAAAGCCACGGGCCTGCTCAAGCGGTTGAAGAATCTGCGGTGGAAGTACACCGATGGGATCACCGGCCAGGGACGCTCGCGCATGGGTATGCTCAACTCCACCGGCTGCACCTCCGTGTGGGGCAGCACCTACCCGTTCAATCCGTACCCCTTTCCCTGGGCCAATCACCTGTTCCAGGATTCACCGTCTGTCGCCATGGGCGTCTTCGAAGGCCACATGAGCAAGATGGCTGACGGCTTCCGCACCATCCGCATGGCCGAACTCGAACTCGAGGGCAAACTGCAGCCCGAGTTGGAGGATGAATTCCGTCGCTTCGACTGGAACGAGTTCACCGACGACGAGTGGCACCTGTGCCCACCAGTGGTGGCCCTCGGTGGCGACGGCGCCATGTTCGACATCGGCTTCCAGAACCTGTCCCGACTGATGATGTCGGGCAAACCGATCAAGGTCGTCGTCGTCGACACCCAGGTCTACTCCAACACCGGTGGTCAGGCCTGCACCTCCGGCTTCCTCGGCCAGGTGTCGGATATGGCTCAGTACGGCCAGGCACAACAGGGCAAGCAGGAGATCCGCAAGGAGATGGGCCTCATCGGCATGGCCCATCGTACGACCTACATCCTGCAGAGCTCCATGGCCTACCCGAGCCACATGATTGAGGGTTTCGTCAACGGTCTGATGGCGCGGCGGCCGGCACTGTTCACCCTCTACACTTCGTGTCAGCCCGAACACGGCATCGCCGACGACGCCGGCAACCGACAGGCGAAGATGGCCGTCGAGTCGCGGGCCTTCCCGTTGTTCAAGTTCGATCCGGACGGAGGCCAGACACCGGTGGAGTGTCTCGACCTGTCGATGAACCCGGCCATGGACGACGACTGGCCGATGTACGAGTTGAAATACCAGGAAGACGGACGCGACAAGACCATGGAAGTGCCCATGACTTTCGTCGACTTCGCCGTCACCGAGGGCCGCTTCCGCAAGCACTTTCGGGTCGCCCCGCCGGATACCTGGAACGACAACATGGTGCCGCTCCACGAGTACCTGCAGTTGGACGCTGACGATCGTGACGGGCAGCTGCCGTTCATCTGGGCGGTGGACCGCAAGAGTCGGTTGAGCCGCGTCCTGGTGGCGGAACCAATGGTACGTTCGGCGCAGGACCGCCTCGACTTCTGGGCCGTGCTCAAGTCGCTGGCTGGAATGGACCCCAACGTTGAGTCCACGGGCGACGTCGAGACCCGGGTCCGCGCCGAGGTCATGCAGAATCTTACCAGCAACCTGATGCAGTTGATGAGCGGCGGCGGTGACCTGTCGGCCTTGCCGGCGCAGCCGGTCAGCGGCGGGGCGCTACCGGCGCCTTCCGGCAATGGCACCGGTGGGGACTACATGGCGCCGTGGATCGATACACCAGAATGCACGGCGTGTGATGAATGCACGAATCTGAACGGCAAGATGTTCGCCTACAACGACGAGAAGAAGGCATACATCCAGGACCCGGCGGGAGGTCCCTACACGGATCTCGTCGAGGCGGCGGAGAAGTGCACGGCCCAGGTGATCCACCCCGGGTTGCCCGCCGACCGTTCGTTCAAGGATTCGGACAAGTGGGTGAAGCGCGGCGAGAAGCACAACTGACGATGGGCCGGCGGACGCAATGGGGGTACCGGTGACGACGGCTGCCCTCGAGATCAGATCCTTCGCTCACGGTGTGCATCCACCGGAGCACAAGGAGGACACCAGGGAGTTGGCGATCCGTCAGTTCCCCTTTGCCCCGGTTATGGTCATGCTGCTGTCCCAGCATCTGGGTGCGCCGACGAAGCCGACGGTGCGTGAGGGTCAGGAGGTGGCGCGAGGCCAGAAGATCGGCGAACCCGATGGCTTCATGTCCGTCGCCATGCACGCGCCGGCGTCGGGCGTCATCGAACGCATCGACCAGGCGCCCAACAGTGCCGGCAAGATGGTTCCAGCCGTCTTCCTGCGTCCCTTCCCCGGGTCGGGCCAGGAGGTCATTGAAGGCCAGCCCTGCGATGCTGACACGGCCACCCGCGAGGAGATCATCACCGCCATCCAGCAAGCCGGCGTCGTCGGCCTCGGAGGCGCCGCCTTCCCCACCCATGTGAAACTCAGCGTCAAGGAACCGCGCCACGCCGACACGCTGCTGATCAACGGCGTCGAGTGCGAACCCTACCTGACCACCGACCACCGGGTCATGCTGGAACAGGTTGACGACATCATCCGCGGGGTGCGCTACACCCTCAAAGCCTCCGGTGCCGATCGGGCCATCATCGCCGTCGAAGCCAACAAGCCCGACGCCATCGAAGTCCTTCGCGCCAACCTTCCCGCTGACCTGCCTCTCGAGGTGCGGGTGCTCAAGGTCAAGTACCCCCAGGGCGCTGAGAAGATCCTCATCAAGGCGCTGCTCGATCGCGAAGTGCCGTCGGGGGGATTGCCGATCGACGTCAACGTGGTCAGTCAGAACGTGGCCACCACTGCCGAGATTGGCCGGCTGTTGCCCCTCGGGCGCGGCATTATGGAACGGGTGATCACCATTACGGGGCCCGGCGTCGAGCGTCCCGGTAACTACCTCATCCCCATCGGCACGCCCCTGCGCTTCGCCCTCGATGAAGTGGGTCTCAGGAAAGAGGCGACCCGAGTCTTGCTCGGCGGCCCGATGATGGGACAGGCCGCAGCCAGCCTTGACGTGCCCATCACCAAGGGCACCAGCGGCCTGCTGGTGTTCACCGAGAAAGAGATCGTCGGCACCGGCGAGAGCGAGTATCCCTGTATCCGCTGTGGCCACTGCCTCGATGCCTGTCCCATGTTCCTCAACCCATCGCGACTGGGCCTGCTGGCACGCAATCGCCAGTATGAAGACATGGCGGCCGAGCACAACCTCATGGACTGCTTCGATTGCGGCTGTTGCTCATTCGTCTGCCCGTCTCACATTCCGCTGGTGCAGTATTTCCGTGTCGCCAAGTCGATTCTGCGCGAGAGGCAGGCTGCCTCGTGAGTGAGATGCACACTCTCGAGATCCACACGTCGCCGCATCTACATTCCGGCGACAGCACGGACGTCATCCTGCGCAACGTTGTGCTCGCTGCATTGCCTGCCGCTGCCTTTGCCGTCTACGCCCATGGACTCAGCGCCCTGCTGCTGCTGAGCGTCGCCACGGCCAGTTGCGTGCTCACCGAGCACTTGCTGTGCCGGCTGAACCACCGGGCCAGCACGGTGGGCGACTGGTCAGCGGCGGTGACCGGAATCCTGCTGGGACTGACCTTGCCGCCGGGCTTGCCGCTCTGGATGGCCGCCGCGGGTGGCGGCATCGCCATCGGCCTCGGCAAGCTGCTGTTCGGCGGACTCGGTTTCAACAGCTTCAACCCCGCCCTCGTGGGTCGGGCGGTGCTGCAGGGCGCCTTTCCCGTGGCCATGACGACGTGGAATACCCCCTTTGCTGCCGACCGCTTCAGCTCCGTGCCCTCGTCGACGATGACCTGGCCCTTCCTGCAGCCCGAGTATGACTCAGTCACCGGCGCCACGCCGCTGGCGGCGCTCAAGTTCGAGTCCCAGGGCACACCGACGGCAGACCTCGCGTTCGGTTTTGTCAGCGGCTCCACGGGAGAAGCCTCGGCGGCGCTCATCCTGCTCGGTGGCGTGTATCTGGCCGCCCGCAACATGCTCAACTGGCGAATTCCGGCAGCCATCTTCGCCACCGTCGCCGCTCTGAGCGGACTGTTCCACGCCGTCGATCCGCAACGCTTTGCCGGCCCTGAGTTCATGCTCCTTGCCGGGGGTCTCTGCCTCGGTGCCGTGTTCATGGCCACAGATATGGTGACGGCGCCCCTGACGCACAGGGGGGTCGTCGTCTACGGCGTTCTCATCGGCACCCTGGTGACCGTGATCCGCTACTGGGGCGGTCTGCCCGAGGGCGTGCAGTACTCGATCCTGCTGGGCAACGCCTGCGTCCCCCTCATAGACCGTGCTCTTCAGCCCCGTGCCTACGGCCGGCGTCAGCGTGAGGCCAGCGCCTCGTGACACAGACCGTCGACATCGAGCCGGCCCCCGCGCTGCCCAACAGTTGGCACATGATCCGCACTCTCGGCGGCGTGGGTATCCTCTGTTCACTGCTGATCGTGCTCACCTTCCAGTGGACGCTGCCGATCATCGAGAAGAACAAGGCCGAGGCGCTGGAACGGGCCATCTACAACGTGCTGCCCGGCGCCACCGAACGCGCCACCTTCCGCATCTTGGAGGATGCCACCATCACCCGCTTCGACGAGAAACCCACCGGCGGCGAGCGGCTGGTCTACGCCGGCTATGACGCCCGGCGACAGTTCGTGGGCATCGCCATCGAGGCAGCCGGACAGGGGTTCCAGGACGTGATCCGTCTCATCTACGGCTATTCGCCGCAGCGCCAGCAGGTGATCGGCATGGAGGTGCTCGAGAGCAGGGAGACCCCCGGCCTGGGGGACAAGATCATCAAGGACGACGACTTCGTCGCCAACTTCGCCGCTCTCGATGTCGCCCTCGACGCCGCGGGCACGACCCTGCGGAACGCTGTCGTCGCCGTGAAGAACGGCAAGAAGACGGCCGCCTGGGAGATCGACGGCATCACCGGCGCCACGATATCCTCGGTCGCCGTGGCAGAGATCATCGACGCCAGCACACGTTCGTTGCTGCCGACCCTGCGGGGTCCTTCCGGATCACGTCACTTCTGGGAGAGGGAACCATGACCACCCTGCCCGCAGCGGAGCCGGCCGGCCTGGACACCGACACCTTCCTGAAGGGGCTGTGGCGGGAGAATCCCGTCTTCGTGCAGGTCCTCGGCATGTGCCCCGTGCTGGCCGTGAGCAACACCGCCATGAACGGGCTGGCCATGGGCCTGGCGGCGACCTTCGTCCTCGTCATGTCCAGTACTCTGGTGTCACTGCTGCGCAACGTCATCCCGAAACAGGTGCGCATCGCCACCTTCATCCTCATCATCGCCACCTTCGTCACCATCGTCGACTTCCTCATCCAGGCGATCAGCCTTGATGTGCACAAGGCGCTGGGCGCTTTCATTGCCCTCATCGTCGTCAACTGCATCATCCTCGGCCGGGCGGAAGCCTTCGCCTCGAAGAACTCTCTCGTACGCTCTGTCCTCGATGCTGCCGGTATGGGACTCGGCTTCACCTTTGCGCTGCTGTGTCTGGGCGTCGTGCGCGAGGTTCTCGGCAGCGGTACGCTGTTCGATATACCCCTGTTCGGCGACAGCTTTCAGACGTGGTCGATCACGCTGCTGCCAGGCGGCGGCTTCTTCACTCTCGGTCTGTGGTTGCTGCTCTTCGCCGGCTGGAGCCAGCGCCGGCAGCGCCGGCAGGCGCGACAGGAGGCGTGAACGAGATGGACTTCGGCAGCCTCGGCGGCATCTTCATCAACGCCTGTCTGATCAACAATTTCGTCCTCGCCTACTTCCTCGGCATCTGTCCCTTCCTCGGTGTCTCCGGCAAGTATGCCACGGCGTCACGCATGGGCGGAGCTGTGACCTTCGTCATGCTCATCAGCTCGATCTGCGCCTACGGCATTCACGCGTTGCTGGTGGCTATCGATGCCGAGTTCCTGCAGCTGATCTCTTTCATCGTCGTCATCGCTTCGACGGTGCAGACGGTGGAGATGTTCATCAAGAAGTTCAGCCCCTCCCTGTTCCGCTCCCTCGGCATTTTCCTGCCCCTGATCACGACGAACTGCGCCATTCTCGGCCTGGCCCTGTTTCAGACGAACAAGGGCTACGTTTTTTTCGAGTGCCTCGTCTACGCTCTGGGCGCCGGCGCCGGTTTCACCCTGGCCATCGTCATCATGGCGGGCCTGCGCGAGCAGCTCGACCTGGCCAGCGTGCCCGGCATCGTGCGCGGTACGGCGCTGTCGCTGATGCTGGCCGGCATCCTGTCGCTGGCCTTCACCGGCTTTGCCGGCCTTGGAGGATAAGGACAGGTGTTGGACCTGACCCCGTACGCCATCGCCGTCGGCGGCGTGACCTGCCTGCTCGCAGTCTGGCTGCTGGTGCAGCGCCTCTGGGCCCGTGTGTTCGCCGTTGACGATTGTGACGTTCTCGCAGTACGCAACCGCTGTAGCCGTTGCACCGAGGCAACCTGTGCCGTCCGTAGCGACCATTGATCCCGTCAGGAGTCTGACCCCATGCGCCTGGAAGACTACGAAGCTGAGCAACGATATACCGCCATCGTGACGGCCAGTTCGCTGATCACGCCACAGGGCGCCGACGAAGAGATCCGCAATATCGCCCTCGAGATCAACGCCAACGGCCTGGGTTTCGACGTGGGCCAGAGCCTCGGCGTCGTCGTGCCCGGCCCCCACGAGTTCGGGCACGCTGAGCACGTCCGTCTGTACACCGTGGCCAACGCCGGCAGCAACGGCGACGCCGCCAGCGTCGACATCTGCGTCAAGCGCTGCTCCTACATCGATGAGTTCAGCGGCGAGCGGCACAAGGGCATCGCTTCCAATTACCTCTGTGACCGCCAGGTGGGTGACCAGATCACAGTCAGCGGGCCTTTTGGTCTGCCCTTCGCCGTGCCGGAGGAGAAAACCGCCGATCTGCTGATGATCGGGTTGGGAACGGGTATCGCTCCCTTTCGTGCGTTTGTCCGCCATCTGTACGAGACTCTCGGCGGCTGGGAGGGCCGGGTACGGCTGTTCTACGGCGCCCGCTCCGGATTGGAGATGGCCTATATGAACGACCAGCAGGATGACTTCGTGAACTACTACGACGAGGCCACCTTCAAGGCCTTCACCGCCGTGAGCCCCCGGCCGCATATGGACGATCCGGTGCCCCTCGACGAGGCCCTGGCGGAGAACACGAAGGAGGTATGGGAGATGGTGCTGAAGCCCGATACCCAGGTGTACGTAGCGGGTCTGGAACGTATGGTTCCGCAGCTCGATGGCGCCTTCGCGCAGATGGCCGGCTCCGAAGACCGCTGGCGGCGGCGCAAGGCCGAGCTGGTAGCCGGCGAGCGCTGGACCGAGCTCATCTACTGATCGTGCCGGCACTGAGATAACTGTGGACTGGGCCCAGCTGCATCGAGACGTCGTCTTCGGCCATGCCGGGGGCCAGATCATCTGGCAGCCACGGATCCTGGCCTGGTTCACGGACCGCGCCTTCGACGGCACGCCTCTGCCGGAACGGTATGCGGGGATGGATCCGTACGACGTCTACCGCGACCTGGGGTGCTCCGCCCGTCTCTACGAGTACAACAGCTGCTTTCGCCGCATCGAGGACGAGCGGGTACATGTCTCGCGGTTCGAAACGGACGGCGTTACCGAGACGACCATCGACACGCCGGTGGGTCGACAGGTCTGCGTCACCCGCCGTACACCTACCAGCTGGCACGCCATCACCGACAAACGGGAGGTCTGCAGCCGGGAGGAGCTGCGTGTCGCCGCCTGGCGCGAGGCCCATGCCGAGTGGGCGTGGGATGGGGACCGCTTCGCCGAGCTGCAGTCTCAGGTGGGGGACCTTGGCGCGCCCACCATGTTCATGCCGCGCATGAATGTGCAGAGCCTCTACATCGAGAAGATGGGAGTCGAGGCCGCCATCTTCGCCCTCTACGACTGGCCGCAGGACGCTGAGGCCTACTTCTCCTCTCTGGAGGAGAGCCACGATCGCCTCATCGACGTCATCATCAACTCGCCGGTGGACATCATCAACTTCGGCGAGAACGTGCATGCCGGAACCCTCTCCCCCGAGCTCTTTCAGCGCTACCATCTGCCCGCCTGTCAGCACCGCTGCGAACGCCTGCGGGGCGCCGGCAAGTTCACCACATCCCACTGGGACGGCGATACGGGACCCCTGTTGCCCTATGCCAGGGACACCGGCCTCGACGCCATCGAGGCGATCACACCTGCCCCCCAGGGTGATGTCACCCTCGAGCAGGCGCGGGAGGCGCTGGGCGATGAGATGTACCTGATGGACGGGATCCCTGCCGTCTACTTCGACGACACCTTCTCCGAGCAGGTCCTGGAAGACTGCGCCCGGCGAGTGATCGAGCTCTTCGCCCCGCGTCTGGTGCTGGGCATCTCCGATGAGATCTCCTCCACGGGCGACCTCGAGCGCGTACGCCTCGTGGGACGAATTGTCGACGAATACAACAGAAAGCACTTGACGGATACCCGGCACTGCCGGTAAATGCCCCTATGCGATTCTCGATCTGCCTCCTCGCACTCCTGCTGGTTTCCGCCCCGGCGACGGCCGTCACCATCGACGGCCGCGCCACCGGGTCGGCCTACGCTTATGAGGGCGGCCTCACCGACTCCACGGCCAGCACCTTCGTGCGCAGCCATGGGGCGATCCGCCTGCAGGCAGCGGATCTGGGGCATCGAGGGCTGTCGCTGAGCACCTATCTGCGGGGCACGACGGATCTGTCAGAAGCTGCCGACGATGACCCGGCGGTGCGCGTCTACAACCTGTACCTGCGCTACAAGGACCGGTATGCCGAGATCCGCGCCGGCCGTCAGCGGGTGTCGGCCGGTGTCGGCTACGGCACCATCGATGGTGCCCGGATCGACCTGAAACGGTACGACGTGGGACTGACACTCTTCGGCGGCGCCCAGATACCGGTGAACGGTCACGGTCTGGGGGCGCTGTCGAACGCCTATCTGTGGGGCCTGCGGCTGCGGAGCAATCGCCTCGCCGGCGTCAAGGTCGCCGTCAGCTATGCCGACCGCGATACGCGATCCCATCCAGTACGGCGTGGCGGGACGTTTCTCCGGCTTTCTGGGTCAACCTGAGGCCATCCGGCGCCAGCTGATCGGAGCCGAGGCGAGTCGACGTTTCGGCCTGCACTCGCTGCGGGCACGCCTCGACTATGACCTGCAGGATGAAACCGTACGCCGGGGTGAGTTGTCGGGCCGCATCGGTCTGTCCGCCGACGTGGCCGTACAGGCAGGCTGGCGACATCGTGAGCCGTCGGTCTATCGGGGCTCGATCTTCAGCGTGTTCCCCAGCCAGGGCTACAACGAATGGTCCCTGAGAGCGCACTACAGGCTCTCGAGTGACATCGCGCTGTCCGCCCATGCCGCCACCTTGATCTACGATGACGACAGCACGCAACGTCTCGGACTCAGCGCCTCTTTCGGTCGACATCTGACCATCGGCTACCGCCGGTACCAGGGATATGCCGGGGGCAGCGACGGCCTGTCGGGCTCGCTGCTCTATTCCCTGGGACGCACGCTGACGCTGCGCGGCGACCTCGACCTGTCCTCCTTCGAGCGCTTTGAAGCGGAGGATTCTGACGGCCTCGTAACCGCCGTCGCCGGACTTTCCTGGCGGCTTGGCCGCAGGTCTCGGGCAGGTTGTCGGCGTGAATGTCCGACAGCGGATCCGAAGACGGCAGGATGTTGTGTACACCATGGCAGCTGGCGCAGTTGGCCACCACCGTGGAACCGGCGCGGTCCGCCAGACCGTGGTAGCTGTCCTCGTAGGAGGCCTGCCGCTGGGATGACAGACCATAGCGCTTGACGATACGCTCCGACTCGTGACACCAGCTGCATGTCGTTTTCGAGACACGCGACGGTGACACGGTAGAGGCGGGATCGTCGGGTCCACGGATCTCGTGCTCTCCGTGGCAGTCGGCACAGTCCGGGGCGTCCATCTGTCCCGCCGCCAGAGACCGTCCGTGAATGCTGGCTTCAAAGAGCTGCTGGATCGTGCCATGGCACCTGCCGCAGGTCGCCGGCAGGCGCTGATCGTGGATCGCTGAACGCGGATCATTGGCCCGGTAGAGGGCGTGGTATTCGTGACAGTCGGTGCAGGTGGCTCCCTCCTCTTCCCCGAGCAGGGCCTCATAGTGGACGCTCTTCTCATAGGCAGCCAACGGCGAGGTCCGTGACAGGGGTCGGCGTTCATTGAATGCGGGACTGGCGTGGCAGACGGCGCAGGTGAGTGGGACTCTGGTACGATGCGCCGGAGACTCCGGGTCGTCGACATAGCGCACGTCGTGACCGCCGTGGCAGTCGACACATCCGGGTACGTCATCGACGCCGCGAGCCCTGGCCTGTCCATGCAGAGATCCCGTCAGGGCCTCGGCGGCCTCCTCGTGACAGTCAGCGCAGGCTGAGGGGTCCAGGCGCTCGTCGTGGTCCGGCGTTGCCGAGATGTGGCACTCGACGCAGTCCCAGCCCTCGTGGACGGAGCCGTTGCCGGTCTCCGGGTCCACGTATACTGATGTACCCGTCCGCCAGTCCCCCTCGCGGACCAGATCCGGGTCGTCATGGCATTCGAGACACTCCTCGTCGTCGGCAGCGAAGGCGCCGCCGACAACCAGGCACCCCAGAACCAGGATCCTCCACGTCCTCACGATTCCCATCCCCTCGGACTCTTCCTCGCCTACGGTCCGGCAAGTGATGGGCAGACTGCAAGCTCTGTGCCAGTGTGTGATGGGCCGAGCTGGACAGGCAGAACCGGTCCAGGTGAGACATGTGGGCCTCAATCCTGACACGGGACGGCCGCTGGGTCCGATGGAATCTGTTCAGGGCCCTGGGGGTGGTACCTTGGCCTGCCCCCAGCTGGCGGCGCGCACCGCCGTCGGCGATGCTGGCGAGGCCCAGATCTTCAGATCGTCGATCCACATCGATTGCGGGTGCGGCACACCCGGGCCGTAGTGTGGTCCCATCAGAAACTGATTGAACTTCATACCGGGATGCATTGAGGTGCGCAGCACCGCATCCTGCACGTCGATGATCAGCTCGCCGTCGAACCACATCTGCAGCTTGCCATCGCGTCGCGTCACACCATCACCCACGCTGTTGAGTCGGAAGCGGGCGTGAATCTGGTGCCAGTTGCGCTGATCGTGCAGACCGGCTTCGGCGCGCAGGTAGACCCGGCCCGACTCCCAGACCTTGCCGTTGACCCAGTTGTCGCCGGATCGGTAGCAATCGCCCTCGCCATGGCCATCGGCGTCCCCGTTGCATCCGGCGATGGCGCGGGCCTCTGTCTCCGCCGTCAGATCCGCCTCGACATGCGACGTATCGACGTTGCGTCCATCCTGCAGGGCCAACCGGGGCACGCCGTTGACGACTTCTGCGTATGTCGTGAGATGGGTGTAGGCAGGCCCCACATACTCCCAATCGACGTCGGTGAGAAGGCTGAACATGTGCGGGTGGTAGGGACGACCCGTCCACAGCCAGTTGTCGCTGACCCGCAGGAAGAAGGACATAGTCACGTCCTCGAGGGGCGGCAGATGCAGTCGGGCGCTGCCACCCGAAGGGCCGGTGGCCCCGGCGTGGGGCCAGTGCCAGAGGTTGACCCGGTCGCCGTGGGGCGCGTCGGAGTCCTCGACAATCTCCATGTGCGGGCCGTCGTACCAGCCGCGCGACGCCCACGCCGTGTCTTCGAAGGACTCGTGGAACAGAAGCTCCCCTACCTCGGGCGGGGCGGCGGCCAGCTTCGCCGCCAGAGACACGATCGCAACCGTGGCGGCGCCGATGTTCACGTGCTCAGTTCGTAGCGTCCACGATCCATGACGAACGTCAGCTCCTCTCCCGCCAGGTGTCGCCGTACGTTGTCCAGGCAGATGTGGTGCATAGGCTCGAAGGCATCGTCGCTGACGTAGTCCTTCGGGAAGGGCTGAGAGAGACTGTGCGCCGTGAGCACGAGATTGGGCCAGCGTCGTGCCGGATGTTCGGCGGGCAGTTTCTCGGGAGGCACGAGCACATCGAGACCGGCCCGCAGCCTGCCGCTTTCCAGTTCAGCGAAGAGCGCCTCCTGGTCGACGATTGCCCCACGTGCCGTGTTGATCAGGATGCCGCCGTCCGGCAGCGTTGCCAGCAGATCCGCCGTGACCGATCCGGCCGTCTCATCCGTCCAGCCGGCGTGGATGGCCACCGCCTGGGCCCCGTCGAACAGTGCCTCCAGTGACTCCACACGCTCACAGTCGGCGGGAATATCAGGAGCGAAGGGATCGAAGATGCGGATCCGCGGCTTGAAGGGACGGACCATATCGACGAAGGTGCGGCCGATCATGCCGTAGCCATAGATCCCCAGGGACAGATTCCACAACATGCTGGAACGGAAGCCCTGTTCAGGGGGGCGCCAGTGGCCTTCCTCGACGTGGTCGATGCGCTCACGCAGCCCCTTCAGACTGGCGAGCAGCAGCAGCATGGCGCCCTCGGCGACGGCTCTCGCCTGCGCATCACCCCAGTAGGTCACCGGGATGGCCGACTCGATCAGCTCGACGGGGATGTACTGCCCCATGGCGCCGGTGAGATGGCAGATGTAGCGGAGTCTGCCCGGATTGGCGGCCAGCGACACTGGCGTAGATCGCGCGCCCCAGCTCGTGATCAGCACCTCACATTCGCGGATCCGGGTGGCGGCCTCCTCATCTGACATCCTGTCGCTGTGCTCGACGATCTCGAGATCACCGAGTTCGCGCAGGCGCTTGACGAAGGGCCGGGTCCAGGCACGGGGCTCAGCCGTCCCGGCAGCCAGATGAAGCAGCTTCTTCATCTCTCGCGTCAGGCCTTTTCCGGGATATCGTCGCCATCCGGCCGCGGATTCTGCGGCCAGTGCCCCTCTGTGCGATCACTGCCGCGACAGATGATGGCGTTGCGGTTCCAGCCCTTATGGGCACGCACATCCGGGGGCACGAAGCGCATCGTCAAGCCGCAACGGCGTCGGTCGCTCCGGTTCGGCTCGGAACCGTGCAGCAGCAGATCGGAGTGCAATGAGATCTGGCCCGCTTTCATGACCAAGGGCACGGGCGGATCGCCGAATCGTTCAGGGTCCGGCACGGTCTGCCCGAGGACGTTCTTCTCCGCGACGTCACTGTGTTCGAAGGCGATCTGCTCGTACAGGTGGGAACGGGGTACCACCGTCATGGCGCCATTGTCCACGTCGGCATCGTCGATGGCAAGCCATACCGTCACGGTCTTGCTCGGTGTCAGCGGCCAGTAAGAGGCATCCTGGTGGCAGCTGACACGCCGCTCATCGCCGGCCATCTTGCAGAAGAAGTGCGCCCCCCAGCAGATCAGGTCCTGGCCGAGCAGATCCTGCACGTAGTCGAGAATGCGTGGTTCGACGATCATGTCGTACATGCCACGGCAGCGCAGTTGCCAGCCGTTGATGGAATAGGCATCCCAGCCGGCGGCACTGGCCGAGGCCATCAGCTGATCGAAGTATTCGCGATTGGCAGCCGCCTCCCCGGCGGTGTAGACGTCGAGAGGGAAGACATAGCCGAGGTCGTTGTATTGCTGCACCTGCCCGGCGGTCAGAGTTGCTGGCGCGGGATTGTCGACGGGAAAGAAGCGCAGGTCCCGCGGCACGTCCGGCAGAGCGTCGGAGATCGGTGGCATGGCATCAATCAACGAGCCGGACGAGCCGCTGACAACCGTTTGCCTGTCACCGGCATGCCGCCGACATTTGCGGCACGATGAACACGAAACTGACACACACACAGATCACGACCTACCGGGACAACGGCTTTCTCCTCCTCCCCGATTTTCTTTCGAGTGAGGAGCTTGCCACGTGGCGCCTCGCCATCGAGTCGGCCATGGAGGCTCGCGGTGATGCCGTCCTGCCCCGTCCGGACGATCCCATGTTGGGGGCCAGCCGCACGGTACTGTATCAGCGGATCAACCTGTGGATGGATCACCCTGACGTGCGCCGCCTGATACTGAACGAAGAGATCGGCCGCATGGCGGCCGAGCTGGAGGGTGTCGAAGGTATCCGCGTCTGGCATGACCAGGCGCTGTACAAGGATCCGTGGGCCAACCCCACCTCCTGGCACCAGGACAACACCAAGTGGTCCTTCTCGGCAGAGCACGCCATCACCATCTGGCTCGCCCTCGACGAGGTGGATGCCCGAAATGGCTGCATGTTCTTTCTGCCGGGTACGCACCGCCGCCGGCTGGAGACCGACTTTCCCACCGGGGCCCCCATGAACGCCGTTTTCTCCGAGTATCCGGAACTGGCCGCCATCGACCCTGTGGCTGCCGAACTGCCGGCCGGTGGCTGCTCTTTCCACAATGGTCTGACCGTCCATGCCGCCGCCGCCAACATGTCCCGAACCCCCCGGCGCGCCATGACCTGTGCCTTCATGCCGGATGGCGCCACCTTCAACGGCAAGCAGAACGTGCTCCCCGATCGCCTCGTCGAGAAGCTGCAGGTCGGTGACGTCCTCGACGACGGCGAGCAGAACCCACTCGTCTGGCACCAGTCGGGAAGCCTTGCTTGAGCGACTGGCTCCCCCTCGAGACAGCAGACGACGTCAGTTCCATCGCTGCCCGGCGAGACCCGTTGGCCGCCCTGGCCGCTGCCGAGATTCCCGCCGTCATCCTGCGCGGCGCGTATCCGGCAGCCGATTGTGCCGGCCTCGTCGACAGGTTCATCGAACACGACCTGATGCGCGACCCGCGGACACCGCCGGCGGCGGACGCCCGCACCCGGACCGACATCGGCACCAGCCTCGGCAACCTCGGCGCCGACCCGGCGGGCTTCTTCTCCCATGCTGCCGGGACGGAAGCCCTGTTCAGCCACCTGTTCGACAACCACACCAACCCCGTCGACTGCATCTACGACAGCCTGCAGGCTCTGGCCGGCGACAAGCGGGTCGTCACCGCCCACGAGCCCGACGGTCGGCGGTATGGGCCGGCCATCTTTCGTGTGCACTACGACGGCCACGCCTACAAGCCTCACATCGACCACGTCGTGTTGCGCGAGAAGCGCTTCGACTACGCCGTATCCCGGTACTCCAACCAGTTCGCCGGGGTGCTGTGTATCCAGAACGCCGCCTCCCGCTCGACAACCCAGGGCATCCTGCACCACTGCCTCTGGACCGAGGAAGTGCAACCGCACCTGGCGGACGGCACCTTTGCCGAATACGCATCCCACCAGGGAATCGACCAATGCCGGGTCGAGCTGAAACCAGGCGATCTCTACTTCTTCAACACCCGGCTCATCCACGAAGTACCCGCCGTCCTCGGCGACAACCCCAGGATCGTGCTGGCCGTCTTCATCGGCTACGAGCCGGCCGATCCCGAGGTGTCTGTCTGGTCCTGAAAACCTTGCCCAATCCCGATCACGCGCCTATTATAAATGGTTAAAGAAGAACCAAACCGAACCAGGAGCCCCACCCGGTATGTCCATCAATTTCAGTGTTGAGCTTTCCGACGACGAGCCCTTCGAGCGCGCCCTGCGGCGCTTCTCGTCCAAGACCAAGCGCACCGGCCTGATGCGCGACATCAAGCGCAAGCGCTTCTACACCAAGCCGTCCGTGCAGAAGAAGCTCGACCTGCAGAAGAGCATCCGTCGGCGCAAGAAGGCCGAGCGCATCGCTCACCTGGCCGAGATGGGCCTGGACCGCCGCGGGCGCAAGCGCCGGTAGGCACCAAAGACAGAACAAAAGAAACGCGGTGCCGGGTTCTCCCGGCACCGCGTTTCTCGTTCTGCCAACGGCAAGATTCGGCGAAGCCGAAGCGAGCACCCCCACATCGGTGCATTCTCCCCCCTCCCGCAATGGTCCGGCGCAGCCGGGCCGGGCCCCCTCCCAGTGCAAGATTCGGCGAAGCCGAAGCGCGCACTCAGCTCTCCTCCATACCACCGGTCGGTTGGCGTGGCTCGGGCGCGGTGGCGGCCGGGGGGCGAGGACGCATTGCGCCGGTCACGACTTCGCCAGACTCAGGTTCCCCAGAGACCGAAGGGCTCGCCAGCCGAACCGGCCCACCTCTCAGCCGAACCAGGCCCACCCCGAGTCAACAGGCGTACGCGCCGCAGCCCCCCGGCCGCCACCGCGCCAGGGAAACCACTTGACCCACCCACCCCCGATTCACCCCCGATAGAACTCCCCAGCCAACGCCTCCCCGACAAACCCCCAGCGCCACCCCCTCGTCAACCGATTCAACGTCGCTTCTTTTTCGGGTCCCTCCCGCACAAGCCCACGAACATCCGCCCTCGTGGCCACGAGCCCCGGATCGAGGCCGCGATCCTCGGCCACCTCCCGCATGCGCTCCATGGCGGCACGGCAACGGCTTTCCAGTTCACGATCATGACGCTGCCGGGGAGGACCGCTTGGCCACTCCCCTTCGTCGAGGGCCAATGCCCGGCCGATGGCGTCGACGATGTCCTGCCCGTGACTCTCCACATCCCGCCGGCGGAAACTGCGCACCTCGCCGAGATCATCCAGCTCAGTTGGCTGTCGTTGCGCCAGGAACAGCAGCAGTTTGTCTGAGGCCACACGACCGCGAGGGCGATCCAGTTCACGTGCCGCCTTCTCCCGCCAGGCCGTCAGCTCGCGCAGGGCTGCCAGTTCGAGGCCGCGCATCTTGCCGTAGCCTTTCACCCGACGAAATTCCTCACGAGGATCTCGTTCCTGGTAGATGGCAGGATCGTTGAGTGCCGCCATCTCCTCCTGTAGCCACGGCTCCACGTCTTGCGCTTGCGCCCGACGGAGCAGCTCTTCATAGGCATCGATCAGGTAGCGCACATCGTCCTCGGCATAACCCACCTGGGTCTCTGCCAGGGGCCGCTGCAGCCAGTCGGTGCGTGTTTCGGTTTTGTCGAGCTCTATGCCGACCAGATCCAGCAACAGATCGCGCAGCGAGATCGTGCTCGTCAACCCGACGAATCCGGCAGCGATGCGCGTATCGAACAGGTTCGCCGGTGACGCCGATGTCGCCGTGCGCAGGATCGTCAGATCCTGTACCGCATCGTGCAGGATCTTCACCGTATCAGGATCTGCAAGCATCTCGCCGAGCGGGGAGAGCTGCCCCTCGAGGGCCACGGCGTCGAGCAGATAGCAGCCCTCTCGAGACACACCGAGCTGAACCACGCCGAGCGCCGGATAGAACGTGCGCTCCCAGACCAGTTCGGTGTCGACGGCAACCCGGCCCAACTGCCGGGCCTCGTCCAGGCGCTCCACCATATCCGCCTTGTTTTCAATCATCCCCCACCCTCAGTCGCCTTCCTCCGGCGACACCGGTGCTGTGCGTTCTGTGATGAGTCCGTAGTGCTCCGTACGGCGATGGCGTGCGAAATCAAACGTGCTGTCGCGGTAGAGCCGTGCCAGGTCAAGGTCACACCGGGCGACGATGAGTTCGTCAGCCAGACTCGTCGCCTGGGCGACAATCTGCCCGGAAGGCGCCACGATACACGTACCACCGATCTGCTCCACACCTTCTTCGACGCCGGCCTTGGCCACGGCCACGACCCAGCACGAATTCTGGTAGGCGCCGGCCTGCAGACTCAGGTGGTTGTGGAAAGGCGCCAGGTGATCGGCCCCGGGGTTGGCCGGGTTGTGCACCGGTGTGTTGTACCCCATCAGGATCAACTCGGCGCCCTGCAGGGCCAGCACACGATAGCTCTCCGGCCAGCGGCGGTCGTTGCAGATCATCATGCCTACAACGCCACTGAAAGCCCGCCATGTACGGAACCCCAGGTTGCCGACCCGGAAGTAGAGTTTCTCCAGATTCTGAAAGGGCTGGCCTCGCTGGTAACGGTCATAGCCGGGCAGATGGATCTTGCGATAGTGACCGAGGATGTCGCCGTCCGGACCGACCAGGACGGCGGCGTTGAAGCGGCGGATCTCACCCTCCTCGGCGGCCAGTTCTGCATATCCCAGATGGAAGCCCACCCCCAGTCGCCGGGCCTCGTCGAACAGGGGCTGTGTGTCCGGGCCGGGCATCTCAGGCTCGAACCACCCGTCGATCTCCTCCTCGTCCGTCATGTGCCAGTGAGGAAAGAACGGCACGAGGGCGACCTCGGTGAAAACAACGAGGTCGCAGCCCATGGCGTGTCCCTGACGCAGCAGATCGATCAGGCGCTCGACCACGTCAGCGCGTGACTCGGTACGGGACACCGGGCCCTGCTGGGCGGCGCCGATCGTGAGGACGCGGGCCATCAGACCGATGCCTGTTGTGTATGTGCATTCAACATGATGTAGAATCGCAAGATAGATGCGCTGGGACACGCCGGCCATTCGACCCTCCGGCAATTCTTCACGGAAGCAAGGCCTTTTCCACTCCAGTTTCAGGCAGGACGAGCGCCGGTCCCTGATACCGGACGCACACCCACTCCCTTCCGAGCTGGAGGCTGACATGTTGCGAAAATGGACTTTGGCGCTGGCACTGAGTGCAGCCGTCCTGACGGTGAACTCACAGGCCCAGGCCCAGGACACCCCACCTTTCGGCGATCCTGAGAGCCTCGCCTACGCCGCCGGCCTCTGGGAACAGATGGCAGAGTACCGAGGCTGGAAGCTGACGACTCCCGTGTACATGGGGGAGAAACCCCATGGCAACATGCTCCGCATGTTTTCGTCGTACGTCACCGTCGGCGACGTGGCCAGGCCGGTCATCGTCAAGGAGAGTTTCGGCGGCGAGGGAGTCACGATAAAAGGCGCCACCGACAGCCCGGATGAGTGGCTGAAAGCCATTACCGTCATGCTCCAGCGTGAACCCGGATACGACGAGGACAACGAGAACTGGTTCTGGGTCAAGTATGCCCCCGACGGCTCGGTGATGAAGAACCCCAAGGGTATGCAGCTGGCCGGTCGCGTTGCCAAGGGGGCCAAGGCCGGATGCATCGCCTGCCACTTGAGCGCCGAGGGTGACGACTACCTGTACTTCAACGATAGCGAGTGAAGTGACCCTGCCGGGACGGACCACCTGACGGGTGTCACAACGGTCGCCCCCCCGGCCCCCCGGGGGGGCGATCAACGCTCGTAAGCTCTGAAGACACGACCGGTGCAGAGAGAATTGACGATCATGCGAGTCGTACTCCTGCTGTTGCTGCTGCCAGCCATCGGGGTGTCCGCGGAAGTGCCGTCGAGCTACCGCGAACTGGCCCGCGACGGCCTCGTCTCCGGCTTCGGCCTGCAGTCAGGGGATCCGGCGTCGATGATCAATCGCATCCCCGCCATCGATCGCCCTCGGTACGTGGGCGTCGACCAGGCTCGGCTCCGCGATGACGATCTCTGTGTCGGTGTCGAGCGTCAGGACGTGTGGCACTTCGCCCCACTCTACATCCTCAACAGTCACGAGATCGTCAACCACGACGACGCCCCCGCCATCGCCTACTGCCCACTGGCGGGGCTCAGTGTCGCCATCGAAGGCCGGACGTACATCTCGGGGCTTCTGCGCTGGGACGCGTTTGTCCTCTACGACCCCGACAGCGATCGGCTGATCCTGCCCTTCGATCAGCGCTCCCTGAACGGTGAGCAGGACGTACGCCTGCAGCCCCTCGAGTTGCTCACGTTTGCCGGAATCCGCCAGAAGTTCCCGGACGCACGGATTCTTTCGCCGTCGTCGCACGGCGGCAGCCGGTCTGTCTACGGCAGTTATCCGTCGGACAATCAGCTGGGGATCGGGCACCCGAAACCGGGTGTTCGCGGCAAGTACAACAGGCGGAACGAGACCGTCCACCCCAAGGAACAGGTGCTCATCGTGGGCACAGCGACGAAGATGCTGAAGGCCTACCCCTTCTCGTCCCTCGAGGCAGCGATGGACAGATCGACCGGGACCGTGACCGATCGGATCGGCGACGTCGAAGTCGTGTTGTCCTACGACCCGCAGTTCCAGCACGCCCAGGTTGACTCGGCGGCAAACGATGCCCTCGCCGCACGCGCCTTCAGCTACTACTTCGCCCTGCGCCAGCACCTGCCGGATCTGCCCGTCTACTCCTACCCGCAGTAACTGGAGCCGCGCGGCTCTCGGCTCAGGCCCGGAGTACCGCGATCCTGCGGTTGCAGCGCTGGCGCATGCGCAGCAGCCACGTTGCATCCCGCGGGTAGCGTGTCATGGTGATCGACTCGTCCAGTCCCCGTTCCAGCAGCCGCACCGTCTTCTGCCTGCCCTGCAGTCTCTCGAGCAATTGCAGCGCCCGTTGATCCTGTAGCGCCTCGCGAAAGACCTCGCCACGGATCGAGTCCACCGGTCCTTCAGCTCCCGGATACACAAGGAAGGCATCCCCTGAGGGGAAATTGCCTCCAGCATCCGTCACCTTGAACGGATCGACCGGGCGCGTCGAGTACTGGGTGTACCAGAAGTTGAACCCCCAGTGAAGAAAGCCGGCCAGGTCGTAGCGGTACAGCTGGGACCCCAGAATCCTGTTGCGCGCCGACGGCATGCAGAAGAACCGGTTCGACACGCCCTTCCATTGAGACACGCAGTAGTATGTCCACAGGTCCGGGATGTCGCGCTCGACGAATGGCTCTATGTGATCAATCGCCGGGATCGGCTGGCTGACCAGGCCGCGGTCATAGTACTCGACGTTGGACAGGGCATCGATGAAGGGGAACCCCTTCAGGTGTTGGTGCATCATGGCCGCTGCCGCACCGAAGGAGTCGAAATGATCGGCATGTGGCTCGTCGGAGACGTGGAAGTAACAGCGACGGCGCAGACGACGGCGGTCGATGTAGCCCACGAGGGCCGGCAGAAACTGATCGAGGAAGGAGCGGTACCCGCGCCCGGCGGCCCTGTCACCCCAGCCGAACAGCTGGCGCTCCCTTCTCCTGTCGAGGCCGACGATTTTCGGGCAATGTGCCGCCCCCCACTGCGTGAACAGGTGGGACATTTCGAAGAAGCTGACACCGGCGGCATCCGCCATGCGAACCCAGCGGTCGAGGCGGGAGAAGTCGAAGCTATAGCGCTCCTTCGATGTCCTGCGGACCTGCACCAGCTGCACCGTGGGTCGCTCGCCACCCACCTGTGTGTCCAGCGGCGGCGTGAAGAGCGGCGTGAGCAGCATGTTGATGCCATGATCGACAGCATTGCGTACGAATAGGTCGGTCAGTTTCCAATGCTGCCGAGACCAGGCGTCGACACCGTAGTGCGTGGCGATGCAGTCGGTGTGAAACCAGCTGGTGTGCTTCAGCTTCTGGGCCGGCAGTGTGGCCGGCAGGACCTCTAGCTGGAAGACGTCTCCACCCAGCCGTCCTGCCTCGCCCATCAGCGCCATGTCGATGTCGAGCTTGCCTGGTGAGCACCTGGCAGGTACACGCACGGTCACCCATAGCGAACGCCACTGTCCCGGTGGCGCCGGCAGCCGGTCTCCCACGTCGAGCAGCAGATCCGGGTAGAGTCCGGGCGTCGTGCGCAGAACGTCCTTGTCGAATCGTGTTCCTGGCAGCTCGCAGGGAGCCAGGCCGACGGTACGCACCCGTATGTGGCGCTGCAGATCTGAGGTCACCGCCACCTGCAGATCGCGGATGATCTCCTCGGCCCGATATGCCAGTTGGAAGGAGAACACCTCACCCCGCAGACAGGTGGCACGCCGACAGTTCGGAGCCTGCAGATCCTCGTCGGCAAAGACCTTCGTCAGTGAGCTGAGGAGACGGGTCTGCAGATGCTTTTTCGCCATGTTGAGAAGCCTCGGGTTGGTATTGCTCAGTCGCGCACTGCCGTACCAAAGCGCTCGATGTACCACGGTTTCAGCGGTACGTCGTCGTCGGTAGGGATGTAGTAGCCAAGATGGGATGACTTGTCGCCAAGCAGCTGTCGGCCGATGGGCGTGCACCTGTCGAGAATCTCTTGCGGCATCCGTTCGTAGTCGATGGGCCGCAGCAGGCGCGAACTGTATCCGTAGTAGAGTACCACCCTCGTCTTCTGTGACAGATTCGGTGCTCCCGCATGCCAGACGCCCTGCTGAAAGATCACCGCCGCGCCGGCGCGCAGCTTCAGTTCGACGACTCCGTGCGGGTCAGGATCCCCGTCGTCCCACGTGGGTCGACCGGGCTGTCGATGGCTGCCAGGCACGACCATGAGCGATCCCATGGACTCTTCGAGGAGATCGGTGAGGAAGTACCCCACCTTCAGGCTCATGAAGGGTCTGATGCCGTCGACGGCGAAGAAGGGCTTGCCGCCATCGTCGTGCCAGCCGGTGTTGCGTTGGTCGGGGTTGGGAGGCACCATGATCAGATGGGATGTCGTCAGCTGCAGGTTCCAATGGCCGAGAAAGCGCACCGCCAGGGGGAAGGTGGCCGGCCACTCCATGAGTTCGAGGAAGGCCTCGTCTTCGGTGATCAACGGCCGGATGTCCAGGCCGAAGACCTGCCGACGGTGCGGCGAGTCCTGGAGCCGCGCTTCCAGCGAGGCGATGACAGTGAGCAGATCTGCTACCTTCTCGGCGGGAAGAGCGTCCTCGACGAGCAGGTAGCCATCGCGCTCGAAGGACTCGAGTTGCGCGCGTGTGGGCAGCTGTTCGGCGGGGTCTGTCATCGGTGTTCCTTCCGGCTCGTCCTCGACGCCTCAGCAGATACGGGGCAGCTGCTCGCCGCTGAGACGATCGAGGATGCGGCGGCTGCCGATGGCCGTTTTCACGGTTACCAATGCCTGTCAGCGATCTGTTCCATCGCCTCCCCGGAGACATACCCAAGTCCTTCCTGCACGCCGCGCACGATGTCGATCATGCGATGTTGATCGTTGTTGCAGGCGCCGCAGACCTCCTTCACGGTCGCCTTCAGATCCATGCTCAT